>JADEYI010000743.1_pt1 | contig 36520 bp, 31 predicted proteins | sample 8542331 | NCBI WGS metagenome assembly JADEYI01 (sample SAMN16510988, study PRJNA670497) | mine drainage metagenome | isolation source: biofilm near Copperflume 1 | place: Germany: Marsberg coppermine Kilianstollen | collected 2018-02 | reverse complement strand
CCGCCCTCGGGTAGCCGCAGAGCGGCTATCGGCCTGGGGCCGACTCCGCCCTCGGTAACGGCAGAGCCGGGTTTTACTGTTGCTGCTGGGTTTGCCAGGGCTCGAGCACTGCTTTTACCTCGATGGGCATGTTCAGGCTGGCCGAAACCGAGCAGTATTTCTCGTGGGAGAGCTGTACGGCTCTTTGTAGAGCCTCGAGGGTCACGTTGGGGCCGGAAGCATAGTGGGTGACGGTAATATGGATATAGCGTTTGGGGTGTTCCTCGGCCCGTTCGCCTACCGTTTCCACCCGGTAGTTCCCGAGCGGTTGGCGCTTTTTGTCCATGATATCCACCACGTCGTAGGCCGTGCAGCCTGCCAACGCCGCCAACAGCAGCTCCATCGGGCGCAGCCCGGTGGAAGGGCTGTCGCCGTCAATCATCACCTTGTCGCCGCCCTCGTTGATACCCAGGAAACGGTGTCCGCTCAGCCGGTGTAGGGTCACGTGTTTGGTTGCCATACTTCTAGCTTACCCCTGGGTAAAAGGTGGGAAGTACCGCCTGTCTCAATCAGCATTTACATCCATGCACGGCTCGGGTGGATTCGTTGATCGATCTCGTGGGTCTTAGCCGAGCAGCCCCGACCTCACCAGCAGGGCCTGAGGGTCGGGGTCGCGGCCCATAAAACCGCGAAAGAGGTCGGCGGGGTCTACAGAGTTGCCTTTGGAAAGGATATGTTCGATGAAATCCTGGCCGGTCTGGGGGTTGAAGAGGCCCTCCCGCTTGAAGCGCGTGAAGGCATCGGCATCCAGCACCTCCGACCACTTGTAGGAGTAGTAGCCTGCGGCGTAGCCCACCGGCGAGCCGAACAGGTGGCTAAAACTGGTTATGTAGATGGGGCTTTCCATCAGTAGGGTTGGGCTGAACTCTCTTTGCAAGGCCTCGAGGTAGTCCAGCAGGTTCTCCCTAGCTGGGTTGTAGTTCACGTGTAGGTCTAAATCCTGGGTGCCAAACCATAGCTGGCGCATGGTATCTCCCGCCGACCAGTGGTTGCGCGAACCCTGCATTTTCTGGAACAGGGCTTCGGGTAGGGCTCCGCCGGTTTGATAGTGGCGAGCTATCAGCTCGAGGGTGGCTCGCTCCCAAACCCAGTTCTCCATAATCTGTGAGGGCAGCTCGACAAAATCCCAGGCCACTTTGGTTCCAGCCAGGCTTTTGACCTCTACGTTGGAGAGGGCGATATGCAGGAAATGACCAAACTCGTGGAATACGGTTTCTACTTCCCTGGGGGTCAGCAGGGCAGGGGCGGTGCCCACCGGAGGGGTGAGGTTGCCACAGTTGAGGCCCAGATGTGGCTCGAGCGCCCCGTCGCGTTCGCCGACGATTAGTCCATTGGCCCAGGCTCCCCCACGCTTGCTCTCACGCGGGAACCAGTCGGTGTAAAACCGGGCGACCCAGATATCGCCCTGATAGATGTCGTAGACCCGGACTTCGGGATGCCAGACCGCCTCACCAACTATCTCCTCGACCCGAATCCCGAAAACTCGCCCACAAAGCTCGAATAGACCGCTCAGAACATTGGGCAAGGCGAAATAGGGGCGCAGTTCTTCCGCGTTGTAGTCGAAGAGGGCCTTACGCTGTTTTTCTACGTAATAGCGGATGTCCCAGCGCTGGAGGGGAGGTGCTTCCTGGCCCTCGAGCTGGCGGCGAAAGTCTTGTAAAGACTGCATCTCGCGCTCGAAGTGGGGCCGGGCTCGAGCGTGCAAGTCGGCCTCGAAGCTCTGTGCGGTGGTGGCATTTTTGGCCATGCGGTCTTCCAGAACGTAGTCGGCGAAGTTATCGTAGCCCAGAAGCCGGGCCTTCTCCTGCCGTAAGGCCAGAATCTCGGCGATTAAGGGGCAGTTGTCGCGGCCCTCCTCGGTGGCCCGGTTCTGGTAGGCCAAGTAGACCTGCTTGCGAATCGCCGGGTCATCCAGGTGATTCATCAGGGCTAAGTAGCTGGGTGCTTGTAAGGTGAACCGGTAGCCCCGCTTCCCCTTGCTCGCAGCACTTTGCTGGGCAGCCTCGAGGGCGGTCTGGGGTAGGCCAGCAATCTGGCTTTCCTCCAGATATAGCTCGTAGTCGGCAGTGGAATCGGTGACGTTTTGGCCAAAGCGGTTGGTGAGTTCGGAGAGGCGGGTATGGATGGCCTCGAGCCGCTCTTTCTGCTGGGGGGGTAGGCCCGCACCCTCGCGGCGAAACTTGTTCAGCATCAGCTCGAGGTAGCGACTTTTAGCTGGGCTGAGCGACTGGGCCTCCGGGGTGGTTGAATAGTCCCTAAGAGCCTGGTAGAGCGCTTCGGAGAGTTGCAATTTGGTGTAAAAGGCCGTGACTAAGGGCACCACGGTGTTGTAGGCCGCCCGTAGCTGGGGGGTGGTGCAGACATTTTCCAGGTGTGAGACCACCCCAAAAGCCTGGCTGAGCCGCTCGCCTAGGTGATCCAGGGCTCCTAGGGTGTTGGCGTAGGTGCGGGGGGTGGCTCCCAGGATAGCTTGCAGCTCGTTTTCAGCCTCGAGAATTAAAGCGCGGATGGCGGGTTCGACGTGCTCGGGCTTGATGCGGTCAAATGGAATGGCAAAGGGCAGATGCAGCAAGGGGTTCTCGCTCATGGCCCCAAGTATAAAAGCGCTTGGGTTAAGACACCGTTATGGCTATCTCGGTTTCGTATGGATTGGTTCTCATAGCCAAGCGTGACCATGAGATTTGCTTGAGCCTTAATCCTCAAACCGCGCTATTTTCCTGTGGCTAGCAAATTAAGTTGCGCCATACAGGGCATGGCATGCTCAAACAACTTGGATTGTCGAAAAAGTTTTGGTCTCGGGCCTTTCATTCTTGCCCTTCTCACCTAAACCGGTACAATAGGACGCTATGGCTGGTTTGTTTTCCTTACGTGGTGAAGACGTTGGTATAGACCTCGGTACTGCTTCAGTGCTGATTTACATGCGTGGCAAGGGTATTGTGCTGCGCGAACCCTCAGTGATTGCGATGGTCTCGGGCTCCAAGGAGGTTAAGGCTGTCGGAGCCGAAGCCTACCGGATGTTGGGGCGTACCCCCGGTAATATCATTGCTGCCAGGCCGCTCAAGGATGGGGTAATCGCCGATTACACCCTCACCGAGCGGATGCTCACCCTGTTTATCAAAAAAGTGTTACCGCCGGTGCGGTTTTTCCGGCCCCAGGTGATGGTGGGAGTGCCTTCGGGCGTGACCGAAGTGGAGCGGCGAGCGGTGGTGCAGGCCATCGTGGAGGCCGGAGCCAAGCGGGCCTACCTGATTGACGAGCCCCTGGCGGCTGCCATCGGGGCGGGCATCAAAATTGCTGAGCCTACGGGCAGCATGGTGGTGGATATCGGGGGTGGCTCCTCGGATATCGCAGTAATCTCGCTGGGCGGCATCGTGCGCTCGACCAGCTTGCGCATTGCCGGAAACGAGTTCGACGACTCCATCATTCGCCATATTCGCAGCAAATATAACCTGCTGATTGGCGAGCGTACCGCCGAGGAACTCAAAATCAAAATTGGCGCGGCCCGCCGGGTTTCTGGCGACCAGGATATTCTGGCCGAGGTGCGGGGACGCGACCTAATTACTGGTCTACCCAAGAGTATCGAGGTTTCCACCGAGGACGTGGTGGAAGCTCTGCGCGAACCCTTGGAGAAAATCGTGCAGGGTGTGAAAGGTATTTTAGAAGTGACACCGCCCGAGCTGGTTGCCGACATCATAGACCGGGGCATTTTGCTGACCGGTGGCGGTTCACTGCTGCGCAACCTAGACATCATGCTGCAAGAGGCCACTGGTGTGCCGGTGGTGGTGGCCGAGAATGCCGTCGAGGCCGTAGCCCTGGGCACGGGTAAGGCTCTGGATATGCTGCACGTGCTGCGCGACGCGCTGGTGACTTCGGATAATGTGCTCAAGCGTTGAGTAGGGTCGCAAGTCGCAGGTCGCAGGTCACAAGCCAAAAGCAAGGTTTGACCTGCGACTCGGGACATGAGACATGAGACTTTCCCAAGTCGCTGCCCAAATCGCAGGCTACCTCGAGGGGCCTGACCTCGAGGTTTCCCATCTGGCTGCGCCTGAAACGGCCCAACCTGGGCAACTGGTGGTGGTGCGAGAAGATCGTTTTCTGGAGACAGCGCTCTCGAGCGGGGCAGCCTTACTGCTGGCTGAGAACGCCCTCTGTCCCGATGGTGTGAGCCGGATTCGCGTGCCTGACGTGGCTAAGGTTTGGCCCAAAGTGCTCGAGCTGTTCGATGCCCCGCGCCAGGCAAAGCAGGGGGTTCATCCCACCGCTACCCTCGAGGCTGAGTCCGAGGTTGCCCCCACTGCCTCTATAGGGGCCTACAGCTACGTATGCTCTGGAGCGAGGGTTTTGTCCCAAGCGGTGATAGGGGCTTACTGCTACGTGGGCGAAGGAGCCGAAGTGGGGGAGGGGGCCGTGCTGGAGCCCAGAGTCACCCTGTATCGCCAAACCATAGTTGGCCCAGGCTGCTGGATTGGCTCGGGTGCGATTCTAGGAACGCTGGGGTTTGGTTTTCAGGAGGGCCAACGTTTGCCGCATAGTGGCAGGGTGGTGCTCGAGGAAAGCGTTGAACTGGGGGCGGCCAGCGTGGTGCAGCGCAGCCTGGTAGGCGAAACCCGCATCGGTGCCCACAGCAAAATTGGCGACGTAACGCAAATTGGTCACAATGTTCAGATTGGTCGAGGGGTGGTGATGGTGGGCAGCAGCGGTCTGGCGGGCAGTGTGGTGCTCGAGGACGGTGTGCTGATGGGTGCGCAGGTGATGGTGGCGGATCACGTGCGTATTGGTAAAGGGGCGCGAATTGCTGCGGGAAGTGGTATTTCCAAGGATGTTCCGGCGGGGGAAACCTGGGCCGGAGCTATGCTGGCTCGCCCGGTGCGCGAGCATTGGCGGCGGCTGGCCCTGCTGGACTGGCTGCTGGGAGTCGAGCGCAAACTACGGACATTGTTGAGGTCGCAGGATGATTGAGATTGCCGGAATCGGTTTGCATACGGGCCAGAAGACGACTCTTCGCTTACACCCCGAGCCGGGGCCAGTGCGTTTTCGGGTGCAAAACACCGAGTTTCGGCCTTTATCCACCCACGTCCTGGACACCGCCCGTTGCACGGTGCTGGGTTTGGGAGGGGTGCGGCTGATGACGGTAGAGCATCTGTTGGCGGCGCTCTTTATTCGGGACATCTGGGAGGGCTTGCTGATCGAGGTTTCTGGGCCAGAAATCCCGATTCTCGATGGCAGCGCCAAGGAATGGCTCGAGGCTTTGAGTTCCTTCGCGTCCACGCCCATCCCACCCCAGCCGCTCGAGACCAGCCTGCGGGTCGAGGAGGGGCGCAGCACCGTCTTGGCCCATCCCGCCCAGGCGTTTTCCCTGCTGGTTACGATAGCCTTTTCGCACCGCAAAATTGGCTATCAGCAAGTGGAGTGTCCGCCGACAGCCCTGAGCGAGTTGGCCTCGGCCCGCACTTTTGGCTTTCTCAGTGAGCTTGACGCACTCCGCTCGAGGGGGCTCATTCAGGGGGCCTCACTCCAGAACGCTCTGGTCTTTGGGGATACCGAGCCGCTTAATCCTCCTCGTATGCTTCAGGAGCCGGTGAGGCACAAGGCCCTGGATTTTCTGGGCGACCTTTATCTGGCAGGAGTGCCGTACTGTGGGCGCTTTATCGTCCACCGAGGCTCCCACCGGCTGCACGTAGACCTAGCCAAACTTTTGCAACCCCCCTTGACCTGACTTTCAGGCTGCCTTCAGATATATCCGATACCGTGACCTTGATGAGAGACAGGTATTAAGGTGTATCATCCTGCTCAGGACGCGGGGGGTTTGACCGTTACGGAGAAACTATGGAGCTAAAAGTCGGCGTTGTGGGCGTGGGGGTCATGGGTACCTACCACGCTCAAGTCTATGCAGGGCTCCCAGGCATACAACTGGTCGGTGTAGCCGACCCTGACCCCTTTAGGCAAGCGGCCATCGAGCAAGACCTCGAGGTGCCCGCCTTCTCCAGCCCTGAGGATTTGCTGGGCAAGGTACAGGCGGTTTCCATTGCCTCGCCCACTTCTTATCACTATGCCCAAGCCCGGATGTTTCTCGAGGCCGGGGTACACGTATTGCTGGAAAAGCCCATGACCCGCACCGCCAGTGAGGCCCGCGAGCTGGTGCGCATCGCCGAGCGCAAGAGTTTGATTTTCCAGGTGGGCCATATCGTGCGTTTTTACCGGGCTGTCTCCGACTTGATGCAACTGGTGCGGGGCCCCTGGGTGCTCGAGGCCCGGCGGGTAGGCAACAACCGCCGTATCCGCGATATCGGGGTGGTGCTCGACCTGATGATCCACGACCTGGATCTGGTTTTATTGCTGCTCAAGGAGCGCCCCCAGCGCTACACGGTGGTGGGCCGCCAGGTGGATGGCCTCGATGAGTACGCCCAGGCTGTGCTGGACTTTCCCTCGGGGGCCAGGGCGCTATTTACAGCTAGCCGTATTTCTCCCATGGCCGAGCGCAGCCTGACCATCACCCAGCCTGGCGAAGTATTGCGCCTGGATTTCAACAGCGAGTTCACCGAACTCTCGCTACACCGTGCTCCGCTGTCGGTTCCCGACCCCGACAAGGCCGAACCCAACGGGCGCACCCAGGTGCAAGTCGAACGCACGGCCTTTAACAACGACAACCCCCTGCGCCGCCAGCTAAAACATTTTGTAGACCGCATTCAAAAGGGCGAGCCGCCCCTGGTCACGCTGGAAGACGATTTGCTGGCCCTCGAGCTGGCCTTAGAACTCTCTGCCGCCTTGCAGCCGGTGATGGCGCGGTAGGGTACAAGCCACTAACAGTGCCGGGAAGGCTATACAGCCTGAACCAGGAGTGCAAGGGTGTTTCTGGGGGATTATAGCCTTGGCTATGAACACCCTGTGCCAGTGCAATTGGGTACGGTCTTCATAACTGCTGGCTATCCTTGTCCTGCCCGTAATAGGCGTGGGGGCCGTGTTTGCGGGTGTAGTGTTTGTCCAGCAGGGCTCGAGGTATTTCGCTCAGACTGGGATTGAGAAGCCGGGAATACAGAGCCATCTGGGCCACTTCTTCGAGTACTACCGCGTTGTGGACAGCCTCATGCGGGCTATTGCCCCATACAAAAGAGGCATGGTTGCGCAGCAGCACCGCTGGAATATCCGCCGGGTCGAGCTGCCGCCGCCGAAACTCCTCTACAATGACCAGACCCGTGTGGTGCTCGTATCCAGCTTCGATTTCTTCTGGGTTGAGGCTTCGGGTACAGGGAATGGTGCCCACAAAGTAGTCGGCTTGGGTGGTGCCGTAACAGGGTAAGTCCAGTCCGGCTTGTGCCCAAGCTGCGGCATAGCGGGAGTGGGTGTGGACGATACCCCCTACCCCGAATTCCCTCGCCAGGACGAGGTGGGTTGGGGTGTCGGACGAGGGCTTGAGGCTGCCCTCGACTATTCTGCCGCTCGAGACCTCGAGCACCACCAGGCTTTCTAAGGTGAGGTTTTTGTAATCCACGCCGCTCGGCTTTATGGCGAGCAGGTCGGTAGCGGGGTCGTAGGCCGAGGCATTGCCCCAGGTAAAAACCACCAAGCCGTGCTGGGGCAGGGCTAGGTTGGCCTCGAGGGCCTGTTCGCGCAGTTCCTGGATGTTCACACCTCCAAGTTTACGACAGGCTGGAGTGCCCATAAGGGATGCCCGCTATATCAGCTATTGACCCATAACCAGAATCTACTTACCATAAAGCGCATAACCTAAAGCGGTTTATCATCTACCTATGGCGGCATCGGTGCTATGGAAAACCTCAACCGACTCACCCGAAAACCACGCCAGAGCGATGTGGCTAAGCGGGCTGGGGTTTCTACAGCTATTGTTTCGCTGGTGCTCAATGGACGACTCGAGGGTAACGTGCGTATCAGCCAGCAGACGCAAGAGCGGGTCTGGCAGGCTATTCGTGACCTGGGCTATGTGCCCAACCCCGTAGCCCGCAGTCTGGCTGGGGGACAAAACCGGCTGTTGGGGGTGTTCACCTACGAAGCCATCTTTCCCCTCGAGCAGCACGACTTTTTCTACCCTTTTCTGCTGGGCATCGAACACGAAGCCGAAAGCCAAGGCTACGATCTGCTGCTCTTCACCCAAACCGATGCCTCCAAACGCCGCAAGGTATTTCTCGAGGGGGTCAATCGCTTACAGCTTGCCGACGGTGCGGTGCTGCTGGGCCAATACAGCGACCGCGACGAACTCGCCCGCTTGCAGCAAGAGGGGTTTGCGTTTGTCTATGTAGGCCGCCGAGAGGTGTCCGGTGCGGAAATTTCTTACGTGGCCGCCGATTATGCCGCGGCTACCGCGGAGATAATAAATCGTTTGTTAGACCTGGGCCATCGCCGTCTGCTCTACTTGAAGGTTCCTCAGACCAGTGAATCCAGTCAGGATCGGGAGGCGGGCTACCGCCAGGCATTTGTCAAACGGGGGGTGAAGTTGGATGAATCCTCGATAGTGCCACTGGAAGAGGAGGCCGATTTGCAGCCCTTGGAGGGTTGGTTGGCTCGAGGGATAACCGCGATTATCAGCGAACGCCCAGGGTTGGCCCTACGCATCGTGGAGGCAGCCCGAAAACTCGGCAAGCAAGTGCCTCGAGACCTTTCGGTGGCCACCCTGGGTGACGTGGCTGGAGCCCCGCACCTTACCGCCGAACTCACCACCTTTTGTATTCCCCGCCAGGAGATGGGGGCCGAGGCCGTTCGGCTGCTGCTAAAGCGCATGGAAAGCCCTCCTCAGACCGGCCCTTACCGGCTGCTGCTGCCTTGTACTCAGACTCCGGGAAGCACCATCGGCCCACCCCGGCATCCAAAGCCACGACCTACTTCGCAATGAAGTGGAGCGGTTGATCTCGAGGAGGAACCTATGAAGCATGTGGTTGGTTGGTTGTTGGGGGTAGTTTTGGGTGTTCTGGGAAGCGCAGCAGCCCAGGAGCAGGTTACGCTGCGCTTTACTACCTGGGCTGGAGGGGATGCCCTGACCCTGCTCCAGAACTTGGCCGCCGAGTATGGCAAACAGCACCCAGGGGTGAAGGTGGACGTAGAAACCGCGCCTTTTGGCGGCTACGACCAAAAAATCGCGGTATCAATTGCCGGAGGAAACGCACCCGATGTGGGCTGGGTGGCCGAGCGGGCGCTGCCAGGCTACTTAGAAAACAAAGCCTTGCTCAACCTTCGGCCTTATGTAAATGCCGATTCCCAGTTGATTCTCAGCGATTATGCGCCTACCTCGCTGGTGCTGTGGAGCAGGGGCGATGGGCTTTATGGACTGCCCTTTTCCTTCTCGCCTATTTTCTTGTACTACAACAAGGATTTATTCGCCAAAGCTGGCCTGCCTACGCCACAGGAATACCTCGCGCAGAACCAGTGGAACTATGAGACTTTTCTCAAAGCGGCTGAGGCCATCAAGAAGGCCGACCCAGGGGTCTACGGGGCCAGTCTGTTTCGGCCTGACCCCCAGCTTTGGGCTGGAGCCATCCTGAGCACTATGTATGCCTACGGTGGGGATGTTTTCAACAAAAACCTCACGGCTTGTGCCCTGGATAGCCAAGGCAGCGTACAAGCCTGGCAACTGGCTCAAGGGATGGTCGAGGGTGGGGTGGCTCCTCGGCCCGGAGAACAGGCCACGTTTGCCTCAGGGCGGCTGGGAATGTACGCCGATCAGGTGTCGTACAGTGCCCAACTGCGCCAGGTGAACTTCAAGTGGGATGTGGCTCCCATGCCCTCGGGGCCAGCCGGGCGTACCACCCTTTTGGGGCAGGCGGGTTACGTGGTGTTTGCAGCCTCCAAGCATCCTAAAGAAGCGGTGGCTTTCCTCGAGTATCTCTCCTCGATTGCGGCCATGAAACGCACCGCGCAGTTTTTCCCACCGCCTCGAGGGATTTTGCTCAACTCCTCGACCTTCCTCAATAGCAATCCCCTACTCAACCCCAAGAGCCTCGAGCTGGCTGTCAACCGCCAGGTGGCCGGGGCCAGAACCTTTTTTGTGCCCGCCAACTTCGCCCAGATTAACGACGTGGTGGTGCGCTATCTCGACCGCCTGCTGCGCCCTGGTGCAAATGTCAAGGAGGAACTGGGTCGGGTCTGCCAGGAGGTGAACGGGCTGCTCAAAAAATAGAGCGCTAGAGGGCACAGAGCCAAAAGCTGAAGGCAGCCGCAAAAGGTAAAGAGCCTTAAAGCTACACTAGGACAGCCTGATTGCTCTATCAAGAAATACCGTCTGGGACGCGGTTGGTGTTTTTGGGTTTTTGACTTTATCGCGGTTTCCGCTATTTTGGCGGCTACTCATGGCGGCCAAAAATGAGCTGAGTACGGTCTTTCTAGCGGAGTAGACGGCCGTTTTCTTTCTGAAAACCGCTCTAAGCTTTCGGCCTTCGGCGTTAGACGTTTAGCGTTTGGCCCTCAGCATCTTGCTTTTCGCCCCCCTTTGGAGGTGTCCCGAAGTATGGTCAAAGAGGTCAAACCCCGGCGAGCCAAACACAGCGGTTGGGAGTCGCGCTGGACGGGTTTATGGTTCGTATTACCTTTTGTGGCGGGGCTGGGCCTGCTGTTTTTGCTGCCCATCGCTGCCGTTCCAGTCATCAGCTTGAGTCACTGGTCTTTGCTCAGCTCTCCCAGGTGGGCCGGTCTAGATAACTATGCTCACCTGCTGCACGACCCACAATTTCTGCGCTCGGCCTGGATTACGGCCCTATTTGTGGCGGGGCTGGTGCCCCTGAATATTGCTCTGGCCATGGGGCTGGCCTTGCTGCTCAACGTCAGAGTGGGTGGGGTGGGGTTTTTTCGGATGCTGCTGTTTTCTCCGGTGGTGGTTCCGGCGGTGGCCTGGGCCTTGGTGTGGCGTTTCGCGCTCCAACCAGATTTTGGCTTGGTCAACAACCTGCTTGCCAAGGTGGGCCTTGTTGGCCCCAACTGGCTCTTGCAATTTCCCTGGGCCTTAGTGGCGGTGGTGGTGAGCTTGCTCATAGAGCACCTGGGGCTCAACATGCTGATTTTTCTGGGGGCTATTCAGGCCATTCCTAAAGAATTGCTCGAGGCCGCCGCCATAGATGGGGCCAATCCACGCCAGATTTTCTGGAAGATCACCCTGCCTATTTTGTCGCCCACCCTCTTCCTGGTAATGGTGGTGACAACCATCGGGGCCCTGAAGGTCTTCGCGCCGATTTATGTACTCACCAGCGGCACCGACTCTGCCGAAGTCTTGATGATCCAGATGTGGCGGCAGGGCTTCAAGTATTTCGAGCTAGGCTATGCCTCGGCGATTGCCTGGGTGCTGTTTCTGGCAATGCTGGCCCTGACTTTGGTGCAGTGGGGGCTGCGGCGGAGGTGGGTCTTCAATGAAGCCTAAACCCCACCCACTCGTATGGTTGTGGTACGCGGTGATGGCCTTTTTGGCGATTCCCTTCGTGTTTCCTACGCTATGGATGCTGAGTGCTTCGTTCAAGAGTGCTGCTGAAATCTTTGCCAGCCCGCTGGGGCTGCTCCCACACAGCTTGGATCTGGGCAACTTCGGCCAGGTCTTCCGCGATTATCCTTTTGCGGCGCAGTACTACAACAGCGTTTATATCGCGGTAATCGTTACTGCAGCGACTATTGTGCTGGCGGCGCTAGCTGGATACGGCTTCGCACGGCTACGCTTTCCGGGCCGCGACCTGCTCTTTATCGCCTGCTTGAGTGCCATGATGCTGCCTGCGGAGGCTTTAGCGGTTCCCCAGTTTGTGTTGTTCAAGCTGGGAGGGCTGATCAACTCCCATCTCCCGATTATCCTGCTGCAAATTTTCGGTAGCACCGGAGCCCTGGCGGTTTTTCTGATGCGCCAACACTTTCTAGGACTGCCTCGAGAACTCGAGGAGGCTGCCTTGATAGATGGCCTGAACCGCTGGGGTATCTTCTGGCGGGTGATGCTGCCGCTTTCCAAGCCAGCCATGATGGCGGTGGGGATTTTTGCCTTCTTGAACAGTTGGAACGACTATTTCAACCCGCTTATCTACCTGAGCAACCCCACCCAGTTCACCCTCCCGCTGGGCTTACAGGGCTTCACCGACCCTCTGGGCGGAGTGTTCTGGCATCTTACCCTCACCGCCTCGAGCCTGGCCACACTACCCTTGCTGCTGGCCTTTCTGGTGGCCCAGCGACAGTTTGTGGAGAGCTTGGTCTCGAGTGGAATTAAGGGATGAAGAGTTGAAGATGGGTCGAACGACTAATGCTAAAAGCCAAAGGCAAAATGTAAAGGGCCAAAAAACTAAACCAGGACAACATAGTTACCTTGCCAAAAACACCCTTCGGTAGGTAAGAGGAGACCACGTGAAACAAGGAAAAACCGACATCCTGATTGTGGGTGGTGGGCTAGGGGGCACAGCAGCAGCGCTGGCGGCCTTGCGGCTGGGGAAAAGGGTGATTCTTACCGAAGAAACCGATTGGCTTGGGGGGCAGCTCACTGCACAGGCCGTGCCCCCGGATGAGCCGGTGTGGATCGAGGAGGTGGGGGCCACAGCCAGCTACCGACGCTTGCGCAACTTGGTGCGCGAGTATTACCGCAATCACTATCCCTTGACCGAGGCAGCTCGAGCCGAGCCTTTCTTGAACCCTGGCCTGGGCAACGTTTCCAGGCTGTGCCACGAACCACGGGTGGCTTTGGCGGTGCTGGAATCTATGTTGGCTCCTTACCGCCCCAGCCTTCAGCTCGAGGTGCTGCTCCAGCACCGGCCTCTGCGCGCCGAGACCCAGGGGGATCGGGTGTTAGGGGTGGAACTGGTGAGTGAGGTGACGGGAAACCACATCTTTATCGAAGCCCCTTATATTCTCGATGCTACCGAACTAGGGGACTTGCTCGAGCTGGCCCAAGTCGAGCAGGTTATTGGAGCTGAGAGTCAGGCCCAAACCAGCGAACTTCACGCCCTACCCGGTCGGGCCGACCCGCTCGACCAGCAGGCCATCAGTTGGTGCTTTGCGCTGGATTATCTGCCGGGGGAGGATCACACCATTCCCAAACCCCAGGATTACGCTTTCTGGCGTGATTATCGGCCTGGGTTTTGGCCGGGGCCGCTGCTGGCTTGGGAGGATGTCCACCCTATCTCGCTCGAGCCACGCTTCCGCGATATATTCGGCAACCCCGTAGTTACCCAGCACGGCGGGGATTTCTGGCACTACCGGCGGATTTTCTACCAGGGAAACTACCCCAGTGGCCGATATCCCAGCGATATTACTTTGGTCAACTGGCCGCAGATAGATTATTGGCTCGGCCCCCTTGTGGGGGTCAGCGAGGAAGAGAAACAACGCCACCTGCGCGGGGCCAGGCAGCTTTCGCTCTCGATGCTGTACTGGATGCAAACCGAGGCTCCGCGACACCAGGGCGCCTATGGCTATCCCGGCCTGCGACTGCGGGGTGACATCGTTGGTAGCCAGGATGGTTTAGCCAAGCACGTCTACATACGAGAATCGCGGCGCATTCGGGCGGAGTTCACAGTTTTGGAACAACACGTAGGGGTAGAGGCCAGGGGCCGTTTGCAAGGTGCGGAAATCTTTCCTGATAGCGTGGGTATCGGTCAATACCGCATTGACCTGCACCCCAGCACGGCGGGGCGCACCTATGTGGACGTGGCGAGCTGGCCTTTTCAGATACCCCTGGGTGCGCTGCTCCCGCTCAGGGTCGAAAATCTTCTGCCAGCCTGCAAAAATATCGGTACTACCCATATCACCAATGGCTGCTACCGTTTGCACCCGGTGGAGTGGAATATCGGCGAAGCGGCCGGAGCCCTGGCGGCATTTTGCCTCGAGCAGCATTTGAGCCCGCGCCAGGTGCGCAGTAGCCCCGATAGCCTGGAAGACTTTCAGCGCTTATTGACCCAAACCCTGGGCCTCGAGCTAGCCTGGCCGGAAGCCTATCGCCTGACCCCATCTCCGGGATTTTAGAGTGGTTTGTGGAGAGCCGAGCACTAACCGTTGAACGCTGAGGGCAAAGAGCAGGGGGCTAAAGGCTTAAGGTCAAAAACCCAAAAACACCAACCGCGTCCCAGACGGCATTTCTTGATAGAGCAATCAGGCTGTCCTAGTGTAGCTTTAAGGCTCTTTGGCATTTTGCTTTTAGCCTTAGGCGTTAGGCGTTTTGCCCTCTGCCCTCAGCTATCCCCTCGAGCCCACTCTCACACCCTATTCACCCTCAGGCGCTAGATTTCCCATAGTGGAACAGATGCATGGCACCACCATTGTTGCAGTACGTCGTGAAGGTGTCACGGCTATCGCAGGCGACGGGCAAGTCACCTTCGGGCAGACCATCATGAAAGCCAATGCCGTCAAGGTGCGCCGCCTCGAGGTGGCCGGGGGCGTGCTGGTGGGCTTTGCTGGGGCTGTTGCCGATGCCCTCACCCTGCTGGATAAGTTCGAGGGAGCTTTGGGCAGCGCCAAGGGCAACTTGCAACGGGCGGCTATCGAGACCGCCAAACTCTGGCGTTCGGATCGGGTGCTCAGAAACCTCGAGGCCATGTTGGTTTTGGCCGACCCCGAAAACCTGCTCCTGCTCTCGGGCAATGGCGAAGTCCTGAGCCCCGACGAGCCGGTCTTGGCGGTGGGTTCGGGTGGCCCTTACGCGCTCACGGCAGCTAAGGCCATGCTGCGCTACTCGGGGCTTCCGGCACGGGAAATCGCCGAACAGGCCATTCGGCTGGCGGGCGAGATAGACCTGTATACCAGCGGTAATCCCACGGTATTGAGCATAGGAGACAAAACCGGAGCATGAAGCCCAGAGCCAAGCCCCCAAAAGCCTACAGTTTCTGCTGGCTCAAGGTATTTTTATGGACTTAACCCCAACTGAAATCGTCCGTGAACTCGACAAGCACATCGTCGGTCAGCAGGCCGCCAAACGTGCGGTGGCGGTGGCTTTGCGCAACCGTACCCGGCGTAAGCGCCTACCGCCGGAGATGGCTCGAGAAGTCACGCCCAAGAACATCCTGATGATTGGCCCTACCGGGGTTGGCAAGACCGAGATTGCTCGCCGCTTGGCCCGGCTGGCGGGGGCTCCCTTCCTCAAGGTGGAGGCCACCAAGTTTACCGAGGTGGGCTATGTGGGCCGCGACGTGGACTCCATCGTGCGTGACCTAGCGGAGGCCAGCTACCAACTGGTGCTAAGCGAGATGAAGAGCAAAGTAGCCGAGCGAGCCCAGGCCCAGGCCGAGGAAGAGGTGGCCGCACTGCTGCGGGTCTCAGCGCTCGAGGTGCGCTCAGGCCGCCACCACGAGCAGAGCGTAGAGGTCGAGGTGGCTGAGGAAGCCAAGCTGCCCTTCATGGGCATGATGGGCGGGGAGCAGATGCAGGGCCTGGGCGAGATGCTCAAGGGGTTGATGCCAGGGCGACGGGTGCGGCGCAAGATGCGCGTGAAGGAAGCCCTCGAGACCCTCAAAAACCAAGAGGCCGAGCGTTTGGTGGACAAGGAAGAAGCCACCCAGGAAGCGCTGCGCCGCGCCCAGGAAGAGGGGATTGTCTTTATTGACGAGATGGACAAAGTGGCCCGCCCCAGAGGCAACAGCAGCGGCCCCGATGTCTCGGGTGAGGGCGTGCAGCGCGACCTATTGCCGGTAGTGGAGGGCACCGTGGTCACTACCCGCTTGGGGCCGGTTTCCACCGACCACGTATTGTTTATCGCCGCCGGAGCTTTCCATATCTCCAAGCCCAGCGACCTGATTCCCGAACTTCAGGGCCGCTTTCCCATCCGGGTCGAACTCGAGCCGCTGGGGGTAGCCGAGTTCGAGCGCATCCTGCGGGAGCCGGAAAACTCACTCATCAAGCAGTACAGTGCTCTGCTGGGCGCAGATGGCACCGAGGCCCACTTCAGCCCCGAGGCCATTGGAGCAGTGGCCCACTTCGCTTTTCAGGCCAATCAGGAACTCGAGGATATCGGAGCCCGCCGCCTGGCAACCGTGCTGGAGAGGGTTTTGGAGGAAATCTCATTTCAGACGGAGTTGGGCCGGGTCGAGATCACCAAAGAGTACGTAGAAACACGCTTAGCCGGGGTGTTGGCTTCTCACGACCTCTCGCGCTATATTCTTTGAAGCCACAAGGAGGCAGATGATGCACGTACGGTTTTTAGATGCCCTCGCCCAGGATGGGAGCGGTGGGAGAGTGAATCCCACGTCAGGGGTGAGGTATTGGGGATTATTGGGGATAGTGCTGCTGTTGGGTAGTTTAGCTTTGGCCCAGGCTCAGACACCCGCTCCCGCGCCCAAAACCCAGCCTAAGTCCCTCGAGGTGTGTGCCATTCTTTTCAATGCTGGACGTATGGAGGCCGCCCTCAAAGCCTGCGAGAAGGCGGTGAAGGAAAGCCCCTCTACCGATTCGTTATACCTGCTGGCCCGCACCCAGTCCGAACTCCAGCTTTTTACGCCCGCTATAGATAACCTCCGCCAGTCCCTCAAGCTCAATGCCACCTTCGTGCAATCCTACGTGGCCCTGGCTCAAATTTATGCCAAACAGTATCTGCTGGCCGACAACCGCGATGCCTCCAAGGGATTGCTGGATCAGGCCTTGTCTACCCTGAGGGAAGCCGAGCAGGCCAATTCCAAATACTCCCCGACCTATGCCACCAGGGGCCTGATTTATGCCTATCAAAACAAGTTTGACCTGGCGATTGAAGCCCTCAACAAATCCCTGAGCCTCAAGGACGACCCTCTGGTAAGGGCCAGTATGGCCGATGTTTATCTGCGTGAGGGCAAGGTGGACGAGGCCCTGAAAAACTATGACGATGCCGTAAAAGCTGCGCCCAACAGCGCTTTGCTGCGGGTCAAGTACGGCTCTTTGCTGCTGATACGGGGCAACATAGATGGAGCCATCTCGCATCTCGACCAGGCCGTGGTGCTCTCTCCGGGCAGCGCGGAGGCTTGGTTGAGGCGGGGCGATGCCTACTTCGAGAAAAAAGATTGGAAACAAGCTGGAGTCTCCTACGAACAGACCGTGGCCCTGGCCCCGGTGCGCTACCCCGATGCCTACATGGGCCTGGGACAAGTTTTGATCGAGCTAAAGGATTACCAAAAAGCCAAATACAACTTCACCAAGGCCGTAGCGCTGGAGAAAAACAACCCCACTTATCACTACTGGCTGGGCTACTCCAACGAATTGCTGGGCGACAAAACCGGAGCCAAGGCCCAGTGTGACGAGGCGCTGCGGCTGAAGCCCGATTTCAAGGAAGCCCAGGACTGCTCGAACAGAAATAAATAGTTAATCGCTTACCGTCAACCGTTGACCGCAAAAGCGCGGGGGGCAACCCAGCCCGTCCGCGTTTCTTGTTTTTGCCATCAACCGTAAACGGTTAACGGTAAACGTCCTTGTCCCTGCCCTACTTTCCCGGTATGGTATCGCCATGAACTGGCGGCTCGAGGCCTGGAACCCGGATTATGCCCTGCCCCAGGTGGGCTTCGAGGAATCGCAGTTCGCCCCCGAGGTAGATACCGAACTCGAGCCCGCATGGGCTGCGGTGCCGGTCAAGGAATGCGCCTGGCCGCTTTTGTATTTCGTGGATGGGCGACAGCGCATAGATGCCGTAATCGCCAACGAACACGCTCAGCGGGCCTTGCTGGTGACGGTGGCTGCGGGCGCTCTGGTACGCGACGAGGCGGGTATTCGCTTAGCCGAGCCACCTGTTATCCGCCGCTATGCCCTGCACACTGGGGGCTTTAGGGCTGAGATTCGGGTGGGGGAGAGTTTCGTCTACGAGCCACTGGAGACCACGGCCAAAGACCTGCGCGACCTGGCAGGCAAGGTCAATGGGGTCATGCGAGGCCTCGAGGCCCAACTCGCGGCCACGCTGGAGGGCGGGGTGGTGGTGGTGGATGGCCCCATTTATCAGGGCGAAACCGTGCTCGAGCGGCCTCTTCTGGGATATGCCAAGACCATGTGGCAGCGCTACTTACCCAGCGAAAAAGAAGCCCTTCTGAGCCACCTGGACGAAAATTGCCGTACGCCGGTGTTTCGTATTCACAAAAGCCAGCGCCGCAAGCTCGAGCTGTATTCCTGGTATCTGCGCTTGCCCATCAACCCCAGTGCGCCGTTTCACGTCGGGGCGGGCCTGATTCGTATGGAAACCCAGGCCCAAAGCGCCGCACAAGCCATCGAGCGGGCCGACCAAATGGCCTATTTGTTTTGCCACCTGGCCTCCTCGCCCTCGCGTGACCCCCGCGCCCCGCAAAACCTCATTCCCATCGGGGGTCTGGAAGCCTGGCTGGGCCGCTACATGGGCCAGGGCGAGGTCATCCGGCGTAGAATCGTGCAGGAACTATTCAGGTGAATGATGCCAAAGGTCAAATATTGCACACAGCAGAGGGCTAAGGGCAGGGTGCCTGGTTCGGTTGGCCCTAGGCTGTTCCCGGAGGCGCTATGAAGCAAGTTGGCATGGTGCTGGGCAGCCGGGAGGCGGGGGTGCTGGATTTCTGGGTAGGGTTGGATGCCGAGAAAAACCAATACCTGCGGCTAGACGATGTGGTATATGTCGAGTTCAGGCATCCCGATCCCAAAAAGGGCGATGCCAACGGCAACGTGCGCTACTACGGCATGGTAGACCGGGTGCTCAAGCTCTACGAAGGCGCGCAGTTCGACACTGATGTCTTCCTGGCCCAGCGCGACCTGTTGCCGGTGAGCAAGTCCTATGTTGCCCACGTGCAGGTCACACGGCTATTGCCAGAGGAATACCTGCCGCCCGACCCCGGCTCACCGGTTTTTCTGGCGGAAGGAGAGAGCCTCGAGCTGGCCCTCTACTACGACAATATGCGCACCGCCATGCTCCCGGCGGGCATCCTCAAAAACGGCGAGGTGGCTTACCTCAACTTCGAGTTTCTCAACGGCTTCAAAGGAGGGCACGTCAATATCTCGGGGGTTTCAGGGGTGGCGGCCAAAACCAGCTACGCTACGTTTTTGCTGCACAGCATTTTCGCTTCCCAGGCCAACCGCGAAAAAGCTAACACCAAGGCCCTGGTCTTCAATGTCAAGGGCGAAGATTTGTTCTACCTCGACAAGCCCAACCTGCGCCTGAGCGACCAAGAAAGGCGCGGTTACGAGAAGCTGGGGCTGCCAGTGCGGCCCTTCCAGAGCGTGCAATTCGTGGCCCCACCGCGCAAGACCGAAGGCGATATTCTGCCCGACGTGAGCCGCCTTGACACCAAAGCCTACTACTGGGACTTGGTGCAGTTTTGCCGGGAGGGACTGCTGCCCTTTTTGTTCACCGACCGGGGGGCTATGAGCAACCTGGGCTTCTTGATTGACCAGATTACCGAGCGCCTGCGCAAGCTGGTGGGCGACGAAAAAGGCGGCCAGAAAGGCCCTGGCCTCCTGGTCGAGGATTGGGCCGACGAGATTGGCCCCAGCGAAGCTGGGATCACCTTTGACGCAGTAGGCAAGATGCGCATTACCCACTTTGCCCAACTGGTGCGCTATATCGAGTTTCAACTGCTGGGGCCGGAAAGCTCGGAGGAGGACGAGAAAAAGCCCAAGGGCAACCCGCGCTGGACGGCCCGGCAGGCTACCGCTACCCTCGAGGCTTTTATCCGCCGCCTGCGGGCTGCGGTGGGCAACGTCCAGCACCTGATTCGTGGTGACAAACTGGGCAACCCGCCCGACCCCCTGCGGGCTCAGGCTCAGGTCAGCGTGGTGGATATCCACCAGCTCCCAGCCCAGGCCCAGATGTTCGTGGTGGGCTCGATTTTGCGTGAGGTTTTCGCCCGCAAAGAAGCCGGGCGACAGGGCCGGGTATTCATCGTGCTGGACGAGCTGAACAAATATGCCCCCAGGGAAGACGAGAGTCCCATCAAGGATATTTTGCTGGACATCGCCGAGCGCGGACGCAGCTTGGGAGTCATCCTGATTGGAGCCCAGCAAACTGCTTCCGAAGTCGAGCGCCGCATCGTTGCCAACGCTGCGATTCGGGTGGTGGGCCGCCTGGATGCTGCCGAGGCCGAGCGCCCCGAGTATCGCTACCTGCCCGCCTCCTTCCGCGAACGGGCTATGATTCTGCCGCAAGGCAGCATGATCGTGCAGCAGCCCGAACTGCCCATCCCTCTGCCCCTGACCTTTCCTTTTCCGGCTTGGGCCACCAAGAGCGAAGAGGTGCTGGAAGACACCTCAGCAGCCGCTCTGAGCCATCTGATTGACTAGACGAGCCTCTGGGATAGGGTATCTCGCTCCTACCAAAATGAACCTCGAAGAAGTGGTAAATCGCTATGCTCGAGGCTATTTCCTGATGGACAACGGGGATGGCCTGGAGTGGTACAGGAGCCGTGTTCACGCCCTGGTTCCCCTGGATGGGCGCTTTCATATTCCCAAAAGCTTGCGCCGCAGCCTGAACGCTGGGCGTTTTGCGGTGCGTATAGACTCGGATTTTGCCGGGGTGCTCGAGGGTTGCGCTAACGAGCACGGCGAAACCTGGATTTCTGAGGAACTTAAAACAATTTATTTCGCCCTACACGCGGCGGGTTACGCCCATAGCTTCGAGACCTGGACTGAGGATGCTTTGGCCGGGGGCATTTTGGGCATCGCTATTGGTGGGGCCTTTATCGGCGAGAGCATGTTCTACCGGGTGTCCGAGGCTTCCAAGATAGCTATGGTGTGGCTGGTAGAACACCTTCGGGCCAGGGGGTTCGGGCTCTTTGATGCTCAGATACAAAACCCGCATCTGGCCCGCTTCGGAGCCTTTGAAATGGCCGAAGAGGAGTTTCTCGAGCGCTTGCGGCTGGCGGTGCTCGAGCCGGTATCTTTTGGGTAGAAGCGCACGGAGTCTTTCAAGTGTTTATCCTTGAGTTTCTTGTGGTTATGGAAAACCGCGATAATGAGTATTTGGGCTGGTTTTGTGCCGATAGCAAGGGATATTTATCGGTCTGGGGTTTCATCCTTTTGTCATCTGCAAATGGTCAGATGTGTAGCGTATGCGACGATTATTGCCACTTTTGGTTCTGGTAGTTCTGGCCTCGACCTTGTTTGTGTATCACTCCTACGCTGCCCAGGCCCCCCAGCCGGTTTCTAAGCCTGCACAGGAGATTTTGGCTCAGGCCAGCCCCACCCTCCTGAATGGGGTTGCGGGGATGCCTCCCTACAACCCCCAGGATATCTATAGCTTCACCAGGGCCGGAATGCTCTCCCCAGCGGTCAAAGGCGTTCCCGAGCGGGTTTATGTGCCCGATGGCAAGACCAACCGGGTCTATATCATTGACCCCAAAACTTATACTGTGGTCGGCAGCCACAAAGTGGATGCCGAGCCCCAACACGTGGTGCCTTCCTACGACCTCAAAACCCTTTATGCGGTCAACGATGTGGGCAATACCATCACCCCCATTGACCCCCGCACCGCCCGTTTCGGCAAGCCCATTCCCATACAAGACCCCTACAACCTCTACTTCACCCCCAACGGCAAATACGCCATGGTGGTAGCCGAATACCAGCACCGCCTGGACTTCTTCAACCCCCAGACCTGGAAGCGGCAGTACAGCCTGAAGGTGCCTTGCAGTGGCATCAACCACATAGACTACAGCCCCGATGGCCGCTATCTGATTGCGGGCTGCGAGTTTAGCGGGGACATCCTCAAGATTGACTGGCAAGCTCCCAAGGTGCTGGGCAAGATGCACGTGGGGGGAATGCCCCAAGACGTGAAGCTCTCACCCGATGGCAAAGTCTTCTACGTTGCCGACATGAAGGCCAACGGACTACACCTGGTTGACGGGGACAGCTTCAAGAAAATTGGCTTTATTGCCACCGGTAGCGGAGCCCACGGGCTCTATCCCAGCCGCGACGGCAAGTATCTCTACATCTCCAACCGGGCCGAGGGTTCGGTGAGCGTGCTGGACTTCGCTACCCGCAAGCTAGTAACCAAGTGGAGGATTCCCCAGGGGGGTAGCCCGGATATGGGTGGGGTATCGCCAGATGGCAGCGAGTTGTGGCTAGCTGGACGCTATAGCGGCGAAGTCTATGTGTTCAATACCAATATAGCCAGCGGTGGATTCAAGCGCCGCATCAAGGTAGGCATTGGGCCGCACGGGCTGGCAATTTTCCCGCAGCCGGGGCGCTATAGCTTAGGGCATACCGGCATCCTGCGCTGAGTCTGTCGCTAAGCGACCCCGCATGGTCTCGAGCTTTCCCTTAATCGGCACCGCCTTGGTTGCTTTTCCTAAACCGTAGGACGGCATATTGCCGTACACCGACTCGAATGCCCCGGCCTCGACCTTGTAGGTCTCGTGCCAGATGCCTACCGCCCCACCTTTGAAGGAACTGCGGAAAAACCGCTTCCAGGCCTCGGGGTGCAGGTTGGGGTCTTGGCGGGCGAAGCGCTCCAAATCTTCGGCGCTATGCCAATACTGCACCAGCGTCACCTCGCGCATTCCCAGGCTGAAGATTGGCCCCAAACCGCCCAGAAACCCGCTCTCGGGGTGCTGATACAAATAGGAAATCATCGGCCCCATGGCGCTGAACACCGGCAGCCACTCCCTCGGCTTGAGCCAGTTGTTGACCCGCATCCCGATCAGGAAAACCACCAGGGGGCCCTGGTGCTTTGCGGTAAAACGTCCGGTCTGAATCATCGTTCCCCCTTACGCAACAACTTCAGATAACACTGTAAATCCAGAAGCAAAAAATTTTAGGGTCGTAGCCCTCGAGCCATCATCTCGGTGTACTGTCCTACGAGCTGCCGCACCTCGGTCTCATCCCATTTAGGAATCACCCCCTTCATGTTCAGCGCCAGCGAGACGATACCGTGAATCCCGGACCACAGCAGGTTGGTGGTCTCTACGGGGTCGCCCAGCCGTATCACCCCAGCTTTCATGGCCTCAACTACTGCATTGAGCTGGATAGTGTAAGAATTGGAGTTCTGCACTTCGTTCTTGGAATCGCTGGCCCGGAGCACCCACTCGCTGCGCTGCATGAACATCATCTGGTAATGCAAAGGGTGGGAAAGGCCAAACTCGAGGTAGGCCCAGGCCAGCGCATTCAGGCGCTCACCGGGGTCGGGGTGGGTGTCGTAGGCGTGTTGCAAAGCCTGAGTAAACTCGGTAAACCCCTGGCTACATACCGCAAACAGCAAGTCGTCTTTGTCTTTGAAGTACAGATAGATGGTAGTGGGAGTGTAGCCGATGTTTTCGGCCACCTGTCTTAGTGAGAAGCCCTCGTAACCCTCGCGCTGGAACATCTGGATGGCGGCCTCGAGGATGGCCTGGCGAGTCTCCTGCTTTGAGCGCTCCCGCCGGGCCGCACTTTTTTGCTTGATGCGGGCCTGGCGGGTTGGGGCTGTTTCATTCACAATACCAATCTACTTTACAGTGTTATTATTGTCAATATAGGTAGGCGGGAGGCCAAGAGTAGAGGGCTAAACGCAAGATGCAAAACGCTAAACATCGAACATCCCATGCCAAAGGCCAAAAGCTCAAAGTCAAAAACTAAAAACACAAACCCTATCTCAGACAATGCTTCTTGATGGGGCAATTATACTGTCCTGGTGTAACTTTTGACCCCTTGGTATTTCGCTTTAAGCCTTCAGCGTTAGTCGTTCGACGTAAGACTGCCTTTAGCCCTCCGCCCGCCCAACGCTAATTCGGCAGGAAGTCGAATATCACCAGTTCTGCGTCGCAGCGATACCGAATGGGGGCAGAGGACACCCCCAAGCCCCTCGAGATAAAGGCGGGAACCGGATCTTCTACCAGTCCCCCGGCGAACTTTTGTCCATAGTTGGAGGAGGTAAAAAGTGGGCCATAGCTCCCCAAGATAATCTGCCCGCCGTGGGTGTGACCACAGAGGGTAAAATCTACCCGCCACGGCGACTTGGCAACCTCGTACAAGTAGTCGGGGTTGTGCGCTAGCAGCAGGTGGGCGCTCTGGGCTGGGCTGGGCTCGAGGGCTTTGCTCAGGTCAGGCTGGCCGTGCCAGAAGTCATCTACCCCGGCCAGGAACAAATCCTCGCGTAGCAACAGGCCGCTGTTGCGCAGCACCTGCACCCCCACCTGGTTTAGTTCGGCCTCAAGGGCCTGGGGTGGATGCATGGGCACTTTGGGGGGGTTAACTAAGCCAAAAATATTGCGGCTTCTCGAGGGTGCAGGCCCATCTTTGACCTGATATTTGCTGAAGCGGTAATCGTGATTGCCCCATACCGCCCAAGCGCCCAGGGGGGCCTCGAGGTTTTTTAGGGCTGATAGCGCAGGCAAAACCTGATGCTGCTGGGCCGAGTCGGTCAGGTCGCCGGTCATGACAATAAGGTCGGGTTTCTCGGCCTGGACAGCTTCAATCCAGCGCACCAGTGACCCCGCGCGAACCCAGAAGCCGATGTGCAAGTCGGAGAGATGAGCCACTCGGACAGGACGGCTCAGACCCTGTAGACGGCGTTGGTAGCGATTCACGACGAAACGATAGGCGGCGGTCACTGACCCATGTTACCCTTCCAGTCGGGGTGAGCCTCGAGGGCTTAGCCTTGTATAGAGCGGTTTTCGCAAAGACCCTTTTGGATAGCCTGGGCCTATTTACCCTGCTCATCTGATATTTTGCCGCCGCTCTGGGCGGCAAAATATCAGAGAACCGCGATAGGCCGCAAGTTTAGCGTGACCACTTCGGCGGGGGCGTTGATGCGCAGCGGCAGCGCGGTCATGCCCAAGCCCTTGGACACAAACCCCAATACCGGCGGTGAAGTGGGGCTCAGACCGGGGGTATACCAGCCTCCCAGATAGGTCTCGCCATACCAAGAAGGAGTCCAGGGAGCCCCAATCCAGGGCAAGAATACCTGCCCGCCGTGGGTGTGACCGCAGATTCCTAAATCCACTGGCCTGCGAAAGAAGAAATCCAGGTAGTCGGGGTTGTGGGCCAGCATTATGCAGGCCGGGCCAGGCTTGTAGTCGCCCAGGGCCGCAAACACATCGGCGTGGCCATCCCAGAAATCGTCTACCCCACCCAGATAGCAGTCTGGGCGCAGGTGCAAGCCCTGGTTGTTGAGCACCTGAATCCCGACCTTGGGCAGATGTTCTTGTAAATACTGCTTAGCCCTGGGAGCCCAGTTGTCGTGGTTGCCCCAGATGCTATAAACCCCCAGCGGGGCCTTAAGTCGCCCGAGTTCGGCGACCAACAAGTCGAGGTCGGGGGTCAGAAAGTTGTTGCTGGGAAGTCGCCACTGAATCCTCGAGCCCGCGTCCACCAAATCTCCAGTAATCACGATTACATCTGGTTTTTCCGCCATTGCAGCATCTACCCAAGCCCCTACCGACTTAGCACGGATAAAAGGGCCATAGTGCAAGTCAGAGATTTGCAGTAGCCGCAGGGGCTGCTCGAGGCCGCGCAGGCTTCGCTGTTGGCGGTTGATTCTGAATGGATAGCTCTGGGCCACCATCACCCCAGCGCCTCCGGCAAGCCCCAGCCCAGCGACTCTGGCGGCGGCGAGGAATTGGCGGCGAGTAGGCATCGTAGGGCCTTAATGTATCAACAAATCGTCGTCTTGTCGGTTCACCAGTTCCCAAAACCGATGCAAAACCTTGTGTCTCTGCAAAAACCGGAAGTGATACCAAGTTCAGGTAGATAGTATTCCTGTAGCCGGTAGGGTGGGTCTAGAAATCCCCCCCCATACGGCCCCGACCCGGCTTTAGACAATAACCTTGGCGAGGTTTTTAGCCCCCCTTAGTAAGGGGGGTAGGGGATTCTGCGCAAGCCCCCCGTCCAGCAAGGTCTATCCTTGAAGCACCTAACCGTGACAACCTCGGAAGGTTCCCCTCGAGAGAAGGGACGTAGAAAAGCAGGGCGAGCACGAGGTTCGCCCCTACAGGGTGGGATGTGCTAAGTATCCCCAAATCTGACTAGCGCTATATCCGCAGGTCATGACTTGGTAAAGGCCCGTTCCTGAAGGCGCGAGCATCAGATTCGGGGAACCCCCTAAAGCGCAAATCTATTGTGGAGATACTTAGCTTTTGTTCTTCTTTTTCTCTTCCCGCTCGAGCTTGCGGCGCTCCTGGCGGCTCATCTTTCCGGCGGTGGTCGAAGGACGCGAGTTGCGCACGGTGAAGGGGTCGAAGCTGGGGGTGGCATTGGCGGGCAGTGGCTGGGGCTCAGATTGCATCGGCATCGGGGTGGGTTCTACTGGCTGTAGGTTCAGCTCGACCTTGAGGCGGAACAGGTACTTGGTGACTTCCGACTTGATGTTGCCAATCATCTCGTTGAAGAAACGGGTGCCCTCGAGCTTGTACTCCTGGAAAGGGTCGCGCTGGCCGTAGCCGCGCAGGAAGATGCCCTGCTTGAGCACGTCCATGCTGTGCAGGTGTTCCTTCCAGGCGTTGTCCACCACCTGTAGGGTTACGAAGCGCTCCACCCCTCGAGCCAGACCTGGCCCCATGGCCTCGAGTTCGGCCTCACGGGCCGCGTAGGCCTGGTGAGCGGCTTCTACCAGCTTGTCCAGGCCTTCTTCGGCCTTGAGTTCACGCAGGGCTGCAAAATCGAAGGTCTCGAGCGAAGGCACGTAGTCCACCACGCTGCTCCTAAGGCCCTCGATATCCCAGTCCTCGGGGTGCTGCTGGGGGTTGAGGAAGTTGGAGGCCAGGCTGTCCACCGCGTCCTCGACCATGCCCATAGCTCCTTCGCGTACGGCTTCGTCGTTGCCCAGCAACACGTTGCGGCGCTGGGCGTAGACCACCTCGCGCTGCTTGGCCATCACCTCGTCGAGTTGCAAGAGCTGCTTGCGGATGCCGAAGTTGCGGTCTTCCACGCGCTTTTGTGCCCGCTCGATGGAGTTGGTGACCATCCCGTTTTCGATGGGCTCGCTGTCGTCGAAGCCCATGCGGTCTAACATCCCGATGATGCGCTCAGACGCGAACAAACGCATCAGGTCGTCGTCGAAGGATACGTAGAAGCGGCTGGAGCCGGGGTCGCCTTGCCGCCCGGAGCGTCCGCGCAACTGGTTGTCAATCCGGCGCGACTCGTGGCGCTCAGTGCCCAGGATGTGCAGCCCGCCAAGCTCTTTGACCCGTCCCTCGTCGGCGGCGCAGGTGTCGCGCAAGCGGCGGATTTCCTCCACGATTTCCGGGCGCACGCCCAACTCGGCGGCCATCTGCGCGGCTTCCTCGTTGGCCCCACCCGCGGCCTTTTTGATAAATAGCTCGACCTGCCACTCGTAGCGGTTGAAGCCCTCTTTCTCCAAGAGCGCCGCCGCCAGGTACTCAGCGTTGCCCCCCAGCTTGATGTCGGTACCGCGCCCGGCCATGTTGGTCGAAATGGTAACGGTCTTGCTGCGCCCGGCCTGGGCTACGATCTCCGATTCCCTCTCGTGGTACTTGGCGTTCAGAACCTGGTGGGGAATGCCCTTGCGGATCAGGTCGGCGGTGTGGACGGTTTTCTTCAGCCAGTCCCAGCCGGTGCGGAGGTTGCCCTTAGCCGGGATTTGCCCCTCGAAAGGCTCGAGTTCCTGCTCCCTCAAACTTCCGGGGCGCTCCAAAACCTTCTTCAGCTTGTCCCAGCCTTCGCCGCTCTGCTTCTCGGAGGTTTTGAGGAAAAGTTGGACTCGAGCCTCCACTCGTGGTAGAAAGTGCCGCACTTCCTTGAGCATTATGCTCAGGCGCTCCGACTTTTCTACCGAAATGGTGCCCACCAAGACCGGCTGTCCCTTCTCGAACTTCTCGGCGATTTCTTCGGTCACGGCGAAGAACTTGCCGCGTTCGGTGCGGTACACCACATCCGAGGCATCGTCGCGGATGACCTTACGGTTGGTGGGAATGGTAATTACGTCCATCCCGTAGATATCCTGGAACTCCTTTTCCTCGGTTTTGGCGGTTCCGGTCATGCCTGCTGTCTTCTCGAAAAGGCGGAAGAAGTTCTGGTACGTGACCGTGGCCAGGGTCTGGTTCTCGCGCTCGATTTTCACGCCCTCTTTGGCTTCGATAGCCTGGTGTAGGCCCTCACCAAAGCGTCGCCCAGGCTGTAAGCGCCCGGTGAACTCGTCCACGATAACCACCTGCTGGGCCCTGCGCCCATCCTCGTCAGTGCCCTCCTGGACGATGTACTCGCGGTCTTTGAAGTAGAGTTCCTTGGCCCGCACCGCCTGGGTGAGCATGTGGGCCAACTCCATGTTCTCGGTATTGAAGATGCCCTCGATCCCCAGCATCTTCTCGGCCTTGGCGATGCCGACCAGCGTGAGGTGAACGGCCTTTTGCTTCTCCTCGATGGTGTAGTCGCCGGTGGGGTCTTCCTTGCTGCCGGGCGGGGCCTTCTCGCCCTTCTCGAGTTTCTTGGCAAGCTCGGCCATGCGGTAGTACATGTCGGTGGCTTTTTCGGCTGGGCCGCTGATAATGAGGGGGGTTCTGGCCTCGTCAATCAGGATGCTGTCTACCTCGTCCACGATGGCGAAATGCAGGGGGGTATCGTGGCGCAGCACCAGCCCCTCGGGGGCAGTCGCCATGTTGTCGCGCAGGTAGTCGAAGCCCAGCTCGGAGTTGGTCACATAGGTCACATCGCTGAGGTAGGCGGCGCGGCGGTCATCGGGGTGAGTGCCGTTTTGCACCACTCCCACGCTAAGGCCCAGACCCTTATAGATGGGGGCCATCCACTCCGAGTCGCGTTTGGCCAGGTAGTCGTTGACGGTAACCAGGTGCACGCCCTTGCCGGTGAGGGCGTTGAGGGCTACGGCCAGCGTGGCGACCAGGGTTTTGCCCTCGCCAGTCTTCATCTCGGAGATTTTGCCCTCGTGCAACACCGCTCCGCCGATGAGCTGCACGTCGTAGTGGCGCAGCCCCAGAAAGCGCTTACCGGCCTCGCGGGTGAGGGCGAAGGTGCGGGGAAGGAGTTCTTCGAGACTCTTCCCATTTTGGTGCTCCTCGCGCAAGGCAGCATAGGCGGCGGCCAGGTCTGATAGCTTGGAAATCTCGTCCTCGAGGGCATTGGTCGGTTCCACCACTTCTTTCCAGTAGCGGGCCACCTTGCGCTCGTTGTTATCCAGTAATTTGTTTATCCAGGGCAACATAACCAAAGCGGATTGTACCCTGTCCAGATGAGAATGAGAGGGGTATTTGTGGCAAGGGCGCTTTAAGCACGGGGTTTATCTGGATAAATCCTCACCAGGGGGTCAGGTCGCCAGGGGTAAATAGGGTTGGGCCGGAATGTTTAGTGCGTTCCCCTGGCCGTTCCAGGTGCGCCAGGCAGCCAGAGCAATCATTGCGCCGTTGTCGGTAGCCAGGCCCTTGGGAGGAAACAAAAGCCGTAGGTTGGTATCCTCGAGCCGCTCCCGTAAGGCTCGGTTCTGGGCCACCCCACCGGCTACCAGCAGGGTTGAATAGCCGGTGGCTTTCACCGCCCTGGCAATCACTGAGGCCAGGTGTTCGACGGCTACACCTTGGAAAGCTGCGGCGATGTCGGCTCGCCTGAAACCCTTTTCAATCGCCCTGGCCGCTGCCGTTTTTAGGCCCGAAAAACTAAAAGCGAAGGCGCTCTGGTCTTTGAGCGGAACCCCCAACCCAACCGCTTCAGGATTCCCTTCCCTGGCGAGTCTTTCGATCTCCGGCCCACCCGGATAGCCCAGGCCTAAGAGCCGCGCGACTTTATCAAAGGCCTCGCCTGCGGCATCGTCTAGCGTGGCCCCGATCAGCTTGTACTGGCCCCAACCCTGCACCTCGAACAGATGGGTGTGTCCGCCCGAGGCGATGAGCGCCAGGAAGGGCGGCTCGACCTGGGGATGCTCGGCTAGGGCGGCGTAGATGTGGCCCTCGAGGTGATGTACTGCCACGAACGGCTTGTCCAGTGCGAAGGCCAATCCTTTGCCGTAGGTATAGCCCACCAGCAAGGCCCCAATCAGCCCCGGCCCCTTGGTCGCAGCCACCACATCAAGCTCTCGCAGCGAGATTCCTGCGTCCTCGAGGGCGAGTTCTACCAGGCCGTCAATCACCTGGGTGTGCTCGCGCGAGGCCAGCTCCGGCACCACCCCGCCGTACTGAGCGTGTAACAGGGTCTGCGAGGCTACCCGGTTCGATACCACCCTGCCGTCGCGTGCGATTCCCACGCCAGTGTCGTCGCAAGAGGTGTCAATGCCCAAAATCCACACAGCTAAAGTGTCTTACGTCTTAGGTCTTAGGTCAAACACCCTGATGACTTTCTGTAGTGTCTGAGATTAGGTTTTGTCCTTGTCTAACACAGTATAGTCGGGGTGTGAGCGACCTTCGAGGCGACCTCTCGTCATTGGAATCTTCCCTCTGTGCGGTGCTCTTTGGTCAGGAGCGGGTCATCCGCGAACTGCTGGCGACAGCGGTGGCGGGTGGGCACGCCCTGCTCGAGGGGCTTCCAGGTCTGGGCAAAACCCTGTTGGCAAAGGCTTTTGCAGAGGCTTCGGGACTCTCGTACCGCCGCATTCAGTTCACCCCCGATTTGCTGCCTGCCGATGTCACCGGAACCGAAATTTTGGAGGACAGCCACTTCGTCTTCCGCCAAGGCCCAGTCTTCGCCCAGGTGCTACTGGCCGACGAAATCAACCGAGCCACACCCAAAACCCAGTCGGCTTTGCTCGAGGCCATGCAGGAAGGTGGGGTCACGGTGGGCGGCACGCGCTACGCCCTCCCTGAGCCGTTTTTAGTGCTAGCAACGCAGAACCCGCTGGAGCTGGAAGGCACCTACCCTTTGCCCGAGGCCCAGCTCGACCGCTTCATGTCCAAAATCAGCTTTCAGGCTCCGCCCAGAGCTATCTGGACACGGATTCTCTCCGAGGAACCGGCCTCGCCTGCGCCGATATCCGGGCTAGATTTGCCCAGGGCTCGAGCCGATTTAGCTCAAGTGGTGGTGAGCCAGCCCGCCTTGGAGGCCATTGCCAACACCGCCCAGCTGGCCTCGGAGGAGAAACATTTGCGGATGGGGCTTTCGCCTCGAGGAGCCAAAGCCTGGCTGGCTCTGGCCCGTTCTCTGGCCTACCTCGCAGGCCGCGCCCACCTCGACTGGGACGACTTACGCACGGCGGCCAGGCCCGCTCTGTCTCACCGGTTGCTGCTCACCGAAGAAGCCCAGTTTGAAGGCGTGAGCGTAGAAAATATTCTCCAAGACTTGCTGCGCCGGACGATGCCAAAATGAGCAGAGAGCTCAAGGCCAAAGGCTTTTTTGCTTTCAGCTTTCAGCCATCAGCTATCAACCATGACTTCTCGATACCGCATCCGCACCCGCCCCACCCAGCCCTTCGCCGGAGAGCGCACCCAGGCCCGGCCCGGACGGGGACTTGAGTTTTACGAGTTGCGCGGCTATGCCCAGGGGGACGAGCCGCGCTTCATAGACTGGCAGGCCTACGCCCGTACCGGACGGCTCTACACCCGTGTTTTCCAGGCTGAGGCTCCGGCGCGCTTCAGCTTTTTTCTGGATGGCTCGCCCAGCATGGGGCTATTGGGCAAAGCCGAGTACGCCGAGCGGGTTTTCCGGCTGCTGGCAGGTTCGGCGAAGTCGGAGGGGGCTTTTGTCTGGGGCGCAGGGCGCTTTCGCAAAGCGGTACAACCTGTCAGGGACGGCCCTTCTGTACTGCTGCGAATCCCCCGACCCAAAGGGGTGATGGTTCTCCTGACCGACGGCCTGGATGAGCTGGACTGGTCGCGGCTGTTGCAGCGGCTGAGGCGCGTCGTCCTGGTGCAGGTTATGGCTCCCGAGGAACTTTCGCCGGGCTCGAGCGAGGCCCTCTTGCGGGATGTGGAGACGGGAGGGCGGCTCGAGGTCGGCAGGGCCGAGGTACAAGCCTATCAAGGGGCACTCGAGGCCCATCTGCGCCTGCTTAAAACTACTGCCCGCAGGTTGGGGAGCTACGCGCTATTGCGGGTAGGGGAGCCGATTATTCCGGGGCTGTTGCGACAAGGGGTGCTCGAGGAACGCTAATGCAGGGGTTTTATGCCAAGGAGGTTTTCTTAAAATCGCGGCCCCCTGTATTTTTACTGCTTGGAACTGGCAAAAATATCTGCTGGAAAGGCAGTTTGATCCTGATGAACCTGCACTATTGATTCCACCAACCGCCCTAAATCGTAAAAGCTTCCGGGGGTAAGGGGCATCCGAGCGGCTCCAAGAGCGTCGCCAGATGAAAGCGCAGCAATTCCTCAGGGGCCACGAAGTCGCCCACCAGCCGCAGAACCTCGCTCGAGACGGGCTTGAGGGCCACCAGGGTGTGATAGGGCTGGAGCAGATTCACCGGGAGGGTTCCACCGGCATAAATCACCACGTCGGCTTGCCGTGCCACCACCTCCGACTGCACGTCGGCCACCCCCACCACGCCGCGCTGGGGGGTGGGAATCAGGCTCAGAAAGCCCTCGCCTTCAGGGTAGTTGCGGCTCAACACCGAGACTTTGCTGAGCCCGCGTAAACCCTGGGCCAGCTCGGCTCTGGCTGGGCCAATCCATACCGCCCGGTCGCCAAAGGCATGGCGGCGCAGCAGGTTCGACAGTGCGATGGGCTCGAGGTAAAACCCGCGTGGCCCGGTGTTTTCAGGTAGCACCAGGTCTACTCGTCGGGCCGCTTGGGCTTCGGCCTCGAGGTTGTTCACTGCGTCCAGCGCCAAGATTTGCAATCCGGGATCCTCGAGGATGGCTCCGGCCATGTTGAGGGCCTGCATTCCTGCAATGGCCGCTTCCAAAGCGGCTCCTGGCGTAGCGGTGTGGATGAACAGCGGCAGACTGTGGCTCGTAGCGGCGGCCAACAAGGGCGAATACCAGCGGCTTTGGCCCTGGTGCATCACCACCAGTGGGCGCGTAGAGGCATAAGGGCGGGGCATTGCCTCTAATCTATTCGAGTAAGGGGCCTTGAGCAATGAGCCATGAACCGTGAGAACAACGCAGAGGGCCTTTGAGTTTGCAGCCCTGGGCCCTCTGCTCTTTGCGCATTGCTTAGACTAGACCCCATGACCCATTTCCCTATCCGCACCCCTATCGAAGTCCGCTTCCGCGACCTCGACCCTCTCGGGCACGTCAATAACGCGGTGTATCTGACCTACGCCGAACTGGGCCGGATGCACTATTTCCGGGCCATTGGCTCAGATGGGGGCGGGGGGAACTTTATTCTAGCCAGGGCCGAGGTGGATTTTTTGCGTCCGGTGCATCTGGGAGAGCACCTCGAGGTGGGCACTCGGGTTACGCGGGTAGGAAACTCCAGCTTCAATACCCTGAGTGAAATCTGGGCCCAGGGGCAACTCGCAGCTCGAGTGGGCGCGGTGGTGGTGTGGCTCGAGGGGAACCACTCGGCACGCATCCCCGACCCTTTGCGCCAGGCTATAGCGGGGCTCGAGACCGCACCTGTAGAAGGTCTGTGAGAGCCATGCCTTTTAATTACGTTTTCTAGGTGAAGCAGCTGATCTCGAGGGTCGGCCACCTCCGAGGCATAGGAACCTTTCCAGGGCCAGAAGCTAACCAACGCCACCGCCCAGCCGTGAACTCAAGCTCTACTGGGGTCGTCCTACTTGTGGAGATTTTCCCTCAAATCCTACTGTTCGTCCCTTTGGCTAGTCCCTTTTCCGAATAGAGGTGATATAGACTGGCGTTAGAGATTATGAACCTCAAATCAGCCCTGCTTCCTGTGTTGTTCAGCCTTGTAGCCCTGGCCCAAGCTCCAGCCTCGCCGCCGCTGCTTGGTCAAGGATTGGTTATCGCCGATGCCGGAAACCACCGTTTGGTCGAACTCGATGCTCAGGGGAAGTTGATCCGTACCCTAGAGCTTGGTACCCCGTTTCGCTACACCGATGACGTATTCTTCGCTCCCGATGGACGTTATGCCTATGTGACCGATCCCGATGCTCATATCATGGGCAAGGTTCGCTACCCCCAAGGCCAGTCCCTTTGGCGCTATGGTCAACCTGGTGTTCCTGGTCATACCCTTGACCGACTCAACCGTCCCGATGACCTGGTTCCCCTGCCCTCTGGCCTGTTAGCTGTAGCCGATATCCGTAATTGTCGGGTGCTTTTGCTCTCTCCCGAGGGCAAACTCATCCGCGTGCTGGGCAAAACTGGAGTCTGCCGCAATGCGGACGGCTACTTCAATAAGCCCAACGGGGCCTTTCCCCTAGGCCGGGATCGGCTGATTGTGACCGAGATCGTGGGCCACCGTCTAGCAATCACCGATTTGTACGGGCGGCGGCTACAAGAGATTCCCTTGCCGCTGAGTTACCCATCTGATGCCAACTACACCCCCTGGGGCAGCATCCTGGTCGTGGATTGGTCTAATCCTGGGGCAGTGCTCGAGGTGAGCCTGAAGGGTAAGGTATTGTGGAAATACGCTCCCACCGATGCCCAGCACCGCCTTGACCACCCCTCGGTAGCTCTGGGTCTGCCCAGCGGTAAAATTGTCCTCACCGATGACCGGCGGCACCGGGTTCTGGTCGTAGATCGGTCTACCCGACAAGTGGTTTTTCAGTATGGACAGACCGATCGCCCCGGAAGCAAAGCTGGATTGCTGCGATACCCTGACGGTATGGATTTGATTCCTGCGGTAGTCCATTGAATGGGGCCTTGAGGTCTAATACCAAATTGACCCAGATAGTATTCCTGTAGCCGGTGGGATTGGTATCTGGCTGGCCCAGTTGCCCCTAAAGGCATACACACTCACAGCGCTTCCTACGAGCTGGAACGGTTTTTGGGAAAACCTGTGCCATACCGCCCAGCCAGCGAGCAGCTCGAGGGCCAATAGCAGTGTCACCCCTGCCGCAGATTTGACCGGCTTGCGGAGTCTCGACCTCTTTGCTATTCTTTACTTGAGCGATTATTCAGATATTGAATTTCCGTTCTCAGGAGGAGAAATCCATGAGTGCTAAGACCCCCAAGGCTGCTGCTGAACTGTGCTACCTGGTTGAAGGTATGGATTGCGCCGACTGCGCCAACAAAATCGAGGTGCTGGTAAGCCGTACCCCTGGAGCCAGCAACCCCAGGGTGGTTTTCACCACGCAGGTTCTGCGGTTCAATCTGGACGAGAGCGTGACTCCTAGGGATAAGCTCGAGGCCGACATCCGTAGCATCGGTTACGAGCCCAAATTCCGCAGTGGCCCTGCCGCACCCACCGAGCAGCCTAGCCATGTCCTCGAGCACGACTCTCTAGATGAGGCCAAGCCCTGGTACAAAACCAAGCAGGGGCGGTTGGTGCTGACCACCGGGGCGCTGCTGGCGCTGGCTTTCGGGTTTGGCCGGGTGGAACCTGCGCTAGCCCGCTGGGGATATATCGCTGCCACCTTGGTGGGGGTGTGGCCGTTGGCCCTCAAAGCTTGGAGATCAGCCCGACTGGGCAATCCCTTTGGCATCAATACCCTGGTCACGGTGGCAGTGCTGGGGGCGATTCTGATTGATGCCGCGCCAGAGTCCTCGGTGGTGGTGTTCCTCTTCGCTGTAGGAGAGCTTTTGGAGGGCGTAGCCGCAGGCCGGGCACGGGCAGGCATCAAGGCCCTGGCCAACCTCACGCCCAAGACGGCCCTGGTGGTTCACGAAGAGGGTCACGGGGACGGCCAGGGCCTTCACACCCACGAAGTCCCGGCGAGTGAGCTAAAAGTCGGTCAGACCGTGCAGGTGCAGCCCGGTGGCCGGGTTCCTGCCGATGGGACGATTCTCACTGGGCAGTCCAGCCTCGACGACTCACCCGTGACCGGCGAATCTGTACCGGTCAATAAGGGGCCGGGAGACAGCGTTTATGCTGGTTCAATCAATACCGATGGGGTGCTCACGGTGCGGGTGGAAAAAGACCCACAGGACAACACCATTGCCCGTATCCTGCACCTGGTCGAAGAGGCCCAGGAATCCAAGGCCCCCACGGCTCGCTTCATTGACCGCTTTAGCCGGTACTACACGCCGGGAGTCCTCCTGGTGGCCGCGCTGGTCGCAGTAGTACCGCCCCTGCTTTGGGGTGGAGGGTGGCACGAATGGCTCTACAAGGGGCTGGCCCTGCTGCTGATTGGCTGCCCCTGTGCCCTGGTTCTGAGCGTGCCTGCGGCCATTACCTCGAGCATCTCCGCCGGAGCCAGGCGCGGCCTGCTGATCAAGGGTGGAGCCGTGCTGGAAACCCTTGGCAGCGTGAAAACCGTGGCCTTCGACAAAACCGGAACTTTGACGGCGGGTAAACCGAAAGTGACAGATTTGATTCCCCTCGAGGTCTCCCAGACCGAACTCTTGAGCCTGGCTGCCGCTGTGGAACAGGGTTCTTCGCACCCGCTGGCAAAAGCCATTCTGGAAAAGGCCCGCGAATCCAAGCTGCAAATCCCGGCCTCTACCGACGGACAGGCCCTCAAAGGCAAGGCCGCAACAGCCAAAGTCGCGGGGCGGACGTTGGTGGTCGGCTCGCCCAAATACGCCGTTGAGCTGAATCCTCTGCCGATGGCGCTCACTCAGCAGCTTCAAAAGCTCGAAACCCAGGGCAAAACCGTGGTGGTGCTGATGAACCCCCCCAAGCTGCTGGGTCTGATCGCCATCCGCGACGAACCCCGTTCGGATGCGGTCAACGCGCTCTCCGAGCTGAAAAACTTGGGTGTACAAGGGGTGATGCTCACCGGGGACAATGCCCGCACGGGTAGGGCTATCGCCGAAGG
>JADEYI010000742.1_pt1 | contig 36544 bp, 28 predicted proteins | sample 8542331 | NCBI WGS metagenome assembly JADEYI01 (sample SAMN16510988, study PRJNA670497) | mine drainage metagenome | isolation source: biofilm near Copperflume 1 | place: Germany: Marsberg coppermine Kilianstollen | collected 2018-02 | reverse complement strand
GTGTCAGGTTGTTGTTTTTGAACTCCTTACCCCTTACACCTCCCCCCTCACTTTCTTACAAGCGACCCGAATCCGTGCTGGTGATTATTTACACCGAGCACGGTGATGTACTTCGCTTGCGCCGTAGAGAACCTGCTGATTTCTGGCAATCGGTAACCGGCAGCCTGCAGGAAGGGGAAACGCCGGGGCAGGCAGCTCTGCGTGAAGTACGAGAGGAAACGGGATTACAGGCCGATGCAGATCTTACCGACAGCGGCGTCATCAACCGCTATCCCATCCATCCAGCCTGGCGCGCCAAGTTCGCACCGGAAGTGACGCAAAACACCGAATATGTCTTTTCGCTGCGCTTGCCGTCATGCACCGCCATTCGGCTGGATCCCGCTGAGCATGCGGAATTTTGCTGGCTGCCGCGAGCCGAGGCGGCGGCGCAGGCCAGCTCCCGCACCGACCGCTACGCCATTCTGAAATTGGTTCCCGAGAAACTGTAAGAGAGGCCTGAGCCGAGATTTTCAACCCTCACCCCCGACACCTTACCTCGGTGAAAAACGACTTTAGAATTGCGGGAACGGACGGAGAATTGAAAAGATGCTGCGCCCGGTTGCCATCTACAATCGTTTTTATGATTCCCGTGATTAAATCTTGTCAGCGCTCCCTCGTGATAGCTGTCAACCTAGAGGAATTTTAGGTGGCTTTACGCGGTGCAGCACGGCCCACTCCGCATTTTCGCATATTGCTTCCTTCCCAAGTTCCAGCAGTACCTTTTGTATATACGGAAAAGTTGCCGGTGATTTGGATTTTCCGAAATTCACGATCAGCTCATGCGCGCGCGCAAACAGTGCCGCGTTGCGCGCATACTCCTTGACATGCTTTTCCCAACCCTGTTTTTCAGCGTAAGCGATCCACAATGCGGCAACGGCAGGTCCGGAGGCCATCAGCATAATCAGAATGTCGCGCAGGGGCGAAGGTTTCGTCACGACAACCCCATAGATGGCGACGACTACCGAAAACACCAGCGTAAGCCCGTATAGCGACCCGGCGAACCGCCGATAGAGGTTGACCCGCCTCCCTTGGCGGGTGGACTGGCGCTCGTAATAGGCAAGCTGGCGGTCCACCCAAAACTCGTCGGCTATGCGAAGTCCATCCCGTTGCGCGTACTCAATGTCCGGCGGTGGCAACGTCAGCAAACCCAATATCGAATTCGGCAGCCAGCCAATGGCAGCGATATGGCGGCCAAGATATTGATCAATGATGCTCTCCCGGATCCCCGCCAAGCGCCAGTAAATCACCACCCTCAGTGCCTCGGCGAGAACTCGTGCATCGATAAACCGATCATCCAACCGACGTCTGCTTAAAACCGAGTAGGCGATCGTCATGGCGATAAATGCCATCGGGTAAACCAGCAACAGCGGACCGTGTGGCCAAAGGTGCGTGTAGCTTTCAAAGCTTAGTATCATCGTGCCGGCCAGCATGAAAATCCATTTCCATAATTTGTATGTCGTCTTTTGATATTTCTGCGAAATCAGATCCGCAGCCGCAAATGCGCGGAGGATGCGTTCCGACGGGTCAATCCTTTTGCTATTTATGCCGGCTGGCAGCAGTGTGTCCAGACTTTCCCCAATGTGGCCTGGCGACAGCGAACAAGCATCCTTGTTAAAGACCTCTATCGAATGCAGCCAACCAAACAGGAATTTAGGCCAGCCCCTGTCGGCCGCAGTAAACGGTACATCATGATTACGTTCATCACCGAAGCGCCACACGGCCGTGTAGTATTGTGGGATTATTTCGGCGTCTTGACTTGAATGGCTATTTAATCGCGGTACTCGCAGGTGCCATACCATCTTGCAGGTTGTAAAATCCTGCGAGAAGCGCAACGATGATGTTCTGTCCCAAGATCCGGACAGCGCATATTCCACAATGTGGGCAGTGCCACCTCTGTCTGCGGCCGGTGTGCCATCCCAGAGCGCCACAATCAATTGTGAGTGCTTGACAATGTGCAAGCCAACGCTCTCGTAACACGCGTCACGGCAGGAGCCTGAGAGATCGGCAGCTTCGTTGGCGGCTTCGACAGGCGGTGGCAACGTATAAACAACGGATGCCCGAGCTTTCAAAGCATCGAATTCAGACAGAGTATCCGGAAAATCCTTGCGATATTCCGCCTCGCGCATGGGCAATGGAACAACAAGTTCTGCGCCATGTTCCAAGGCAACTGTTGCAACCAATCGGTCTGCACCTTCGGCCAACGGTGATAGAACTCGCAGCGGTGTGTGCGGGTACCGCCTGCGCAGGCAGGTAAATAATGCACCCAGGGACTCATGGATGCGCGGAAGGTCCTGCTGCACCAGATCGCGGTGCACGGTTACCCCGATAACCAGCGGCAGAGGCCCGATCTGGGGCGTCTTATCCTCTTTGTCCATTGGATTCCGTGTCGAGCTTGTGGAATAAGCCCGAGATCAAGCTTTCTTATTTGCGGACTGTTCCGCGATCTTGGCCGAAGCAAGGTGTGCTTCGGCATCAGTGACCATGACTTGGTAGCGCGGATCGTCATGCAAAGATTCGAGGTCGGGATCGGCTTTCATGTAACGCAAAAGCGGATCCGTGATCTTGACGAATAGTGGTTTGAGCATCTCCAGAGCGGCTTCTTTGTCTTTCAGGTGACCGTTCAGGGCGCATGCAAAGTTGTAACGCATATCCCAGTTGTCGGGATCAATCACCAAAGCCCGGCTCATGCGGCTCTTGGCGCGTTCACCTTCACCCAGCGACGCGAGTGCGTAGGCACTGTAAACCACGGCACTGGAATTGTTTGGGTCGCGTGACAAAATGGCGTCGGCGCGTTCGAGTGCGAAGCCGGCGGCTCGGCGTACGCCGGCATCATCGCCCAACCCCTTGTAGCAACCAATAAGCATGCCCATGGAATTGACGTCCGCATCCATCAGGCTGATTGTTTTTTCGAACATGCGGGCAGCGGTATCGTAATCACGCAATAAATATTTCAAACGCCCGGCAGCGCGATTAGCTTCATACGACTCGGGCTCCAGCTTCAACGCGATCTCGATCTCGGTAGCTGCCTCGTCCGTATCACCCTTCATTAGCAGGATGTAGCCCTTGACAGCATGCGCTTCGGCCAAATCCTGATTGAGGGCCAAGGCACGTTCCGTAGCTGTCATGCCATCCTCTGATTCGAACCCCAATTCACGCAGGCTGCGGTATCCCATCGCCATCAGCGCCCAGGCCTGCGCGTAATCCGGATCAATTTCAGTGGCGCGAGTACACAGACGGACAATCGCCTGTGCGGAGCGCATATCCTCCTGATTGGTCACATACGTTTGTCGCGCCATCAGGTACAAGTCATGCGCTTCCACGCTGTCGGTGCCACGTCGTTCGATGGCTTTCTTTTCTTCTGGTAGCAGTCGCAACCTTAGCGCCTTGACGATAGCGTGGGAAATTTCATCCTGCAATTCAAAGATGTCGCTAGCGTCCCGGTCGTAGCGTTCGGCCCAGACGTGGCCATTGTCCTCACAGTCCACCAGCTGTGCGCTGATGCGCACGCGTCCGCCAGCTTTGCGCACGCTGCCTTCCAGCACATGGCTTACCTTGAGCTCACGCGCGACCTTCGGCACATCCACATTCTTGCCCTTGTACATGAAGGTGCTGTTGCGCGAGATGATGCGGAGCGAAGATACTTTGCTGAGATCAGTGATGATGTCCTCGGTGATGCCGTCGCTGAAATACTCCTGCTCGGGATCGCCGCTCATGTTGGCGAAGGGCAGCACGCAGATAGAATAGCGGGGGGATACCTTGGCCTTGGAGGGCGCGGCCGAAATGTTTCCTGCACTAGCGGACTGCGCGGCCGTGGAGCGCGCAATCATGGCGGCCAGCGCATTCAGGCATTCCTGCACGGCCGGGTGTAACGGGTCATCGCGCCAGCCGTCGAGGTCGGTGGTGTGGATGGCGCGCACGTCAATCGGCAGGCGTGCCTGGTCGAAACGCACCGGCACCAGGATGCCGCGTTCGGCGGCGTCACGCGCCTCGCCGCGCACCCAGCGCGAGACTACTGATGTCGGCGTCCACACCACCAGCACCGCCTTTGCGGCCACGAGTTCCGTGTCGATTTGGTCGTCGAACTCCTGCCCGGGTGTAATTTCAGGATCCCACCACACCGACCAGCCCTTGGCTTCCAATGCAGCGACCAGCGGCGCGACGCGGGCTTTGTCGGTACGGGCGTAGGAAATAAATACGTCAGCCACGGTTTTCCATCCTCACGACGCCGTGCCTTTCACCGCTGCCAGGCGTGCTTCGGCGGCGGCGACCATGGACTGGTAATGCGGATCGTCGTGCAGAGGTTCGAAATCCGGATCGGCCTTCACATACTCAAGCAAGGGGCGGGTAGCCGATTCGGTCAGCGATTTCATCATCTCCAGTGCCGCTTCCTTGTCTTTCAGATAGGCGCATAGGGCACAAGCAAAGTTGTAGCGCATGTTCCAGTTGTCGGGATCGATGAGCAGCGCGCGGTTCATGCGCACTTTGGCCCGTTCGCCCTCGCCCAATGCCGTAAGCGCATACGCACTGTAAGCAACAATTCCAGAATTGTTCTGATCTCGCGCCAGCAGTGCCTCAGCGCGCTTGTGTGCCAGTTCCGCGGCGCGCCGCATGCCAGCAACATCGCCGATCGCCTTATACGAACTGATCAGCATCATCACCGAATTAACATCTGAATCCATCAGGCTTACTGCTTTTTCATATAGTCGGACGGCATCCTCGAACCGGTGCTGCACATAGTTGATTCTAGCCGCGGTGCGGTTGGCCTCGTATGACTCGGGGTCAAGTTTCAGCGCGATCTCAGCTTCGGCGACCGCTTCACTAATGGCACCCCGCATCTGAAGAATGTAGCCCTTAACGGCATGTGCCTCGGCCAGATTGGGGTCCAACGCCAGCGATTTTTCCGCAGCCGCCATGCCATCGTCCGATACCAGCTCCATTTCGCGAAGATTGCGATATCCCATCGCCATCAGGGCCCACGCCTGTGCGTATCTTGGGTCGATTTCGGTGGCGCGAGCACAGGTGCGCACGATAGCCTTGGAGGCGTGTTCGTCCTCCTGATTGGTGACATAGATCTGTCTGGCCATCAAATACAGATCATGCGCTTCGACGCTGTCCGTACCACGGCGTTCAATGGCCTTTTTCTCAGATGGCAGCAGGCTCACTTTCAGAGCCTTGACGATGGCCTGGGAAATCTCGTCCTGGATCGCGAAGATATCGCTGGCATCACGGTCGTAACGCTCGGCCCAAACATGATTATTAGCTGTGCCATCTATCAGCTGCGCACTAATTCGCACCCGGCCGCCAGCCTTGCGCACGCTGCCTTCCAGAACGTGAGATACCTTCAACTCGCGCGCCACCTTTGGAATATCCACTTGCTTACCCTTATACAGGAACGAACCATTGCGCGAGATGACTGATAGCGCTGACACTTTGCTCAGGTCAGTGATGATGTCCTCGGTAATACCGTCGCTAAAATAATCCTGTTCAGGATCACCGCTCATGTTGGTGAACGGCAGTACACAGATGGTGAAGCGAGCTGGCTCTTTGGCGGTGGATGCAAGCTTGGCGCCGCTGCCCGCCGTACCACCATGGCGGGCGATCATCGCAGCCAGTGCCCGCAGGCACTCTTGAACAGGCGCGCTGGCGGTGTCCTCGCCCCATCCATCAAGATCGGTGGTGTGGATCGCGCGTACGTCCATCGGCAGGCGTGCCTGCTCAAACCGCACCGGAACCAGGATCCCGCGCTCGGCCGCCTCGCGCGCCTCGCCGCGCACCCAGCGCGACGCTACCGAAATCGGTGTCCACACCACCAGCACGGCCTTGGCCGCATTGATTTCAGCCTCGATCTGGTCGTCGAACTCCTGGCCCGGCGTGATCTCGGGGTCCCACCAGACCGACCAGCCGTTCGCCTCGATCGCGGCCACCAATGGTGCGACGCGGGCTTTGTCACTGCGGGCGTAAGACACAAAAACGTCAGCCATACCGCTCAGGCCTCGTGTTGAGTGGGGTCGGCCGCACGCGCAGCGTCTTTGACGTTAGTGGTCGTGAGCCGCGCTTCGGCGGTGGCGACCATCGCCTGGTAGCGCGGATCGTCATGCAGCAACGCGAAATCAGGGTCGGCTTTTGCATAAGGGAGAAACGCATCCGTGATCGTTGCGTACACCGATTTGAGCATCTCCAGCGCGGCTTCCTTGTCTTTGAGGTACACGCTCAGTGCGCACGCGAAGGCGTAACGCATGTTCCAATTATCGGGATCGATCAGCTGCGCACGGTTCATACGTACTTTGGCGCGCTCGCTCTCGCCCAACGCCGCAAGCGCGTAGGCGCTGTAAGCAATGACCCCGGAGTTGTGCTGATCGTGAGTGAGTATGGCTTCGGCCCGCTTGAACGCGAGTTCAGCGGCGCGATGCATGCCGATAGCATCATTCAGCGCATTGTACGAACTGATCAACATCGAGGCAGAATGCAGATCCGCTTCAATCAAGCCCGCAGCCTTTTCGAACAACCGGATCGCATCTTCATAGCGATGCAGTTGATAGCTCAGGCGCCCGGCCGCGCGGTTGACCTCGTAGGATTCGGGATCCAGCTTCAAGGCAATCGCGACTTCATCGGCCGCCGTGTCGGTACGGCCTTTCATGAGCAAGATGGAAGCCTTGACCGCGTGGGCTTCGGCCAGATCTGGATTCAACGCAAGCGCTTTTTCGGCAGCCGCCATGCCATCGTCTGACCCGACCCCGAGTACGTGCAACGTCCGGAACCCGATCGCCATCAGTGCCCACGCTTGCGCATAGTTTTGATCGATCTCGGTTGCGCGGGCACACAGGTGAACGATGGCCTTCGAGGCCCGTTCGTCAGCCTCCTGATTGGTCACGTAAATCTGCCGTGCCATCAGGTACAGGTCATGCGCTTCAACACTGCTGGTGCCGCGGCGTTCGATGGCTTTCTTTTCTTCGGGCAGCAAGCGCAACTTCAACGCCTTGACGATGGCCTGCGAAATCTCGTCCTGGATTGCGAAGATATCGCTGGCGTCACGATCGTAACGTTCGGCCCAGACGTGGTTGTTGCTGGCGCCGTCGATCAATTGCGCGTTGATCCGTACCCGGCCACCGGCCTTGCGCACGCTGCCTTCCAATACGTGGCTGACCTTGAGTTCGCGCACGACTTTCTGTATATCGATGTGCTTGCCCTTATACAGGAATGCGCTGTTGCTCGACGCAATCGCCAGTGCCGAAACCTTGCTGAGGTCGGTGATGATGTCCTCGGTGATGCCGTCGCTGAAATATTCCTGCTCCGGATCGCCGCTCATGTTGGCGAACGGCAGCACGCAGATCGCGAAGCGCTTGGTTTCCACCGCCGCCGGCGATGCCGACGTGGCGCTGCCAGCCTTGGCGGATTGCCCAGCCTGCGTGCGCGCGATCATCACACCGAGCGCGTGCAGGCATTCCTGTACTGCGGGGTGCATCGGGTCTTCGCGCCAATCGTCGAGATCGGTAGTATGGATCGCGCGCACATCCATCGGCAGGCGTGCCTGGTTAAACCGCACCGGAACCAGGATCCCGCGCTCGGCGGCTTCGCGCGCCTCGCCGCGCACCCAGCGCGAGGCCACCGAAACCGGGGTCCACACCACCAGCACCGCCTTGGCTGCGTCGATTTCGGCGTCGATTTGGTCGTCGAACTCCTGGCCGGGGCTGATATCGGGATCCCACCACACCGACCAGCCCTTGGCCTCGATCGCGGCCACCAGTGGCGCGACGCGCGCCTTGTCGGCGCGGGCATAGGAAACGAACACGTCAGCCATGTCTGCCGACCAACCGTTGGGGCGCCGCCGGCCCATGCTGCAACCAATACAAGACACCGGATGGGGTCATGCATGCATTACAACACATCAGGTCTTCACCTCAACCTGCGTTTCCACCGTCTTCGCTGCCGCGAGACGCGTTTCGGCGGCAGCGACCATCGCCTTGTAGCGCGGATCGTCGCGCAGGGATTGGAAATCCGGATCGGTCTTGGCGTAGGGTAAGAATGCATCTGAAATAGTCGCGAAAACGTATTCGAGCATCTTTAGCGCAGCATCTTTGTCCTTCAGATACACATTCAGTCCACACGCGAAGTTATAGCCCATGTTGAAATTGTCGGGATCAATAAGCAGGGCGCGGTCCATGCGTGACTTTGCGCGATCGGAGTCGCCCAGCGCCATGAGTGCATAGGCGCTGTAAGCGATAACCCCGGGGTTATTCTGGTCCCGTGCCAGAATGGTCTCAGCACGTTTGAGCGCGAGTTCAGCGGCACGGCGCATACCAGCGGTGTCGCCCAAGGCAGTATAGGAGCTGATCAACATCGAAGCCGAGTTGAGATCCGCCTCCATCAAGCTGGCTGCCTTTTCATACAATCGAATCGCGTCTTTGTAACTATGCAGTTGATAATTCAGCCGGCCCGCGGTGCGATTGGCTTCGTAGGATTCGGGGTCCAATTTAATTGCAACTGCTACTTCGGCGGCCGCGGCCTCGGTATGGCCATTCATCAAAAGGATGGATGCTTTGACCGCGTGCGCCTCGGCTAGATCAGGATCCAGCGCCAGCGCCCGTTCCGCCGCCGTCATACCATCATCTGATCGCACTCCGAGTACGCAAAGCGTTCTGTAGCCCATCGCCATGAGCGCCCAGGCTTGCGCATAGTTTGGATCAATCTCAGTTGCACGTGTGCAAGCTCGCACGATCGCTTGCGCAGAACGTTCATCCGCTTCATTGTTGATAATGTATATCTGTCTTGCCATCAAGTAGAGGTCGTGTGCCTCCGCGCTGTCGGTACCGCGCCGTTCGATGGCTTTCTTCTCCTCGGGCAACAACCTTAATCTCAGCGCCTTGACGATGGCCTGGGAGATCTCATCCTGAATCGCGAAGATGTCGCTGGCATCGCGGTCGTAACGCTCGGCCCAGACGTGGTTATCGGTCGCTCCGTCTATCAACTGCGCATTAATGCGTATCCGCCCACCGGCCTTGCGCACGCTGCCCTCCAATACATGGGTAACCTTGAGTTCATGCACGACCTTGTGAATGTCGGCGTGCTGGCCCTTGTACCGGAAAGCGGTGTTGCTCGAAGTCACCGCCAGCACCGACACCTTGCTGAGATCGGTAATGATGTCCTCGGTGATGCCGTCGCTGAAATACTCCTGTTCAGGGTCACCACTCATGTTGGTAAATGGCAGGACGCAAACCGAAAAGCGTGCGGAGTCCTTTTCCGGTTTCACCGCAGGCAGTGCCGCCGCCTCTTTCGAGGCTTTCGCGGCGTCGGCGCGTGCGATCATCGCCGCCAACGCATACAGACATTCCTGCACCACGGGGTGCGACGGATCTTCACGCCAACCGTCGAGATCGGTGGTGTGGATTGCCCGCACGTCCATCGGCAGGCGCGCCTGCTCGAAACGCACCGGTACCAGAATGCCGCGCTCGGCGGCTTCGCGCGCCTCGCCGCGCACCCAGCGCGAGGCCACCGAAACCGGGGTCCACACCACCAGCACCGCCTTGGCCGCGTTGATCTCGGCGTCGATCTGGTCATCGAACTCCTGTCCGGGCGTGATTTCTGGGTCCCACCATACCGACCAGCCCTTGGCCTCGATCGCCGCGACCAGCGGTGCGACGCGCGCCTTGTCGGCTCGAGCGTAGGAAACAAAGACGTCAGCCATGCCAGTCAGCCCCTCGAAACGGGTCGCGTCCCGCAACCACCGAATTGTCAAGCATACCGCGCCGGCGGCCTGGAAAGTAGTTCGAGCGGCGTATAACGATCCGATCTTCGCCGCATGCCTTTCGGAATTTACCGTTCCTCAAAGGTCATGCAGAAAGAGCCCAGTTCCTCTAGCAGTGCCTGGGGAAGTGGGGAGGGGCAGGGGCTGGTTAAAGGGCTGGGTCAAGTGACCTCATCCCATACCAAGCCAGGCTGTAACGAAATCCATCCCACTCTTTCTCGCTTCGCAGTCGAGTTTCGTTCGGAAGCCAAGGGCTACTACCCACGGCTGCCAGTTCGGCGCACCGCAACTCCGCCTTTTGCTGACGGGCATTGCGAAAGAAGAGCGGTTAACCCTTTCAGTTAGGCGGGCGTAAAATATCCAGCCATCTGCGGACAGCCCCCGCGGGAGGTAGCGGTAATGGCCACACCGGCCCTGGCATTCGATCTCTATACGTCGCTGGAAGATGAAACCTGCGACGCGCGCATCCGTGCGGCCAAAGAAAAGCTCAAAGGCCGTGCGGTGATTCTCGGCCATCACTACCAGCGCGAGGAGGTCTATCGTCACGCCGATCTCACCGGTGATTCCCTGAAACTGGCGCGCTTCGCTTCCCAGGTGGATGCCGAAACCATCGTGTTCTGCGGCGTGCACTTCATGGCGGAGGTGGCGGATATCCTCTCGCGGCCCGAACAGACCGTGGTACTGCCGGACCTGGCCGCCGGTTGTTCCATGGCGGACATGGCCAATCTCGCCAAGGTGGAAACCGCCTGGCGCGAACTAGCCACGGTGCTGGAACCAGATGCGGATATCACGCCCATCACTTATATCAATTCCGCCGCCGACCTGAAGGCCTTCTGCGGCCGCCACGGTGGCATCGTCTGCACCAGCACCAATGCGCGCGGAATTCTGGAATGGGCGTTCAAACAGCGCAAAAAAGTGCTGTTCTTCCCGGATCAACACCTGGGCCGCTGGAGCGGGCACAGGCTGGGCGTGCCGCTGGACGAGATGGCGGTGTGGGATTTCAACCGACCCATGGGCGGGCTCACGCAGGAACAAATCCACAAGGCAAAAATCCTCTTATGGAACGGTTTTTGTTCCGTACACCAGATGTTCCGCCCCGAGCACATTGATAACTTCAAGAAGAAATACCCGGACGCGAAGATCATCTGCCACCCGGAATGCGCCTTCGAAGTGTGTCGGAGGTCCGATTACGTGGGCTCCACGGAGTTCATCCAGAAGACCGTACATGCCGCCGCTGCCGGCACGCGTTGGCTGGTGGGTACGGAACTCAATCTCGTCAACCGCCTGCACGAGGAAGTGAAACACAAGGGCATCAACGTGCACTTCATGTCCCCCATGGTGTGCATGTGCTCCACCATGTTCCGCATTGATCCGCAGCATTTTGCCTGGACGCTGGAGAATCTGGCCGCAGGCAACGTGGTCAATCAGATCAAGGTGCCGGATACCGATGCGCGCGAAGCGAAGCTGGCGTTGGAGCGGATGCTTGCAGTTTCTAGCTAAGCATCAAAGAATTCTGATCCACATGACAATCGGAGAAGATAATTTCTGCTAAGTTCTAAAGGGAGAATCTTCATGAAATATAAATGCCCACTTTGTGGTAGTCCTCTTACGGAGAGTCATTTCCATAAAGTCATTAAACTTCAGGAAAAAAAGGAAAATACACAAAAGGGAGAGCTCGGGAAACTGAAGAAACAGGCAGCAGCCGCTCAGGCAGCGGCAACAGCCGCAAAGCGGAAAGAACGCGAAATACGAGCTAAAACAAAACAAAAAGTGGATACCGCAAAAAAAGAAGCTACCCTCGCAGAACGCAGTAAAACCGAGATTCGCGACAAGCGCATGATGGCCAAGATCAAAAAATTAGAAGAAGAAAAGAAGATGCTTGAGAAAGGTACATCTCCTCAAGAGATCGGCCTTGCTGATGAGCAGGTTCTCGTTAAACGGCTTCGAGAGGAATTCCCGGGTGATAAAATCGAGCGTACAGAAGGAGGAAGAGGTGGCGATGTTCTTCACGAGGTGATTTTTGATAAAGAGGCAGCCGGCTGCATCATTTACGAATGTAAGCATACCGATAAAATTGCAGCCGCTCACATCAATCAGACATCTCTTGCCAAGAAGACACGGAATGCTGACTATGGGATACTCGTAACAACGGGAACGAGGAAACGATTTGCAGGTCTTGAGCAGGATTCTGGAATATTCATAGTATCTCAGTCAGGTGTTCTCACGCTCGCACGTATCTGTCGAGATAGTCTTATCACCATGGCGAAGCATCAACTTGATGCCGCTGCAAAAGAAGCGGCAGCAAAACGACTAATGGATTATGTAACTAGCCCAGTGTGCAAGACTCCATTGGAAGAAGCGATCTCAAATACCGAACGTGCTCACAAGAACCTATTGAATGAAATGAAACAGCACAAAAAAACCTGGGAGGAGCGTTACGAGCTATATCAAACTATTCGTTATGACGTATCACATGTGCAAAATAATCTCACACGCGTCCTTGGGGGCCATGATCCTCTCAAACTTGAAAAGCCTAAGTTTGAGCCGCTAGCGCTTCCTTTGCAGACGAGCCAATCTTAATACTCACAGGTTATATAGTATTCATGGAGGTAATTGTGTCGAGTTATTTAAAGCCACACTCACCTGAATGGTTTGCTGCTCTAAGACGTGCCAACCCTATTCAAGCGGAGCAGACAAAACAAATCCTCTCTCTCGCTGGTCGTGATGATGTCTGTTCGATATGTGGGGATGATCTAGCAAAAGACTATAAATTAGCGAGTGACCAGATGACTCCAAATTATATTGCGACACTAAGACTGTGCGATGACTGCTTAAAAATACGGCGTAACATGTACGGTGAGAATTTTGTTCCCTTTACGAACTGACGCTCAGAATATCAGTAAGGCCTAAGTAATCAATGAACGTCGCGCCGTTTGCGGCACGGCTTGGTAGCAACAGCATCTAATTTCAGAGGTGATGTGATGAAACGTTTCTTATCTGTTCTCGCTGCCTTATTTGTTTCCTTGCTGATTGCAGGCCCAAGCTGGGCCGCCGACAGCCAGCCTGCTGAAAATGCGGCGTCCGTCGCTTTGCACCAGCTATTCAAGACTGCCTGGCAACAGGAGATGCGGGAACATCCGCTGGAGGCTTCGGCCGACGGCTTCCACGAATATGACGGCGAGTGGGCGGATATGAGTCTTGCAAACATTGCCCATGAGAATGATGAGAATATCCAGACCCTGAAAGATCTGGCGGCCATTGATCGCAGTCAGTTGTCCGGCGAGGACCGTATCAGCTACGACCTGTTCAAATACCGTTATGAGAACCAGGTGGAAGGCTATCGCTTCGGTGGCTACCTGATGCCCATGAACCAGTTGGAGGGCATCCAGACCCTGAGTACCCTCACCCAAACGTTGCGCTTCGAGACTGCCCGGGATTATGAGAACTATATTAAGCGCCTGCAGACCTTTAATGTTTATATGGACCAGACCATCGGCTTGCTCAAGGAGGGCGTCAAGCGCGGCATGACGGAACCCCAGGTGGTGATGAAGCGCATTCCGCACCAGATCGCCGCCAACATCGTTGCCAAGCCGGAGGACAGCGCATTCTACGCGCCGTTCAAGCAGATGCCCGACATCATCCCGGCGGCGCAGCAGGCGCGGCTGCGCGCTGCAGCCAAGGCCGCTATTACGGATGTGTTGGTACCCGCTTACCGCAAATTCCAGAAATACTACGACGCCGATTATCTGCCCCACTGCCGCACCAGCATCGCCGCCGATGACTTGCCCGATGGCAAGGCGTATTACGCCTTTCAGGTACGCCTCTATACCACCACCGACATGACGCCGAAGCAAATCCATCAGTTGGGGTTGCAGAAGGTGGCGCAGATTCATGCGCAGATGGAAAAGGTTTTCAAGCAGGTGGGCTTCAAGGGCAGTTACAAGGACTTCCTGCACTACCTGCGCACCAATCCGCGTTTCTACTACAAGAACCCGCGGCATTTGCTGGAAGCCTACCGGGCCGCCGCCAAGCGCGTGGATCCGCTGCTGGTGAAATATTTCCCCATCTGGCTGCTGCCGCGGGTTACCTACGGCGTGTATCCGATTCCGGCGGCACTCGCGCCCGACACCTATCCGGCCTATTCGGTGCCGCCCGCGGGTGACGGCAGCGTCGCGGGTTACATGGCGGTGAACTTGTACAAGCCCTCGAGCCGGCCGAAATACGATATCCAGGTGCTCACCTGTCATGAAGGCCGGCCGGGCCATCAGCTGCAGATTCCCATCGCCATGGAATTGAAGAACCTGCCGGATTTCCGGCGCTTCGATTACTACAGCTCCTACGGGGAGGGCTGGGCCTTATATACCGAGAGCCTGTGCAACGAAATGGGTCTATACAACAATCCCTACTCGAAGTTCGGTTATCTGGATTGGCAGATGTGGCGTGCGGTACGGCTGGTGGTGGACACCGGTATTCATTCCGAGGGCTGGACCCGGGCCCAAGCCGTCAAGTATTTCGAGGACAACACCGCGCTCAGCATTCAGAACATCAACACCGAGGTGGATCGCTACATCGCCTGGCCCGGACAGGCGTTGTCCTACATGATCGGCGAGATTGAAATCCATGATCTGCGCAAACAGGCGGAGAAAGAACTGGGTCCGAAGTTCGACATCAAGGCCTTCCATGCCGCGGTGCTGGAACACGGCAACCTGCCGCTTAAAGTCCTGAAGAAAGTGGTGGATCAGTGGATTCAGGACAGTTTGGCGGGCAAACCCCAGCCTATGCATACCTGAAGATTCACCGTAGTCGTCGGGATGGGAGCGGCCGGTCCGACCGCTCCCATCATCGACAAAGCCTGGTCATAAAATAAATGCTGGAAACAGCTTTGTGACCTGTAGCCGACCCGCAGCCCGCTAAACACGCGCGTACGACAGCCTGCGTGGTGCAGGCCGGGGGTTTCCGGTATCATTTTGTGGCTCCGCGGGCGGCGTTTGCCTGCGGAACAGCCCTTTCACCTGATCGATGGTCCGCGCGGGCGGTGGGATTACCCGCCGCCCTTTGATTTTCAGCCACCTAAGGTTTCCGTCCACATGGGCAAGCGCACTGCTTTATATGACACCCACGTAGCCGCCGGCGCCCGGCTCGTGGATTTCGGCGGTTGGGACATGCCGGTCAATTACGGCTCGCAGATCGAGGAGCACCACGCGGTGCGCCGCGCCGCCGGCATGTTCGACGTGTCGCACATGACGGTGGTGGACCTGGACGGCGCGCAGACGCGCGAGTTCCTGCGCAAGTTGTTGGCCAACGATGTCAACAAGCTGCGCGAACCGGGCAAGGCGCTCTACAGCTGCATGCTCAATGAGCAGGCCGGCATCATTGACGATCTGATCGTGTACCACCTGCGTGATGATTGGTTCCGCATGGTGGTGAATGCCGCCACCCATGACAAGGATCTGGCGTGGATCGGCAAACAAGCATCGCCCTTCGGCGTGAAAATCAGCGAACGGGACCTCGCCATGATTGCGGTTCAGGGACCGAACGCCCGTGAGAAAGCCGTGCGGGTGCTGCCGGCTGATGCGCGTGCGCCGGCGCTCGCGCTCAAACCGTTCACGGCGCTCAAATACGGCGGGTTCTTCATCGCGCGTACCGGTTACACCGGCGAGGACGGTTTCGAGATCATGTTGCCGCCGGCGCAGGCAGCGGAACTCTGGCAGGCTCTGGTGCGGGAAGGCGTGGCTCCCTGCGGCCTCGGGGCGCGCGACACGCTGCGCCTGGAAGCCGCCATGAATCTGTATGGCCAGGATATGGACGAAAATACGACGCCGCTGGAATCCGGTCTTGGCTGGACCATCGCCTGGGAACCGGCGGGGCGGGATTTCATCGGCCGCAAGGCCCTCGAAGCCCAGCGGCAAGCCGGCACTAAACGCAGATTCGTCGGCCTGCTGCTGGAAGACAAGGGTATTTTGCGGGCGCATCAAAAGGTGATTTGCGATGGCACAGGCGAGGGCGAGATCACCAGCGGCACGTTCTCGCCTACGCTGGAGCGTTCCATCGCGTTGGCGCGGGTGCCGATTGCCGCCGGCGACAGCGTGCAGGTAGACATCCGTGGAAAGCTGTGCCAGGCGCGCGTGGTGAAACCGCCGTTTGTGCGCAACGGGAAAATATTGGTGAAACTGTAGGAGCGGCGGTCTCCGCCGCGATACCTCAAGAATCGCGGTCCGGACGATTGCTCCCACAGGCTCTGAATCGCGGCCAGGGGCCGCTCCTACAATTGAATTCAAATTGGAGAACCCATGAGCAAAGTCCCGGCCGATCTGAAGTACACCAAGAGCCACGAATGGATCAAAGGCGGCAGTGACGGCAGCCTGACCATCGGCATCACCGACCACGCCCAGGAAGCCCTCGGTGACATCGTGTTTGTGGAAGTGCCGCGGAAAGGCCGCAAACTGTCGGCCGGTGAAGCCTGCGCGGTGGTGGAATCCGTCAAGGCCGCTTCCGATATATACAGTCCGGTGGCGGGCGAGGTGCTCGAAGGCAACGCCGGGTTGTCGGACGCGCCGGAGAAAATCAACGCCGACCCCTACGGTACCTGGATCATGCGTATCAAGCCCGCGAACCCGGCGGATTTGAAAGCGCTGCTGGATGCCAAAGCTTACGAACAGGTGTTGAAGGACGAAGCCTGAGGGCGAAAGGCCGGGTCTTGGCTTGCAGGCGGGCGGACACCACTATCGCATCCACACACGTTTTTTTGTGAGACTTTCCAGGCATGAACGCGGTGACTGAACTAAATACCACTACCCAAAGTCCCCTGGCCGAGCTGGAGCAGCACGACGGGTTCATCGGTCGGCATATCGGCCCCGACGCCGCCGAACAGCAGCGCATGCTCACGGAGTTGGGTTACGCCACGCGTAAAGCACTCATGGAAGCGGTGGTGCCGGCCACTATCCGGCTCCAGACCGCCGTGCCCTTGGGCAATTTTAGCCAGCCGAAATCCGAGCAGGAAGCACTGGTGCAGCTCAGAACATTGGCCGACAAGAACCAGGTGTATAAATCATTCATCGGCCAGGGATACTACGGCACCTATACGCCCGGCGTGATTTTGCGCAATGTCCTCGAGAATCCGGCGTGGTACACCTCCTACACACCCTATCAGCCGGAAATCTCCCAGGGCCGTCTTGAGGCGCTCATCAATTTCCAGCAGATGGTCACGGATCTCACCGCGCTCGACATCGCCAATGCCTCCCTGCTGGACGAGGCCAGCGCCGCCGCCGAGGCCATGACTCTGGTGAAGCGCGCCGGCAAATCCAGCTCCAATGTATTTTTCGTGGCGGACGATGTGCTGCCCCAGACCCTGGAAGTCGTTCAAACCCGCGCCCAGCCCCTGGGCATCAGCGTGAAAGTCGGCAAGCCCGACGCGGCTGTGCAGACCGATTGCTTCGGCGTGTTGCTGCAGTATCCGAGTGTGAATGGCGAGCTGCGCGATTACCGCAGACTTGCGGAAAAATTACACGCCAAAGGCGCAGGCGTGGTGGTGGCCGCCGACCTACTGGCGCTCACGCTGCTCACGCCGCCGGGTGAGTGGGGCGCGGATGTGGCGGTGGGCAACAGCCAGCGCTTCGGCGTGCCCATGGGCTTCGGCGGACCACACGCCGCCTATCTCGCCACCCGCGACGCCTACAAGCGCTCCATGCCGGGACGTCTGGTGGGCGTGACCGTGGACTCCCAGGGCAAATCCGCCTACCGGCTGGCGCTGCAAACCCGCGAACAACATATACGCCGCGAGAAGGCCACCTCCAACATCTGCACCGCCCAGGCGCTGCTGGCCATCATGGCAGCCATGTACGCGGCCTATCACGGCCCCAAAGGACTGCGCACCATCGCCGAGCGCGTGCACCGGTTGACGGCGATCCTGGCCGCCGGTCTGAAGCAACTCGGCTTGGCGCCGGTGAACGAAACGTTTTTCGACACCCTGACCATCCCGACGGGAAAGCATACGGTTGCCGTGCACACCCTGGCGCACCGCAAGCGCATGAACCTGCGCGTGCTTGACGATACGCAGGTGGGCATTTCGCTGGACGAGACCAGTACCCGTGACGACGTGCTCATGCTGTTGTCGGTATTCGCGGAAGCCCAGGGCCGCGACGCCAAAGCGCACGGCCTGGTGCTGTTTGAAAACACACTACCCAAGGGTATTCCCGGGAGCCTGGTGCGTACCGGTACCTATCTTACGCATCCGGTATTCAACCAGTATCACTCGGAGCATGAGATGCTGCGCTATCTGCGCAGCCTCGCCGACAAGGATCTGGCACTGGACCGCAGCATGATTCCGCTGGGATCCTGCACCATGAAGTTGAACGCCACCAGCGAGATGTTGCCGGTCACCTGGCCGGAGTTCGGCGCCGTGCACCCATTTGCACCCGCGGATCAGACCGCCGGCTACCGCGCGCTGATCGCGCAACTGGAACAGATGCTGGCGGCCGTGACGGGCTATGCGGCGGTGTCGCTGCAACCCAATGCCGGCTCGCAGGGTGAATACGCGGGTCTTCTGATCATCAGGGCCTGGCACGCGTCCCGCGGCGAAGGCCATCGCAACGTGTGCCTGATACCGTCATCCGCCCACGGTACCAATCCCGCATCGGCGCACATGGCCGGTATGCAGGTGGTAGTGGTGGCCTGCGATGACAAGGGCAATGTGGATCTGGCTGATCTCAAAGCCAAGGCGGAGCAGCATAAGAATGATCTCGCCGCCATCATGATTACCTACCCTTCCACTCACGGTGTGTTCGAGCCGGGTGTGCGGGAACTCTGCGACATCGTGCATCGGCACGGTGGCCAGGTGTACGTGGACGGTGCCAACCTGAATGCCATGGTGGGCCTTGCCGCACCGGGGCAGTTCGGCGGCGACGTGTCGCACCTCAATCTGCACAAGACCTTCTGCATCCCCCACGGCGGCGGCGGACCGGGTGTGGGACCGGTGGCGGTGGCGCCGCACCTGGCGAAATTTCTGCCCAACCTGCGGGCCGTGGGCTACGAGCGCAGCCGCGACGGCATCGGCGGCATCACCGGCGCACCCTATGGTTCCGCTTCGATCCTGCCCATTTCCTGGATGTACATCGCCATGATGGGCGCACCCGGACTCACCGCCGCCAGCGAAGTCGCGATCCTAAACGCCAACTACCTGGCGAAAAAACTCGCGCCCCATTATCCGGTGCTGTACTCCGGTCCCGGAGGCCTGGTGGCCCATGAATGCATTCTGGATCTGCGGCCCTTGAAGGAGACCAGCGGCATCAGTGTAGACGACGTGGCCAAGCGCCTCATGGATTACGGTTTTCACGCGCCCACCATGAGTTTCCCGGTGCCGGGCACGCTCATGGTGGAGCCCACCGAATCGGAGTCCAAGGCGGAACTGGATCGCTTCGTGGAAGCCATGATTGCCATCCGCGAGGAAATCCGCGCGGTGGAACAGGGTGAACTGGATCGCGAGGACAATCCGCTCAAGCATGCGCCGCACACCGCCGAAATGGTCACTGCCGACAGGTGGCCGCACAAATATCCGCGTGAGCAGGCGGCCTATCCGCTGCCATCGTTGCGCAAGCAGAAGTACTGGCCGCCGGTGAGCCGTGCCGACAATGTCTACGGCGACAAGAACCTGATGTGTGGTTGCCCTCCGGTGAGCGCGTACGAATAAGCGAAGCATCGCGGCGCGGACCGGTGGTCCGCCGGCCGCTCCCACCTTCAGTACCGTGGGAGTGGCGACGACCGCCAGGGATGGCGGAAATGCAGATTTTGCAGGAGCAAAAATCTGCCTTGCCGCGATTTTGAATGCAAGAGGTAGGAGCGACGGTCCCCGTCGCGATTCTTTGGCGAATCACCGTTAATTCGACGAGAGGAGGATTCAAACATGGCCAAGATCACATTGCGCGGCAATCCCATCCATACCAGCGGGGAATTACCGAAAACCGGCAGCCAGGCGCCGGATTTCAAGCTCACCACCAAGGACCTGAAAGACGTATCGCTTGCCGATTACAAAGGCAAAAAGAAATTGCTCAACATCGTGCCGAGCCTGGACACGCCGGTGTGCGCACTGTCCACCAAGAAATTCAACGATCATGCCAAAACCCACAAGGATACGGTAATGCTGATCGTTTCCGCCGATCTGCCGTTCGCCATGGGCCGCTTCTGCGGCGTTGAGCATCTGGACAACGTGGTGCCGCTGTCGCTCATGCGCGACAAGAAATTCGCCCAGGACTATGGCGTGCTTATCCAGGATGGTCCGCTGGCGGGAGTCACCGCGCGTGCCGTGGTGGTGCTGGATGCCAACGACAAGGTGATCTATACGGAGATGGTCCAGGAAATCGCCAATGAGCCGGATTACCAAGCCGCCCTTAAGGTGCTGGGTGGCTGATCACAGCCAATGAATGTGGCGCGCGCTACGGATGGAATCACCGGTATCAGGCGACTGCTGCGCGCTGCGCGTGTGGGAGTGAATGCGCTGCATTGGGGGCTGCGAAACGAAGAAGCACTGCGACTCGAGATGTTGGCCCTGGTTCCCGGCATCCCGCTGGCAATATGGCTGGGATCCACGGGTGTGGATCGGGCGCTGCTCATCGGCAGCCTGTTGCTGGTGTTGTTGACAGAATTGCTCAACACCGGAATTGAAATCGCCGTGGATCGCATCGGCAAGGAGCCCCATGAACTTTCCGGCCTTGCCAAAGATCTCGGCTCGGCGGCGGTGATGATCGCCTTGCTGAATGCCGTGCTGGTCTGGTGTTTCGTCCTAATCTGAATCGGAGCCAACACCCATGTCGGCACTCATCTGCGGTTCCATGGCTTACGACACCATTATGGCGTATCCGGAACAGTTCAAGAACCACATCCTGCCGGATAAGATTCACATCCTGAATGTGTGTTTCGAAGTGCCGGAACTGCGCCGGGAATTCGGCGGCACCGCCGGCAATATCGCCTATAACCTTAAACTGCTGGCAAGCGACGGCTTCCCCATGGCAACCGTCGGTGAGGATTTCAAGCCGTATGCCGATTGGATGGATCAGCACGGCGTGAGCCGGGAATACATCAAGCAAGTCCCCGGCACGTATACCGCCCAGGCGTTCATCACCACCGATACGGATAACAACCAGATCACCGCCTTCCATCCGGGCGCCATGCGGCACGCCCACGAGCAAACCGTGCCCACCGATAAAGGCATGACCCTCGGTGTCATAGCGCCGGACGGCCGCGAGGGCATGTTGCAACATGCGCATCAATTTTATGACGCCGGCATCCCGTTCCTGTTCGATCCGGGTCAGGGGCTGCCGTTGTTCTCCGGCAAGGAACTCAAGGAATTCATAGAGATGGCGACCTGGGTGGCGCTGAACGATTACGAATCCCAGATGTTGGAACAGAAAACCGGTCTTACCGCCTACACGATCGCCGACCAGGTGGCCGCCTTGATCGTCACCTGGGGCGCCAAGGGCTCGGTAATCTACAGTAAACAGCGCCGCATCGACGTACCCGCGGCCAGCGCCGCGGAAGTGCGCGATCCCACCGGTTGTGGCGACGCCTACCGCGCGGGTCTCATCTACGGCCTCATGCACGACAAGGACTGGGAGACCACCGGGAACATCGCCTCACTCATGGGCGCCATCAAGATCGCATCCCGCGGTACCCAGAACCACCGCTTCAGCCACGCAGAATTCGTGCGGCGGTTCGAGGAGACCTTCGGGTACAAATTGTAGGGATTCGGACACACGCCCTCAGACATACCTTCTGCCACTCACCGACGGATCCAGCCATGCCATCGCCACACCGCCTCTCGGCCCTGCTTCTGCTAGTGTGCAGTGCTTCGGCGTTTGCCGCCGACACCGGCAGCGATCAGCGCTGGGCTGACACCATTGCGCGCGTGTCACCCGGCATTGTATCCATCCGCGTGGACGCCACCCGCGCTTTCGACACCGACTGGAATCTCAGCGGCCAGGCCACGGGTTTCGTGGTGGATGCACAACGCGGCATCATCCTCACCAACCGCCACGTCGTTACCTCCGGACCGGTGGTGGCGGAAGCGGTGTTCCAGGATCATGAAGTGCTGCCGCTGACACCCATCTACCGGGATCCGGTGCACGATTTCGGCTTTTATCGCTATGATCCGAAAGCCCTCAAGTACATTCACCCGAGTGCACTGACGCTGGCGCCACAGTCTGCGCGCGTGGGCGAGGAAATCCGCGTTATCGGCAATGATGCCGGCGAACAGTTATCCATCCTGAGCGGTACGCTGGCGCGCACTGACCGCGCCGCACCCGAATATGGTCCGGGTGTTTACAATGACTTCAATACTTTCTATATGCAGGCGGTTTCCGGCACCAGCGGTGGCTCTTCCGGTTCACCGGTGATTGACATCCATGGGGATGTGATCGCCCTGAATGCGGGCGCGCGTGCCGATGCCGCTTCCAGCTATTTCCTGCCGCTCGACCGGGTGCTGCGGGCGCTGAAACTCATCGAGGCCGGTAAACCGGTAACCCGTGGCACCCTGCAAACGGTTTTCGGTTTTCAGTATTACGACCAACTGGAGCGCCTGGGTCTGCCGGCCGCCGACGAAATGCTGTTGCGCAAACATGACCCGCAAGCCAGTGGCCTGCTGGTGGTGGATCAGGTACAGCCGGGTGGTCCGGCGGACGGCATCCTGCAAACCGGCGATATTCTGCTGAGCGTGGACAATCAGCCGATATCCGATTTCGTATCATTGGAGGAAATCCTCGATACCTCCATAGGCAGAACCCTGACTCTCCGGCTCGATCGCGGCGGCGTGCCGGTTTCCGCACGCGTCAGGGTGCAAAATCTGGACAGCATCATGCCGGATAATTATCTGGAATTCGGCGGCGCGGTATTGAACGATCTTTCCTATCAGCAGGCCCATAGCTTCAATGTGCCGGTGCGCGGCGTGTACATCGCCAATCCCGGTTATGTGTTCAGCACCGCCGGCATCGGACGCGGCAGTGTCATCACCGACTTTGACGGCGTGCCGGTACATGATCTGAACGAATTCCAGAAGGTACTGACAACCCTGCCGGACCGCGCCCAGGTGACGATGCGTTATTTCAGTTTGACGGACCCCAGTCATTCCATCTTGGGCATCATCAGCATAGACCGGCGCTGGTATCCGGCGGATCGTTGCCGGCGTGACGATGCTACCGGTAACTGGCCGTGCACGCTTTTGCCGCCGCCGCCCGCAGCGCCACCGCTGCTGCCGGCGACGGTAAGTTTTCCGCATTACGACGACCCGCGCATGCAGCGGCTGGCGCCGTCGCTGGTATTTGTGAATTTCGACATGCCTTATCCCATCGACGGCGTGAGCGAGACCCATTACATCGGTACCGGTGTTATCGTGAACCGGGCGCGCGGTCTGGTGGTGGTGGACCGGGACACGGTGCCAGTGGCCATGGGGGACGTGCGCTTGACGTTCGCGGGCTCTCTGGAGATTCCCGCCAGGGTCATTTATGTCAATCCCCTGCATGATTTGGCGGTGATCCAGTACGACCCGAAGCTTATCGGCCATACGCCGGTGCACGCCATCCGCTTCAGCTCCCGGCCTGCACGCCCCGGCGACGCGGTCTGGGTCGTGGGTTTGCATCCTAACCAGGCACTCGCCAGCCAGGAAACCCGGATAGCTTCCCTTGACCCGGTGATGTTTCCGCCTTCGCGTACCTTCCGTTTCCGCGACACCAATCTGGAGGTGCTGAGTTTGGTGAACCCGCCTGCCAATATCACCGGCGTGCTCACGGATCGCGACAGCCGCGTCACGGCGCTGTGGGCGAGCTTTGCCTACGATGTAGACGGCCACACCCGCGAAATTCAGCGTGGCATTCCCGCGGCAGTGGTGCAGCGCATGCTGCGCACGGTGGAAAGCCACAGCCGCGGGGTGCAGACGCTGGATGTGGAGCTGTATCCGATACCGCTGGCCGAGGCGCGCAAACTGGGTTTGCCGCCGGACTGGGCCAATCGGCTGGAAGCCGCCGAATCGCAGCGGCGCCAGCTGTTGGCGGTATGGCGGCTGACGGCGGGAACGCCGGCCGCGAAGCTGTTACAGACGGGCGATCTGTTGCTGACGGTGGAGGGCAAGCCTGCCACCGGTTTTCGCGCGGTCGCGGAAGCCAGCCAACGGCCGCGCGTGGCGCTCACGTTGCTGCGCAACGGTCATGTCATGAGTGTGACGGTACCCACCGTGACCCTCAATGGCGAGGGTACGCAGCGCATCCTGATGTGGGCCGGCGCCCTTTTGCAGAAGCCCCAGCATGCCGCGGCTCAAAGCAATGTGCCAACCGCGGGCCTGCTGGTGAATTATTACAATTTTGGTTCGCCCGCAAGTCGCTACGGCCTGACACCCGGCCAAACCATCCTGGCCGTGGATGGCCAGGCCACACCGGATATGGACAGTTTCATTGCCGCGGTGAAAGACAAGCAAGATGGCGCTACGCTGCGTCTCAGTGTGCGCACCTGGGACGGCATGCGGCAGATCATCACTCTGAAACTCGATCTGCGCTATTGGCCGACCTACGAAGTGGTGCACACGCCGCAGGGCTGGCAGCGCAAAGAATTATAGGTATTTCCGCGGGCGGGAACAGCAATATTTGATTGTAGGAGCGGCGGACTCCGCCGCGATTCTTTACGGTTGCCAACAAAAGACACCCCCAACTCCACCGCGGTGGAGATGGGGGTCAGTTTTGGATGTACGCTGTCATTATGGGGTATGCAGGGTGATGTTGCCGCTCAGAGTGCGGGCGTTCACCTGGGCATCGCCGTGGCCGCTCAAGAAATGCAGTTCCACTCCGGGGCCATACTCGCTGGTGTGCTGTGGCTTCGGCCCGAAGTTGTTGTCGATGTCGCCGCTGAAACTGGAGATGTCGAAGCGCGCGTCAGGCGTTCCCCAGAAGGACAGGGTCAGGTTACCGCTGATGCTGTGGAACGTGTAGCTGCCATTTTTTTGCACCCCGCCGTTGAAATCCACATTGCCGGAGGTGGAACTCAATTGTGTACGGCGCAGTGCCCCCGTGATTACCTTTACGTTGCCGCTGACACTCTCCGCCTGCAGATAGCCGACAACGCCCTGTACCTTCACGTCGCCGCTGATGCTGTGGGCATCAACGTGGGCACCGCCGGCGGAACCTCCGATGTTTACCTCACCGCTCACGGATTTGGCGGTGATATCGCTGTCGGTGGATTTGAGCGTCACGTTGCCGCTGACGCTTTCCAGTTGCGCCGTACCGTCGAGCCCGCGGGCATCAATGCCGGCACTCACGGTATTGACCGACAGGCGGCTGGCATCCGGCATCTTGATCACCAACTCGGTGCCTGCATTGCTGCTGTGGGAATGCTCCGGCAGGATCACGCGAATGCTGTAACCATCACTATACGGAGTGATGTCCAGGCGCTTCGCGTCGGGGCCGAGGGTACCGCCCACGTGGATTTCATTTCTGTGCCAGCCCTCTACGGTCACCGAACCGGCCAGGTTGGAGATAGTCACCGTGCCGTTGGCCTTGGCGCTGCGGGTTTCGTTGATGGGCGTACCGCTGCCTGTGGTATCGGCGTAGGCGGTATTGGCGGTCAGCAGCATGGCCGAGAACACAACGCCAATTCCAAACAGCGACAGCAGCAAATACGAAAAGACAATTAATGCACGTTTCATAAAGTAGTCCTCACGGTAGTTTGAATCTGGACCCGCTGGGCTTCGCCCATCAGTTGGGACTCCTGCTGATAGAGATCAAGCAACAGCGACCGCAGGTTTATATCGTTGGGATATTTTTCGACGGCTGCCTGGGTGCGCAGTATTTCAGCATGCAAAAAACGCAGGTTGTTCACGAATGCCACGCGGGAAGCCGCCGGTAGCCCGGGGTCGGCAGCGATCCCGGCGGCGAACTGGGCGCGAATATCGGGTGCGCTAACCGGAGCAGGGGATGACGGCGGTATCGTGCGGGCGATACTCGAACTGCCGGTTGTCGGTGATCGCAAGCTGACCGTGGCCCAGGCGATGACTGCGGCCGCCACCATGACCGCCGCCGCGTAACTCCAGCCATAGCGTGTTTGTTCACGGCGCCGGTTGATGTTCGCGGCAATAACCGGCCAGAGATCGTGCTCCGGCTCAATGGATTTGGGCAGCTTGGTCAGGGCTGTATCCAGCGTGTCATCGGGCTTGCCGTTCATGTTTTAAACCTCGCTTGCAGCAATTGGCGTGCCCGGTGCACGTGTGCCTTACAGGTACCGATCGCCGTGCCGGTCAGCTCCGCAATATCCTCGTGGCTGTAGCCCTCGATGGCGTGCAGCACAAAGACCGCGCGGGCGGCGGCCGGCAGGGCGGCGATCAGCCGTTCCAGGTCCATGTCCGCCTCGGGGGTTTCCGCCGGCGCCGGCAGACTGTCCAACAGCTGCTCACCGGCGGGCTGGATCAGCCGCAGGTGCCGCCGGTCGAGTGTCAACCGTCGCAGCGCCACGTTGATGGCGATGCGCGTCAGCCAGGTGCCGAAACTGCTGTCGCCGCGGAATTGGGCGAGCGCCTCCCAGGCCCGGATGAATGCGTCCTGGGTGCATTCCTCGGCCGCGGGCCGGTCGGCGGTAATGCGCAGGCACACGGCATACACGCGGCTAGCATGCTGGCGGTAGAGCCGTTCAAAAGCCGCGGTATCGCCGGCCTGGGCTCGGCTCACCAGCCCGGCCGCCTCATTGGGGGTTCCGTTCCAGGCTTCTGAAGCAGTCATGGAGGCAGTCGCAGTTCCCATATCCTTGATAGATGCCGGTGAGGCAGGATGGGTTTAGGGGGATGGGAAATATAGCCGATCCAGACCGGCCCCGCCCCGCCGGTTCTGCCTATCCGGTGCAAGGGCGGATTTGCAGGCAGGATTCCCAAATCATAGTATGCGGGGTTTCCAAACCCCGACCATTGGCAAATTCATCGCCGCAATCTGCGGATGCCATGGCATCCGAATTCGGCATGGCTCTCAGGAGAAAACCGTGAAAAAGATTGCCGTGACACTGCTGGGCATGGGTTTGCTATGCACGGGTTTTGCGGCGGCACAGCCCAGCCATGCAAAACTCGTTTATCCAGCCGCTGCCCGCGACAACGTGGTGAACAACTACTTCGGCACCCAGGTGGCCGCGCCCTATCAGTGGATGGAAAATCTGGACAGTCCGGCAGTCAAGCAGTGGGTGGACGCGGAAAACAAGCTCACATTTTCCTATCTGGACAAAATTCCCGAGCGCCAGGCGGTGCGTCAGCGCCTCAAGCAATTATGGAACTATGAAAAGCTAAGCGTGCCGCAGATGCAAGCCGGCCGATTGTTCTTCAGCAAGAATACCGGTTTGCAGAACCAGTCGGTGGTTTACGAGCAGGACGGTCCCGGCGGCAAGCCGCGGGAATTGCTGGATCCCAATAGCCTCTCCCCCAATGGCGATATCGCGCTCCTGGACTACGCGCCCTCGGATGATGGCCGCTTGCTGACCTACGCACTTTCCCAAGGTGGATCGGACTGGGAGACCCTGCATGTGCGCGATCTCGCGGACGGCAAAACCCTCATGGACGAGGTGCGCTATGTGAAGTTCTCCGGCATCTCCTGGACCAAGGATGACAAGGGTTTCTTTTATTCCCGCTATCCGGCCCCGCCGCCCGGCCAGGCCATCAGTGACCGGGTTCGCGATCAGGCGCTCTATTACCATCGCATCGGCACGCCCCAGAGCCAGGACAAACTCATCTATTCACGCCCGGATCTGCCGGAATGGATCGTGGGGGGCACTGTTTCCGAGGATGGCCGCTATCTGTTCGTGGTGCTGGTGAACGGCACCTCTCCCGACAACGAGCTTTACTACGCGGATCTGGGCGACCCAGAGCACCCCACTGTCGCTGCTGCCATCCAGCCGTTGTTCACCAAAAATGACGCCGCCTATTCCCCCATCGGCAATCTGGGCGACACGGTGTTTCTGCAGACCACCCGCGATGCCCCGCGCGACAAGATCGTGTCGTTCAAACTCGCGGACCCGGAACACTGGCGCACGCTGGTGCCTGAAACCCGAAATGTGATCCAGAATTCCCTCATGGCACACCACCAGATCGTGGTCCAGTATCTGGCGGACGTAAAAAGCAGGTTGCGGCTGTTTTCCAGCACCGGCAAACCGGAAGGCCGCGTGTCGCTGCCGGGAATCGGCTCGGTGGTTGGTCTGAGCGGGCGCAACGATTCCAAAGAGTTGTATTACGGCTTTACCTCGTATCTCTATCCCACCACGGTTTATCGTTACGATCTCGCCAGCGGCAAGCAGGCGGTGTTTTTCAAGCCGCGACTCACTTTCGATCCCTCGCATTACCAAACCCGCCAGGTGTTCTACCATTCCAAGGACGGCACCCGCATTCCGCTGTTCATCACCTATCGCAAGGGACTCAAGCTGAACGGCAAGAATCCCACGCTGTTGTATGCCTACGGTGGATTCGACATCAGCATTACCCCCAGCTTCAGTCCGCTGGTGCCGGTATGGCTGGAGATGGGCGGCGTGTATGCGGTGGCCAACCTGCGTGGCGGCGGTGAATATGGCGAGGCTTGGCACCAGGCCGGCATGCTGGGCAAGAAACAGAACGTATTCGATGATTTTGTCTGGGCCGCCAAGTATCTGATCGCCCAGAAATACACCTCACCCAAGAAACTCGCCATTTGGGGCTATTCCAACGGCGGCCTGCTGATCGGCGCCACCATTACCCAGCACCCGGAACTCTTCGGTGCGGCCTATGCCGGCGCCGGCGTCATGGATATGTTGCGCTATCAGAAATTCTCCGGCGGGGCCCTGTGGGCGCCGGAGTACGGCACCTCAGGCGACGCCAAGGCCTTCAAGTGGCTGATCAAGTACTCGCCGCTGCAGAACGTGAAAGCGGGCGTGTGTTATCCGCCCACCATCATCACCACCTCCGACCACGACGACCGGGTGGTGCCGAGCCATTCTTACAAGTTCGCCGCCGCCATGCAGCGTGACCAGGGTTGCGGCAACCCGGTATTGATTCGCGTGGAAACCCAGACCAGCCACGATTACATGCCCACGGACAAGCGCATCACCCAATGGTCGGATGTGTGGGCGTTTCTGGCTTATAATCTCGGCATCACCCACCGCTTGAGCAGGAATAACCGAAGCAGCGGTGAGACCAGCCTATTCACAACAGCTGAGCAGTTGTCTTGTACAGGACGTTCGCCAGCACACAGATAAAGGGGGACACTCCATGATTACATCCTTCCGCTTACTCGCGATCCTGATAGCTGTCATCGTTCTGGCCCCACCGACCTATGGCGCTGTGCAGAATCAGGATGAAGCGCAAATCCGCAACGTGGTTATGCGACAGGCTGACACGTGGAACAGCCACGATGCCACAGCTTATGCTGCTCTGTTCACCAAAGATTGCGATGTGGTGAATGTGCCTGGCTGGTGGTGGAAAGGGCGCGCGGAACTCCAACACAAACTTACTGCAGCCTTCTCAACCGCGTTTCGGAAGAGTAAACTCACGATCACCGACGTGCAGATGAGATTCTTGACTCCCAGCGTTGCGCTTGCACATGCCCGCTGGACAATGGTCGGCTTCAAGATGCCTCCAGGAATGCCGGAACCAGGCGCAGGTATTCAAACGCTGGTTCTCACGAAACAGCAGGGCCAGTGGCTGATCACGGGCTTCCAGAACACTCTCACCCAACCTGAAAGGCCGTTCCTTGCGGAACCGAAGCAGGCGCCATAATCGCTGGTAAACGATATTCTGTATTCATAGATATTAGCGATGGGACGATGCTGCGGGATTGGGGTGATGCAGTAAGTTTGAGCGAGATAAACCTGGACGAAACTAGAAGCGGTCTCAAAAACCAGAATCCGTTCATGTTGAGCGTAGCGAAGCGAAGTCGAAACATCCCTGCTGCGGCAGAAATTCCACCCTTCGACTTCGCGCCCTCTGCGTTACGCTCAGGGCGAATGGCATTTTTGAGACCACTTCTAAATGATTTTGTGGTTGTAGAGCTCATCTCTACCTACACGGGCTCAGTACACAACGGCAGTGCTGCGAAATACTCTGGCTTACGCGCCGCCTGCCCATCAGCCGAGTCCCGCCAGTTGTTTGAGGGTCAGGCACCAGGCGATGCGGGCGTCGCCCGGCAGGGCATGATCCGGCATGTCCAGGCGGCAGACACTGCCTTTCTTCATGTGCACCAGACTGCGGGAGTTGCCGGTGGTCAGGTAGCCGATCCATTGGCTCAGATCCGGCTCGTGACCCACCAGCGCGATCACGGCAGTTTGGCGTACCACCCAATGCAGCAATCTGCCGGGATCGAACCCCGGAGCGAGGCGCGGGTGCCGCAGGCGTCTTGCCCGCGGGAATACCGCCGACAGAATTTCAGCGGTCTGAATCGCGCGGGTCAAAGGGCTGGATAAAATCAAGGCTATGTCATCAATCTGAGTAGCGAGCCCGCGGGCGCCTTTGTGCATCTGCCGCCTGCCGGCTTCGGTGAGCCTGCGCTCCGCATCCCCGCGTCCGGCTGCCGCGGCGCCCGTCGGTTCTTCCGCTTCGGCATGCCGCACCACCAGCACCTGTCTCATGGCCGCAGGGCCATGGCCAGATCAGCCAATGACGTTATCGGCAGGGAGCAGGTGGTGCCACGACACACATAAGCGCAGATCTCGCCGCGCGGCGCACACTGGGCCAATAACCCGCTCAAACCGATGGCAGCATTCGGGATGGCCAGCTCAATCCGGCGCGCATCAAATTTTTGATTCAATGCCGATCGCCATTCCGGCAGCGCCTGGGTTTCCCCCCGCAGGATGACCATGGCCGGCGGCTGCAGCGCGTCGCTCAGCGCCGTGAGTGTGGACAAATGACCATCGGGATAACGCGCTGCAGAGGAGAGTGCGGCTTTGAGCGCGTGTTCCGCGGCGCCGAGGTAACGCGGTTCGGCGCACAGGTGGCCGAGAGCCAAGAACGCGCGTGCGGCCACGGCATTGCCCGCCGGCATGGACTCGTCGCCAAAAGTCTTGGGGCGGTGCAGCGGCGTTGCTTGGTCATTGGCCGTGAACCAGAACCCGCCCTGGCTCCGGTCTTCAAAATGCGTGAGCAGCGCGTCCGCCAGCGCTCGCGCCCAATCCAACCACTGTGCGTTCCAGCGCGCCTGCACCAATTCCAACAGGCCATCCAGCAGGAAGGCGTAATCGTCCAGATAGGCGGGTAGTTCGGCGCGTTGCGCGCGCCAGCTCGCCAGCAGCCGGCCGTCACGCCACAGCCGCGTGTGAATGAATTGCGCGGCGCGTTCCGCCGAATCAATCCAGTCGTCATGCCCGAGCAGGCGGCCGGCACTGGCCATGCCGGCGATCATGAGGCCATTCCAGGCGCTGAGCACTTTGTCGTCCAGGCCGGGGCGTACACGCTGCGCGCGCGCGGCCAGCAATTTCATGCGCGCGGACTCCAGCAATGCTGTGGCCTGCATTGCCATGATGCCGGCGGCCTGCGCCAGATGCGGGATGGGTTGACGCACGCACAGGTGCCAGAGCCCCTCGAAGTTGGGCGGGCCATCGAGTCCGTAATGCGGCGCGAATAGAGCGTATTCCTGCGGCGTGAGCCGCGCACGGATTTCTTCCTTGTCCCAGACGTAATACTTGCCTTCGTGACCTTCGGAATCGGCATCCAGGCTGGCGTAATAAGCGCCTGCCGGTGCTTGCATTTCACCCGTAACCCAGCCGGCAATGCCTTCCGCCACCTGTTTGAACAACGGCTCGGCCGTGAGTTTCCAGGTGTGCGCGTACAGGCCCAGCAACGGACCGTTGTCGTAGAGCATTTTCTCGAAATGCGGAATGTTCCATTCCGCATCCACGGAATAGCGGCTGAAACCGCCGCCCAACTGGTCATAAATACCGCCCTCGGCCATGCGCGTGAGGCTGGTGGTAAGCATGTGGCGGGCACCGGCGCCGGAATCCGTGTCCAATGCACGCCGCAGCAGGAATTCGAGAGCCGGGACGTGGGGGAATTTGGGTGCCCGGCCGAAGCCGCCGAAGCGCGGGTCAAAACTCTCCGCCAATGCGCGCTGCGCGGCTTCGATAGGCGCGGAGTCCAAGGACATTGCCGGTCGGGTGTCTTCAGTCTCGATGCGCCGGAATAGCTGCTGCAACGAGGCGTTTTGCTGCCGCAGCTGTGGCTGTTGTTCATGGAAGAAGGTGCTCACGCGCGTGAGCACCTCTTTAAATGAGGGTATGCCATAACGCGCCTCAAGCGGGAAATAGGTGCCGGCAAAGAAGGGTGTCAGGTCGTCGGGCGTGAGAAACACGGTCAGTGGCCAGCCGCCGCCGCGCTGCGCCAGGATTTGATGCGCAAGCTGGTATACGCGATCCAGGTCCGGCCGTTCCTCCCGGTCCACCTTGATGTTCACGAACGCCTGGTTCATGAGCGCGGCGGTGTCGGGGTCCTCGAAGGATTCATGCGCCATGACGTGGCACCAATGGCAGGCGGAGTAACCGATGGAAAGCAGGATGGGTTTATTGCGGGTACGCGCCAGCGCCAGTGTCTCGTCGGTCCAGGGATGCCAGTCCACGGGATTGTGGGCGTGTTGCAGCAGGTAGGGACTGGTCTCGCCCGCAAGGTCATTGTTGTGTGAGGTGTCACGCATATCGGGGGCGGCTGGTAGAATGCCGCCACTATAATCCCCGGCTTGTCATACCGCATGTCACTCCCGCCGCTGCTGTTGAAAAAGAACGAAGACCGGCGCCTGCGGGCCGGCCATCTGTGGGTGTTCAGCAACGAAGTGGATATCAAACGCACGCCCCTCAAGGCCTTTGCGCCGGGCGAGGCGGTTGAGATTCGGGCGCACAACGGGCGTGCCGTAGGTACTGGCTATGTGAATCCCAATTCATTGATTTGCGCGCGCCTCTTGTCACGCGATGCGGCGCATCCGCCGGATCGCTCGCTGCTGGTGCATCGGCTCAATATCGCCTTAGCGTTGCGCGAACGTTTGTATGCGCAGCCGTTTTACCGCTTGGCATTCGGCGAATCCGACAATCTTCCCGGGCTGGTGGTGGACCGCTATGGCGAGGTGCTGGTGGCGCAGATCACCACCGCCGGCATGGAAATGATGAAGGCCGACATCGTGGCAGCGCTCATGAAAGTCGTGAAGCCTTCCGGGATTCTATTCCGCAACGATGTGGGCATTCGCGAACTGGAGGGTTTGCCGCTGTATACGGAATTAGCGCACGGTACGCTAGCGGAGGCGGTGATTATCGAGGAGCATGGATGCCGGTTCGAGGTGCCGCTGACAGGCGGACAGAAGACCGGCTGGTTCTTCGACCAGTATGACAACCGCGGCCGCCTGCTGCGTTACCTTCCCGGCAAGCGGGTGCTGGATGTATTCAGTTATGTGGGTGCCTGGGGTATCCAGGCGGCGGCCCACGGCGCCCGCGAGGCGCTGTGCGTGGACAGCTCGAATACGGCCCTGGCGCAAGCCACCCGCAACGCGGCCCTCAACGGCGTGCAAATCGGCACGCGCGAGGCCGATGCCTTCGATGCGCTGCGTGAATTGCACGCCGCCGGTGAAAAGTTCGACGTGGTGGTGCTGGATCCGCCGGCCTTCGTGAAGCGTAAAAAAGACCTGATGGCAGGGCGGGAAGCCTACCAGCGTCTCAATCAGCTGGGCATGCAGGTGCTGAACAGGGATGGCCTGCTCATTTCTTGCTCATGTTCCTACCATATGCCGGCGGAGGCCCTGCTTGCCGGGATCCAATCGGCGTGCCGCCATCTGGACCGGGAAGCGCAAGTGCTGGAGCGAGGCGGGCAGGCGGCGGATCATCCGGTGCATCCCGCAATTCCCGAAACCGCCTATCTCAAGGCGTTTTTCGTGCGCGTTGTTGGGTGAGCCGCGGGAGCGGCGAACGACCGGCCATGGATGGCCGGGCTGGACGATGCACCCTGGATGGTTCAGTGAGCTGCTTGCGCCACAGAGTTCACACGGAAATGCACAGGGTTGTAGTTTAGAATAGCACCCATGCTGACCTATCCCGATTTCGACCCCGTCGCCCTGCATCTCGGAACCTGGCATCTGTTCGGACAGGTGTTCCAGCCCGCCATCCACTGGTACGGAATTACCTACCTGGTGGGTTTTCTCGGCTGCTATCTGGCCGCCTACCTGCGCGCGCGCAAACCCAACAGTGGCTGGACCAAGGAGCAACTCGCGGACCTGCTGTTCTATGTGGCTCTGGGGGTGGTGCTGGGGGGGCGCATCGGCTACACGCTGTTTTATGCCTACGACAATCAGGGGCACTGGCTCGAGTGGCAGAACCCGCTCTACCTGTTCCAGGTGTGGGACGGCGGCATGAGTTTTCATGGCGGCTTGCTGGGCGTGCTCGTTGCTTTTTGGTTATTCGCACGCAAATACCATAAGCGCTATTTCGACGTGGCGGACTTCGCCGCAGTGGTGGTGCCCATCGGTCTGGCGGCCGGGCGTATCGGCAATTTCATCAATGGCGAGCTGTGGGGCAAGGTTTCGACGCTGCCCTGGGCCATGCGCATCCCTTGCTCCAATACCCGTTTCACCGGCAGTGAATACTGTCGGCAGATAGTGAATGGCTACAGTCTGCCGCGTCAGCCGTCACAGCTCTACGAATTCATGCTGGAAGGCGTGGTGCTGTTCGTGGTGCTGTGGGTGTTCACCCTGAAACCGCGGCCGCGCATGGCGGTTTCGGCGCTGTTTGCGCTGCTTTACGGCATCTTCCGTTTCCTGGTGGAGTTCGTGCGTCTCCCGGATCCGCAGTTCGGCTATCTGGCCTTCGGTTGGCTCACCATGGGCCAGATTCTGTCGTTGCCGCTGATTATCCTGGGCGGTGTGATGCTGGTGCTGGCTTACCGCCGCAAAGAGGGCCCGGGAGTTGCCTGATGCGCCAGTATCTGGAGTTCATGCGCCAGGTGCGCGATCACGGCACACGCAAGAACGATCGCACCGGCACCGGCACCCTCTCGGTGTTCGGTTATCAGATGCGCTTCGATCTGACTGAGGGATTTCCGGCCGTCACCACCAAGAAACTGCATTTCCGCTCCATCATCCACGAATTGCTGTGGTTCCTGCGGGGAGAAACCAATCTCAGGTACCTGCATGACAACCAGGTCAGCATCTGGGACGAGTGGGCGGATGCCAACGGCGATCTGGGGCCGGTTTACGGCTATCAGTGGCGATCCTGGCCGGCGCCGGACGGCCGGCACATTGACCAGATTTCGAAGGTGCTGGAACTATTGCGCAAGAATCCGGATTCGCGCCGCATTCTGGTGAGCGCCTGGAACGTGGCGGAGCTGGACAAGATGGCCTTGCAACCCTGCCATGCGTTCTTCCAGTTCTATGTGGCGGACGGACGGCTTTCCTGCCAGCTCTACCAGCGCAGCGCCGATATCTTCCTGGGCGTGCCGTTCAACCTCTGCTCCTATGCGCTGCTGACGCACATGCTCGCGCAGCAGACGGGTTTGCAGCCCGGCGAATTCATCTGGACCGGTGGCGACTGCCACCTATATCAGAACCACATGTCACAGGTGGAAGAGCAGCTTTCCCGCGAACCCTATCCGCTGCCTAAGCTGGTGATCAAGCGCAAGCCTCCGAGTCTGTTCGATTACAAATTCGAGGATTTCGAGATTGCCGGTTACCAGAGTCATTCCGCCATCAAGGCGCCGATTGCGGTCTGAGGGCTGAATCACCGCTGGTGACAGCAACGCTGACGATTGGAACCGGGGTTTGTGGGAGCGGCGATATTCGCCGCGATGCTGCCGTGGTGTGTACCGCGGCCATGTCAGACAGGTGTGCCTGCGAATTGCAATTCCATAGACGCGCCTGCGGGAGCGGTGGTCTCCGCCACAGTGATTCGCAAGCCGACCGGGGTAGAAGGAATGAATACCATTACCTGGCAAGATTTCGAGAAAGTGGAACTGCGGGCCGGCACCATTGTGGCAGCCGAACCGTTTCCCGAGGCACGCAAACCTGCTTACCAGCTGACGGTGGATTTCGGTCCGGAAGCGGGCATCCGGAAATCCTCGGTACAAATCACCGTGCATTATAAGCTTGAGGAACTGATCGGTCAGCAGGTGTTGGGCGTGGTGAATTTCCCGCCCAAGCGCATCGGTCCATTTCTGTCTGAATGCCTGGTGTGCGGCTTCTACCGGGAGGACGGCAGCGTGGTGCTGGCAGTGCCGGACAAGCCGGTGCCGAACGGCGCGAAGCTGGGCTGATGCTCTCCCTGATCGTCGCCGTCGGCGAGCACAACGAGATCGGCCAGGGCGGAAAGATGCCCTGGCATCTGCCCGCCGATCTCAAGCACTTCAAGGCGCTGACGCTGGGCAAGCCGGTACTCATGGGCCGCCGCACCTTCGAGGCCATCGGCAAGCCATTGCCCGGCCGGCGCAATATCGTGGTGACCCGCAATGCGGCGTATCGCGCCGCCGGCTGCGAGATGGCGAATTCATTGGCGGATGCGCTGGTGCTGGCGTCCGGCGTGCCGGAGATCATGCTGATCGGCGGCGGTGAACTCTACCGCGAAGCGCTGCCGCGCGCCCAACGGATATATCTGACGCGGGTACATGCGCGTTTCGATGCCGACACATTTTTCCCTGCGCTCGATCCGGCGGACTGGCGGGAAACAGCCCATACCGATCATGATGCTGATGAACGCAACCCGCATGCCTACTCCTTTCTCACGCTGGAAAGGCGTCTCCCTGCCAATGTCGCGTGATTATTCTTGGTGGGTTGGGTTGTTGTGGTC
>JADEYI010000741.1_pt1 | contig 36603 bp, 31 predicted proteins | sample 8542331 | NCBI WGS metagenome assembly JADEYI01 (sample SAMN16510988, study PRJNA670497) | mine drainage metagenome | isolation source: biofilm near Copperflume 1 | place: Germany: Marsberg coppermine Kilianstollen | collected 2018-02 | reverse complement strand
AACCGGAGAAGCCGGTATTGCATGGCATCTCGCTGAGCGCTGCTCCGGGTACGGTGACCGCGTTGGTCGGCCCCTCCGGCTCCGGGAAGTCGACGATCATCGGATTGCTTTGCGCGTTCCATAAACCGGACCGCGGACAGTTGCTCATCGACGGCATCGACCTGGCAACTGTGCGGCTGGGCGACTATCGGACTCAACTCGGCGTGGTGTTGCAGGAATCGTTTTTGTTCGATGGAACGATCCGCGAAAACGTGCAGTTTTCGCGCCCGCTGGCCAGCGAAGCGGAAGTTCTGGAAGCCTGCCGCATTGCGCGAGTGGACGAGTTCGCCGAGCGCTTTCCCGAGGGATACGACACCATCGTCGGCGAGCGCGGCGTGAAGCTCTCCGGCGGCCAGCGGCAGCGCATCTCCATCGCCCGCGCCATCCTGGCGAATCCGCGCATACTGATTCTGGATGAAGCGACCTCCAGCCTCGACTCGGAAAGCGAAGCGATGATTCAGGAAGGTCTCGCCTACCTGATGCGGGGGCGCACGACGTTCGTCATCGCCCATCGGCTCTCCACCATTCGCCGCGCGGACCAAATTTTAGTTGTCGAGGCCGGAAGAATTGTCGAGCGCGGCACCCATGCCGAACTCTACGCGCAGAACGGTCGCTATTGGGACCTGTACACCCGCCAGCATGGATTGCAGTCGAATCTTTTCCTGGCGCCGGGGGAAGGCGACAGCATTCCAGTCGAGGAAAATCAACGCGAAGCGAAAAATGCGGATTTAAGTTTTTCGCAGGCGCTGCGCGGAACCGGCTGACCTGAATTTTTCCGGGTAGGCCGGTCGATTAGATTTTCACCACTCCAAGCTGCCACAGTAAAAACGCGTAGTCGAAGGCGACTTCCTTCAGGTAGTCGTATCGACCGGAAGCGCCTCCGTGGCCTGCCTGCATGTTGGTATGCAGCAACAGCAGGTTCGAGTCCGTCTTGATGCTGCGGAGCTTCGCCACATATTTTGCTGGCTCCCAGTACATCACCTGACTGTCGTTCAGGGAGGTCTTCACCAGCATCGCCGGATACTCCTTCGCCGTAAGATTGTCATACGGCGAATACGACAGCATGTAGCGGAAGGCCGCTTCTTCGTTAGGGTTTCCCCATTCTTCATATTCTGCGACGGTCAGCGGCAGGGTCGCGTCCAGCATCGTGTTCATGACATCCACAAAGGGCACATGCGACAGCACCACGCGGAACAGGCCGGGCCGCATGTTGGCCACAGCGCCCATCAGCAGTCCGCCGGCGCTTCCGCCTTCAATGGCGACGCGGTCGCTCGCGCCGTATCCGCCGGCAACCAGGTGTTCCGTGGCTGCAATGAAATCAGTAAAGGTGTTCAGCTTTTGCATCATGCGCCCGTCATCGTGCCACGGCTTGCCCATCTCGCCGCCACCGCGAATGTGCGCGTAGGCCAGCACCAGGCCGCGGTCCAGCAGACTCAACCGATTGGAACTGAAGCCGACCGGCAGGGAATATCCATACGAACCATAGGCGTAAACATAGAGCGGATTCTGGCCGCGTCGAAAGCTGTCCCGGCGATAGACGAGCGAGATGGGAACCTGCACGCCGTCCGGGGCCGTCGCAAAAATGCGCTCTGAAGCATATAGCGACCGGTCGAAGCCTCCGGGAACCTCCACCTGTTTCAGCAGAGTGCTTTGACTGCTTGCCAGGTCGTATTCAAAAACCGAGCTGGGCGTGACCAGAGAGGTATATCCGTACCGGTATCTCGACGTGTCGAACTGGCGATTGATTCCTGGCGCGGCGGTATAGGCCGGCTCCGGAAACGAAATTTCCCGCAGCGCAATTTTCTGGTCGAAGCTGTGGATGCGCAGCCGGGGCAATCCCTGGAAGCGCTCGCAGGCAACATAAAAATCGCGGAACAGGTCAAAATCTTCCAGCATCACGTCCGCGCGATGCGGCAGCAGTTCCTGCCAATGCTCATGGTCTGGCTGTTCGACGGGCGCAGTGACCAGACGAAAATTGCGTCCGGTGTCGTTGACGCGGATAAAAAAACGGCCCTGCCGATGATCGACGGAATACTCAATATTGTCGCGGCGCGGCGCGATGCAGCGGAGGCTGCCAGCGGCAGAATCGGCGGCCAGAAACCACTGTTCGCTGGCGGTGTGGCTGGCTGACTCGACAATCAAATACTTTCCATCGCGGGTACGACCCACGCCCACGTTGAAGCGTTCGTCGCTGTCCTCCCAAACCAGTTCCGGCGGGGAGAACGTCGGGGCATCGCTGCCGCTGTCGAGCAACGTCCGCCGGAAAATCCGGAAGGGCCGCTTGGTCTCTTCATCCTCCTGGCTGTAGAACAGCGTGCGATTGTCCGCGGCCCATGCGAGGCTTCCCACGCGCTCGGCCAATGCCTCCGTTGTTTTCCCGGTCAGCAGGTTCTTTCCGTGCAGGGTGTACTGGCGGAAGCCGGTGTTGTCGGTGGTGTAGGCAAGAATGTTTCCATCGTCCGTGATGGCGGATCCTCCGACGGACATGAACGCCTGTCCCTCGGCCAGCAGATTCACGTCCAGCAGTACTTCTTCACCGGGAAATCCCTCCGGCGGAGGCAGCATAGGCGTCGCCGAGTCCGAAGCAGCCGGCACCCGGCAGTAGATCGCATATTGCCGCCCTTCCTGTGTCCGGGAATAGTAATCGAAGCGCCCGTCACGATACGGCACTGAGACGTCGGTCTGTTGGATGTGGCCCAGCATTTCCTTGTACAACGTATGGATCAAGGGTTCCGCCGGATCCATGATGCTGTTCGTGTACGCATTTTCCGCGTTCAGATATGCCAGCGTCTCCGGGCTGTCTTTCTCCCGCAGCCAGGCAAAGTCATCGTGGAGGGAGTGGCCGTGGAGGGTGATGCAGCGGGGTTCTTTTCGGGCGAGGGGGGCAATTGGTGTCATAAAAGTGGCAATACTCACTATAGGATGGATGCCGGATAAACTGAAAGGTCGGCGCAATGCCCGCTTTTATCGTGCGCATGGCCGCAGGAGTGTTTGTGAACAGAAAATACCGGCTTGGTCTGGTGATGGCCGTTGTCACCGTCGTGGGAATCAATGTCCGTTCGGCATCGGCAGTTGCGCAAACAGCAACCCAAGCGGCCCTTCCGGAGTTCATCCAGAAGGCGCAGACGGTGCATATCCCAATCATTGCTGTCGATCATGACACCACGCTACCCGTCAAGAATCTGACCGCGTCCGACCTGGTGCTGGATGTGGACGGCAAGCCGCGGGCATTTACTCTTTCGCGTCCGTGGGACCGAACGATCAACCCCAAGACAGGCCAGCCGGAAGATCGTCCCAACCTGCTGATCATCCTTCCATTCGACGGCCCCCAGTACCGCAAAGACGCGCTGGACGAAGCCATCGCCGACCTGAGCCGGGAGCCCGATCTGGGCTGGAACATTTCGATCCTCGACGACGGCGGCGAGCAAACCCCGTACACGCGCGATCTGAAAACGGTGATTGCTCAACTGGAGCAGCTTCAAAAGGAAGAACCAGCCGAGACGGACCTCGACACCTGGAGGCTCACCGCGTCGCTGGCGATCGCCACCATGCGCGACCTGCCAGGACGCCGCGTGGTCATGTCGCTGGGCGACATCTACCACGAGATGGTTTATCAAGGGATGCAGCTGGTTTATGAAAACTTCGAGGCGCACGATATCGCCGCTGCCGCGCGCAATGCCGGTGCGGTGATCTATGCCGCGGAAAGTTTTCAGGAGATTGGCCGCCTGCGCGGGCTATTTCCGTATTACTACACGGTCGGTTTCGGCCCGTGGATGTTGCTGACGCGGGACGACCACTTTGAGGGCTGGATATCCAATTTCGTCTCGGACACCATCAAGGAAATTCAGCAGGACGGCATGGGAGCCTACGATCTGGGCCTGCATCTGGACGTGAAACAGATGGACGGACGGCCCCATGCGGTATCGGTCACAGCGCCGACGCGGCAGAAGATGATTCTGAACGCGCCGGCGTACTACATTGCGCCGGACGCAAGACAGCTCCAGGAGCTGTCCGGAGTCTCTCCAGTGCTTCGCCACGCGCTCAAGAACCCTCCGCCGCTTCATTCTTCGCCGCTGGAGCTGGCAACGCAGCTTGCATACTTTCCGCATGCCGACGGCAGGACGGGAACGCAGATCGCCACCACGGGATTTTTCTGGACCCAGACCACCCCGCCTCCCAAAAGCCTTGAAGTGGCGCTGCAACTGGAGCAGACCAGCAGCGGATTCTTTATGAACACCACCGTCGGCAGGCTGGATTGGAACGCCCGCCAGCCGGTCTGGAACACCGCGATGGAGGTCACTCCCGGGGCCTATGTGCTGCGGGTTGCGGCGGCGAATGCAGCCGGGAAAATTGCCGCCGCGGCGGACACTCCGTTCAACGTCGAGCCCACAGGGGATGAAAATGTTCTGATCAGCTCACTGGTGCTGGGCAAATCCTGCGTGTTTGCTCCGCCGTCGCCGGACACCGCGGCGGCGGCGAAAAGCAGGGACTATTTACGGGCCGGGAATTGCGATCTGATGCCGGACCCGGGCCATTATTATTCCCCGCAGGACATTGCATGGACGCTGGTCCGCATCACTCCCATCGGCAAGCTCGCCAAGCGGCCATCGAAAGACTGGAAGGGAACTTTTTTGATCGTGGATGAGAAAGGATCGAAGCTCGCCGAGGAACCGGCCCACTGGCTGACGGCAAGCGATGGCAGTTATGTGGCGACCACAGCGTTTCCTCTGGACAACCCCAAGTTGAAACTGACCAATGGAGAATATGCGGTGGTGTTCAAACTGAAAGGCCCCGGCATTGAACCGGGCTATGGGGAAGACGCGCCATTTCTGGTCTACGGCGCGGAAGAAGCGGGGCCGGATTCGAAACGCTGAATCCCGCTATGCCAGGATGCGAAGCTGCTGATTGGCGGTAAAGATGCGCCGGGGAGCCAGATATGTCGCCGTCAGGCAGCTCAGTCCTCCGGCCGTGAAGATCATGGCCAGGACAACAAACTGATACAGCGCCGCATATACAGGAGATGAGCCGGAGAGCAGCATTCCGGTCATAATCCCTGGTATCCAGACAATTCCCAGCGAGCGCAGATTGTCCGTCGCCGGAATCAGGCTGGAGTGAAACGCGGCTCGGAGATAGGGCGCGGCGGCGTTTTCAGGCGTTGCGCCAAGCGCCAGCGCCGACTCGATTTCTCCTCTGTGCGAGCCGACTTCGCCCAGAAAGCGGTTGAGAAACAGCGCCTGGATGTTCATGTTCTGCGCGATGATCATGCTGCCCACAGGAATCAGCATGGTGATCTTTGGCTCGACAATCCCAATGGCTGTCATGAACAGGATGACCCCGCCGGCGCCGGCGGCCATGCACCATAACGAGAGCGTGTACGCGCCGGGCAGCTCCGGAACGCGGCGACGCACAATCGAGGCCGCGGTAAAGATCATAATGATCAGCAGGGGAATGGAGGTCCACCACGGGCCGCGCATCAGCAGAGCCAGCAGTGCGCCGACCAGCAGAATCTGCACCAGCCCGCGCAGCAGCGCAAAGGGAATTTCGCCGCCCACTCTGGCGCCGCGCCGACTGGCGAACCAGGCGACAATCAGCGCGGTCGCGGCGACCGTGGCCGCCTGCGCCACACCCAGGGACAATTGCGTGTGGAAGAACAGCTTCAGCATTTCCGCGCCCCTCTACGCATGGAGCATCTCCTGTGGCGTACCCAGAGCAACGGCCTCGCCGGCTTGTATCTTGAGCACCAGGTCGGCCACGCGCCCGGCCTGAGAAAAATCATGGGTCACCCAGACGCAGGTCGCATGGCGTTTGCGGACCAGGTCGGCCAGCAGGCGCTCAATGGCGTCCTTCGCCTCCGGGTCCAGCGCGGATGTCGGCTCGTCGAGCAGCAGGACCTCCGGCTCATTGGCAAGGGCGCGGGCAATGGAGACGCGCTGCGCTTCTCCGCCGGAAAGGGTGGCAGCGTCCCGGCCTTCATATCCGGCCAGCCCGACCTGTTCGAGCAGGCCAGCAATCTGCGGCGTACCCAGGGCAACTCCATTTTGCGCAGGGCCGTATCCGACATTCAGGGCGACGGTTCCGGCAAACAGGTACGGTCGCTGCATCACCATTCCGATTCTTCGCCGCAGTTTCCGGGTGTCGATCTGGCGGTAATCCTGACCCTCAAGCAGTACCTGCCCCGCGCTTGGTTCATCCAGCCGGTTCAGCAACCGCAGCATGGTGCTTTTTCCCGCGCCGCTGGGGCCCAGAACCGCCAGCACCTGCCCGCGATGCAGGCGGAAGCCGACCCCGCGCAGCAAGGGCTTCGGGCCCGTTGCCGTGTTGAGCGTCCGGGTAAGGTCGATCGCTTCCAGTACCAGAGAATTCATCATCGGCGGCTTGCGGGTAAACGGATGGAGAAGGAATCTTCCGTATTCAGGAGACCATTTCGACCGGCATGCCGTCCAATTTTAATAAAGCATTTCGGTCTGGTACCGGCCCACCAGCCGGTCCATGCGAAACTACTCTCACAAAGCGGAGGACTCAACGTGACACGTAGTATCTGTAAATTTTCATGCTTTCTGTTTTTGTCCGGGCTGCTGCTGGCCTCATCCGGTGCCCACGCGCAGATGAGGGGCGGCTCTCCGATGGGGGGGCAAACGGGCAGTATGGGAGGCCAGCCCGGCAATATGGGCCAGCCCGGCATGCCTGCGAACATGCAGCAAAATGGCAGCCAGTTGATGCAGCAGAACGCATTTATCACGCTCCGCCGGAACCAGCAGATAGAGACGGATTTGAGCAAGATGGCGTTGAAAAACAGCAGCAGCGACAACGTCAAGAAATTTGCCCAGCAGGTGATTACGGACAATCGCCGCATGGAGCGCGATCTGGTAGCACCGGACTCGACCGGTATGCCGGCCTTTTCCAGCCCTGTTCCCAGCCAGACAAAAAAGGCGGAAAAGGAGATGAAGAAGACGACCGGCCAGCCGTTCGACCAGATGTACCTGGTGCAAATGGACGCTTATGTGAAAAACGACCGGCAAACCGTTCAGGGCATGTCGTCCATGATGGACTCGCCGGACTCCAGTCGCCTGGGTATGCAGATGCGGACTTTGTCCGACGACCGCGCGAAACAGATTGCCCAGCTGACAAAAGAGGCGAACTTCAAGATTGAATAGGCCCGTGCTTTGCTGGCGGGGACGCGCGGCATAATGCCGCTGGCCGTATCCTTTTCCCCGAACGTCGTACAATCAGGCAGAATGCTAGCTGCTATTTCCAAGCTGTGGCGCAGGTTGGGTTCTCCCTGCTTTCGTCGAGTTGATGCCGGCGCCCGCGGTGAGACGCGGTCCGACGGCTATTGGCGAGCCAAACATCGTTTGCGGAGTGCATTTCCAGCGTCATTTCTGTTTCTGGCTGTCTGCGCTCTGCTGCTTGTTCCGGCGGCAAATGCGGAGCGTGTCCAGGATCTGAAGCCGACCGGATACGTAAACGATTTTGCCGGCGTTCTGTCTTCGGCCACCCGCAGTCAACTGGAAGCGCTGTGCACGGAAGTGGACCAGCAGGCCCACGCGCAGATCGCCGTTATCACAATAAAAACCACGGGCGACGACACCATCGACGATTTTGCCACGCGTCTGGAAGACAAGTGGAAGGTAGGCCGGAAAGGCACGGACCGCGGCCTGCTGCTTCTTGTGGCCACGGACGACCATCACTATCGCTTTGAAGTGGGCTACGGCCTGGAAGGCATATTGCCGGATGGCAAGGTGGGCACCATTGGCCGCGATATGGTGCCCTATCTGCGCGAGGGGAATTACGACGCAGCCATCACGCTGGGCACGCAGGACGTGGCCCAGGTCATCGCCAAGGACGCAGGCGTGACGCTTCAGAACGCTGCGATCACGAATGTCCCGCAGGCAGCTCCAACACGGGCCATTGGGATCCGCGACATTTTGCTGGCCATTTTTGTGATTTTCGTTTTCATCTCCCTGCTGCGTTCAGGATCGAGCGGATGGGGAGGCTTCCTGCTGGGAACGATTCTGGGGAACATTCTAGGGGGCGGCGGCCGCGGCGGATTTGGCGGTGGGGATGGCGGCGGCGGGTTTGGCGGGTTCGGCGGCGGAAGCTCGGGCGGCGGCGGCGCCTCCGGAGGCTGGTAAATGGTAAAACGAGTGCTTCTGGTGGCGTAATCAAACGGGCTTATGTGGCAGAGGTTTTCAGATACAGCTCCAAATTGAACGAATGATCGAGGAGAGTACAGAGCGATGAAACGAACGGGGATGGTTGTTCTGGTAGTGGTCGTAATTCTGCTGGCGGTGGCGGCAATGGTGTTCGGGAGCTACATTTCCGCGCGCAACCAGATGGTCACCAAAAACGAACAGATCAAACAGGCCTGGTCGCAGGTCGATGTCGTCCTGCAGCGGCGCGCCGACCTGATTCCGAACCTGGTGGCGACGGTGCAGGGATTCGCCGCGCACGAAACGACGGTGTTCAGCGATATTGCGAATGCAAGGGCGGCATTGCTGGGCGCGCACGATCCGAAGTCGAAGATCGCCGCCAACGGCCAGCTCGATGGCGCGCTGGGCCGCTTGCTGGCAATTTCAGAAAACTATCCGCAGCTGCGCTCCAATCAGAACTTCCTCCAGTTGCAGGATGAGCTGGCGGGCACGGAGAACCGCATCGCCGTCGAGCGCCGCCGCTACAACCAGTCGCTGCAGGACTACAACACATTCATTGGGCTGTTTCCAAACAGCATCTGGGCCGGTATCGCCGGGTACAAGCGCAATGACGACTATTTTTCCGCTTCGCCCGCAGCCCAGCAGGTGCCGAAGGTGGCGTTTCCGGCCGCGGCGAACCAATAGCGGCTCGCTTCAGACAGTTTCGTACACGCAAGAAAGGCTGCCCACGCGAGGCAGCCTTTCTTGTGTTTCAGGTATTGGAGCGTTTACGACTTGGGGAACGAAGCGATCGCCTCGGCCTCATCATCCTTGATGTCGAAGACCGTATACAGCTTGGTGATCTGCAACAGGTCATGCACTTTCTTGGTGAGCTTCAGCAGTTTCAGCTCGCCGCCCTGGTTGCGCACCGTGGTGAACGCGCTCACCAGTTCTCCAATGCCGGAGCTGTCAATGTAATTTACGTCGGCCAGGTTCAACAGGATATGCTTCTGTCCCTTGCTCAACAGATCACGAACTGCATCGCGCAATTGCACGCTGCCTTCGCCGAGGGTAATGCGACCGCTTAGATCGAGAATGGTCACTCCATCCACTTGGCGGGTGCTGATCTTCATACTCACGGATAGTCCTCCTTAGGCGCTTTTCTGGGTTGAATCCAAATTTTTGATCAGGGTTAACTCGGTGCCGGGGTGCAGTAGCTTGAAGTGTACCTCGTCCATAAACGATCGGATGAGGAAAATTCCCCGTCCCGAGCCGCTCAACAGGTTTTCAGGCGCCAGCGGGTCGGGAAGCGTGGCCGGGTCAAGGCCCTTTCCCTGGTCGCAGATGCGGATGATCAGCGCCGAGCCGGTGTTTTCAAATGAAGCGGTAATTTTTTTCAGCGGATCGTAGGCGTTGCCATGCAGCACGGCGTTGACTGCCGCTTCCCGGACCGCCATGGCGAGTTGAAATGTGCTGTCCTCGTCCAGCCCGGACTTCTGGGCCAGTTGTTCGGCAGCCTCTTCCACCTTGTTCACGCTGTCAAGCGATGAGTCCAAAGTGTAGCTAAATCGACTTACCATGGAATCCACCACACGCCTCGGGCCGCTTGAACTTGGATGCTGGTGCACTGTCGAGTGATCGGTTGCGTCGTCGTCGTTTCAGATTTTCAGAAAAAATCCTCCACACGGGCAGTTTGCTTGGTTGTCCGGCCCAGTGTCAAGGCAGGAGACGCAGGAAATATACCGGACAGGTTTCGAGAGAGGCGCAAATATCCGAGCTTTTTCACCCGGCACACCGTTGCCTGCCGCACCGCCTGCGCCCGGGTAGGAGACCGGGAATTTCATTTTTTCATCGTCCGGCGGTTGCGGCTACTGTGGTTGAGTAGACTGTCAGAGCAGGGTCCACTGCTGGAGAGCGCAGAGAATGCAGCCCGACGAGATAAAGAAGACAAAAGAGCATCGAGAGGGCGCGAGCGCAAAAGAGCCGCTGCTTGTCTATCTTTCGCTGCTGCTGGGCACGCCCGTCGTGGATGCGGCAGGGCATTCGCTGGGGCGTCTCCGGGAGGTTGCCATTACCCCGGGCGTGAAACCGCCCGTGGTCTCCGAGCTGATCTGGGGTGCGAAGAACGATTTGAAGGCAGTAGCGCCCGGCGGTCTGGAGCACACACCCAACGGGGAGCTGCGGCTGCAAGGCGGCGCGCACCCACGCCCCTTTAATATGTCGGAACCGCTGTTGCTGCTGGATCGGGACCTGCTGGACCAGCAGATCATCGATGTCCACGGACGCAAGGTGGTCCGGGTGAACGATGTGGCATTGTTCTGGACTCCGCAGGAGGCGGGCGGCGAGCTGCGCCCGGTTGAGGTCGAAGTGGGCACGCGCGGAGCAATGCGCCGTCTGCTGAAGGGCATCGCCACCAAGCGCGCCGTCGAACGAATCGCGGCGCACGCACCCTCCAAAGTGATTCCATGGGATTTCGTCGATCTGATTGAGGCCGACCCTGCGCGCCGGGTCCGGCTCAAGATATCGCACGAGCGTCTCGCGCAGTTCCATCCCTCCGATCTGGCGGACATTCTGGAAGACCTGGCCCCGGCGGAACGCCAGGCAATTTTCAACACACTGGATGAAGATGTTGCCGCCGAGGCACTGGAAGAAGTCGAACCCAAGTTGCAGAAGCAGCTGCTGGAGTCCATGGACTCCGAGCGCGCCGCCGACATTATGGAAGAGATGGACCCCAGCGCGGCGGCGGACCTGTTGGGCGAGCTGCGCAGGGAGCAGTCGGACGCAATCCTCGAAGAAATGGAACCGGAGGAACGGCAGGAGGTCGAGGAACTGCTGGAGTTCAGCGAACGTTCCGCCGCCGGGCGCATGACGACGAACTACATTGCCGTGCCGGCAGACACCACTGTGGCGCAGGCGATCGACGCATTGCGTACCTTCGATGACGATCCGGAAACTGTGACCGCGATCTACCTGATCGACGAGGCGGGAGTTCTGCGTGGCGTGGTGCCGCTTGCCCGTCTGCTGCTGGCCATGCCGGAAAGTAAAGTGGCCGCATTAAGCGAGTCGAGGTTCGTCAGTTGTCCGGCGGAAATGCACGACAAACAGGTTGCGGAACTGTTCGATCGCTATAACCTGTACGCGCTCCCGGTGGTGGATGAGAACAATTTGCTGGTCGGCGTGGTGAATGCCGACCAGGTCATTGCGTTCATGCGTCAGCAGGCATAGGCCGAAGAAATGCACGCGAAGCGGACGCGGGCGAGAATGCCGGGAGCCACATAAATTCCTTGTCATTCTGAGCGAAGTCGAAGAACCTGAAGTCTGCCTCCTGTGCAGGAAACATCGACAACAAAATGATTCGACCCGCCGGACCTCAAATGGAAAATCAAGCCGCGCTGCGGATCCTCTATATCGCGCCGATGAATTACGGCTGGTACGGCCTGTATCGGCAGCGCAGTCTGGAGCGGCTGGGACACACGGTTTTTCCGGTTGACATCATGCGGTATGAAACGGGTGGCAATCCCATTGTGGCGCGGGTGCGCTACCGGCTCCAGGTGGGCCGCACCGTCGATCGGATGAATGAAGATGTCCTGCGTATGGCGCGCGAACATGCAGTGGATGCGGTATGGTTCGACAAGCCATTGTTTATCCGCGCCGCCACGCTGCGCGAGCTGCGCGCCGCGGGCGTCGCCACCGTGGACTACATGATCGACAATCCATTCGGCCCGCGACGTGATCCGGGTTTTCGCCTGTACGTGCGGACGATTCCGGGCTACGACCTGCATGTTCAGCAGCGGGACGTAAGCATTATCGCGTATTTGCAGCGCGGCGCGCGCCGCATGGTCAAGGTGCAGACCGCGTTCGAGCCGAGCGTGCATTTTCCTCCGCCGCCAGGCTGGTCAGACCGCGATCGCACGCGCGAAGTTTCATTTATCGGGACGCCCTACGATGACCGTCCTCGATTTCTCACCGAGCTCTGGCGCAAATATGATCTGCCCGTCATCCTCTCCGGCCCCCGCATCTGGAGCCGCAAGCTCGATCGCAATGCGCTGCGTGTCCTGTATCCGCAGGAAGGCGAACTGTACGATGCCGCATACCGCGAAGGAGTATGGCAATCGAAGATCAACCTGAGCTTTCTCACCCACGGCAATCAGGATGAATACGCCCACAAGAGCTTTGAGATTGCCGCCTGCGGAGGCTTTCTGCTGGCGGAACGGTCCGAGGGCCACTCCGCGCGATTCAAAGAGGACGAAGAGGCCGTGTTCTTCTCAAGCCTCGAAGAGTGCGCCGAGAAGTGCCGCTTCTATTTGCGGAATGAACCGGCGCGGGCGCGTATCGCCGCCGCCGGCCAGCGGCGCGCGGTCTCCGGCGGATATGACAACGACACGCAGCTCCGTAAAGTAATGGATGTCGTGACAGAACTGCTTCCGGACATCCGCCGAGGGCGCTGCGAATGATTGTCGATCTGGAACGCGCCGACAGCGTGCCCGAATTTGCAGCCGAGGTGTGCATCGTCGGCGCCGGGGCTGCGGGCATCGTGTTGGCGGTGGAGTTGATGCGTCAGGGGAAACGGGTGCTGCTGCTGGAAAGCGGCGGCGCGGTGCTGGAGCCGGGCCCACAGGCGCTCAATGAATATCTTTATAGAGGTCAGCCGCATCGCGGCGCAAACATCGGAAGATTTCGCGCGTTGGGCGGCACCACGACGGTATGGGGCGGCCAGGTCCTCGAACTCCGTGAAGAGGATTTCCTTCCACGCGCCTGGGTTCCGGGCAGCGGATGGCCCTTCCGGAAGAAGGAGCTGGAGCCTTATTATGCGCGGGCGTTGAATGCGGAAGGACTGGGCGACGTCTGCCGGAACGACAGAGAAATCTGGCGGCAGATGAGGCTCGATCCACCGGATTTAGGCGACAGCCTGGACACGTATTTTACCCGCTGGTGTCCAGAGCCGGACTTCGCCCGGCTCTGTCGGGAAACCCTTGCTTCGCCCAGGCTGCGCGTTGTGCTGCATGCGACGGTGACACGAATGCTGCTGGATCAGGATGGCTCCCGGCTGTGCGGAATCCAGTGCACCATGCTTTCCGGAAGAGAAATTGTTTTTTCGGCGGCGCAATATGTCCTGTGTTTAGGCAGTGTCGAGACCGTTCGATTTCTGTTGCAGCCGTTGCCGGGTGCGCAGACCCCGCGCTGGAACCAGTCCGGGCTGCTGGGCCGGCATTTTCAAAGTCATATCGACTTCAATGCCGCGCGCGTCCCGGAAAAGACCGCCGCCGGCCTGCATCGCTGGTTCGCCAATGTATATCTGCCCGGGCAGAAATATCATCCGAAATTTCATCTCTCCGCGCGATTGCAGCAGCAGGAAAAAATTTTGAATGTCGGCGGCGCGATCACCTGCATCAACGCTGCGGAAACAGAATTGCGGCGCGTCAAATCTCTGGCGCGCAATTGGGTGCGACAGCGCGACTTCGGGCTGCATTGGGACGACGTCCCGCGCGCTCTGCGGCAGCTTCCCGCCATGCTGCAACTCGCGTATGGCTATCAGGTGCATCATCGCGCGGCGTGGCCGAAGAACTCCTCATTCTGGCTGCGTGTCCATTGCGAGCAGGAGCCGCTTTCCGCCAGCCGCATCATCCTCGACGAACACCGCGACGCAACCGGGTTGTTCCGCGTGCAGCTGGACTGGCACGTTTCGCCGTTGGAATGGAAGACGGTCCGATTTTTTACGGAGCAGGTGAAACAAAGTTTTTCCGAACACGGCCTGGAGGACATCGTGCCCCAGCCGGAGCTGGCAATGGAACAGGGCTTTCGCAACATCACCTTCGACGACAGCCACCACCACATGGGCGGGACCCGCATGAGCGCAAGTCCCGCGGAGGGTGTTGTGGACGCCAATCTGAAACTGCATGGCGTGGAAAACGCCTATGTATGCAGCGGTTCCGTCTTTCCCTGTTCTGGATTTTCCAATCCTACCCATACATTGATCGCGCTTGCGATTCGCCTGGCGGATCATCTGACGGCCCATAAGGACACGTCGTCTGGGCCGCAGCCGCAGAAAGAAAATCCGGATGCTTGAAACTGTCGAACTGCCGGGCAGTCTGCGCCGCACCACGCGCCTAGGCTTCGGCGGCTCCGGCCTGATGGGCGGGCTGAGCGAGCGTGAGTCGCTGCTCCTGCTGGAAACAGCATTCGACGCCGGCATTCGCCACTTCGACGTTGCGCCCTCCTATGGGCACGGAATGGCGGAGCGGTGTCTGGGCAGGTTTCTACGCGGCAAATTCGATCAGGTCACGGTGACCACAAAATACGGCATCCTTCCGCCTGCCCGCGCCGGTGTATTGAGCGTGGCCCGCAACCTCGCCCGGCCTCTCGTCAGGCGGTTGCCAACGGTGCGAAAACATCTGGCGCACGCCGCCGCGGGCCTCAAGAGCAAGGCCGCATTTTCCGTCGTGGAAGCGCAGCAGTCGCTGCACCACAGTCTGACGGAGCTGGGCGTCGATCGCGTCGATTTGTTCCTGCTGCATGAAGCTGCGGCAGACGATCTCGACGGGTCCGACCTGCTGCCGTGGCTGCAACAGATGCACCAGCGCGGCTGCATCGGCGCGTTTGGTATTGGCAGCGAGCGGGCAAAATTGAGCGGTGTCTGGCAAAGACATGCTGAATATTGCCAGACGCTCCAGTTCGAATGCTCTGTGCTGGAAGATGCTCTGGAATTTCCTGGCGCTTTTTGCCTGCATCATCGGACCATCTCGGGGCCGCTGGCAGCGGTCCGGGAGATGTTCGGGCGGCAACGGGAACTATGCCGTCAATGGTCGAATGTCGTCGATGCCGATCTGGCAGACACAAAAATTCTCGCCGGACTTCTGCTCACAGCCGCGCTGCTCCGTAGAAGCGGGGGAATAGTACTGTTCTCCTCGCGCACTCCGTCGCATATCCGCTTGAATGCCGATATGGCGCACGATCCCGTCTGGGCAGATCGCGCACATCGCCTGCTGCGAATCGTCCGCGAATCGTCCCTGCCCGTCCAGTAAGATTTTTACCGGCCTCTGTCATCTGCGTTCCACTCATGTTCGTGTACTCTGAAACATCCGGAGTGATGTATGCGGCGCCATTGGAAAACCCAGCTCATACTCTTTTTTGCGGTGATCGGTCCCGGCATCATTACCGCCAACGTCGACAACGACGCGGGCGGCATCCTGACCTACTCGCAGACCGGTGCGCAGTTCGGCTACACCCTGCTGTGGACGATGATCCCCATCACACTGGCGCTCATCGTGGTGCAGGAGATGTGCGCGCGCATGGGCGCCGTGACCGGCAAAGGGTTGAGCGACCTGATCCGAGAGGAATTTGGCCTGCGCATTACGTTCATCACCATGATCCTGCTGGTCATCGTGAACTTCGGCAATGTGATTGCGGAATTCTCCGGCATCGCCGGCAGTATGCAGCTGTTTCACATCAGCAAATATATTTCCGTGCCCATCTGCGCCGCACTGGTCTGGCTGCTGGTCGTCAAGGGAGATTACAAAGGCGTCGAAAAAGTATTTCTTGCGGCCTCCGCCTTCTATATCGCGTATATCGCGGCGGGAGTCATCGCCGGGCCGAGCTGGCACACGGCCCTGGTGGCGACAGTCACCATGCCGCCGCACAAGGTCTGGCACAGTTCGTCCTACATTTACATGACGGTCGGCATTGTCGGCACGACCATCGCGCCGTGGATGCAGTTTTACCTGCAATCGTCGGTGGTGGAAAAAGGAATTACGGAACGCCAGTTGACGCCGTCGCGCTGGGACGTCATCGTCGGCTCATTATTTACCGATATTGTGGCGTGGTTCATCATCGTGGCCTGTGCGGCGACCCTGTTTGCGCATGGCATGGGTACCATCCAGGTGCCCGCCGACGCGGCGGAGGCCATGAAACCGCTGGCCGGCCAGTATGCCTTCATCCTGTTTGCGGCGGGCCTGTTCAACGCGTCTTTGTTCGCCGCCTCCATCCTGCCGCTTTCGACCGCATATACGGTATGCGAAGGCATGGGCTTCGAGTCCGGCCTGGACAAGAGCTTTCAAGAGGCTCCGGTTTTCTACTGGCTCTATACGCTGCTGATCGCCGCTGGGGCAGGCGTTGTCTTATGGCCCAACTTTCCGCTGGTCCGGGTGACCATTCTTTCGCAGGTGCTCAACGGCGTGCTACTGCCGGTGGTCATGATTTTGATGCTGGTGCTGATCAACAAGCCGGAGCTGATGGGCAAGCACACCAATAACCGCTGGTTCAATCTGACGGCATGGGCAACAGCGATTATTGTGATCGGGCTTTCCGTCGCCATGCTGTTCGCGCCGGGAAGCTGATGCAGAGCAGTTAAAGAATCTTGCCCTGGGCCAGGTCGCGGATAAACTTTCTGTCCGCTGCCAGAAAGTTATAGGCCGGCAGATCGCGTAGCTCCGCCCAGCGCATGTCCTCGAAGACGCGGTTCTGGATCGCGCCTTCAAAGTGATGCACCGCGAAAAAGCGCAGATGGATCGAGCCGCCATTGCGGTAGTTGTGCTGCACCTCGGCAATGTAGGGGCCGATTTTCGCATCGATCCCCAGCTCCTCTTCGAGTTCGCGGCGCAGCGCCTGCTCCGGCGTTTCGCCGGGTTCGATTTTTCCGCCGGGAAATTCCCATTGCAGCCCCATCGCAGTCCCCGCTTTGCGCTGGCAGATGAAGACTTCCTTGCCGCGCAGAATCAGGGCGGCAACCACGGCCCGGCTGCGGGGCCTTTCCGGTTCTGCCGGGGTCTTGGTTTGGGATTCTGGTTCCATCTCTCCTTCAGGATAGTGATTTATCGCTGTTGCGGCGAATCCTGAAGCGAAATGAGCCGTGGATGGTGTGAAAAGAGGTTGGGATGGATCGCTGCCGCCAGGCAATTCAGGCCATCGAGCAAAGTGTGGGCCGGCGTATTCAGGAACTCATCCGGAATGCAGTACACGCGGCCCGCTGCAACTGCCGGCATGCGCTGCCAGCCACGCTTTTCCACCGTTCGCGCCAGCGGGACGCGGTCTCCAGCCCCGCACCAGGCAAACACCAGAACATCCGGACTGCTGGCCGCGACCTCTTCGGCGGTCGTCGTCTTGCCGGGCTGGCCGAGGAACTCGCCGCCTGCCGCCTCCACCAGCTCCGCCACCCAGGGCTGGGAATGGATCAGCGGTTTGCCCCATTCCTCGCAATACACGCGCGGCCTCGCGGCGGCCGGCGCAGTCAGGGCGCGTACCTGGGCGATGCCGGCCTCAATCTCCCACGCCAGCGCCTCGCCGCGTTCGGGCGCCCGCACCACGGAAGCCAGCAGCCGGATGTCGGCCAGAACATCCGCCACGGTGTGCGGCGCCAGCGTCAGCACGGGACAGCCGGATTGCAGAATGGCCGCGAGCGATTCCATGCGGTAGGGGACGGACGCGATCACCAGATTCGGCCTGACCGCCAGCAGTTCATCCAGTGTGGAAGACCATGAGTCGGCGACGATTTTCAATGGACGATCGCGCAGCTCCGGCAGCGCTTCCACGCAATATCGCGTGCAGGCCACCAGAGCGTCCAGCTTCCCAAGGCGCTCCAGTATCAGCGTAATGCTGGGTTGCAGCGATGCGATGCGCGGGGCGGGCGCTGCGGCCACTGTGGTTTCCGCTTTAGCCATTTGCCGGCCGCGGCTGAAACACGGGCCAGCCATTCACAATCGCCAGTTCGCTCAGCGCAATCGTGGGATTCACCACGAACGGCTGCCGCGCGATCGCCAGCATGGCGGCGTCGTGGATCGAATTGCCAAAGACCGCATCGGGCTGGGAGACGCCAGCACGTTCCAGTGAAACGGCCTTGCCTTCATCCGTCGGCACATCGAGCAGCTCGCTGGTAATCATGCCGTTGGTTACGCGCACGCGCGCCGCCAGTACACGCTCAGCGGGGATGTGAAACTCGCGCGCCGCTTCTTCGATCAGCCAGCTATTGGTGGAGCTAACCGCCCACATCGTCACGCTTTTTTCATGGAGCCGATGGCAAAGCTCGGCCATCTCCGGAAAAATCTGCGGACGAATGGTGTGCTCAAAAAAAGCATGGACGGCGTGGTGCAGTTCCGCCTCCCGCAGGTCCCGGTAGATCTGCACCATCTCCCCGCAGATGGCCAGCTCCGAAACCTCTCCGCGCAGATAGGCGCGATAGCGCGCGTCCAGCCAGTCGTCTGCTTCGCGGGAAAGCAGGCCGGTGTCCATCGACCATCGCATGAAGCCGACACCGGCATCGCCGGGCCACAATGTGCCATCGCAGTCGAAGACGGCAACGGAGGGTTGAGCAGATTCAATCTGATTAAAAAAACGATCGACGGAAAGAGTAGAAGCGGGATGCGTTGCGAGCTGTTGTGCCAAAACGAACGACCTTGTCGAAATAAAATAAACGCAGGAAGAAGAGCAGGCCCGGAAAAATATCGGGACGCCATTCCACCCAGCTTCTATCATGCCGGATCGATATCAACTTCGCCAGTTTTGTAACCTGGCTGCAATCTTCCGGCAAAGCTGGCAAAGTTGATTCCGTGGCAAAGAGCGGCAATCCTGCGGCGGATTCAGTCCGATAATCGTCTTAACAGGTTCATCGCGTGAAAACGAATCGCAATCTCGATTTGATCGGCGGCTACCTGGACTATCTGCGGGTGGAAAAGGGCCTGAGTCCGCTGACGTGCGAAGCCTACCGCCGCGATCTGCTGCAATGCGCGGAATATCTGGAATCTTGCAATGGGTTTCTGGCGACGGCGCAACATAAGGACCTGGCCGGGTTTGTGGCCCACTTGCAGGCGCACCAGGTACAGGCACGTTCGCGCGCGCGCAAGCTGTCATGTCTGCGTGGCCTGTATCGTTGGCTGTTGCTGGACAAACGCATCGCGCACGACCCCACGATCCATCTGGAAACACCGGCTGGTTGGCGGGTGCTTCCCAAGTCTCTGTCTGAAACTGAAGTTGTCGCCATGATCGATCTGGCGGGTCATGCCGCGGACGACCTGACCGGCAGCCCGCAGTCTCTGCGCGACCGCGCCATGCTGGAGCTTCTATACGGCGGCGGCGTTCGCGTATCGGAACTTGTCGGCCTTGCCGTAGAGGACATTTCTCTACAGCAGGGCCAGCTATTGGTGCGTGGCAAGGGAGATAAAGAGCGGCTGATTCCACTGGGCACGCCGGCAATTCAGGCGCTCATGGAATATCTGGAGCATGGCCGGGCGGCGCTGCTGCCCAAATCGCGGGGAGCAAACACGCGGCATGTATTTCTCTCGCAACGCGGCCAGCCGCTCACCCGTCAGACGGTCTGGAACCTGGTGAAAAGCACAAACCATCGCGCCAGCCCGCACATGCTGCGCCACAGTTGCGCCACCCATATGGTGGAACACGGCGCGGACCTGCGTACCGTGCAGACATTGCTGGGACACGCCGACATTGCCACCACGCAGATTTACACGCATCTTGCCCTGGGCCGGTTGAAGGCGGTGCATCGTGCCCATCATCCGCGCGGCAAAGCCGCCCGGCTGGGAAACGCATTGCATGAAAGCTAAAGACCAGGCCGTCGAGCCTCCTGCACAAGCGCCGGAAGTTCTCCGTCTGGTTGCCGAATACATGGCCGTGCTGACGGCGGAGCGCGCCGCGTCGGAACACACCCTCCGCGCGTATCAGCGGGAACTGCGTTCCTTCGCCGCGTTCCTGGCGAAGCGTTCCGGCAGCGCGGTGGTGCCGGCGCAGGTCGAGCATCCCGTGATCCGCGAATATCTGGGAACGCTGTATGCCGCGGGGTTGTCGAAGCCGTCGGTGGCGCGGGCGCTGGCTGCCATTCGATCGTGGTTCGGATGGCTGGCGCGAACGGGCCGCGTTGAGCAGAATCCGGCAAAGCTGGTGGCGACGCCAAAATTGCCGAAGCATCTGCCGCGCGTGCCCGGCATCGAGCAGGTAAATCAGGTGCTGGATGGTTTGCAGCGCGGCAAATCGAAGCCGATGGGCCAACATGTCGACGCTGAAAAAGCGCCGGAAACCGCGTGGCCCGAGCGCGACCGCGTCATTCTGGAACTGCTCTACGGCTGCGGCATTCGCAACGCGGAACTCGTCGGGCTGAATCTCGAAGACATTCAGTGGAGCAACGAGTGCCTGCTGGTGCGCGGCAAGGGCCGCAAGGAACGCTATGTTCCTTTGGGCGATGCGGCGGCTGCGGCCATCCGCGCCTACCTGCCGTCGCGGGCGCAAAAACTGGCGTCAAAGAGCCCATCCGAGGCGCTACTGCTGAATGCTCGTTTGCGCGGCAATGGACGTTTGACAACCCGCAGCGTGGGCCGCATCGTCAAGCAGCAGGCGCTGGCAAATGGTCTTGCCGCCGACGTACACCCGCACACGCTGCGGCACGCTTTTGGCACGCATATGCTGGAGGAAGGCGCGGACCTGCGGGCAATTCAGGAGATCCTCGGCCACGCCCGGCTCTCCACCACGCAGCGCTACACACACCTCACCTCCGGCCAGGTCGCCGCCGTGTATGACCGGACACATCCGCGCGCCAGAGGGTAGCCCTCAACCGCGCTCCGCCGCATTTACAATGGGCATGTAGCTTGTTTCTGGAGCCTTCCCCGGCGTCAGGTCCACCCCTTCCACCGGCAAACAGCTTAAAATTGACAGGAACGCCATTTTCCCGGTTTCGTCCGCAAGCAAGCGGCGGCCGGAAACGTTTTGACAAGAAGGTTGAGTTTTTTCGAATGCCAATCGGCAACGCACTAACGAAGGTCTTCGGCACCAGCAATGAGCGCATCGTAAAGCGCATGATGGGGATGGTCCATACCGTCAATGCGCTGGAGCCGGAGATGCAGCAGCTTTCCGACCCGCAGTTGCGCGCGAAGACGGACGAGTTCCGCGCTCGCATCGCCGCACGGGTCTCTGCGATTCAGGATGCGGAGGAGCGCTACAAGGCGGAACAGGATGTGCTGGATGAGATTTTGCCCGAGGCCTTCGCCGCGGTGCGCGAGACCAGTCGCCGCGTTCTGGGCATGCGCCATTTCGATGTACAGTTGATCGGCGGCGCGGTGCTGCACCAGGGCAAGATCGCCGAAATGAAGACCGGCGAAGGCAAAACACTGGTCGCCACTCTGCCGTGCTATTTGAACGCGCTCGCCGGCCACGGAGTCCATGTGGTCACGGTGAACGACTATCTGGCCAAGCGCGACGCGGAGTGGATGGGCAAGATCCACAATTTTCTCGGTCTTTCTGTGGGTGTCATTGTTCATGACCTGAGCGATGAGCAGCGCCGCGCTGCCTACGCGGCGGACATCACCTACGGTACCAACAACGAGTTCGGCTTCGACTATCTGCGCGACAACATGAAGTTTGAGCTGTCGGAGTGCGTGCAGCGCCCGGTGTACTACGCCATCGTCGATGAAGTGGACTCCATTCTGATTGACGAGGCCCGCACCCCGCTGATCATCAGCGGCCCCACGGACCAGACGACCGACAAGTATGCCCGCGTTGTCCGCATCATCCCTCAACTGGAAATGGGTGAGGAAATCGAGGAGTCGATCGACAGCAAGGTGTTGACCGGCGACTATGTTGTCGATGAAAAGCACCGCACCATCGGCGTCACCGATGAGGGCTGGGTCAAGATAGAAGGGCTGCTTGGTATCGAAAGCATCGCCGATCCGGAAAACTGGGACCTGAAGCATTACGTCGAGACGGCGATCAAGGCCCACGCGCTCTATAAGCGCGACGATCATTACGTCGTCAAGGACGGCGAAATCATCATCGTGGATGAGTTCACGGGCCGCCTGATGCCGGGGCGCCGCTGGTCCGACGGTCTGCACCAGTCGATCGAAGCCAAGGAAGGCGTCAACATTCGCCGCGAAGACCAGACGCTGGCCACCATCACCTTTCAGAATTACTTTCGGCTCTATAAAAAACTGGCCGGCATGACCGGCACTGCCGACACCGAAGCGGCGGAGTTCGAAAAAATCTACAAGCTGGAAGTGGTGGTGATCCCGACCAACGTGCCGATGCGGCGCATCGACAACAGCGATGTAGTGTTCCGCACGGTCAAGGAAAAATATTTCGCCGTGGCCGACGAGATCACGCGGCTGCATGAAACCGGCCAGCCCGTCCTGGTCGGCACCACGTCGATTGAAAAATCCGAGCTGCTCTCGCAGATTCTCCAGCGGAAAAATGTGCGCCACGTGGTGCTGAACGCCAAGTTTCACGAGCGCGAGGCGGAGATTGTGGCCCAGGCAGGGCACCTCGGCATGGTCACGATCGCCACCAACATGGCGGGCCGCGGAACGGACATCGTTCTCGGCGGCAACGCGGAGTTTATGGCGCGTCAGGAGTTGGTCAAGAAAAGCCGCGCGCGCGCGGTCAGCGCGGCGGAAGGTGAAATCTCTCCGACGGCCGCCGCTGGAATGCTGCGTTTCTACTACCAGGGCCAGGAGTTTGAAACCCCGGAAGCGGACTGGAAGGAGATCTACTCCGGCTACGCCGCGCAGGTGGAAAAGGAGCGCGAAGATGTCCTGGCGGCCGGTGGTCTGGCCATCATCGGCACGGAGCGCCACGAGTCTCGCCGCGTGGACAACCAGTTGCGCGGACGCGCCGGACGCCAGGGCGATCCCGGCGCTTCGCGGTTTTTCCTTTCGCTGGAAGACGATCTGATGCGCATCTTCGCCAAGGAGTGGATCTCGACCCTGCTCCAGAAACTTGGCATGGAGGAAGGCGTTCCCATCGAATCCAAGCTGATCACCCGGCGGATCGAGGCGACGCAGAAGGCGATGGAAGGCCAGAACTTCGAGTCGCGCAAGCATGTCCTGGAATACGACGACGTGATGAACAAGCAGCGCGAGGCAGTATACGGCACGCGCCGCCAGTTGCTCGAAGGCACCGATCAGAAAGAGCTGGTCACCGACGATTTTGTTTCGAACATTCTCAGCGCCATTCTCGACAAGCACGCGCCGGACAAGATGCACCCCGACCAGTGGGACACCAAGGCGCTGCACGACGCCATGCTGATGCAATTCGGCCTGGATATCGATGCCGAAGGCATCGCTGTCCGGGAATTGAACCGTCACGACCTGGGCGAGACGCTGTTCGAGCGGCTAAAAGAACGCTACGACGCCAAGGAGCAGATCATCGGCGCCGATCCGATGCGCTATCACGAGCGCATGATCATGTTGAGCGTGCTCGACGGTCTGTGGAAAGACCACTTGCTGGCGATGGATCAGTTGAAGGAGGGGATCGGCCTGCGCGGCTACGGCCAGCAGGACCCGTTGATCTCTTACAAGCGCGAGTCCTTTGAAGCATTCGAAGCCATGATGACGCGTTTTCAGGAAGACACGGTGCGCTTCCTGTTCCGTATGCAGATCATGGGCGCGGACGGACAGGAGATCTCCATTCCGGCGCGACCGCGCGAGCAGGCCGTTGTTTTCAGCGGCGGCTCGGCCAACGCGGCGGAGCCGGGAGAGGTATTTCCGGGCGCGACCGTTGGCGCCGCGCTCAAAGGGGCGGCACGGAATGGGTCGTCGTCCAACGGCGTGGCATCGACAATTCCTGTTCCCATGCGCGCGCCTTCCACCACCATCGATTCGCTGGAAGAGGAATTTCAGCGCCGCAAGAAACGCGAGCTGCAACAGGCCCGCATGGCAGGCGGCGGCGAGTCAGCCGAACCGGTGCAGCGCCGCACCGGAGACAAAGTCGGGCGCAACGATCCGTGCCCCTGCGGCTCCGGCAAGAAGTTCAAAAAGTGTCACGGGACCGAGGCATAGTCGGCGTCGTCCCGTGGTGCCGCTGAAGTTGATTAGCGATGGCCCGCGGCGTCATGGCCGATCAGGGGCTTCCCGGGCAGAACGTCCGGTTGCAGTTTGCCATCCAGAATGACAGGCCGTCCCTGGACCAGAACGTATTTCATCCCGGTGCTGGGTGTGTCGGGATGACTGTACGTTGACTGGTCGGAAACGCGGGCCAGATCGAACACCACGATATCGGCGTCTGCGCCGACCTGGATGCGGCCTTTGCGCAGCGCCGCAGGCGTGGACTGGGCAAGCACCTGCGCGGGCATCAGGCTCATCTTGCGGATCGCGTCAGGCAGCGTCAATGTTTCCTGCTCGCGCACATAACGGGCGAGTACGCGACAGTACGTGCCGGCTTCTCTGGGATGGCTGGGTTCGCCATCACTGGCAATCATCACCAGCGGATTCAGAATGTCCTTGTCAACCGTCGCGTCGTCGTTGAGGAAGAGCAGCACCTCATGAGGCGCAGGATCGGCGTGGAGTGTATCGAAGCGCTGTTTGGTCAGATGTTCCCCCGTTTCGGGCACCACGACATCGCTGTAGCTGATGCCGAATTTCTGCCGCCATCCAGGATCGAACAGCGCGGAGTTGATCCCCGTCATGCCGGCGGTATAGGGGTAGGCTTCCGTGGTCACATCCAACCCCCGGGCACGCGCGCCCGCCACCATCGCCAGGCATTCCGGCGCATCTTTCAGGCAACTGCTGTTGACGTGGACGATGTGCAGGGGCGCACCTGTGACGGCGGCATCCGCTATCACCTCGCCGACGGCCTCAACGCTCGATCCCGGGTCGGCATGTCCAGCACTGCGGACATGCGTGTATACCGGCAGGTCCTTGCCGGCGGCAAATTGAAAAATCTGCAAGACTTCTGAGCGGCTCGCGCCCGGTGCATATTGAATTCCCATGCCTACGCCCAGAGCGCCCGCCTGTATCTGAGTATTCAAGATGGCAATCATCTGTCGAATTTGCTCCGGCGTGGCCGGGTCGTCCGTTGCCGGTCCGGCAGCGGGCACAATTTCCCCCGGCGGCACATGCGCGTGGAATGCCAGCGCGCGGGCCACATCATAGTCCGCGGTTGTCCCATAGTTGATCAGCGCGCCACCCTTGCGGTCCGCCAGGTATGCGGCGACATCGGGTGTCCCAATTTCCATTTCAAGCCCCGTGGTCACGCCATCGAATGCCTTCAGGCGGTAATCCGCCGGCGTCTGGCCATGCTGGTGAAGGTCGATGAAGCCGGGGCTGACGATCAACCCATGTGCGTCCAGAATCAGCTTCCCCTGCAAAGGCTGGCTGGATATTGCCGCGATCCTGTTGCCCTGAATGCCGATGTCACGGACCCCATCCAGCCCGGTCTCCGGGTCGATGACTCGTCCGCCCTGGATCACCACGTCATAGCTCTGGCCAGCCACCGGAACGGCCGCGGTCGCGGATAGTGCAAATGCGAACAGGAGACAAAGCGTGATTGTTATTCTCATAAGGCCTCTCAGTGTAGCAATCGTCGATTTCAACTCGCAGCGTTGCCGTGAATCTCTGCAAACGTCATAGTACCTGCCGGGTGCTGGTTCGCCCGCTTCCAGTCCAGAAATATCTGCACGTAACTCTTCGTCAGGTACTCTTCCGGCAGAATCCCAAGCCGCCTGGCCGTCGCGTCAATCCAGCCATGCTCGCCTTCCAGTTCGGCATAGTCGCCGATCGGCGTTACATCCACCACCACCTGCCCGTGCCCGTCAGTCCACTCGGAGCGGCGCTTTTCATAAACAAAAGCCTGCCGGTATCCCAGTTGCTCAAAAACACGCGCCAGCACGCGGCCGTCTTCCACTGCTGTCTCCAGTTCCACCCGCGTCTTGTGCGCGGCGCCGCTCTCTCCCATTACCGGAGCCTTGTGCGTCACCACCCACCGGTCTCCATACTGCCGGATGCGCAGAATCTCGCGTCGCTTTCGCAGTGCTCCGTCCGGCGTATCAAACAGGACGTTCCGCTCCATCGTCTCCGGCGTGCTCAGGTGAAACCCCAGGTCATGCAGACGGGCTGCAAACGCGGCCCGGTCAGAAATCCTGACTTTGATCTCAGTCTCCAGCTTTCCTGCGGCGATCTTCTCGGACATACGGTCAGTTTCGCACGGACTTTGCCGAAATGCGCCGCCTGCGCGGGGCGCGGCTGGTTAGGATAAAGGAAGCAGCAAAGCAGCAAGCGGAATGCAAGTATGGCGCCAACCACGACAACCCGGCTCACAGTTCCGTCCGGCTCGATTGCGACCGGCGCGGGCCGCCACGCGCTGGCCCGTGCCGCGGAAGTCCTGCGGTCCGGCGGCACCGTGGCATTTCCCACCGAGACCGTCTATGGTCTGGGCGCCAACGCGCTCGACGCCAAGGCCGTGGAGGGAATTTTTCTCGCGAAACAAAGGCCGTCCTGGGATCCGCTTATCGTTCACGTTTCCGACGCGGCGATGCTGGACACAGTCGTAACCGGTGCATCGGAAGCGGCCCGGAGGTTGATGGCCGCGTTCTGGCCCGGCCCGCTGACGCTGCTGTTGCCAAGGCAGCCTGCCGTCCCCGATGCGGTCACCGCGGGCCGCCCGCTGGTTGCGGTCCGAATGCCGGTCCATCCGGTGGCCCGCGCTCTCATCACCGCAGCCGGTGTTCCGGTGGCCGCGCCGAGCGCCAATCGTTTTGGCCACACCAGTCCCACCACCGCGCAGCACGTCCTCGATGACCTGGATGGCCGCATCGATCTGCTGCTGGACGGCGGCCCGGCATGGTGCGGCATGGAATCCACTGTCATAGAAGTCGCCGATCGAAAGATCGTTCTCTACCGTCCGGGCGCAGTTCCCGTGGAGGAGATTGAGGCAGTCGCCGGGCCTGTCATTCTCTATCTGCCGCCGGAAAATCAAAATGTGCCAACGGAGTCTCTGCCCTCACCCGGAGTGGGAATGCGGCACTATGCGCCGAACGCGTCTGTCGTCCCCATCGAGGTGGGCAACGGCGCCGAGATCGATCAACAGGCGCAGTGGCTGCGAGCAGTCCGTGAACTTTCCGCAACCCACGCAAACACAGGCGTCATGCTGCCCACCGGCTGGCCGCTGCCGGAGACATTTACCGGGCAGCGCTATGAATGGGGAGCGTGGGGAAACGACCGCGAGCTGGCGCAGCGGTTCTTCACCGGCCTGCGTGCCTTGGACGCGATGGAAGTAGAGCGTATCCTATGCGCCATGCCCGCTGCCTCCGGGCTGGGCGCGGCAATTCAGGACCGGCTCTTGAAGGCCGCACGCAAGCCCTAGTCAGGGGCAGGAAGATGTTCTACGACATGGTTTGCGGTGCGTTTTCTCCCGCCTTGTAGATGTAGCGGATACAGTCCTTGTACACCAGCACGCGCGCGCGTCCGGAGCTGCTCCCGCCATCCAGTCCGGGAGATCCGAGGTTGCGCATCTTGATCGCGTACCGGTCGTACCACTCGATGATTCCTTCCATCTGCTCGCCATTTTCCAGCACGACGATCATCCGGGTCTGCGCCTGAATCTGCTTCTGGAAGTAGAAGACCTCGGCGTGCGAGCTGTCTTCATGTCCGCTCGCGGTCTGCACGCCGCGAGCCGTCAGCGCGGGGCCATGCCCGTACAAGGCGGTCTGGCGGCCGGACATGGACCGCATCGCCAGACTGGGCCGTATCAAACGGCGCTGGCCGGAGAATTCCGCCTGCAAATTAGGCAAAGCTGGAGCGGCGACAACAGGAGCAGGCTCCACAAGGTTCGGTTTCGGCATGGCCATGGGGTTCCGTCCGCACGGATGAAGCGCTATCAGACACGAAGGCCGCGAAATTGTGCGACGCGGGCCGCATCTGAAATTGAAAAGTGATTCGGCTGTTTGATTACGATGCTAGACGAAGACCGCCCGTTTTCCAACTGGAGTTTGCTGGCTTGATTCCCCACGTACCCGGCAACTAACGCTGCTGCATCCCGGCGGCCAGAGCATCCAGCGACAGGGAACGCAGCAGATTGCGGCGCAGTCCCGACTCCACTTCGGCGATGCGCCGGGAGGTCGCCTCGATCCAGTCGAATGAAACGCTCTCGGCCAGACGTTTCATTTCCGCCGCCAGATCGATATTGCGGACCATCTCCGGCTGGCCGGCCTGGACCAGCATGATGTCTTCCAGAATCGAGTAGAGAGCGCGCAGCAGTTCCTGGGTTTTCTGCTGGCCCTCCGCCCCGGCGCGATAGGTCTCCGTCATGTGGAACAGGGCGGAATGGTCCGGCTCCGCGACGGCAGTGCGCAGCAGCAGCAGCGCATCTTTGCGGCTTGCCGTATAGGCCTCGGCATTGAACGACAACGCCCGCCCGACGGCGCCTTCTGCCAGTTGCGCCACCAGGGCACGCCGCTCCGGCTTCCACTCCGGGCGGCGTTCGGCAAGAATCTTCTCCATCTCCGCGCGCGGCAGCGCTTGCAGCCGCATCATGGCTGCCCGGGACCGGATGGTCGGCAGCAGGTCGGAGATATTTTCCGTCAGCAGCAGCAGATGCGCATACTCCGGCGGTTCTTCCAGCACCTTCAGCAGCGCGTTGGCCGCTTCATTCATAAACGCGCTTTTAGGAAAAATGTAAATCTTGTGCCGGCCTTCAGACGGCGCGCGCTGGATGTTGTGAATCAGCGAACGCACCTGGCCCACCTTGACCAGCATCTGCGGCGGGTCCGGCGGCAGCACCAGAACATCCGGGTGCGTCCGGACCAGGATCCGTGTCTCCTTGCGATCGGCATCGCGCAGGTCTTCGCGGGCCTCTACGGCTTCGGCCACGCGGGCGTCGAGATCGAGAGCTGCGCCGATCCGGGTGCAGTTGCGGCACACGCCGCAGGCGTCCGGGAGGCGGTTGAATGACTGCGGATCGAGGCAATTCACGGTCTGAGCCAGCGCTACGGCGAGGGTGTATTTGCCCGCGCCGCGCGGGCCGGAGAGCAGTATGGCATGGGGCACGCGGCCCAATGCCACCGCCTCCTGCAATTGTCGAACGGTCTCCGGATTGCCCAGGAAATTACGGAAGCTCATGGCTTGTTCTTCTTGCAGCCTAGCAGAAGTTAGCGGTACCGCAGATGACGGTGGCGCAGGGATTCCGCACCAGAAAGAGTGCAATTTCCGGGTTTCTCCCTCTCCACCTATCTGGTAGATATATATCTACCAGATAGGTGGAGGGCTCAGGTGCGTCGTTCCGCCACCATTCGCATGGGATATTTGGGCCGCAGCGTGATCTTCGGCTGTACGTCCACTGCCTGTCCCGGGACCATCCGGAACCGCCATTGCTGGGCGATGGTTGCCAGGAGCAGCACGCCTTCCATCCAAGCAAATGCCTCACCGATGCACTGGCGCGAGCCGCCGCCGAAAGGGAAGTAGGCAAAGCGGGGCCGGGCGGCCTTGTTCTCCGGCGTGAACCGTTCCGGATCGAAGCGCAACGGCTCGGGATAGTATTCCGGGCTACGCTGCAAAATGTACTGGCTGAAGAAAAAGTATGTTCCCGCCGGGAGCCGGTAGGTCCCCAGCTCGACAGTAGCTGTCGATTGCCGCCCCATTGCCCATGCGGGAGGATAGAGCCGCATGGCTTCGGCGAAGACCATCTCGGTGTAGCGTAACTGCGGGACATCATCGAGGGTGGGGGCACGTCCGCCCAGGACCGAGTCGATCTCCTGCCCGATGCGCGTGGCCGCCTCAGGATTTTCAGCCAGCAGATACCAGGTCCAGGTGAGCGCGTTGGCCACCGTCTCGTAGCCGGCGAGGAAAATCGTGATGATCTCATCGCGCAACTGGCGGTCGCTCATTCCGGCATCGTTCCGCGATCCTTCATCGCGGCCTGCCAGGAGCATGGAGAGCAGGTCGCCGCGATCTTCGTTCGCCGCGCGCCGCTCCGCAATCATGCGGTACACCACCGCATCGAGGCGTGCGCGCGCCTTGCGAAAGCGGACCAGCCCGGGGACCGGCCAGTGGAGATAACTTTCTGCCCTGGGCAATGCGATCAGATAGTTGTAGAGGCGCATGATCACGTTGACCTCGTCATTGATCTGGCGGATTTCGCGCGTCACATCGGTGGCAAACAGCGTGCGGGCGACAATCTCGAGGGTCAGCTCCATCATCGCGGCGGACATGTCGAAGGTCTGTCCCGGCCGCCAGGCATCGCGCATGGCAGCGGCTCGCTCCACCATAATTCCGGCGTAGTTCTGAATTCGCTGGCGGTGAAAGGCGGGTGCGGCGATTCTGCGCTGGCGCATGTGAAACTCGCCTTCGCTGGTGATGAGGCCCTGGCCGAGCAGGATCTTCATGCGCTGCTGGGTGCGTTCCTTGATGAAGCAGGGGGCCTGATTGACCAGAATTTCCCGGACCAGCTCCGGGTCATTCAGGAAGACGATATGGCTGCCGCCCAGCTTGTAATGCGACACCGGCCCATAGGCGCGCACCAGATGCTCGAAGAGCAGGATGGGGTTTCCGGGACGGAAAAAGCGCCGAAAAATATACAGCGGCAGGTTGCGTTCCAGACCGGGCGGGAAGCGAAATGGATTGTCTGGCGGCTCGGACTGTGGCATAAGGAAGAGGTTGAGAGCGGGATGAAACCCGGGGCAGGGAAACGGTCTTCAGCCACCCGATGCAGCGGCCGCCATTCGCTCCTGAACAATTCGTATCACGCGCTGTTCAATCGCCTCCACCGGCGCATCGTCTTCGATTGTTACCACACGCAAACGCTCCCGCGCCGCGATCTGGCGGTATTTGGCGTACACCCGCTCGTAGAAGGCCCGCTCCTCGGCCTCGAAGCGATTTTCATCCGTGCCCTGGGCCTGGTGGCGGACATTTCTGCGGCGGGCGCGCGCCAGCGAAGCATCCAGGTTCGGCAGCAGCAGCAGAGTCAGGTCCGGCCACAGATCTCCGCAGACCGCACGGTGCATGGCGAGCACGCGGTCGCTGCCGAGGCCGCGGCCGCCGCCCTGATAGGCTTCAGTCGAATCGGTAAAGCGATCGCAGAGGACAACGCGACGGTCGGCCAGCGCCGGTGCGATCACCTGATGGATGGATTGCGCGCGGTCGGCAAACATGAGCGCCATCTCCGCCAGAGGAGCGACATTTGCCGTGGCCGAATTGAGCAAAAGCGCCCGGATCTGGTCGCCGATCGGCGTTCCGCCGGGTTGGCGCGTGGTGGTGACTTGGTGGCCGGCTGACTCAAGGGCGCGCGCCAGCAGCCGTAGCTGCGTGGTCTTCCCGGAACCATCCAGCCCTTCCAAGGTAATAAAAAAACCACGCGACATGGCGGGAGTTTACCATTGCGGGCGAAAACCGAAATCCGATCCTGTTTGAAAGCCGAATTTATCCCGTACCTGGAAAATGTCTTTCCATGCGGAGACGACGGGCAACGTCCACACGCGCTGAGTTGCGAGGGAGTTGCTGGCGGCGCGGCCTTCATTCGCCGGCAAGTGCCCCTGCCGCCCTGGGTTGAGGGCGCAGCAGCCAATACAAGGCGACGAAATGCGTGATCATCAACATGGGCACGTAGAGGACCGGGATGGCGTAGGCAGCGCCCAACTGCCCGGCCAGCGCAGGCAGGCCGGCTCGAACGGCGTGGTAATAGTCGAGGATGATGTCGCCTGTTCCAACGAGATTGAAGGAGACGACAAAGAGCCAGAAGAGCGGACGTATCCGAACCGTGAGAAGCGCCAGGATGGCCAGTATGCCGGCTGCGAAGTCGCCGTAGGCCGCGAATGCGGTGAAGCCAGCGGGCAGATTTGTGCCGACGACGCCCGGAAGGATGAAGACAAGCCCGAAGAAGCGAAAGCTGTGGAAGGTAGCGATGGCGCGCTGGGCTTCGAGCCGGCCCATCGACTTGAGCCTGGGGAAAATGTAGGCGCTGAAGCAGAGCAGACACGCGACATAACCTAAAACAAGCTGAATCCCGAAAACGGTTTGCGGTGGCATATTGACCTCTCCTGCCGTGATGGGATGATACGTATCATCCCATCGATTCAGATTTTATTCATGCGGCCGGCGGGGAGGGGTCCCTATGGTGGGATGATTGCTGGCATCCTATAGTGAGTCATGCGTTACCAGCCGGAACATAAAGCGGAGATTCGTCAAAAGATAGTGAAAGACGCATCGCGGCGGGTTCGCGCCGCAGGCATTACCGGCGCCGCTGTTTCAGCGGTCATGCGAGACGCTGGACTGACCCACGGGGGTTTTTACAAGCATTTCAAGAGCAAGGACGAGCTGATCGTGGAGTCGTTAGGCGAGGCGTTCACGGAGGTGGGCGAATGGCTGGCCCGGGTGGGGAAGCAGTCGAAACCGGGGACGGCGTGGAAGGCGATTGTAAGGGCGTACCTGAGCCCGGAACACTGCGATCGGGTCGCAGGCGGCTGCCCGTTGGCGGCCCTTGGGCCTGAGTTGGCGCGGGCCGATCGGGGGATGAAGGGTGGGATCTTTGCCGAACTGGCGCGCTATAAGAGCAAATTGCAGCCGCTGATGCCGGGCCGGCGAGCCGCCGACAAGGAGCGCGCATTCTTTGCGATTTTTTCGACGATGGCCGGGGCAATTGAAATTGCCCGCATACTGCCGGAGCCCGCGATGCGAGAGAAAGTGCTGGCGAGCGCGAGAGATTTTCTGTTGCGCAGTTTTTGATTGCCCCCGTTGATGCCGAGGACCGGTACATAAATCGGACTCAGGCAATGATTTTGAGTACACTTGTCTGTCGTCCATCAAGCCTAAAATTCAGGAGTCCGAACGATGCGAACAATTTCTCTTGCCCTGGCCGCTCTTTTTGTGTCGGCGACCATGCCGCAGGCCGGCCGCGCCCAATCGAGTTCGACGAGCGCCGCCAGCTCCACTCCCATCACGATCACGGTGGACGCCACCGACGCGCCGCGCAAGATGCTCCACGCCGACATGGTGATACCGGTGCAGGCGGGGGACCTGACCCTGGTGTACGCGAAATGGATCCCCGGTGAGCATGGTCCCACCGGTCCAATCGACAACCTGGCCGGGCTGGCGATCCGGGCCAACGGACAGACGCTGCCGTGGGTGCGCGACAACGTGAACATGTTCGCGTTCCATGTGCATGTGCCGGACGGCGTGACCGAACTGCACGTGCATGACGATTTTCTGGCGACTGCGGGCACGGCGGGTTTTTCCGCCGGAGCTTCGACCAGCGCGAACCTGGGGATGGTGAGCTGGAACGAGGTGATGCTGTGGCCGCAGGCGCCGTCGGCAAAAGATGTGATGGTGACGCCCTCGGTGATTCTTCCGGAGGGCTGGAAGTACGGCACGGCGCTGACCGCGACCGGCCATGACGGGAACACGACGCACTTCGCCACGGTGCCGTTGAATGAGCTGATCGACTCGCCGCTGCTTTCGGGACGCTGGTTCCGCGAGATTCCGCTGGCGCCGGAGATTTCGCCAAAACATTATCTCGACCTGGCCGCCGACGGGCCGGAGGACCTGGAAGTGCCGCCGCAGATGCTGGCCGGCTTCAACAATCTGGTACGCCAGGCCAGCGCGACCTACCGGTCGCACCATTACGGCAGCTACCACTTTTTAATGACGCTGAGCGATCAGGTGGCGCACTTCGGCCTGGAGCACCACCAGTCCAACGACGACCGCGTGCCGGAGAAGACTTTCCTCGACCCGAACATCGACGTGCTGGCCGCAGGGCTGTTGCCGCATGAATTTACCCACTCCTGGAACGGAAAATATCGCCGCCCGGCGGGACTGCTTTCGCCGGACTTTCAGACGCCGATGAAAGGCAACCTGCTGTGGGTGTATGAGGGGCTGACGACATACCTGGGCGATGTGTTGACCGCGCGCAGCGGGCTGTGGACCGACGATCAGTACCGGGACGCGCTGGCGGATTCGGCAGCGACGCTGGACCACCGTCCGGGCCGCACCTGGCGCGACCTGCAGGACACCGCGACCGCGGCGCAGACGCTGTATGAAGCCGACCGCCAATGGGGCAACTGGCGTCGCAGCGTCGATTATTATCCGGAGGGCGAACTGCTATGGCTGGAGGCGGACACGATCATCCGCCAGCAAAGCGGAGGGAAAAAATCGCTGAACGATTTCTGCGCCCGTTTTCTGGGGCTGGGAGGCAACACCGGACCGATCACCGTGCCCTACACTTTCGACGACATTGTCAGCAACCTGAACGCGGTGCAGCCGTATGACTGGGCGGGATTTCTGACGGACAAACTGACGACCAAGGTGGACCATGCTCCGCTGGGCGGGATCGAACGCGGCGGGTATCAGGTGGTCTACACGGACACGCCCAATTCCATGACGAAGGCACGCGAAGCCCTGGGCGGACTGAACGCCTGGTACTCGCTGGGCCTGATGGCCAGTGGCAATGGAACGCTGGGCGACGTTCTTTTCTACTCGCCAGCGTACAAGGCCGGGCTGGGGCCGGGAATGAAGATCGTCGCGGTGAATGGGCGGCAGTACTCCAACAGCCTGATGCACGACGCGATTCGCAACTCCAAGACGGCGCAGACGCCGATCGAGCTGATCGTCGTGAACACGGGCTACTATCGCACGGTGAAGATCGATTACCACGGGGGCGAGCTTTACCCACACCTGGAGCGGGTCGCCGCCAAGCCCGATCTGCTGGATCAGATTCTTCAGCCGCTGGGCAAGACGCCGAAGTCGTAATCGTCGCGGCGCCGGGATTCTGAATGCAGAGGGTGTCTCCCTACGCAAGCCAGAGGAGGGCTTGCGTAGGGCGACTGGCTATTCTGGCGCGGCGAGACGCAGGTCGAGAATTTCCAGCTCCATGCCGCGCTGAAAAGAGCTTTCATTTTCGCGCAGCTTGTAAACCAGATCGATGGGGCTGTCCGCCTGAATGCCGAGGGAGCGCATCCTGGCAGCCAGGTTCCAGCCCACGGCGGTCCAGGCGGGGCCGCGCACGCCTTGCGACAGGCCCAGGCGAATGTGGCGCTCCTTCATGATTCGCGGTTCTCCGCTGACGTGCACGCGCCGCGCCAGGAAGACCGGCTCTTCGTTTTCCATGCCGAAGGGCGCAAAACGTCGCAGCCAAGTCAGCAGCTCCGGGGTGAGCAGATCGAGGGGCAGCTCCGTGTCGCAGCGCAGATCGCCGGTTCCGGCGGCGGGGCACAGGTTTTCCACGGCGTAGCTTTCCAGCCGCCGCCGCAAATCCGGAACCCGCTCGGAAGGGAGCGAGAACCCGACAGCGTGGGCGTGGCCGCCGAAGCGGGTGAAAAGATCGCCGCATGCGGTGATCGCATCCAGCAGATGAAACCCCATGATCGAGCGGCCGGAGCCGTAGGCCTCGCCGTCTTCGTGAGTGAGGACCAGCGTGGGTTTTCCGGTGCGCTCGACCACGCGCGAGGCGAGAATCCCGATCACTCCACGGTGCCAGCCTTCGCCATCGAGGATCAGGCAGCGGGCATCGGCGAGGGTCGTATCATGCGCCAGCCGCCGTTCGATTTCCGCCAGCGCGAATTGTTCGGTGTTGCGGCGCTCCGTGTTCAGCCGGTGCAGTTTTTCGGCGAGGGAGCGGGCATGAAGGGGATCGCGGGTGGTGAAAAGATCGACCACGTCGCCGGCCATGTCCATGCGGCCAGCGGCATTCAGCCGGGGAGCGAGACGGAAGCCAATGTCGCGTGTGTTCAAGCGGTGGGGAGGCGGCGGAATCTCGGCCAGCTGCATGAGCGCGCGCAGGCCGGGATGGACTGGCTGGGCGAGCTGGTCGATGCCGAGCGCGACGAAGATGCGGTTTTCTCCCAGCAGCGGGACGGCGTCCGCAACGGTGGCAATGGCCAGCAGTTTCAAAAACGATGGCAGCAGTTTTGTGCGCGCCCGATCGCGGTCGCCGGCTTCAAGCAGCGCCTGCGCCAGCTTGAAGGCGACCCCCGCGCCACAGAGATGCTTGCAGGGATAACCGCAATGCGGTTGGTTGGGATTCAGCACGGCGAGCGCGGGCGGAACGCCGTGGGCGGCATCCGGAAGATGATGGTCGGTGACGATGAGATCGAGGCCGAGCTGCCGGGCTTGCTGCGCCGCGGCAAAGGCGCGGATGCCGTTGTCGACGCTGATGACGAGCTGAACGCCGTCCGTGGCGGCCTGAGAAAGCTGCGCGGCCTGCATTCCGTAGCCATCGCGCAGCCGGTGGGGCACGTGGAAGCGGCAGATGCCGCCCAGCATTTCAATAGCGGTCTTGAGCAACACCACGGCAATGGTGCCGTCCACGTCGTAGTCGCCGTAGATGAGGATGGTCTGTTGTTTTGCAATGGCCAGCCGGATACGCTCGACGGCCGCCCGCATTCCCAGCATCGCGTAAGGATCATGCAGCGCATCGAAGCGCGGCGCTAAGAATAATTCCGCATCTTGAGGGGTTTGGACGCCGCGCGCAGCCAGCAATGCGGCGACAACGGCGGGCAGCGATGCGGACTGCGCCAGCGCCCGCGCTTCAGGAGATTCCGGCGCCAGCTTCCAGTGTTTTGGCGGCTGGGGCGGGGCCGCCGGGGGTGGGGCCTGCGAGGCAGCAACCAGCGGCGGCGCGAACGGTTTTACCCCGATCGCGGACAGCGCCGCGTCGGCGCTCAATCGTCCTCCTCATCCATATCATCGCCATAGGGCTTTCCCATCAACTCCTGCAGGTCGTCGAGGGTGTCCACCATCTCCCGATATTGTCG
>JADEYI010000740.1_pt1 | contig 36631 bp, 32 predicted proteins | sample 8542331 | NCBI WGS metagenome assembly JADEYI01 (sample SAMN16510988, study PRJNA670497) | mine drainage metagenome | isolation source: biofilm near Copperflume 1 | place: Germany: Marsberg coppermine Kilianstollen | collected 2018-02 | reverse complement strand
CTTGCGGGTGTCCGCACACAGTGTCAGTCCGGCTGTGCGGGTGCGAAGGCTACGCGGACACCCGCAAGGGGCGTCCCTACTGTGTGGAATTTACGTCCAGAGTTCAGTGCGAGAAACAGTCACTCCTATTGCGCCGGCGCGCAGCACCATTTGCACCTGCTGGGGTGTAGAGACAAAACCACTTCCGATGAAGGGCAGGTGTAAGGACATTTGCGATACAGCGTAGGGTATGACGAGCGCAGGCGAGATGGCGAGTAGATCGACGTGCTGATCGTCAACTGAATCCAGGGCAACTTCCAGTCCGGTCGAGTCTACTGCAAATATGCGTTGGACGGTCTGCAAGTCGAAGCTTTTAGCCTGGGCCAAAATTTTTCCGTGACTGGAGACCACCCCTTTAATATGAAGTTGAGTGGCGAGATAGCGAAGTCCGGCGGCATCAGGGGCAATGCCATCAATGTGATCCATATTGACGTAGACCGCCAATCCGCGCTCATGCGCATTTTCTAGCAAGGTTCTGAAGTCAAGCGGGTTACAGTGCCGCAATACGATGGCAGTTAGATCTGAAGAATTCAGGGCAAGGGAAAATTGGACTCGATTCTCTATAACCGGTATTGTCTTCTGCCTTGCCGGAAGGTTGAGTAGTGACCTTGTAGACCGGGTGAGCATCCTGCACCTCTCTGTAGCAGTAAGAAACAACAAAGCCCTAAGCCTCTAAAAAGGGGGGCTTAGGACTTATCAATTCACTGTCCCTGGGCACATATGCAATTGTAAAATCAGGTCATCGTCTTAGATTCGCGTCACAGTAGCAATCACCCCACCCGCTGGATAGCGAAGAACTCAACAGATGGCTAGCGGTCCCTTGATGCTATACAATGATGGTTGAATTGATTATAATAGTACTTGTTATCTGATCTTTTGTCAAGTGCTGATGGTCTGTTCCGGCACCACTATTAGAGACATTGGAAAATATACGATGACCAGACAAGAGTTTCTGCGTTTAGCGCGCCGTTTCCCTGTGGCGGCGGCAGTGAAATCGAATGACGATATGGAAACCGCCCTGGAATCTGATGCGCTACTTCTATTTATGTTAAAAGGGGATGCATTTCAAATTGTACCCTTTGTGACGCGAGCACATGAGAAAGGGAAAGGCATCGTTGTCCATATAGATCTTGTAGGCGGTATCGGTAAAGATCGCGCCGGTATCCAGTATCTTCACCAGATCGGCGTTGACGCAGTGATTACCAGCCGTTCTCAACTTGTCGCTGCTGGCCGGGCCGAGGGATTGGTGACGATCCAGCGTCTCCTGCTGGTTGACGACTCGGCTTTGGAAACAGGAGTTCGGTCAATAGCGCGCGCCGCGCCAGATTTCATAGAAGTGCTTCCGGGTATCATTTTTCCAGATGTTGCTTCGATACTCCAACAGTTGCTTCCTGGACCATTTATCGCCGGTGGTTTTATTCGCGATTCCACTGAAGTTGCACGCATTCAGGCAGCCGGCGCTGTACTGAGCAGTAGTAGTACCTACAAGCTCTGGTACAACACGGCTCGCTAGACACTCTATATGAGGAGAATCATTTCAATGAAGAACATGCCTAATCTGCTCAGCTTTAGCCGGATTCTCGCGACCATTCTGGTTTTTGTGCTGGCTATTGTCAACCAACCCTGGTCCTTTTTGATCGCAACTGTCATCTTCGTCCTGGCATCTGTTACCGACCTGTTGGATGGCTACCTGGCGCGGCGCTATCATCTTGTTTCTCCCCTCGGTATCTTTCTGGACCTGACAGCAGATAAGGTATTCGTCTCTGCCATTCTGGTGGCTTTCGTACAGATTGGTCTTGTTCCGGCGTGGATCGTTGTGATTATAATTACCCGCGAATTTTTAGTCACCGGATTGCGGTCTGTGGCATCTGCGCAAGGGACGGTTATTCCGGCGGGCAAACTGGGGAAGCAGAAAACGTTTATCACCCTGCTTGCCATCGGTGGCATCTTGCTGGCAAAAGGGATAGGCGCGAATCATCTTTCGCTGTATCCGCCGCTTCTGAATTTCAACAGCGCCCGGTTAAACGTGGGCGACTACTTACTGCTGGCCGCAGACGCGCTGATGCTGGTGGCGGTGATCTGGACGGTTCTATCAGGAGTAGAATACTTACGCGGCGCATTGCCCCTGTTACGAGAAAAGCCAGAAACGGCGGTTTCATAAATGTGAACCTGCGCGCTCAGGCCTGCACTTTTGAAGTCCCATCAGGGGCAGGGGGATGTTCTTCGGGATTTACCTTTTGCCCAATTTTACGCTCAGTGCCAGCGAGCAAGCGACCAATATTGTCGTAGTGGAAAAGAATGACCAGTACAGGGCCAACGACCATAAAAACCATCTGCGCAAAGCTCACTTTGCCGATGAAGGTGGGATCAAAGCGTCCGATGATGAAGAACAGCACGCCGCAGACGAGCGCGGTCAGGCTGCCAATGATCGAGCCAAGCGATACGTAGCGCGAAATGATGATGGTGCTGGACGTGACGACCGCGTCGATGATGAAGGCCAACGGGGAAAGAACGATCAACACTCCAGCGCCCGTTAATACCCCTCGCCCGCCTCTAAATCCGATAAATACCGGATAACAGTGGCCGAGCAATGCGGCAAGACCGGCTACCGTCGGTCCCCAACCCGAGCCGTAGAAGAACGGAACGAGGCTGGCAAGAAGCGTTGGTCCTACACCTTTTGAGAGATCAAATACAAAAACAATGACGGCTGGCACTTTGCCAAGGGTGCGCAGCACATTGGTCGCTCCGATTTTATGGCTACCGTAGGCGCGAATATCAAAATCTTTGCCCCGGAGTAGTTTACCCATCCAGTAGCCAGCTGGAATCGAACCCCATAGATAGCCAATAATCGCTATCAATACAAGCTGAATGAGAATCATCGCCTTTGTGTCCTCCTCCTGGCGTGGCATTTGATAGATATGACCCTATTATAGATTTGTTTCACCGGAAAGGCAACAAAGGCAACTTAGACGTTGCCCGGTTCAACCACGGTAGCGCATGTCCATCTCTTCGAGCACTTTCTTTTTGCCGAGCAGCAGCTTTGCCATGTCGAAGGCCTGGTTCAACTGGTCTTTTTCTAGCTGGTAGCCGAGGTCGCGCATCTGGGCGGCGAGGGCGGCGCGCCCGGAGAGCTTGCCCATGTGCATACGGCGGTCGGCGGAGGTGAGGCCGATGGATTCGGGGGTCATGATTTCGTAAGTACGCGCATCTTTCAGCACGCCGTCCTGGTGGATGCCGCCGCCGTGCGCGAAGGCGTTCGCGCCAACCAACCCCCAACCTTTGCACACGGGGACACTACCGGGAAATCCTGCTCGCCCTGCGCACTCTCCTCTCCGAAAGTGCAGACCCGCTGGCGATCAAATCCCCTTCTGAACCGTTCGTCAGCAAATCCCCCAGGCCTGATCACACAACAACAGCAAACACCGAGGAGGATACATCATGTGCAACGAGAGTTCAAATAAGGATTACTGGCAATGGTTATGAGCATTTGTCTCCCTGAACTGGTACGAGGAAGCTGTCAAGTTCATCTTCAACTTCGTGAGCAAGACCAGCGAACTGCTCTTAGCAGCCGGAATTGTGGTCAGCACCGCTAACTTCTTAACCGACGGCGATGTGATGAGCCACAATAAGGCACTCTCGGATGCCTGGTCGTGGGCACAGGCCATAGCCATCGATTCAAGTTTAGGAATCGTGTTTGTGAACGCCTTTGTAGCCATAAGGGAGCGTGAGAAGATCAAGGCTATCGTTTTTATCATGCTCACGGCACTGCTTGCGACTGTAGCTGGTCTCATTACCCACTTCGATGCCCTCGCACATGCAACGGGATTGTCTGTCTCAGATAAAAGCGTTTCGGGAATCATCCCTTTGTGGGTAATGACGGCGCTCAGATCGGTAGCGGTCATCGGCTTTTTGCTGGCCTCGCGGCTCAAGAACGTCTCTTTTAACGAGCTACGCCGTGAGTTGACTCGGCGAACACAGCAGGATTTCGAGCAGTGCAAGCCGAGGGAAGTAAAGTAACCGGAGAGGTATTGAGCAGACGAGCGGGAGTGCGTAAACAAACTACGCTTGAATGGCTTCGTAAGCGTCAGGAACATGAAACAAACTCAGATGTGTCGTTCCCTGCGGTTCAGTAAGGCAACTGCGATCCCCCAGACAGGATTTAACGAGCAGTCCTTCTCCTCTTTACGTTCTCACAGTAGAGTTACTTGGGCGGATGTGCTGAACGATAAAATGAAATAAGGATCACGTTGCCTCAAGAAGAATCGGCTCATCCAATGAGGTGAGCCGATTCTTCTTGAGGAGATGCGTGCAAGGGAGGCAGAGGTCTACTCCTCCGTCACACTCCGTATTGTCTCACCAAAAGCGGTGATGAGCCGGGATAGTAAGCCAGGCGGTGCTGAAGAACTAAGCCACCTCCTTATTTTAGCTCCCCGCTCATCTCAACGATCAGAGGATCTCCATCATAGATGATTTCTCTGGCGCCTATACTAGAGCTCTCCACGCCTGTCCCCTGTTGCTCAGAGACCACGAGGAGAGAAAACATTCTCGTCACGAGCATGCTTGCATAGGCCCCTTGCCTTTCTCCAATATGCAGACGCTGCTGCGCGTCATCCCAGTGCAATGCTATCGTCGAAAAGGCCCCGTCTTCGTAGTGATACGTATCACCCTCATCCTCATAGAGCGTAAAGGTAGCGTCTTGCCCCTGATAGATACGCAACTGGAGGGCGGAGTTCCTGCTGGCTTCCGCGCTCGATTGAATAGCCGGGCCAAAGGGCACGATAGATCCCGCGCGTACGAACAGTGGGAGAATCTCTAATGGAGCGTCAGCTTCCACCGTTTGCGCTCCTGAAAAGCGTCTCCCCGTCCAGAAATCATACCAATCACTGCCTGCTGGTAGATAGACCTGGCGTGTCTGGGAGCGCGGAGGGAGTGGTTGCGACCCGGGAAGATAGTACATGGGCTCCGTGACCGGATTCACGAGAAACGCCGGCCCAAAGAGGTATTGATCGGCAATGTTGTAGACCCGGGGGTCCTGCCGGAAATCGAACGCCAGGGCGCGCAGCATCGTATAATCTTCCTGCGTCACACGAGCGGCCAGTGAGTAGAGATAGGGCAGGAGATGGTAGCGTAACCGGATGAACGTCACCAGCGTATCATAAAAACGCGAACCGGGTTCCCCGAAGCGCCACACTTCGCGCGGCGTGTCCGTGCCGTGAGAACGGAAGAGTGGAAGAAAGGCGCCGTACTGGAAAAAGCGCACATAAAATTCGCGGTAGCCGAGGTCCTCGCATCCCTCTGGAAAGTCTCCATCCCAGAACCACAGATCTTTTTTGCCGACAAAAAATGCTCCAATGTCTGCTGTCCAGTAGGGTAATCCGGTCACACAAAAATTGATGCCTGCTGCGATTTGCTGCTTGAGCGTCTGCCACTTTGCCGAAATATCGCCCGACCAGGTGATGGTTCCATAGCGCTGCTGACCTGCGTATGCAGAACGTGTCAGATTAACGACCCGTTTGCTGCTGGTGGACAGGCGTTGACCCTCGTAGATCCCCCGGCTGTGCTGCAGCGAGTAGGCGTTTATGTACTGGGGATCAAGGTACTTCTTTGCCTCTTCTGTATTGATTCTGCGCCGTTCTTCTGATTCTGGCCTGGTCTCTCCTGTCCAATCTGCTTCAAAAGGTTCGGTACAATCGCACCACCAGGCATCCACTCCCTGGGAGAAGAAGCCTTCGTTGGCCTGCTTCCAGTAGAGCGCTCTGGCCTGCTCGTCAAAGGCGTTATACGTCGCCTGATCTCCCAGCAGAAAGCCGTGTTCGAGCATCTCTCGATGGTTGGGGCCATGATTGCGCATCGTTGGCCAAATGGAAACCATAAGCCTGGCCCCTAAGCGGTGCAGTTCTTCTATCATGGCTGCTGGCCGGGGAAAACGTTCTGGATCGAGGGATTTTTGCCCCCAGAGGTCTCCCGGCCAGGAGTGCCAGTCGAGTACAATCCCGTCAAGGGGGATCTGGCGTCGTCGATATTCTTTGACCACCGCGAGGAGTTCTTCTTGCGAACGGTAGCGTTCTTTTGATTGGAGATAACCAAAGACCCATTGCGGCAACATGGGGACCTTGCCGGTCAGGAAGCGAAAGATCTGGATAATCTGATCAAATTCTGGCCCGTAGAGAAAATAAAAATCGAGTTCATCCTGGATATCGCTCCAGAGGAAAGACCCCTGCTCGTCATCATGAAACGTCATCAGGGAATAGCAATCCAGCAAGATGCCGTAGCCGTTGGTCGAGACGAGCATCGGCACCACGGCTTTCAAATTTTCCTGGTAGAGGTCCTGGTGTGTTCCCCGCAGATTCAAGAAGCCTTCTTCATGCGACCCCAGGCCGTAAAGGGCTTCTCCCTCGCTCCACACGAACTCCAGTCGGGTGTGATAGGCCTGCCGATCAAGGACTTGCTTGACGCCTTCGACCTTCACACGTGCCCCATCACTACTCTGGACATCTGCTCGAACTGTTGTCTCGTCAAAAATAGAGCGGAATACCGGTGTTGGGGTAAGGGTTTTCCCCCCTCGTTCAGGCTCTCTGGTCAGCACCCGGCCCTGGCGATCGCGGTAGACGAACGCTGCGGTCTCTTTCTGGATCTGGATTTCAATGGCAGAGGTGATAAAGACGAGCGTGCGCGGTGTTTCTAGCACCCGGTATACTACCCCTGGCACTGGTTGGGCCACAATCATCAGGCTTTCCCGGGCAGGTGGAGGTGGTTCCCAGGTGTAGCGAACGCGAACGATGCTGGCGGTATAGGCCACGAGTTGCAGTGTCCCTTCAGATGTTTCGATGCGTAGACCATTCGGCTGGGTATGATATGAGATCACTCTCATAGACGGCACCTCTCGTTTTGTCTTCTCTCCGAAATGCGCTTCGCAGCATCGGAGGAAGCTGCTTTTCAGATTTGTTCCGCCAGGGCACTGTTGCCCTGTTGTTGCCAGAGGCGCTCGAATCCCAACCCTGCGGCCTGTGGCGCATGGACCAGCCCGTGAGCATCAACACATTCCTCTCGCACGACCGGATTGCTCAGCACCAGCGACTCATAATAGGTGGTGTTTGAAATAGCCATACAGAGGTGTTGATGGATGAGCCCGGGTCCGTGAACTTCGGCGCGCAAGCGAAAGGCGTCGGCCAGATGGGCGATGCGCATAGCGCCGGTAATGCCCCCGCGCAAGTTCCAGCTGGTTCGAACGTAGGTTGCACAGCCCGCGGCAATAAAATCCGCTGTATTCATGTGCGCTCCATCCGACGTTTCCGCCACATTCAACGGCACCTTCACCGCCTGTGCGAGCTGCCTGTAGGCCGAGATACTGAATTCGCGCATCGGTTCTTCATACCAGAGGTAATCCGCCTCAGCAAGCGCGTGGCCCAGGTAAATTGCGTCAGGAAGGTCAAATCCGGCGGACCCGTCGTACATCAGGGGAAGGTCGGGTCCGACATGCGCACGTAACGCCTGGCAGAGTCTGGCGTCCTGGCGAGCATCCCCCCAGGCATGCAGTTTGATCGCCTGATAGCCCAGCGCCAGGCATTGGTCGGCCACATCGAGATACTCTTCAATCGATGCAAAGGTCACGGTACTGGCGTAGGCCGGAATGCTCTCCCGGAATCCGCCGAGCAACCGGTACAGGGGCAAGCCCGCGGCTTTGCCCGCGATGTCCCAGAGCGCGACGTCGATGAGTCCGTGGATGTAAATGGGAAATTCCTCCACTCTATCCAGTTCCCACAGGCGATGCCAGATCCATTCCCGCTGCAATGGGTCCTGCCCCACTAACTCATCGCGCAATCGGCGTTCAACCAGATCGGCGACGATCGGCCCGCGCAGCACCGGAACAACGCCCTCAATACCCTCATCGGTCTGGACGCGCAAAACTGCATGAATGGTAGGGCCATCTGACCCTGGCAAACCATTTCGCCAACGAAAAGCAGGCTCAACAGCTCTGGCCGGACGAAGTTCTACCTCAATCCCGCAAATGCGCATGATGTGTTCCCTTCTTGAGTGAATGAGCCAGTAGCGGCTTCGACAAACGAGAGACAGCACTTATGCTCGCGGTTTGTAGGGGCCGGTACTCTGCCGAATGGTTAAAGGAACTTGCAGTAAGGTCTGGGCTGGAAGGGTATGAGGCTCATCGAGTTGTCGAATGAGCATTTCCGCGGCAAGTCGTCCGAGATCCTGATAGGGGAAATCGATGGAGGTCATTGCCGGGTGCATCATTTCGGCCAGGTGCGAGGGCAGCATGGTCACCACAGAAAAATCCTCAGGAATACGCAGGCCGCGTTCCTGAACCGCCCGTACAATACTGCCGACCACCCAGGAATTGATGGTGATGATGCCGGTGAGAGCGGGCCGTTCCTCCAGAATGCTGCTCACCAGCTCATAGCCTTTCTGAGGGTCGGGCGGACAGGGATAGGTTTGCCCGCGCAAACCGAGCCGGGTAATGCTCTGTTCAAAGCTTTGCGTGGTTCGGATGGCGTATGATGATCCCCGGTTCATCGCCGGACTGATGTTCAGAAAGGCAATGTCTTGATGCCCAAGACCCGCCAGGTGCTCAACGCTGGTCCGTAAGGCCGCAGCCATATCCATATCGACAAAACTCGTACCCTCGTTTTCCGGGGAATTGTCGAGACCATGGCCAATCATGACAAAGGGGTAACTGCGTTCCTTCATGAAGGCAATACGTGGGTCCTTTGCACGGATTTCCATCACGATCACACCTTCGATGAAGCCTCGCTTCATCATTTGCAGCACCCCCTGATCTTCATCCTGGCCTGACCAGATGTAGAGTCCATAGTTGCGCTCCGTCGTCACAGTGGACGCGCCTTCGATAAACTCCAACTGCAAAGCGGAAAGACCGGCGCTTAGAGCAGGGTAGAGGATGCCGATGGTATGCGTACGCTTACTGCGCAAGGCCTGGCCCAGGGCATGTGGCTGGTAATTCAACTCTTCGATGGCCTGTAAGACCCTGGCCCGAGCCTGCCTGGAGACGGGCCGTTTCCCACTGAGGGTGTAGGAAACCGTGCTGACCGTTACTCCTGCTCTCTTAGCAACATCAACGATAGTAATGCCCACAGGACAACTTCCTTCTTTATGTCAAGGCTGGCGAAAGCGAAACGTTTCTCTATGTGTATTGTAAAGTGTTTCCATTTTGGTTGTCAAGACTTGACTTTCTGGTTCGCTTTGACTATACTCATAAATGTCAAGTATGCGAAACGTTTCGCATGAATAAGAGACAGCAGAGGTTTTTCCTCTCCCGGCTTGCAGGCAGAGCATTTATGAAAGGAGGTTCGTTTTTACACGGATGTTATGTCATCCGTACTCACGGACATCGGTATTTTCCGGGCTATTTCGTAGAATCAGACGACGTTTTCGCCGTTCCATAATCGAGAGCTAATTCCTCCATTAAGGAGTCAGGAGGTTACTCATGCACCTGTTATTTCTTCGCGCAAGAGGTCGCTATGCGTCCTACGCATCGATTTTGAAGCTGGTGGTAAGTTGCGGTATGTTGCTGGCCGCCTGTGGAGGTGGTAGCAGTTCTTCGGGCGCCTCTTCCAATCAAAATTCCAACTCGCCCATCACGGTGTGGGTTGATGCTGATCGTATGACGGCCATCAAAGATTTCGAGCAGGCATTTCCTGACAAGGCCTCGCTGATCAAAGCCGTCGTGGTGGATCGCAATCAGTTCCCGGCCAAGGTACTGCTCGAAAATAATATCAACTCCGGGTGGCCGGATGTGGTCTTCGCCGAGCCTGACCTGGTGGCCCAGGTTTCCGATGCAGCCCATCATTTCCCGCTCGACCTCAGCCCGTATGTCTCTGCCGATATTCAGAAGAACTTTGCCGGCCTGGACGCCTGCCGTGTTAATGGCAAGCTCGTGTGCCTGCGCAACGATCTCGCCCAGTATGTCCTGTGGTACAATGCGCCGCTCATGCAGCAGTTTGGCTATAGCGTCCCGACTACCTGGGAAGATTATCAAGCTCTGGGACTGCGTGTCGCGAAAGAGCATCCAGGCTACATCATCGGCGAATTCGCTGACGCCTTCACTCTCGACGAGTATTTCTGGGGCGGCCAGTGCCCCCTGCACCAGGTCACGGGGGATACCCTGTATACCAACCTCTCGAGTCCCAAGTGCACGCGTATGGCGCAGTTGCTGGACACGTTGCTTCCCACGGGCGTCCTCTCAAGGAAATCCGGTTACTTTGATACAGGCATGACGACCCTGGGGAATGAGAACAAGATCCTGATGCTGCCAGGTCCCTCGTGGATGGCCGAGGCGCTCTTCAAGGGGACCTATTACAAGACCGCGAATCACCAGCTTGCGGCAGCCGCGCCGCTCAAATGGGCAGCGGATACGCAAGCGTATACCGGGGCGCTTGGGGGCGCGGCCTGGATCGTATCGAATCACACGAAGAACGTCCAGTTGGCGGTCGATTTCGTGAAATGGGTGACGACCTCGCCCGTGTACCTGGGACATGCCGCCAATTTCCCTGCCTACTTACCCACGGCTGATGTGTGGTCACAGACGATCGCCAATGACCCGCTGTTTGCCAGCAATCCCTATCCGGTTCTCAAACAGGCTGCCCAGGAACTTGATCCCACGTACAGCTACGTTCGTTTTGATGACCGTACCATATTTGGCACGACAGTGGTGACGCCCGTCGTTACATCGGGAGCAACGATCAGCTCGAAACTCGCCGATTATCAAGCTCAACTGGTAGCCCTCGCCCAGGCTCAAGGCTATCAGGTCACCACTACCGGCCCGTAACTCTGAGAGGCTTTGTCATATGCGGGGTCCAGGTAATCATTACCTGGACCCCGCATATGACAAAGACGAAAGAAGGTTTACATGGATACTCCTATCGCTTCTCCACCCGCGAGTACTCCGGCACTCCCCAAAGAGAAGAGCAGGAGTCGTCGGCGACGGTTGTTCCCAAGAGTGGCTGATATCTTCGTGCTGCCCTATGTGCTCTTTTTGCTGGTCTTTGGGATATTGCCAGGGGTCTACGCGCTGGTACTCAGCTTCGCCTCGTTCCCGAATGGAACGCCGCAGTATTTCGCCGCGGGATTGCAAAACTTTGTGACGGCCTACACGGACTTTCGCTTCGGGACAGCGTTCGCGAATGTCTTTCAGTTCCTGGTCATTTCCGTACCCTTCGGAGTGATCGGCGTCACTGTCATTGCCCTGTTGATTCATGCACGCACAGGATGGTTTTCCCATCTGATGCGCACGATCTATTTTTTACCGGGCGCCGTGGCAGGTCCGACCGTTGTCCTGCTGGCATTGTTCATGTACGATCCGCAGGTCAGCCCATTTCGCGGACTCTTAACCGCATTAGGCATGCAAACAATTGTGGATGTCATCCAGCCCGGGCATATATCGCTGCTCTTCACGCTGCTGGGCTTCTTTGTCGGTGCAGGGGGATGGATCGCGATTTTCTATGGCGGACTCCAGGGAATCTCACACGAGCTTTTGGAGGCGGCCATCATCGATGGGGCCAATGGCTGGCAAATGGCCCTCTGGGTCAAGTTACCACTTATACAGCGCTACGTGGTCTATTTGTTCATCCTCACGTTCGCGGGCAACATTCAGATATTCACCGAGCCGCAGATCATCAGTATCAGCTTCTCGCTGTTTGGCTTCTCCACCATCAGTCCGACCTGGTCGCCGAACCAGCTCAGCTATTACTTTGCCTTCTCCATCGGGAACTTCGGGGCTGCTGCCGCCATTTCGTTGCTGATGGTTGCGATTGGCCTCGTCGGCGCAACATTGATCATCCGGGCCACGGGCTTTTTCAGAACCGATGCCGCCGCGGGCTGACGACAAAGAAAGATAGAAAGGGCAACAACCATATGCTGCGTGGAACGCTTTCTCCATCTCCTACCTTGTGGGCTCGCCTGAGGTATCGCCGCCCGGTTAATGCGGGGAATTCACTGGGGCCGGTGGGTACGCTCGTCCGTTTCTTTGCGCTCTTACTCTGCGGTATCTTCTTTGGTCTGCCGCTCGTCTGGCTGATCCTCGCGCCTACAAAAACGGATGTGCAACTGATACAGAACTTTCCGCTTTCATTGGGGTCGCTTTCAAAGATTGGGGAGGACTGGCAACATCTGCTCTCATTTGATGATGGTGTGATCATCCAGTGGTCGATCAACTCTGTTCTCTATGCGCTTGCGACGCTGGTTCTGGCACTGGCGGTCTCACTGCCCGCGGGCTATGCCCTGGCAACCTCCAGACCCTGGGGTCGCGGTCTTATTCTCTCCCTGACCCTGGTGGCAATGCTCCTGCCGATTTCGGCACTGGTGTTGCCCCTCTTCCTGGAGATGAACGTGGTCCAACTGGTAAATACTCCCTGGTCGGTCATTCTCCCAATGGCATTTTTCCCGTTTGGGGTCTATCTCGCGTTCATTTATTACGCAGTCAGCTTACCAAAAGACTTACTGTCTGCAGCACGCATCGATGGAGCGAATGAATGGCAGCTCTTCTGGTACGTTGGTCTGCCGCTCTCTCGTCCCTTGCTCGGCCTACTGGTATTTTTGAATTTCACGGCCACATGGAACAACTATTTTTTGCCGTTTGTGATGTTGCAGGACACGTCTGTCTATAATCTGCCGGTCGGCTTACAGGCGCTGATGCTAAGCACGCCGGCGCTCCATCCGACCACCAGCACCAATATCCCGATCCATAAAGCCGAGCTGGCGTTAGCCGGGGTGCTGATGGTGCTGCCTGTCGCCATCATCTTCCTCTTCTCGCAGCGCTTCGTGACCAGTGGGGCATTAACGGGCAGTATCAGAGAGTGAACCGTTCAAACAAGCTCATCGCCATCCTCTTGCAAATCAGGATGGCGATGAGTTTGTTTCTTAAGCATTCCGGATAGGCAACTGTGCGTTGGCACGCAGGTAGAGTGGAATACAATCCAATGGTGCCTCAGCCACGATGCGCTGACCGCCGTCAAAGGTTTGCCCACTCCAGGCATCGGTCCAGGTGGTTCCAGTGGGGAGGTAGACCTCGCGACGGCGTGCCCCTGCCGTCAAGACCGGGGCCACCAGCAGATCCGGGCCGAAGAGAAACTGATCATCAAGGGTTGCGCATGCCTCATCCCTCGGAAAATCGAAGAACAGCGGGCGCATCGGCGGTATTCCTTTCTCGTGGGCGAGCTGCATTTGCTCCAGGGTGTACGGGCGTAATCGCTCACGAAGAAAGAGGAGGTCTTTGATGATCGCGTACGCTTCATCACCGAAAGACCAGACCTCATTTGGTCCACCAGTGCCTGGCATCGTTGACTCCCCTGGTTCCGCAACGCGATAGCCGTGCAGTCGGAACAGTGGACAGAATGTGCCATACTGGAACCAGCGGATGAGCAGTTCGCGAAAAGCAGGCGACTCAGGTTCACCCCCGTAGAAACCGCCTATATCGGTGGTCCACCAGGGAATGCCGCTCAGACCGATATTCAAACCCGCACAGACCTGTGCCTGGAGCGCTTCAAACGTACTGTTGATATCGCCCGACCAGACTGCCGCGCCATAGCGCTGGCTGCCTGCCCAGGCAGAACGGCATAAATTGAGGATAGCTGTCTCACCGGCCTCGCACATGCCCTCGTAGAAACCACGTTCATGCAGCAGAGGATACGCATTGGCGATAGCCAGTCCGTTCCCCAGGTGGAAGCGTAAGTTATCCGGGTCCATGGGGAACATCTCTGGTTCGCACGCGTCAAGCCACCAGATCTTAATTCCAAGCCGGTAGTAATGCTCACGGACCTGCTCCCAGATGAATTGTCGTGCCTCAGGATTGGTCGAATCATAATAATGCACGGAAACTGGCCCTTCGGGGCGGCTGTCCCAGAAGCTCATCAGTGCTGGAAGTCCACGTTCGGTGCGTATGAGCAAGCCACGTTGCTGCATAATGAGAAAGTTTTCGCTCAGGGGATTGATGCTGGGCCAGATGGAGACCATCAACTTGACGCCCATATCCTCCAATTCGGCTACCATCCCTGCTGGATTCGGCCAGAATTCTGGATCGAAGCGCCAATCTCCTTGCAGTGTCCAGTGGAAAAAGTCGATGACAATCACCGAAAGTGGCAGGCCTCGCTGTTTATATTCGCGCGCGACCGACAGGAGTTCATCCTGGGTCCGGTAGCGCAGCTTACATTGCCAGAAGCCGGCTGCCCATTCAGGAAACTCAGAGGGATGGCCGGTCGCATCGGCGTAATGTTCCATAATCTCGGCCGGGGTAGCACCAGTGGTGATCCAGTAATCGAGTTGCGGCGTTGCCTGGGCAACCCAGCGTGTTCCGTTGTTGCCCAATTCGACACGGCCAATACCCGGGTTATGCCATAGAAAGCCATAACCCCGGCTGGAGAACAGAAATGGAATAGACACTTCGGTATTCCGCTGTACCAGGTCGATGGTACAACCCTTCTGATCGAGCAATCCGTGCTGGTGTTGTCCTAGCCCGTAGAACCGCTCACCATCGTAGGCCCGGAAGCGAGCCTCCAGGTGAAACAGGTCGCTATGTACAGCCTTAAAGGAGCGCGGAGGCAGACGGGTGGCACGTAATGGCTGCTCCTCTGCCAACAGTTCAGCGCCGCTGGCTGTGTTGGAAAAACGGATGATCCCCTCCGGAGAGATGCTGGCTGTAAGAGCGCCATTGTGTATAGTCGCACCCTCTTCCCCGATGGTGATCTGCGTGTCCGTCTCCGCAGGAGGATACAGGATACTCAATAGGTCGTCGCGAATTCCCGTACTGACTGTTGCGCGCACTCGCAGGCTATCGCGCCCCCACGGGGCGATTTGCACTAACTCGTGGTTCTGTTCCCAGAGTAACATGTTCTTTTGTTGACGAAATCCTTGCATACTACCAGCCGCCAATTCATTTTTTATAGTGAGGACTGTACAGTCTGTGGGTCACCAATGAAAGCACAATCACGACACCGTAGATGAACTGTGTCCAGTAGCCAGTGAGGCCGGCGGCTACGATGCCAGACTCGATGAAACCAACCGTGAAGGCCCCAACGATAGCTCCTGCGACGGTGCCGACGCCTCCAATCCCAGCGGTGCCTCCTACAAAGATTGCCGCCAGCACAATCAACAGGTAGCCGTCTCCGACTGTGGGGTAGAAGTTGTTATTGATCAGAATCGCCAGAACACCCACAAAGCCCGAAGCGAGCCCAACGAACACAAAACTGGCCATTTTGACCAGACGAACGTTGATGCCCATCTCCCGAGCCGATTCCGGGTTGTCGCCGACGAAGCGAACGTATGCACCGAATTTGTGGTAGGTGAAGAGCACTACTCCGAGGGTGGCAAAGCCGGCCGCCCAGAGCATCTGCACCGGGATGATGCCGATCTGTCCCACGAACACATTGTGGAAGGACGTAGGCTGCAGGAACGCCAGGGGAACGCCAGTCCCATTGGTAATAATCTGGATGAAGCCCCGCCAGAAAAAGTTCATACCTAGCGTGACGATCAGCGACGAGAGCCCGAAATAGGCCACCAGTATGCCGTTGATGATCCCGGCAACGCCGCCAGCAAGAATCGCCAGCACCAGGCACAGGTAGGGGTTCCAGCCGGCCAGGACGAACTCGCTGAACACCAGGGCTGCCACGCCCACAACCGAGGCGAAAGAGAGATCGATTTCGCCCGACACGACCACGAACACCAACGAGACAGCAAGAATGATATAGATCGGCAGGGAAATAAAGACCGCAGTATAAGACAGGCTGTTGAGCCACACCGAGGGGCTAGCAATGGTAAACGCCAGCATCATGAGCACGAAGAAAGCTAGAGCGCTGGCTAATTCTCGGTACTGGCTAAGGAGCGACATCGCTCTCCTTGGTCGACGGGTCAGTTGTTCCTGCGGAGGCGCCTTCTGGTCGATGATCATGCTGGTGACCTCCTGTCTGTTTGCGATAAGGATGTCTCGTTTGTCTCCTCCAGCGAGATGTCATCAATGGCGCCGCCCTTGCGGGCTAGAACCTCTTTACCCTTGGCCAGGTCCTGCATTAGCTCCGTGAGCTCGATGGCGGAAATACTCTCCTTGTCCATTTGGGCCGCAATCCGCCCACGATCCACAATGACAATGCGATCAGCGACCTGGTGCGAATGGAAGATGTTATGTGAGATGAACAGGACTGCGGAGCCTTCCTGGCGGGCTCTCTCCACGAACTGAAGCACTTGCTGTGATTGAGTGAGAGACAGCGCCGTCGTGGGCTCGTCGAGAATGATGAGGTCGGCTTTAAAGAACATAGATCGTGCGATAGCTACTCCCTCGCGCTCGCCGCCAGACAGGCTCGATACAACTGAATTGGGCGACATGACCTTGGAGGTGAAGCCGATGCGACGCATGAGCGCTTCGGCCTGCTGGCGTTGCCTCCTGCCGTCGATGAATCCTAGCCAGGTGGTGATCTCCCTGCCCATAAAGATATTCCTGGTCACATTCTGATGTTCTGCCAGGGCTTTGTCCTGGTAGACCGTCTCGATGCCCATGAGACGAGCCCTGGCAGCATTCCAATGCACGACCTTCTTCCCTTTGATGTACAGCTCACCTTCATCGGGGGGGTGTACGCCCGAGATAATCTTGGTGAGGGTCGACTTACCGGCACCATTGTCACCCAGCAGAGAGACAATCTCTTTTTCATGAAGAGCGAGGTTGATATCCCGCAGAGCGTAGACGCTTCCAAAGGACTTGGAGACGTGGCGGAGTTCTACCAGGGCTACAGCCATGACTAGATAGCCTCCCGTACTAGAGTAAGTTTCATCGGACGCCCTCCTTCACGAGTTCGGTAAGGGGTTGATAATTATTGTTGGTCACGAACGAGGCGGACGTGTCGTAGCTCAGGGGAGCAAACAGCCACTTTTTCGTGAGGCAGACACTCAGGATCGGCAGATAGCCTTGCAAGAATGGCTGCTGATCAGACGTGAGCTGAACGTACCCGCTCTTGAAAGCATCAAGAACGGAGGGGTTGAGGTCAAAACCGATGTTGTAGACCTGTCCAGGCCCCTTGCCAATCGCCTGCATATATTGCTGAGTTGAAGCCAGCGTCTGTCCGCCTGCCTGGACGATCAATTTGGTGTCAGGGTTGCGCCTGAAGGCGCTGGAAAGGGTGGGCGTGAGCAGGTTGGGGTCGGAGGCAGCAGCGGGTGGTGACACGATGCGCGTGACAATCAGCCCGGCCGCCTCCAGCGCTTTGGCTGTCCCCTCCTCACGAATGAAGCGGCCGGGCTGTCCCCATGCTCCGAACACGATGGCCTTTTCACCGATCTTAAGTCCAAGCATACTGATGGCTTGCTGACCTAAAGCCGCCCCCTGAGCAGAAAGATTAGCGCCAATGTACCCTCCACCGAATTGGCTGCGTACCTGCGGGACATCGACATTTTGATACTCCATCACGATGCCCATGCTGTTCGCTTGCTGAGCCAGGGGCAAAATCGCTGTGTCGCCTGGGTGGCCCATCATAGCAATAGCATCGGGACGGGCTGCGATGGCCTCGCGCAGCTGGTTGGTCATCGTCTCGACGTCCCAGCCTGAGAAGATATAGTCGACCGTCGGGCCTAGATCAGCCTGGGCCCGTTTGGCCCCGTTGAGCACAATCGAGGCAAAGGCATCCCCTGGGTTTCCCCCAACGAAGTAGCGAACGTGAATGCCCTTCGCCCACCCAGAACTACTACTCGATTGATTGGGAGACGAGGAAGGTTGGCCTATGGTTCCGCAACTAGCGAGTGCTGACGTTGCGGCGGTGAGGCCAGCGATCTCAAAAAAACGACGACGATGAAGTACGGGGAAGACCTGGTCAGCGGCCTGCTGGGGAGACCGCTCTTCTTTTTGATTTTCTTGTGTCATGAGTAATTCCTCCGAGGCTCTGAACTGCCGATACACTATCTGGCACTAGCCAGTGAACAAGCACGACTATGTAAGGGAGTCACTCTTCATAACTGGAACTACAATACTTCACTGGAACTACAATACTTCTGTCAAGCCACTTGAGGGCTTAGATACACAACCGTGCGATCATCGGCTCATCCAGGTTCATCGATGCCTTCCTCAGCAGATGCTTGCCGGTTCTGAAGAGAAAATGTGGATGAACCTGGATCTGTTTTCTTGACAACCTTATGCCGGTTCATCTAGACCGGAGCGTTAGCGCAGTTCGGTTTGAGCAATGCCTGTGTCGCCGAGTCGTTAAAGTTCGCCTTGGTGACGAGAGTGACACCGGTGTCCTCGTTCTGAGCCTTCACCCCATTACGCAGTTGATTCACCATCGCTTTGAGGCTATCAAAGCCCATCTTAAAGGGATTCTGCACCACCAGAGCATCAACCGTTCCGCTCTGAAGGTCCGAGACCAGGGGGTCTGACGCATCGAAGGAAATGAGGTGGACCTTCCCCCCCAGTGAGGCAGCGTTGAGGGCCTGCGCTGCGCCTTCACCACCCTGCTGGTTGGCGGCGTAGATGCCCTTGATATCAGGATGCGCGCTCAGGATATTTTGTGTTTGGCTCAATGCCTTGGCTGAATCGCTACCATTCGCTTGATCTGCGACGATCTGAATGTTGGGATACTTGGCCGCCAATTCTTGCTTGAAGCCGTTCACCCGTTGGTCGTTGGTTGCAGAACCGGGAACGAATTCCAGGAGAGCGATTTTGCCGGTTCCATTCAACAATGTCCCCATTTCATCAGCCGCTTTGGCAGCAGCGGCCGTATTATCGGTTGCAAAGAGAGGGACCGTTTGTGGAGTCGTCCCCGAATCAAAATTGAAGACCGGAACGTTTGTGCTCACAGCCTGCTGAGTTACCGGAGCAAGCGCTTTGGCATCGGTTGCGGCGTAGAGAATGCCGTCAGGAGATTGCGTGATATAGTTCTGGAGGAGCGAAATCTGGTCCGAAACCTGGGTATCGGTTTGCACGCCATTCCAGACAATATTCACATTAGGCACCTTGGATGCGTAACACTTGACTCCGTTTTCCACAATGGTCCAATAGCTGCTGGCGAGCGATTTGGGAACAGCAATGATTTTCAACGTCTTTGACCCGCTCGAAGTGGAAGTGGAAGTGGAACCGGTTGTGGTTGAGGGGCTACTGCCACCACAGGCCGCAACGAGCAAAGCCAGGAAAACGACCATGATCGGGGCGAATGCGCGGTAAGACCGCTTTTGTTTAAACATGTTGTCCTCACCCTTTCAATAGACGCTAACAACAATCGTACGAACGACCAGCGCGTTTCAGGAGCTGGAGAACCGCTCAGGACGATAATCAACGAGAATAGGCGCTGATGGATCACCCCCTTTCAGAAAGAGCATAACGTACTCCCAATTTGCATCGGATGTGTTCACCACCTCCGATTCTCCCCGGCTAACAATGTGGGCCAGGGTGGTGATACTATCATCAAAGCTAGTGATTGGTACAGCCTGTGCTAAGAAGAAAGCGATGAAATTCGCCGGCGCCGGAATTGATCCCAAAAGACAGCAAGCCAAATTACGACGCCGATAATGACATTTTGAGTGAAGGAATTAATGTCGAGCAGCACCGAGCCATCGCGGATCAGTCCGATGAGAAACACCCCGATGAGGGTGCCGACAATGGTTCCCTGCCCACCGAAGAGGCTGGCCCCGCCAATCACCGTTGCGGCAATGACATCCAGTTCCAGCCCGATACCAAAGTTGGGTTCGCCTATGCCCAGGCGCGAAACCGCAATCATGCCCGCCAACCCGGTCAGCAGGCCCAGGATCACATAGACCGCCAGTAAATATTTTCTGACGGGAATACCAGAGAGGCGCGCCGCTTCCTGATTGGAGCCAATCGCATAGGTATAGCGGCCCAGGCGGGTGTGGCTCAAGAGAAAATAGGCGAGAACTGACAGCACCACCAGAATCATCAGAGCAACAGGGATACCAGCCACTTTTCCCAGGCCGATCACCCCAAAGTTCTCTGGCCCCAGGACGTCTGTCGGCCCAACGACAACGACAGCATTGGTGTAGACATCCGTGAGGCCGCGCACGACTGTCATCATGCCAAGCGTGGCAATAAAAGGATTCAGTCTGGCAACGCTGATGAGCAAGCCGTTTCCCAAACCAACGACACCACCCGCGAGTATGGCAATGAGCAGAGCCAGCGGCCAGTTCATGCCATGCGCAATAAGTACAACTCCCAACACGCCAGTCATGGCAGCGGTTGAGCCGACCGACAAATCAATGCCTGCGGTAATGATGACAAAGGTCATGCCGAGCGCGATGGTTGCCGTAACAGCATTTTGCTCGATGATATTGATTAAGTTATTCGTCGTCAGAAAGACCGGCGAGGCAAATGAGAGAAAGATGAACACTACTATCAACGCACCTGCCGCTGCCATCTGCGCGATAAAGTCTCCCAGCCGTTCTTTCACCCTCAGCACTATCGTCCGCTGCCCCGCTGGCGGCTCTCCTGGAACTGGAGCTGCTTGATCGTCGATCACCTTGTTTGTCGAACGGATGGTATCTTTCATAGCGTATCTCCTTCACTGGCTCCCGTAGCCAGCGCCATAATGCGCTGCTCTGTGAATTGACTGCGCTGAAGCTCGCCAGTGATGCGTCCTTCACGCAAGACGATCAAGCGATCACACATATTCATCAGTTCTGGTAAATAAGAGGAAATGAGAACGATTGCGCGTCCCTCACTCGCCAGGGTGCCGATTAATTCGAAGAGTTCTGACTTGGCATTCACATCGATGCCACGCGAGGGCTCATCGAAAAAGAGCACGCGCGCCCGGGTTTCCAGCCACCGAGCGACGATGACCTTTTGCTGGTTGCCGCCAGATAAGACAGCCACTTTTCGATGAACCGACGGGGTGCGTATTTTGAGGCGGTCACGGGCGCGTACAGCAATGCGCTCTTCCTTGCCAAGGTCAATCCATGACGCAACGGTAGGTAAATTGGTCAAGGTGATATTCTGCGCAATATCTAAGGTCATCGCCAGGCCATCTCTTTTGCGGTCCTCGGTCAAGTAGCCAATGCCGGCGGCTATGGCGCTGGCAGGGGATTTGATTGAGAGGCGCTTCCCTTCCAGCCAGATACTTCCCGCGTCGATGGGATCGGCCCCGAACACAGCGCGTGCAAGCTCCGTTCGCCCCGACCCGATAAGTCCGGCAAAACCAAGAATTTCTCCGGCACGGACTTCAAATGAACACTGGTGAAGAATCCCACGTCGGGTGATCCCCTCGGCGTGCAACATTACCGGGCCAATCTTGGGCTCGGGTTTAGGATACAGCTGTTGGATGTCGCGCCCCACCATCAATCGGATGAGCTTCTGCTGGTCAAGGTCACTGCGAGGAAGTGTGGCAACAACTTTGCCGTCTCGCATCACTGTAACGCGGTCAGCAATCTGGAAAATCTCATCCAGGCGGTGGGAGATGTAGAAAACGGCGATACACTGAGCTGTCAACCCACGAATGACGGAAAAGAGGCGGACGATTTCCTGCTCCGTCAAGGTCGCTGTAGGCTCATCCATGATGACCAGTTTCGCCTCAATATCTAGCGCCTTGGCAATTTCGACCATCTGCTGTTCAGCGACCGACAAGGTTGAGACGACGCGCCGTGGATCGATGTGCAATCCCACCCGTTGCAGGAGCCGACGCGCTTGCTCGACCTCAGCGCGTTTATCGATGACCCCGAAGCGGGTACTTTCGCGACCAAGGACAATATTTTGCGCCACGGTGAGGTGCCGCGCCAGGGCGAACTCCTGGTAAACCATCGAAATGCCCAGCCGTTGGGCATGTTGCGGGTTGACGAACGCCACTTCCCGCCCGTTCAGCAACACCGTCCCAGAGGTGGGCCGCTCGACCTGGGTAAGCAACTTCATCAGTGTCGATTTGCCCGCGCCGTTCTCCCCGGCGACGACATGCACCTCGCCAGGAAAGATATCGAGCGAAACGGTATCGACCGCCAGCACACCCGGGAACTGCTTTGAAATGTTGACCAGTTGGACCAGGGGCGTTTGCTGCGCTACTGCCATGTCTGCTCTCCCATTGTCTGCTCTGACGTTCCTGTTCTGATGAAGGTACATTGTCCAAGAGATCTATTACTCAGGCGTTATTGGAAGATATATAACATAAAGAGTATCACTCTGTCAATAGTAATGAGTATGATTTTTAAGACCATTTGATACAAAAATATGGGACGATTTAGCTTTTTCTCTCCGTAAAATTCTGTCTCCAAAACTCCCGACTCTCTTCAAAAGGGGAACGAAGTACTCCTGGCGTTAGAGAACTCTCGTTAGAGAACTCTTTGCGAGAGGACTTGAAAAATTTTGATAAGTATGCTAAAGTATCACACAACGACTTGCGCTCTTCTGGTGAATGAGTATGCGAGAATTCACAATGAATAATACTTTTAGAGAACACAGGCGGAGCAAGGAAGCGAACACATCAGCCAGGGGGATATCTTCATGGAAAAACACGAGTTGCCGGGCTATCGTCCACAATACGAGCGAATCGTCGAGTTGATTGTGGAGTTTATTGCCGAGCAACGGCTCCGCCCCGGTGATCGCTTACCGACGGAGCAGGAGTTTGCTGAGCGGTTTGGAGTCAGCCGCACTATCGTGCGTGATGCGATCAAAATGCTGACACCCTCCGGGTTAGTACGCCCTCGCAGAGGAAGTGGCATCTTTGTTGGTGAAGAAGAGCAGCACCCACCCCAAATTTCGCGCCTGCACCTGGCTTCCCCCACTGCGCCAGAGCGCATTAGCGATTTATTCGAGTTTCGTCGCTTCCAGGAGATGCAAACGGCCAGCCTTGCGGCACAACACATCACCGTTGCGGAATTACGCACCATCGAACATTTTTTATCGATCAATAGAGAAGCGGCGAAAACAGAAGACCGGGAAACGTTTCTCAGAAGCGACGATGAATTCCATCGCAGTATTGCCGTTGCCTCGCACAATGTCTTTTTTGTAGAAGCAGTGACTTCCATCCTTCAACTCCAAAGATGGGCGGTCAATATCTTAACCGGGGGCGCGCCAGGTTCATCCTTAGTAGCAGTGGAGCAGCACACGAGGCTCTTTGAAGCGATACGGGACGGGAAACCAGACCAGGCCGCCGAGGCAGCTCGCGCCCATGTCGAAACCGTCTTTACCGCCTATCAACGGGAAGTCAGGCGCCGGCTGATGGGCGAGGAAGATTCTTTGTCTTGAGCCACGCCTGCTTATAAGATACAGACACCTCTTTATACTCACTCTATCAAGCTCCTGGATGGCATCCGAGGAGTGAGAGCTTTTTGCTTCCAAAAGGAGCGTGCATCTGATGCTGGAACCGCTATCTCTTCATCCTCTGGGAGCAACCAATTTACAGGTACCTTCCCTGTGTGTTGGCTGCGCCGCGCTTGGCGACATGCCGGAGACATTTGCGTATTCGGTTGCAGAAGAGCAGGCACTCGCAACCATCCGGGCCATCTTCGAAGGCCCGATCTCGTTTGCAGACACAGCAGCCTCCTATGGTGATGGGGAAAGCGAACGACGCATTGGCTTAGTGATGCGAGAACTTGGCGGGCTTCCATCCAGGTTTGTCCTGTCAACCAAAGCTGATCGCGATTTAGTGACAGGCGATTTCAGCGGCGACCAGATGCGGCGTAGTGTCGAGCGCAGCCTGAAGTTGCTTGGAGTTGACCGCTTGCAGATATGCTACCTCCATGATCCAGAACATATCGGTTTCGCGGGAGCAATGGCCCCAGGTGGCCCTGTAGAGGCTCTCCATCGTCTTCACGAGACCGGGGTCATCCAGCATCTGGGGATCGCTGGTGGACCTATCGACATGATGACGCAATTCGTAGAAACCGATCAGTTTACTGTGGCGATCTCCCACAACCGCTATACACTGCTGAACCGAGAAGCCGATCCGTTTTGGGATGTCTGCCGAAAGCACGGGGTAGCGGTGATCAACGCTGCCCCCTATGGTTCTGGCATCCTTGTCAGGGGTCCCGGCACCTATCCGAGATATATGTATGGACAGGCCTCCGACGCCTATCTCCAGCGGGCCTTTTCCCTCGAAGCACTCTGTCTCCGCTATCAAGTGCCACTGGCAGCAGTGGCCTTGCAGTTCTCATTGCGTGACCCGCGTATCGCCTCTACTATCGTTGGTATCAGCAGGCCAGAGCGTTTACAGGAAACAGTGAGGCTGGCCCAATACGTCCTTCCAGAGGATATTTGGGAGGAAATTGCAAACAAAGAAAGGATCTCAGATGCGCGCACTCAGCCTTGATGCTCCTGGTAAGATACACATGGTTTCTCTTTCTGATCCACCTTTGCCCGGACCGGTAGAGACACTTATTCGCGTCAGACAGGTGGGCATCTGTGGAACTGACTATCACGCCTTTCATGGCAATCAGCCATTCTTTACATATCCAAGAATTCTTGGTCATGAACTCGGTGTTGAAATAGTGGCTGTTGGAACAGACGTGCCCCATCTTGCGCAAGGCGATCACTGCGCAGTCCGCCCCTATCTCTCCTGCGGTTCGTGTCCGGCCTGCCTGCGGGGCAAGCCGAATTGCTGCGTCTATTTGCAGGTTTTCGGGGTCCATGTTGATGGGGGATTGCGTGAATTTGCGGTGCTGCCCGCTGCCTTTTTACATCCCGCCAGGACACTCACTTTTGAGCAGCTGGCCCTGGTCGAGCCACTTGCTATCGGTGCCCACGCAGTCGCAGGGGCAGAGCTTTCTAAAGAAGAGCGAGTGCTCGTAGTCGGGGTTGGCCCGATCGGCCTGGCCGTCACACAATTTGCGCTTCTGATGGGTGCGCGAGTAATCGTGACAGACATCAGCCATCAACGGCTGACCTTTTGCCAGAACCTGTGGCCCGCGGTCACGTGTATCGATGGACGCGAGCCAGTAGTCAAGGCTCTAGAGCGCCTCCTGGGCGATGATTTCCCCACAGCAATCTTCGATGCCACCGGTAGTCCTCAATCGATGCAAGCCACCTTCACCTACGTAGGCTATGGGGGACGAGTGATCTTTGTTGGATTATCCCAGGGAGATATTACCTTCTCTGACCCGCTTTTTCACAGTCGTGAAGTGACATTGCTGGCCAGCCGCAATGCCCTGGCCACCGATTTTGACCACATCATCGCTGCCCTTCAAGCGGACGAGTTCGATCTAGCCCCCTGGATTACCGACCGCGCCACGCTCGAAACGGCTGCGGATGCGTTTCCACAATGGATCGGCGCTAATAGCGTCATGATTAAAGGCCTTATCAGTATCTAGTATTGCGCTTTCAGCAAATCAGGGGGTTTCCAGTGATCTAGATAAAAGGAGACAACACGGAAATGCAGCTGAGCGACAGAACGCACCAGATTTTCACAGAGTTGCGCGTCTACCCCTCCTCGGTCACCCAACAAGGGGAGTTGACCTACGCACTCGCTGAGCCGAAGCCGGGGCAGCGCCAACTGGTCATTCTTGCCCCACCCGCATCCAGGTTGTTAGAACAGTTCGTAGGAGAGGCCAGCGGGGGCGCCCAGACGATGCTGGTTGGACCGCTCGATAGCCACAATGCCAGAACACTGCGCAGCGAGCTTTCCTGGTTGAATCCGGCCACACTGGGACTCGGAACAAGTGCCGGTTTTGGGGATCGCCTCGGTATAGCAACCCCGGGACATCTGCGTGCGCTCAGAGAAGCAGGCGGGCATATCGCTCCGATTCCTGCACAGCAATCAATTCGCGAGATGACCCGCACCGGGCGAAGTCCACAACAGGTATTCGATGACGCCATGTGGGGCGTCTTTGCCGAGGGCTGGCGTGCTGGCTTTGCTGCTGATGCAGATCACCTGAAGTCCATTGACGATATTGATCGTTGCGTGGCCGCTGGCTACACATTCTATACCTTTGATCCTGGAGAGCATGTCGATAACACAGCAGATACAGCGCCTGTTGCCGCGCTGCATCAAAAGTTCGAAGCGCTCCCCTGGGCCGCGCTGGAAGATTCCCCTGAGGATCTGCTGGCACGCTATCTGGCTCCTCAGTATGTTGAGGGACGGGTTCTCCAGTTCGACGGAGAAACCCTTGTGCGTGCCAGTGTCAAGTATGGGCGCGCCATTGCTCATGTCGCCCGGCTCTATCGTCATCTGGCCACCGTTAGTTCCGGGCGTGCCTGGGAGGTTGAGATCTCGGTTGACGAGACTGAGACGCCAACGACCCCCGCCGAACACGTGTACCTGGCAACCGAGTTGCGCCGACTAGGAGTTCAGTGGGTGAGCCTCGCGCCGCGTTACGTTGGGCGCTTTGAGAAGGGGGTGGACTACATTGGCGATCTCGCCGCATTCACAGCAGACTTTGCCATCCATGCAGCCATTGCGCGCACCTTTGGGCCGTATAAGCTGAGCCTGCACTCAGGATCCGACAAATTCAGCATCTACGAGATCGCGGCACGAGAGACCCGGGGCCTCGTGCATCTCAAGACGGCGGGCACCAGTTATCTCGAAGCGTTACGGACGGTCGCCCAGGTGCAGCCTGATTTACTGCGTGACATCTATGCCTTCTCGCTTGAGAGGTATGAAATGGACCGCTCCAGCTATCATGTCTCGGCAGAGCTTGATCGCGCCCCCTCTCCTGCGGGCATGCCAGATAGAGCAGTTCCCATGCTGCTTGACCAATTCGATGCTCGCCAGATCTTGCATGTCACCTTTGGCTCAGTCTTGACGGCGCAAGATTCCAGTGGGCGCAGCCTTTTCTATGACGGGATGATGGAGGTCTTACATAGCCATCCTGAAGCCTATGCTGCCAATCTCAAGTCGCATTTCCTGCGCCACCTGCGCCTTTTCGCAGCCTACAGCAAACAAGCAAAGGAGTAGAGGTCGAAAATGTCCTTCCCTTCTCCCCCTGGGGGATATCATCGACGGACTGAATGGAGGCTCATCATGAATATCAGCGAACTGTTCGATCTTCATGGGAGAACCGTACTCATTACCGGCGACAGCCAGTTGCGCTGGATCGGGCCGGAGAAGGGCGTCATTCACATGGCGACCGCCACCATCGTCAACGCGGTATGGGACCTGTGGGCCAAAGTCGAAGGCAAGCCACTACTGAAGGTGGGCCTGGGATTGGAAGGCGATCTGCACCGCGCGCGTATTATGCGTGAAGAGATTGGGCCGGAGAGTACCCTCATGATCGATGCCAACCAGGTGTGGGAGGTGAATGAAGCCATCACCGCCATGCAGTCCCTGGCGGATTTCGACCCGCTCTGGATCGAAGAGCCCACCAGTCCAGATGATATTCTCGGTCACGCCGCCATCGCGCGCGCCGTTGCGCCGGTTCGCGTTGCGACCGGCGAGCACGTGCAGAATCGCATCATCTTCAAGCAGCTCTTTCAGACCGACGCTATCGGCATCTGCCAGATCGATGCCTGTCGCGTCGGTGGTGTCAACGAGGTGCTGGCGATTCTCCTGATGGCCGCGCGATTCGGCATCCCGGTCTGCCCCCACGCGGGCGGCGTTGGCCTGTGTGAATACGTGCAGCACCTCTCGATTTTCGACTATATTGCCATTAGCGGCTCGCTCGAGAACCGCATGATCGAGTATACCCCCCACCTGCATGAGCCATTTGTTCACCCTGTCATCATCAAGCAGAGTCGTTATGTCCCACCGGAAGCTCCCGGCTATAGCATCACGATGTACCCCGCGTCGATAGCTGCCTATTCCTATCCAGATGGGTCGGAATGGGCGAATGAAAGGAGATAGCCCTTGCGCAGGTTTGGACAGCTTATCGGGCTTCAGCCCGACCAGATCGAGGCATACGAACGCCTGCACGTCGCCGTCTGGCCCGAAGTGCTGGCGACGATTTCAGCCTGCAATATGCGTAACTACAGCATTTTTCGTCACGGCGCGCGGCTCTTCGCCTATTTTGAATACATCGGTGACGATTTCGAGGCTGATATGGCGAAGATGGCTACTGACCCGAAAACGCGCGAGTGGTGGACCTTGACCGAGCCGATGCAGGTGCCGCTGGAGACGCGCGCGCCCGGCGAGTGGTGGGCCACGATGAAGGAAGTGTTCCATAGTGACTGATGGAAGAAAGGAAGGTGACTGCGGTGTTTCGCCTGGAGAAGAAAATCGCCTTTGTGACGGGAGCCGGCTCGGGCATCGGAGAATCTATCGCACGGCTCTTCGCGCAGCAGGGCGCGCATGTCGTGCTTGCTGACGTGCGAGAAGATGCAGCGCGGCGAGTTGCCGGTGAGATTCAGGAAACGGGAGGGAGCGCGAGGGTACAATCGCTTGACGTTGCCGAAGAGTCCCAGGTGAAGGCTGCCATAGAGCAGGTCGCCGCTCTCGAAGGAAGGCTCGATATCCTGGTTAATAATGCAGGCATCAGCCACGTCGGCTCTCTCCTGGAAACCAGTCTCGAGGACTGGGAGCGTCTTATGCGAGTGAATGCGTGCGGCGTCTTTCTTTGCGCGCGCGAGGGGGTGCGGCAGATGCTGGCACAATCGCCACATGGAGGCACGATCATCAACATGGCCTCTGTCGCGGCCATGATCGGTATCGAGCGGCGTTTGCCTTATTGTGCCAGTAAGGGCGCGGTGCTGGCGCTCACACGCTCGATTGCCATCGATTTCGCCACGCAAGGCATTCGCTGCAACGCCATCTGCCCCGGCACGGTTCAGACGCCTTTTGTCGAGGGCTATCTCGCCCGCAACTTCGCCGGACACGAGGATGAGGTGCGCCAACAGTTGCACGCACGCCAGCCCATCGGGCGTATGGGCCAATCAGATGAGATCGCTTATGCCGCGCTGTACCTGGCTTCGGACGAGGCGGCCTTCGTAACAGGTTCAGCCATCGTCATCGATGGCGGCTGGACAGCGAAATAAGCCTTTCAACATAGAAGGAGAAAATAACCTGTGCCTTCTCAACCAGATGCTTCCGGTTCGCTCGCGCTACGTCCGCTTGGTTCGACCAGTTTGCACGTAACCCCCATCTGTATTGGCGCGGCCCCACTGGGGAATATACCGGAGGATTTCGCCTACGAGGTTTCCGAAGAGCGCGCCCTGGCGACAGTTCGCGCGGTTTTGGCTGGTCCTTTCAACTTCCTGGATACGGCAGCTTCCTACGGCGACGGTGAGAGCGAGCGACGCATCGGCATCGTCCTGAGAGAGATGGGTGGTCTTCCCGGCGGCTTCGTGCTGGCAACGAAGGCCGACCGCGATTTGCAGACTGGAGCATTTACCGGCGCACAGATGCGGTGCAGCATTGAGCGCAGCCTGCGCCTGCTGGGGTTGGAACAATTGCAACTGGTGTATCTCCACGACCCGGAACACATCCCTTTTGAAGCGACCATGCAGCCGGGTGGATCGGTCGAGGCGCTGCGGCAATGTCAAGATGAGGGCTTGATTGCACACCTGGGAGTTGCCGGTGGTCCCATTGACTTGATGATGCGCTTTGTCGAAACTGGTCTCTTTGAGGCGGCTATTTCGCATAACCGCTTCACGCTCCTCAACCGGGAGGCTGAACCACTGTGGGAGCTGTGCGTGCGCCGGGGAGTCGCGGCTGTGAACGCTGCCCCCTATGGGAGCGGTCTGCTGGCAAAGGGGCCAGGCACGTACCCGCGCTAAAGGCACTGAGGCTGGCTCAGCTATCTGTTCCTGAGGAACTGTGGGCTGAACTTGATACCATTTACCGGGCATAAAAAAAGAGAGGGAGTCTCATGATCGAACAGATCTCCATTATTGATTCTCACGTGCATCTCTGGTATCCCGATATATTCAATATGCCCTGGCTGGAGGACGTTCCTACCTTACGCCGGACCTTTGGCTTGCAGCAGTATCGCGAGCAAACCCGGCGTCTTCCCATCGTCGGGATGGTCTATGTCGAGGTGGGGGTTGATCCACGGTGGGCCTTTCGCGAGGCGTACCACGTCGTGGAGCTTGCCCAAGAGGAGACATGTTTGCAGGCCATTGTTGCCGCGGCGCCGGTCGAGCTAGGAACATCAGTACGCGGGTACCTGGAAGCGCTGGTCGCCCTTTCGCCGCTCGTGAAAGGAGTGAGGCGCAATATTCAGGACGAAGCTGAACCCGATTTCTGCCTTCGTCCCGATTTTGTCGAGGGTGTGCGCTTGCTGGCGGAGTATGGTCTATCGTTTGACCTGTGCATCCGGCACTGGCAACTGCGCTCCGTTGTTGAACTGGTGCGCAAGTGTCCTGATACCCGGTTTATTCTCGATCACCTGGGAAAGCCAGATATAAAACAGCATGTACTCGATCCCTGGCGCGAACACCTGGCTCAACTTGCCGCATTGCCAAACGTCTGGTGTAAGGTCAGCGGTCTCATCACAGAAGCCGACCCTCGGCGCTGGACTCCAGACGATCTTGCTCCTTACGTCGCCTACACGCTGGAGGTTTTTGGGGAAGATCGGGTCGTGTTTGGAGGCGATTGGCCTGTCCTCTTGCTTGCCTCCTCCTATGACCGATGGATTGAGACGCTCGATTCACTCACCCGGCATCTCTCCCCTGGGGAAAAGCACAAGCTGTGGGCAGAAAACGCGCGTCATTTTTATCGCTTCTGAAGCGTAGGGCTGAAAAAGAGCTAACCGGAAGCTGGAGGTGTCTCGCTATGACTCTGCGATTGATGTGACACCATCGCTCCCTGAGCTGGAATGCGCACAAACATCCCGATGTCTGGGGCCTGTGCCGACGGCTTCAATCGCACAGGAAGCCCGGCATTGCACGGCTGCCATCTGTCGAAAACGGAAGACGAAAGCCAGGAAGACCTTTCCAGGCATACTCAACATACTCACACCACTCGCCACATTCAGACAGGTGCAGAGCGTCTCTGTGAAAGCCCTTGAAAATGCTGTGCAACGGAACAAACTGCTGTAGCACGCCGTGCGTAGATCTATGAACACTACGGTAGAGAAATCAACTATGTCTGGGATGTCAGGAGAGCCCCGCATCCAATCGTCAGGAGCGCTGCACGCGGAAGGCGAGCGTAAAGACATCGCCTGGTTTCACCCGCTGCATAAATGGCTCGTAGAACGCCTGCATGAGGGGAAACGGGTCCGCAGTTGGCTCCGATAGACCCTGCCCCTCGAAGAGCCGGTCCTCGCGCAGGTGGACGGTTCGCTCGACCTCCCGTGGCGGGAGGTCGAGCCGCACCGCGACCGTCAGGTCGTCCCCTGGCTGTAATGCCGTAAAGGCCTTCTCCTGGTATATCGTTGCCAGGCGGGACAGGAACTCCGCGTCGCTGGCGGGTGCTTCACGCTCGGTGATGCGGAAGAGGCGCTACCCCTGCGCGTCGCTTCTGACCTGGGCAGAAATCCTGAAGGTTGCCTCAAACATGTGTTTCTCCTTTCTAATTCACACCAAACGTTTTAGTATTTCAGGCGTGGCGTTTTATGGATATAGGCGTCATCGTGTACCTGCTTGAGCATGAAGTCGGCGACATCGGCTCGCGAAATGTGCGCTCTGGGGCTGATGAAGAGATGTTCACCGACCCGGTATACGCCGACTCTGGCTGTATCGGTGAGCCGTGAAGGGCGCACAATGATCCAATCCAGATTGTTCTGGCGCACGAACTCTTCCTGGCGCACATGGTCCATAAACATGGCGCGCTCCCTGCGGAAGAGCGAGATGAGCGGAACGATCCAGGGGACTTCTCGCCATTCTCCATCGAGCGCCGCCACTGCGAAGGAGGATTGGACCATGAGGCGTTTCACGCCCTGTTTCTGCATGCCCTGGATGATATTTTTTGTGCCGACCGAACAGACGGGCGTGGTGACGCCTGGCCTTACACCGAGCACGCAGAAGACGACATCCTGCCCTGCAATAGCCTCCTCGACTCCCGCCGGGTAGAAGATGTCTCCTTTGATCATGGTGAGATTGGGGTGCTGGAGCTTGAGCGCATCGGGGTTGCGGTCAAACCCCGTAACGGTATATCCATCGGCAAGCGCCTGTTCGGTCAGGGCTCTTCCTGTGCCGCCGGCTGCGCCAAAGATGATGATGTTCATGATGCATTCCTTTCAATTCACTCCAAACGTTTTAGTGCCCCAGGGTGGCAAACATGGCGACGGCTGCCGCACCCATGCCGAGAAAGCCGGGAACCGGGGCAAGGATGCCTGACATGCGATAGAATTATCAGGCATCCTCTTTCGCTCCATCATCCGTTCCTCAGTTAGACAATAGTGTTCGTGACTGTCGTTTCGGCGATGTAGCGCATATCCATCTCTTCCAGTACCTTCTTCTTGCCCAGCAGCAGCTTTGCCATCTCAAATGCATAGTTCAACTGCTCTTTTTCAAGCTGATAGCCCAATTCGCGCAACTGCGCATCTAGAGCGGCACGGCCAGAGAGCTTGCCCATGTGCATACGGCGATCCGCCGAGGTCAGACCGATTGATTCGGGCGTCATGATCTCATAGGTACGCGCATCTTTGAGAACACCATCCTGGTGGATACCGCCGCCATGCGAAAACGCATTCTGACCTACAATCGGCTTGGTCCACTGCACCTGCATGCCTGATAACCTGGCGACAAGACGACTGGTTGAAGCAATCCTGGCTGTATCAACCCTCACGTCCATGCCGAGGTCGGCAGAACGGGTCTTGATCACCATCACTACTTCTTCAGAGGCAGCATTACCAGCGCGCTCGCCCAGACCGTTGATGCAGGTATCGACGCGCTCAGCTCCGTTGCGCAGCCCTTCGAGGGCGTTGGCGACAGCGAGGCCGAGGTCATCGTGGCAGTGCGCGGAGATACGGGCCTGGGGAAACTCGTGCCTGACATCGGCTACCAGCTTGCCAAACTCCCAGGGCAGGGCGAAGCCGACGGTGTCGCACAGGGTGACGAAACGCACGCCCTCTTTGATGATGGTCTCGCACACTTCGAGGATAAAATCGTGCTCGGTGCGCGTGGTGTCTTCGAGGGCGAAATCGACGTTTTCAGTGAATGAGCGGCCAAGGGCGACCGCCGCTTTCGCCAGTTCCAGTACTTCTGCGCGGGTCTTGTTTAGCTTGACCTTGCGATGCAGGGGCGAGACGCTGATGAAGGGCTGGATAGCAGAATGCGCCGCGATTTTTACCGCGTCCCAGGCTCGTTCTATATCGGCGGGGTTGGCGCGCGCGATGGCGCAAATCTCGGCGTTATCTACTTTCGAAGCGATGAGGCGCACGGCCTCGAATTCGCCTGGCGAGGAGATGGGGAAGCCGCAATCGAGTGTGTCGAAGCCCATACCGGCCAATGCCTGCGCAATCGCCAGTTTCTCTTCCGGGAAGTAGTTGACGCCGGGGGTCTGTTCGCCATCGCGCAGCGTGGTTTCGTAAAACTTGATGATGCGGGGTTCGGTTGTCATGGTCAGAAACTCCTTTGTTTCATGTTCAACACCTGAAGAAACTTCAATCGAACCAGCTATACGGATACGCTGGATCGTCAATCGATTGCGCAATCGTGGTGTACTTCAACGGGTAGAAGGTGTCAATCATGACGGCCAGTTCTTCGGTGCGTTCTGCCCCCAGGCTTTTTTCGACCGCGCCGGGATGCGGGCCGTGTGGGATGCCGCGCGGGTGGAGCGTCAGGGACGATTGCTCGATGCCACGGCGGCTGCCGAAATTGCCGTTGACGTAGTAGAGCAGTTCGTCGCTGTCGATGTTGCTGTGGTTATAGGGGACGGGTATCGAGAGCGGGTGATAGTCCAGTTTGCGCGGCACGAAGGAACAGACCACGAAGTTTGGCCCCTGGAAGGTCTGGTGTACGGGCGGCGGCTGGTGGACGCGCCCGGTAATCGGCTCGAAATCGGCGATATTGAAAATCCAGGGGTATTCGCAGCCATCCCAGCCAACGGTGTTGATGGGGTGGAAATCGTACCAGTAGCTCGAGATGAGGTTGCCGACTTTGACGCGCACCTCGTAATCGCCGCGCCCGGTGTGCGTGACCAGTTCCTGCGGGCGGCGAATATCGCGCTCGCAGTAGGGGGAGTGTTCGAGCAACTGGCCGTTTTTGTTCAGATAGCGGCGCGGCGGCTCGATGGTGCCGTATGCTTCTACGGTGAGAAAGCGGCTGGCGAGGCTACCAGCGGCGATCTGGAAACGGAAGGTGGTGCCACGCGGGATGATGATGTAGTCGCCCTCGTGATAGGGCAACAGGCCAAAGTTGGTTTCGAGCGTGCCATGCCCCTCATGCACAAAGTAGACCAGGTCGGCCTCGCCGTCGCGATAGTAGTAGTTCATCTCCTGTTCGGGCAGCGCAACGCTGATGATGAGGTCCTTGTTATACAGAAGCGGCTGGCGACCTAAAACGGCATCTCCGCCGCGCTTCATCTGCGCGCTTTTCAGGTGGTGATGGCGCTGCACATCCTGCCGCCACTCTTCTTGAGGGTACGGGATATGGGCGAACTTCTCTACTTTTTTCACGCGCGTGGGAGGGTAGTGATAGTAGAGGGTGGAGTAGTTGCCCGAAAAGCCTTCGGTGCCGAACAGCTCTTCGGAGTAAAGCGTTCCGTCTGGTTTGCGGAACTGTGTATGCCGTTTGTGGGGGATTTCCCCCAGGCTGTAATAGGCTGGCATGATGTGCCTCCTTCGCAGGGATAATGAACCAGGGCGACCGCAAGGGTCTCCACTCCTCATCCACTCTACCCCCGCCCTTACAATGACTACGAACCGGAGGACGCGATAAATCGCGTCCCTACACTATTTTATTCCGCAGTACGCCGATGCCTTCGATTTCGAGTTCGATGATGTCGCCGCGCCGGAACCAGGGATGCACTTCGGTGCCGAGTTCGAGCAGGCAGCCGGTGCCGACGGTGCCGGAGCCGAGTACGTCGCCAGCGCGCAGGCGGGCGTTGCGCGAGGCCCAGGCGATCATCCGGGGGAAGCTGTAATAGATGTCTTTGAAGTTGCCATGCGAGATTTCTTTGCCGTTGACACGCGCCAGCATGGTCAGGTCGTAGCGCTCGCTGGCGGCGCTGCCGGTGCGGTAGGCGACCAGCTCGTCGGGCGTGACGAGCCAGGGGCCGAGCGAGGTGGCAAAGTCCTTGCCCTTGCCAGGTCCCAGGTTGAGCTTCATGTCCTTGCGCTGGAAGTCGCGCGCGCTCCAGTCGTTCATGATGGTGTAGCCCGCGATATAACTGGCTGCTTCCTCCAGCGGAATGTCTTTGCCGTCACGCCCGATGATACAGGCGATCTCTAGCTCGATATCCAGTTCGTTGCTGCCGACCGGATACGGAACGGGCTGCTTATGGCCGTAGATTTCGCTGGTATTGGTGAAGTAGAAGGTGGGGATCTCGTACCATTCAGGAATCATTTCGAGGCCGCGTCTGGTACGGGCCGACTTGACGTGTTGCTCGAAGGCGTAGAAATCGCGCACGGAGGGCGGCTCAGGAATGGGCGAGAGCAGTCGCGCTTCCTCGAAGGTGAAGGCTTCGCCACCTGCTTCGCGCGCGGTGGCGAGGCCGTCGGGGTCGCGCAGCAGTTCGAGCAGCGTGGGATAGGCAAGCGGAATGATTTCGTTATTCCGCACCACGCCAGCATGAGTGACGGACCAATCATCTGTGCTGAACGTTACAAGCTTCATTTACAAATTTCCTCGCAGGGCCTGCTCGCGCTCCAGAGCCTCGAACAAGGCTTTGAAGTTGCCTTCGCCGAAGCCGCGCGCGCCCTTGCGCTCGATGACTTCAAAGAAGACGGTAGGCCGGTTTACAATCGGTTTGGAGAAGACTTGCAGCAGGTAGCCTTCGTCGTCGTGATCGACGAGGATACCCAGTTCAGCTAATTGCTGTATGTCCTCGGCGATGGGGCCAACGCGATCAAGCACGGTATCGTAGTAGTTGCCGGGCGTTTTGAGGAACTCCACGCCGCGCTCCTCTAAGCCACGCACGGTTTTGATGATGTCGGTGGTGTTGATGGCGATATGCTGCACGCCGGGGCCGCGATAGAAGTCCAGGTACTCTTCGATCTGCGACTTGCGGCGTCCGGGAGCCGGTTCGTTGATGGGGAATTTCACGCGCCCGCTGCCATTTTGCATGACCTTCGACATGAGGGCCGAATATTCGGTGCTGATGGCGCGATCATCGAAGTGAATAAGCTGGGTAAAGCCCATCACGCGCTCGTAGAACCCAACCCACTCGTTCATTTTGCCAAGCTCAACGTTGCCTACGACATGGTCGATAGCAGCCAGGCCAGCGGGCCGGGCGCGGCGCGGTACGTTGCTGTCAACGGCTCGATAGCCGGGCAGGAAGACGCCATTGTAGTTGTGGCGTTCAACAAAGGTATGGATGGTCTCGCCATAGGTGGCGATTGAGGCAAGTTTCACTACACCGCCATCATCTTTGCGCGTTGTGGGAGGCAGGACGCCGCGCGCGCCGCGTGTGGTCGCCTCGCGATACGCTCGCCCGGCGTCGTCCACGCGCAGGGCGATGTCTTTCACGCCGTCACCGTGCAGGCGGACATGTTCGGCTATTTCGCCTTCGGGGCCGAGCGCAGATGTCAGCACAAAACGCACATTGCCCTGTTCCAGGACATAACTGCTGCGGTCGCGCACGCCAGTTTCCAGCCCTGAGAAGGCAATGGGTGTAAAACCCCAGGCGTGACTGAAATAATACGCGGCTTGCCTGGCATTACCCACGTAAAATTCGAGGTAGTCGAAATTTTG
>JADEYI010000739.1_pt1 | contig 36713 bp, 34 predicted proteins | sample 8542331 | NCBI WGS metagenome assembly JADEYI01 (sample SAMN16510988, study PRJNA670497) | mine drainage metagenome | isolation source: biofilm near Copperflume 1 | place: Germany: Marsberg coppermine Kilianstollen | collected 2018-02 | reverse complement strand
GAGCGTTTCGTGCCGCCGCACTACCTGCGCTGCCGCGAGTTCCTCGAGCTGATGCAGTCGCTCGCCGGCGCACGCTACGACGCCGCGCGCGCCGCGGCGCTGCTTGTCGAGCTGGAGCTGGAGCCGGGCGTGCTCGAGCGCCCCGTGCGCGAGTTGTCCAAGGGAATGACCCAGAAGCTCGGGCTCGCCGCCTGTTTCCTGGTCGAGCGCGAGATCTACGTGCTGGACGAACCCATGAGCGGCCTTGACCCTGCCGGCCGGGTCGCGGTCAAATCGGTGCTGCGGCGGCTCGTCGGCGAGGGGCGGGCGCTGCTGGTCACGTCGCACGTTCTGGCCGACATCGAGGAGCTGTGCTCCGCGATCGCGGTGCTGGACCGCGGCGCGATCAGGTTCCGCGGCGCGCCAGCCCAGCTTTGCGACCGTTTTTCGGAGCCTAACCTCGAGCGTGCTTTTCTGAGATGCATACGCGGTGATGGCAACTAGTCTGCGCGAAGCGCGAGAGGGCAGGCCGTCGCTGCTCATCGTCGACGACGACGAACTGATTACCGACACGCTGTCGTTCGCGCTCGGAGCCGACTTCGATGTCCTCACCGCCGAGTCGCGCGAGCAGGCGATCTCGCTGCTGCGCCAGCTGCCGCAGGCGCCGCAGCTCGCGCTGGTCGACCTCGGGCTGCCGCCGGTGCCGCACGTTCCCGATGAGGGATTCCAGCTCATCACGGACCTGCTGGCGCACGCGCCGAGCATGAAAATCTTCGTCCTGTCGGGCCAGAACGACGCCGTACACGCGCGCCACGCACGCACGCTCGGCGCGACGGAATTCATCGCCAAGCCCTGCGACCCCGCCACGCTAAAGCGAACCCTGTCCCGCGCGCTCGAAGTGCGCGCCGCCGAGCTCGGCCGGCGCCCAGAGGAAACGATCGGCCTGGTCGGCGACTGCCCGGCGCTGGCCAAGCTGAGGAGCCAGATCGCCCAGTTCGCCGATTCGCCCTTCCCGGTGCTGATCGAGGGCGAGTCGGGCAGCGGCAAGGACCTGGTGGCGCAAAGCCTGCACCGGCAGTCCGCGCGCGCGCCCAAGCCTTACCTCGCGCTCAACTGCGCCGCCATCTCGCCCTCGCTGGTGGAGCCGACGCTGTTCGGCTACGTCAAGGGCGCATTTACCGGCGCCAGCGGCAACAAGTCCGGCTACTTCGAGGACGCGCACGACGGCACGCTGTTCCTGGACGAGATCGGCGAGCTTCCGCTCGAGATGCAGGCCAAGCTGCTGCGCGTGCTGGAAAACGGCGAGTTCCAGCGCGTGGGCGAGACCCACGGGCGAATGTCGCGCGCCAGGGTGGTCGCCGCCACCAACCGCGACCTGCGCCAGGAAGTGAAGCGCGCAAGCTTCCGCCCCGACCTCTATCACCGTCTCTCGGTCCTGACCCTGAGCGTGCCGCCGCTGCGCGAGATGGATTCCGACAAGCTGCTGCTGCTCGATCACTTCCGCCGCTTCTACGCCGAACAGTCCGGGGCGCAGCTGTTTGCGCTCGACGGCGCGGCCGAGAAGCGCTGGCTCGCCTATCCGTTTCCGGGCAACGTGCGCGAGCTGCGCAACATCGTGATTCGGCTCACCACCAAGTATGCGGGGCAGCGGCTCTCGGTCGCGGAGCTGGAGCCGGAGTTCGACCTCGAGTCGCCGCTCGACTCGGCCGGCGGCGAATCCGGCCTGATGTCGCAGGCGCTGCGGCAGATCGAGCGCGAGCGCGGCTTCCACCTCGACCAGACGCTCGGAGCCTGGGAGCGCGCCTACATCGAAGCCGCGCTGCGCCTGACTAACGGCAACATGAGCCAGGCGGCCAAGCTGCTGGGCGTGAACCGCACCACGCTCTACAGCCGCATGAGCGCAGCGAGCGGGGAATCGCCGCCCCAGACGAAAGGCTAGCGGAGCCGAGGCGCGTGTACCTCGAGCACTTCGGGCTGAGCGAACCGCCGTTTCGCATCACGCCGCACACCGACTTCTTCTTCGACGGCGCCGACCGCGGCGCGACGCTCGAGGCGCTGATCTACGCGATCCTGAACGACGAGGGCATCGTCAAGGTGAGCGGCGAGGTCGGCAGCGGCAAGACGATGCTGTGCCGCGTGCTGATGGAGCGCCTGCCGGCGAAGGTCGAGACCATCTACCTCACCACGCCGTCGCTCGGGCGCGACGAGATCCTGTACGCGATCGCGGACGAGCTGCGGCTCGAGTTCTCCCAGGGCCGCATGAGCGTGGCGCTGCGCGAGCTGCAGGAGAACCTGATCCGGCTCTACGCCGAAGGGCGCCGGGTCGTGGTCCTGATCGACGAAGCGCACGCGATGCCCGAGGAAACGCTGGAGCAGGTCCGCCTGCTGTCGAACCTCGAGACCAGCCGCCACAAGCTGCTGCAGATCGTGCTGTTCGGCCAGCCCGAGCTCGACGAGGCGCTCGCCAGGCCGTCGCTGCGCCAGCTCAAGGACCGCATCACGCACAGTTTCCGCATGCGCCCGCTGTCCGTAGCGGAGGTCGCGCGCTACCTGTCGTTTCGCATGCGCGCCGCGGGGTACCGCGGCCCGGACGTGTTCACGCCCAAGGCGGTAGCGCTCATCGCGCGCGCCTCAGACGGCCTGACCCGGCGCATCAACATCCTGGCCGACAAGTCGCTGCTTTCCGCCTTCAGCGCGGATACGCACGCGATTACCGCCCGCCATGCGCGGGCGGCGATCGCCGATTCAGAGTTCTCGCCCTTGCGGCGCGCCAAGCGCCCGGCGCTTTATCTCGGAGCGGCGCTGGCGCTGGGGATCTTGATCGGCCTCGCGCTGCACTGGGCGCCGTCCGCACCGCCCGCTGCTAAGCCTGCCGCGGCCCCCGCTGCGACCCCCACTGCGCCGGCGCCCGCCCCGCACGCCGATCCGCCGCCGGCCCCACGTGCGCAAGCGGCGCCGGCCCCGCCCGCGCAGCCCGAACCGGCCGCGGAGACAAAGCCGGCGCCCGCGCCGCTGCTCAGCCGCGAGCAGGCGCAGCGCATCGAGCGTTACGACAGCCGCGGCCAGCGCCTGCTGGTCGAGCGCATCGCCGCGGCTCGCGCGCTGCTCGCGCGCGAGCCGGACGAGCGCTACAGCCTCGAGCTCTTCATCACCGACAACACCGACCCGGCACGCATGGAGCGATTCCTTGCGCGCGCGCGCAGTCTGGCGCTGCTGCCGGAGATGTACGTCATCCCGCTGGCGAGCGGGCGCGGGTACCGCCTGCGGGTGGTCTACGGCGATTTTCCGGACCGCGCGGCGGCGCTCGAGGCCGAGCGCGGGCTGCCGCCGAAGTATCAAAAGGAGTTCCGCACCACGCCGCGAAGCTTCGCCGACCTGCGCCGTCCGATGTGAGTTGTCAAAGTGCGGAAAAACTCCGTGCGACAGTCGCTTAGCGGGGTTTCCTAAAAAAGGGATCGTGCTATGCTCCCGGCGCAGGGACGGGCGCCATGAACCGAAGAAACACTGCTGCCTCCGCAATCATCGCCGCGCTGCTCGCCGGCTGCGGACAGATTCCGCTCAAGCCCGCGTCGACCCACATCGGCGCGGCCGACGCGCCGAGCGCCGAAGGCCAGATCCCGCCCCCGGTGCAGGTCGTTCCGGTGCTGCCCAAGCCGGAGCCGACCACCCGCCCTGAAACCTACAGCGTGGTGGTCAACAACGTCGACGTGCACGACCTGCTGTTCGCCCTCGCGCGCGACGCCAAGGTCAACGTCGACATCGAGCCTGGCATCACCGGCAAGGTGACGCTAAACGCGATCGACCAGACCCTGCCCCAGCTGCTCACCCGCATCGGGCGCCAGGTCGACATGCGCTACGAGCTGCTCGGGCCGGACCTGGTTGTCATGCGCGACACGCCGTACCTTCGGACCTACAAGGTCGATTACGTGAACCTCGACCGAAACGCCACCATGAAAGTGGCGGTTTCGAGTCAACTCGCAGGCGGCTCGGCGACCGGGGGGGCGACCGGGGGGGCGACCGGGGGCGGCGGACAGACGAACTCGTCGTCGTCGCTGGATATGACGTCCAACAACAAGTTCTGGCAAACGCTGATCGCCAACATAAAAGACATCCTGCGCGAAACCGACAAGGTAATCCCGTCCACCGCGACGACGCCCAATGCCGCTGCGCCCGCTGGTGGACAGCCGCAACCCGGTGGCGCCGCGCAGGCCGCGTCGCAGAAGACGCCCGCCGCCGCCCCGGTTACCTTTATCGAAAAGGCGTCGGTGATCGCAAATCCCGAGGCGGGGGTGCTCAGCATCCGGGCCACCTCGCGCCAGCACGCGAAAATCCAGGAGTTCCTCGATCAGGTGCTCGCTAACGCGCAGCGCCAGGTACTTATCGAGGCGACGGTCGCCGAAGTTCAGCTCAACAACCAGTACCAGCGCGGCATCGACTGGTCGAAGCTTCGCACCGGCTCGTCGGGATTCCAGTTTCAACAATCATCTGCCGTTACGCCCGCCGGGATCAACACTAACGCGCTTGTCGTCGGCTACGCCCTGGGAAACTACAATTTTACCTCTGCGGTGAAGCTGCTCGAATCGTTCGGCAGCGTGCGCGTGCTGTCGAGTCCGAAAATCAGCGTGCTGAATAATCAGGCTGCGGTCATGCGGGTGACCGACGACCTGGTGTATTTCACATTGCAGCCGGGCACAACCTCGATATCTGTATCGGGCAGCGGAACAGTTCAAGCGCCGGCCACGTTCACCACCACGCCGAACGTGTCCCCAGTCGGGCTGATCATCAGCGTCATCCCACAAATCAGCGATTCAGGCGCGGTCGTGCTAGACGTCCGGCCCACCATCCGGCGCAAGATCGGCGACGTCAGCGATCCGAATCCTGCCCTCGCCGCGGCAGGGGTGACGAGCCTCATTCCCGTCATCCAAACCCGCGAGATGGAGTCTGTGCTGCGTTTGCAAAGCGGCCAGATTGCAGTGCTGGGTGGCCTTATGCAGGACTCGGTCAGCAAGACCGAGGATACGGTGCCGGGGCTGAACAGGATTCCGGGCATCGGCTCACTTTTCGAGCAGCGCAAGGACCAGAATCAGAAGACGGAGCTCGTCATTTTCCTACGCTCGACGGTGCTGAACGATCCGAGCATCGGCGGCGACTTCCGCGATTTCCGCAGCTTGCTCCCGGGCGAGGACTACTTCAGCAAGCCGAACCCGGCCAAGCCCGCCGCGCTCGACTGACATGAGCCTGCTCCTCGACGCACTCAAGAAGGCGGAAAGAGCCAAGCAGGAAGCGCAGCGCCAGGCCGAGAGCGAAGCGGGCGCGTCGCCGCCCGAAGGCGAACTCAGGATCGCCGACGAGGCGCCGGTGCGCACGCGCGATCAGCTGCCCGAGATCTCGCAGTCGATGCAGATCGAGAGTGAGGACATCGAGCCCGTCAAGCAGCGCGCGGCCGAAAGCCCGCCGCTCACGCTTGAGCCCGCGGCACCCCCGCCGCCGCGCCGCCCGTCGCAGCCGGCCGGGCGCGTCGAAGCAAGCGGCGCTCAGTCCGCCGAGCGCGTAGCGGCCAAGAAAGTGTTCGAGGCCAAGTTCAAGGAGCCCAATCCACGCCTGCCGTTCTACATCGCCGTCGGCGTGCTGGCCGCGTTCGCGGTCTGCACCGCGGGCTATTTCTGGTACCAGCTGCGACCCCCTCCCTCGCTGGTGAATACCAACCCGCCGCCGCCGTCGGGCGAGCAGGCGGCCGCGCCGGCGCCAGGGCCCGCGCCGAGCGCCCAGGCAACGGCCGCCACGCCCACGCAAGCGGAGATTCCGGGACTGCCCGCAACCCCCGCCAGCGCGCCCGCAACTCCCGCTGCCAGGCCCGCCGCGCCCGCGGCGGCTGCCGTATCCTCGGCCGCCAAGCCGGCGCGCGCTTCGCGGCCGACCGCGCGGGTGCCGCGACCGCGCGCGCGGCCCGCTCGGCCCGCGGGAACCGAACTGCTGCGGCGCGACAATCAAGTGGCGGTGAAGCGCCCGGCGCCGCAGATCGACCCGCACGTGGCGGCGGGCTATGCCGCCTACCAGACGGGGGATGTCGCGGCGGCGCGCGAGGCCTACCGGCAGGCGTTGGGCGACGACCCGAGCAATCGCGACGCGCTGCTCGGCATGGCGGCGATCGAAATGCGCAGCGGACGCTTCGACGAGGCGGACAAGCTTTACCGCCGACTGCTGCGGGCGGATCCGCGCGACCCGCACGCCCAAGCCGGCCTGCTCGCGTTGCGCAGCGATCTGACCGACCCGGTGGCGGCCGAAAGCCGGGTCAAGACGCTGCTCGCGGACGACCCGGGCGCAAACGTGCTGTATTTCACGCTCGGCAACGAGTATGCGCGCCAGGGCCGCTGGGCCGAGGCGCAGCAGTCCTACTTCAAGGCTTATGCGGCGGATCCGGACAACCCGGACTTCGCCTACAACGTCGCAGTGAGCCTCGACCATCTGCGCCAGCCGAAGCTCGCGCTCGAATACTACCGCCGCGCGCTCGCGCTGGCGGCAAAGCGCAGCGCGAGCTTCGACCAGACTGCGGCGCGAAAGCGCGCGCAGACGCTTGGCGAATAACAGAATCTTGCGCCATCGGGGGACAGCGCCCGGGTATCATTGAGCTTGGATGAATTCGCCCACGAATCCCCAGGCCAAGCGCCACATCGGCCAGATCCTGATCGATCAGGGCATCCTGACCGAGGATCAGCTCAGGATCGCGCTGCTCGAGCAGATGAAATCCCACCTGCCGGTGGGGCGCCTGCTGGTGCAGCTCGGCTTCGTTTCCGAGGCCACGCTGCGCGACGCGCTGTCCGAAAAGCTCGGGCTGCAGTCGGTCGACCTGACCCGGATCATCGTCGACCCCGGCGCGCTCAAGATGCTGCCGCGCGACCTGGCGCGGCGCTACCGCATGTTCCCGATCGCACTCGACCGCCAGGCCAAGAAGTTCATCGTCGCGCTTTCGGACACCAACAACATCGTCGCGATCGACCAGCTGCGTACCCACCTCAAGGGCAATCTGGAGATCGAGCTGCGGTTGGCGGGCGACTCCGAGATCGAGCGCGCGATTGAGGACTATTACGGGCACGAATTCTCGATCGACGGCATCCTGCGTGAGATTGAAACCGGGGAAGTCGACTACACCTCGCTGGCCGACGACGACGAGTACAGCCAGCCGGTCGTGCGGCTGATCTCCGCGCTGCTGGCCGACGCGGTCGAGCGCGCCGCCTCCGACATCCACTTCGAGCCCGAGCAGAGCTTCCTGCGCATCCGCTACCGCATCGACGGCGTGCTGCGCCAGATCCGCTCGCTGCACAAGACCTACTGGCCGGCGATGGCGGTGCGCCTCAAGGTCATGTCGAAGATGAACATCGCCGAGACCCGCGCGCCGCAGGACGGCCGCCTGTCGGCGACCATGTCCGGCCGCACGATCGACTTCCGCGTCTCGAGCCTGCCCACCACGCACGGCGAGAATCTGGTGCTTCGCATCCTGGACCGCCAGAAGGGCATTGTGCCGCTCGACAAGCTCGGGCTGGAGGAAACGCAGCTCGACATGCTCAAGCGCATGATCGCAAGGCCGGAGGGCATCATCCTGGTCACCGGGCCGACCGGCAGCGGCAAGACGACCACGCTCTATTCGGTGCTGAACCACATCAACTCGGACGCGGTCAACATCATGACCCTCGAGGACCCGGTCGAATACCCGATGACGCTCATCCGCCAGACGTCGGTGTCCGAGGCCGCGAAACTGGACTTCGCCAACGGCATTCGCGCGATGATGCGCCAGGATCCGGACAAGATCCTGGTGGGCGAAGTGCGCGACCGCGACACGGCCGAGATGGCGTTTCGCGCCGCGATGACGGGCCACCAGGTCTACTCGACCCTGCACACCAATTCCGCGGTCGGCGCGATCCCGCGCCTGCTGGACATCGGCATCGTGCCCGACGTGATGGCGGGCAACATCATCGGCGTCATCGCCCAGCGCCTGGTGAGGAAGCTTTGCCGCACCTGCCGCCAGTCCTACGACCCCGACGTCAAGGAGCGGCGCCTGCTCGGGCTGACGCCGACCGAGCCGGCGACGCTGTACCGCGCCGTGGGCTGCGAGCAGTGCGACTACCAGGGCTACCGAGGGCGCGTTGCGATCATGGAAATTCTCAAGATCGACAGCAGCATCGACGAGCTGATCGCGCGGCGCGCCACCACGCGGGAAATTCTCAACGACGCCCGAGGCAAGGATTTCAAGACCCTGGCCGAAGACGGCACGCGTCAGGTGCGCGCAGGGCTCACCAGCGTCGACGAGCTGATGCGCGTGGTCGACATCACCGACCGCATGGCGTAGGGAAGAGGGCGCTCCGGCCCCGGTTCCAATGCCGCTCTACACCTATAAAGCGGTCGACAGCACAGGCAAGAACGTTCTCGGCCGGGCCGAAGCGGTCAACGTGTTCGACCTCGAGCAGCGCCTCGCCCGCATGGACCTCGACCTGATCAGCGGCGCGCCCTCGAGCCGGAAGAGCCGCTTCATCGGCGGCGCCAAGATCAAGCGCCAGGAACTGATCAATTTCTGCTTCCACCTCGAGCAGCTCACCACCGCCGGCGTGCCGGTAATGGAGGGCCTGGTCGATCTGCGCGACAGCCTCGAGAACCCGCGCTTTCGCGAGGTCGTTTCCGGAATGATCGAATCGATCGGTGGCGGGCGCAGCCTGTCGCAGGCGATGGCCGACTACCCCGAGGTGTTCGGCGGCGTGTTCGTCAGCCTGGTACGCTCGGGCGAACAGACCGGGCGCCTGCCCGAAGTGCTGAAGAGCCTGACCGAGTCAATCAAGTGGGAGGACGAGCTCGCGTCGCAGACCAAGAAGCTGATCATGTATCCGGCGTTCGTCGGCTCGATCGTACTGCTGGTCACGCTGTTCCTCATGATCTACCTCGTGCCGCAGATGACCGGCTTCATCCGCAATATGGGGCAGGAAATCCCGCTCCAGACGCGGATCCTGATCCAGGTCTCCAATTTCTTCGTCAACTACTGGTGGGGCGTGATTGCCGCCCCGTTCGCGTTCTGGTTCGGGCTGAAGTTCGCTGCGCGCACCTACCCGGCGGTGGCGTTCGCGATCGACCACTACAAGATCTCAATGCCCCTGGTCGGGCCGATCCTGCGCAAGATCATTCTGTCGCGCTTCGCCTCGAGCTTCGCGCTGATGTACGCCTCGGGCATCACGGTGCTCGACGCCATCCGCAGCTCGGAGGAGATCGTCGGCAACAAGCCGCTCGAGAACGCGCTGCGCACCGCCGGGCAGCAGATCGCTGAAGGCAAGAACCTCACCGCGGCGTTTCAGGACGCGGCGCTGTTCCCGCCGCTGGTGATACGAATGCTGAGGATTGGCGAGAACACCGGTGCGCTCGATACGGCCCTGCTTAACGTTAGCTACTTCTACAACCGCGAGGTGCGCGAAGGCATTGCCAAGGTGCAGGCGCTGATCGAGCCCGCTCTGACGCTGGTGCTGGGCGCGATCCTGGGCTGGGTGATGCTGTCGGTGCTCGGCCCGGTGTACGACACCATCTCCAAGATGAAGTATTAGCGCCGGCCCGTGTCAGCCAAGCACCTGCTCTACTTCACCGCGACCGATCACTACGTGTATCGCTGGTCGCGCCGCGCGCTCGAGCTGCAAGCGAGGTTTACCGCCGATGACGCCGGCGCGCTGGGTTTCCGGCAGTACCTGCGCGGCAAGAAGCGCGCCTTGTTCTATCTGGTGGCCGACCTCGCGGGCGAGGACTTCCACGAAGACCAGATTCCCTACCTGCGCGGCGGCGACCGCCAGGCGGTGATCGACCGGCGCCTGGCGCAACGCTATCGCGACACGCGGCTCGCGGCAGCGCTGTCGCTCGGCTACGTCGCAGGCCAGCGGCGCAACGAGCGGCTGCTGCTGGCCTCGTTCACCAACACGCAGCAGTTCACGCCCTGGCTTGACGCGCTGACAGAGTCCGGCACTAAGCTCGCCGGCGTATTCTCGGTGCCCCTGGCCGCGCCGGCGCTCGCGGCGCGCCTGGGCGCGCGCGAGGGACGCTGCTTCGTCATCACCGCCGACCGCGCCGGCCTGCGGCAATGCTTCGTCGAAAACGGCAAGCTGCGCTTCGCGCGCCTGGAGCGGACCGCCGACATGGCGCCCGAAGACCTGGCCGCGTTCGTGCGCTCCGAGACGATGCGCCTCGCCCAGTACCTGACGACGCTGCGGGCGCTGCCGCGCGAAGGCCCTCCGGTACAGGTGATGGTCGTGGCGCCCGCGGGACAGAAGGCGGCCTTCGAGCGCGTGCTGGCGTCCGATGCCAAGTTCGTATTCCACACCTTCGACCTGGACGAGGCGGCGCGCGCCGCCAAGGTGGGACAGGCCCCCGCGGAGACGCTCGCCGAGCGCCTGTACCTGCATCTGACGGTCAAGCAGACGCCGAAAGAGCAGTTTGCGCACAGGGAAGACCGGCGCGGCTACCTCCTGTGGCAGCTGCAGCGCGGCATCGCCCTCGCCGGCGCGGCCGGCCTGGCCGCCTGCGCGCTGTACGCGGGCACCCAGTGGCTCGACGTGATGTCGGCCCACGGCCAGGCCGTGAGCGAGCAGCGCGAGGCGGACCTGGCCGCGGATCGCTATCGCCGCATCACCGCGACCTTTCCGGTGACGCAGACCACCACCGACAACCTCAAGGCGACGGTGATCGAGTTCCGCAAGATCGCGAACCGGACCGCGTGGCCGGAGCCCTCGTTCGTCCACCTGTCCAAGGTGCTGGACGAGTTTCCCCGGATCGAGCTCGAGAGCCTGGTCTGGCGCGTCGGGCAGCCGGGCGGCCGCGGTCCGGGCGCGCCGCGGGGCGGCGCGGGGACCTCGGCCGGGCTGCTGCAGGGCAACGACACCGAGGAGCTCGAGATCGGCGGACGCGTGGCGACCACGCAGGGCTCCGACTACCGCGCGATCACGGCGGAAGTCCAGCGCTTCTCGCAGGCGCTCAGCAACGGCTCACCGTACCAGGTGGCCAACATGCAGCTTCCGTTCGACATCACATCGCAGGGAACCCTCACCGGCGACATCGGCTCGACGGCGCGCAACGAGGCGCCGCGCTTCACCATCGTCTTGTCGAGGCCCCTGAAATGATCGTGACGGCCCAGGAAGCCCGCAAGCTCGCGCTGCCCGCGATCGCGTTCGCGTTGTTGATCGGCGCCGGCGTGGCGCTGATCGAGTTCGTCGATTCGAGGCTCGCGGTCGCAACGCGCGAGCTGACCGTCGCCAAGGCGCACCATGCCGAGGCGCGCGAGCGGCTCATGCGCATCGCCGACGAGGAGCGCGAGGTAAACGAAAAGCTGGCGGTCTATCGCAGACTGCAGCAGCTGCACGTCATCGGCCCCGAGCGGCGCCTGGAGTGGGCCGACGCCATGTCGCGCATCAAGACCGGCCGCGAGCTGCTCGATCTGCGCTACCGCGTCGACCGGCAAGCGCTGCTCGTGTCGGTCCCGGGCAAGCCGGGCAACGTCGACTTCTACTCCAGCACCATGAAGGTCGATATCGCGCTGCTGCACACGGGCGACCTGCTGCGCTTTCTGGAAGACCTGCGCAATTCCGGCAACGCCTACTACGCGGTCCGGCGCTGCGAGATCACGCGCACGGGGCAGGCGCCCACCGGCACCTCGATCGTGCCGCGCCTGCGCGCCACCTGCGACATCGACCTGATCACCATCCTCGACCGGGCGGCAAAGTCGTGAAGCGCACGGTTACGGCACTATTCGGCCTCCTGCTCGCCACCGCTTCGGCGGCGTCGGCGGCACAGGAGCTCGGGCGGCTGTTCTTCACTCCCGAGCAGCGCGCCGAGCTCGACGCGCGCCGCAAGGCCCGCGTGCCCGACAAGCCGGCCGCGGTTCTGATCGAATCGCCCAGCACCACCTTCGACGGCTACGTCAAGCGCTCCAACGGCAAGTCGACCGTCTTCCTCAACGGCGAGCCGATCACCGAGGGCGCGGACGCCAAGCGCGTCCAGGTCGTTCCCTCGCGCGACGACCCGAGCCGCGCCGCGATCGAGCTGGGCGAGGGCGCACGGTGCATCCCGCTCAAGGTCGGCGAATCGCTCGACCGCGGCACCGGCGAAGTGAGCGACGTGATCGGCAAGGGCGAGGTCAAGGTCAACGGTCGTGGTGCGAAAGCACGCTAAACTCGAGCGCGGCGCCGCGCTGCTCGTCCTGATGGTGATTCTTGTGCTCGGCGTTTCGTGGATGCTGGCCTCCGCGTTGACTTCTTGGCTCAATCCCGCCGCGACCAATCCAAGCCGCAACGGCGAAGTGCTGGGTCAAGCGAAGGCGGCACTACTCGGGTACGTGGCGAAGGAAGTCATGGACATTTCCGGGGCAAACCCAGAGCAGAATCCGGGCCGTTTGCCCTGCCCCGAATTGCGCGCTTACGTCGGCACCGCAAATGAAGGCATAGCCGCAGGCAATTGCACGCTTCCAGCCGTTGGCCGACTGCCGTGGCGCACGCTCGGTCTGGACAAACTTGTAGATGCCTCCGGCGAGCCGCTTTGGTATGTCGTCTCGCCGGGATGGGCATACACAAGCGGAAATTTGCAAATCAACTTCAACACGGTCGGACAAATTACTTTGCAGAACGCTCAGGGGAATCCAATCGCATCGAACTTAATTGCGCTGATCATAGCGCCAGGTCCACCGCTCAGCGTTCAAGCGTCGCCTAACTGTGCGGCAATTAACCAGACACGGGCGCTCAGCACCCTTCCGCCGCCAGCTAACTGGTACCAGAACTATCTTGAGTGCCAAAACGCCACATACCTTGCGGCCACGACATTCGCGATGGCCGGACCGAGCGGCTCGTTCAACGACCAGGTCGTTCAGATCACCGCCAACGACGTCATGCGAGCAATCGAGGGACCGATAGCGCAGCGCATACAGACCCAGATCGCGCCTGCTATCAATTCCGTGTACACCACAGCCAACGGATGGACGAACACGCAACCGCTGTACCCGTTCGCCGCGCCGTTCAGCAGCCCGAGTCCCGAAGTCGATCCTCCGAACGATGGTAGTGTTGGCAACTACGAAGGCGTGCTACCGATCGCTCAAGACGCCGCCACCGAAGTGACGTGGCTGAGCGTCCCGCCGATTTCATGCACTATCTCACCGCCGGGAGGCGGCGTGAGCTGCGGTCTGTGCACCGTTTCGTCAACCACTGTTTCGTGCACAGTAGCGGGAGTGGGGCCACCCGCTCCAACTTTACAGCTCACGGCGTACGCGTCGAAAGTCGGCACTGGGTTCAGGCAGCCGCCCGGGATTTTATCCAAGGTCTCCGACCCGGGCTTTTCATCGCGCTCGATCGAAAACACGCTACAGAGCAATGGCACCGCAATGGTCGTCTACCAGGGCGTGCCCCCACTGGGAGTTTCGTCCCTGACAATTACCATCAACGCCGCGGACGACCCGATCACTTCTTCCGATCAAGCTATCGCCCCGAATACCAGTTGGTTCATCCGCAACCAGTGGTACAAGTTCACATATTACGCGGTGTCGCAGGGCTTCGCGCCCGGCGGCGCGGGTGGCTGCGGACCGAACCCGACGCTCCCGCTGTGCTTGACGATCAATAACGATGCCGTGCCGAACGATGATAAGCACGCCGTGCTTGTGTTCGCCGGGCGTGCCCTGACTACTCCGGCCGAGCGCGTCGGAGCGGCGTGTTCGACGAGCGCAGCACAGACGCGGCCGTCGGGCCAGCTCACGAGCTACTTTGAATGCGAGAATGCGACGGTCGCCGATTCCGTTTTCGAGAAGCGTCCCGCAGCGACGAGCGCTTTCAACGACCACGCCTTCGCCATCGCTCCATGAACTTGCCAGCCGCCCGCCGCCGCGCCGCCGGCTTCTCGCTGATCGAAATGGCGCTGGTGGTCGCCATCATCGGTTTCATTCTTGGCGGCATGGTGATGACGCTTTCGGCGCAGATCAGTCAGCACAACATCGACGAGACGCAAAGCCGCCTCAAGCAGGCGCGCGACGCGCTGCTCGGATTCGCAATTGCAAATGGGCGACTTCCGTGTCCGGCTTCGGCGACCAGTAACGGGCTTGAGTCGCCAGTGGGAGGAGGCACCGCCTGCACCAATCCCTACGACGGGTACTTGCCGGCGGTAACGCTCGGGTTCCAGCCGATCGACAGCAACGGCTACGCGGTCGATGCGTGGAACAATCGCATCCGCTATGCGGTGACACAAACGAGCGTTTCCGGCTCGTGCACGAGTTCCACCAGTCCGCCACCGTTTACCTCGTCGAATTTGAAGGCGAACGGCGTCGCCTGCCTACCGAATGACTTAGTCATATGCAAATCGGCTAGCGTCATTACTGCTACCGACTGCGGCCCGTCTAGCAATGCCGTGACCAACCAAAGCGCAGGCTTTAAGCCCGTCGTGGCGATCGTCTACTCTACCGGTAAGGACTTTACGACCCCGACCGCCGGCAACACGGACGAGGCAGCGAACCTAAACGGCGATGCGGTGTTCGTCAGCCATCCACCGGCCCCGCCAGGGGCCTCAGGCGGAGAGTTCGACGACCAGTTCGAATGGATCCCGGTCGGTCTGCTATACGGGCGCATGACGACCGCTGGGGTGCTGCCATGACATGGCGCGTCGGCCCCGCTCTGCTCTACCAACGACTGCGCAATGCCGGCGTCGAACCAGGCGACCCCGACGAGCTGCAGCTCAAGAAGCAGGTGCTGCTGTTCGCCTGCGGCCTGATGATCGCGGGCTCGGCGATCTGGCTCTCGATCTACTGGCTGCTCGGCTTGCCGCTGCCGGCCACGCTGCCGGTCGCGTTCCAGCTGCTGTCGCTGGCGACGCTGCTGATCTATCTCTGGACGCTCAATTTCGAGTTCTTCCGCGCGACGCAGCTCGGGCTGTGGCTGTTCGTGCCGTTCGTCGCGCAGTGGGCGATAGGCGATTTCGTTACCGCCAGCGGCATCATCCTGTGGGGCCTGCTCGCGCCGGTGGGGGCGGCGCTGCTGTATTCGGCGCGCGAGTCGCTGCCCTGGATGGTGGCCTACGTCGTGCTCACCGTCGCTTCGGGCTACGTCGACTACCAGTTGATCGGCGTGCCGCATATGACGCGCCACGTGCCGCTGCAGACGAGCGTCGTGTTCTTCGCGCTCAATTTCGCGGCCGTGGCGACGATGGTGTACTGGCTGCTGAGCTTCGCGTTCGCCGAGCGGGCGCGCTCGCGCGCGCGGCTGGAAGTGGCGCACGCCAAGCTGCAGGAGGAGCAGGACCGCTCCGAGCGGCTGCTGCTGAACATTCTCCCCGGCCCGATCGCCGAGCGCCTGAAGCATTCCAGCGAGGAGATCGCGGACGGGTTCTCCGAGGTGACGGTGATGTTCGCCGATATCGTCAATTTCACGCAGATCGCCGAGCACATGACGCCGGCCCAGGTGTTCGCGCTGCTGAACCGGATGTTCTCCGAGTTCGACACGATTGCGGAGCAGCACGGGCTGGAGAAGATCAAGACGATCGGCGACGCATACATGGTGGCGGGCGGCCTGAACGGCGGCGAAGCGGACTTCAGCGCCGCGACCGCGGAGCTCGCGCTCGACATGTGCGACGTGGTCGCCCAGGGCTATGTCGTCGAGAACAGGCCGCTCCAGCTTCGCATCGGCATCGGCACCGGGCCGGTCGTCGCGGGCGTGATCGGCCGCAAGAAATTCATCTACGATCTGTGGGGCGACACGGTCAACATCGCCAGCCGCATCACCACCGAGGGCGTGCCCGGGACGATCCACGTCGACGAGCCGACCTTCCTGCGGCTGCGCGAGCACTACGACTTCCATCCGCCGCTGACGATCTACCTCAAGGGCAAGGGCGACACCAGGGTCTACCGCCTGGCCGGGCGGCGCGCGAGCGCCTGATATCAGCGCACGGGCGCCCCGCCCGACAGAGCGAAGCACACTTCGCCATCGCGGTTCGACTGCAGCTCGAGCAGGTAGCCGCTCGCCTCGGCCTGGCGCGCCGCCTGGTAGAGCCCGATCCCCAGCCCCGAGCCCGACACCACCGGCGCGCGCAACAGCGTGGTCGCGAGCTCGGGCCGCACTGCCTGGCCGGTGTCGCATACGCGCAGCTCCACGCGCTCACCGCAGGTGAGCGTCACACGGATCCGCACCGCGGTTTCCGCATTGCGCTTGGCGAGCGCGTTCTGCAGCAGGTTGTCGGCCACGCTGTCGAACAGACCGCGCGGGATGCGCACGCCGGGCCGCAGACCTTCGGCTGCGAATTCGACCCGCTTGTCGCGGTATTGCAGCGCGACCGATTCCCACCATTCGTCCGCCGGCCTAAGCGGCTCGGTCTGGGGATAGGGTTGCTGCAGCCGCTCGAGCGTGTCGCCCAAGCGCCGCGCGATCACCGGCAGTTGGCGCCGGATGAGCGCCTGCAGCTCGGCGGACTCGGGCTCGCGCTCGGCGACCGCGCAAAGCGCGTTCAGCGACTGCAGCAGATTCTTCACGTCGTGCGTCATGCGCGCGCCGGTCTCGTGTACCGCCTCGAGATAGCTCTGCTGCTTGAGCTTCTGCTCGCGCAGCTTGGCGATGTAGAACTCGCCCAGCAGCTCGCCGAGCAGGCTAAGGTGCCAGTGCAGCGCCGGACTGGTGCGGTAGCGCGAGTGCAGGGTGAGCGCGAGCTCGCTGTTCTCGAAGTCGACCCGGTAGGGCGTCTTCTGCCCTGCCGTGCCCTGGCCGTGCGCGCCGCGCCACTCGACGCCGGCGATCCACTGCAGCCGCATCAGGGCGGCGACGGCCTCGCCGAGAAAGCGTTCCGGGCGCGTCTCCACCTGCGACAGCTCGGCCAGGAAGTACAGCCACTTCTCCACCGGCAGGCCGATCGAAAACAGGTAGCGGGAGAAGAACACGTTCAGACCGGCGTAGCCGGTGCGCGGATCCCAGGCGAGTCCAAGCAACAGCACCATCCCCGCGATCGCGAACACGGTATAGGTCAGCGCCTGCAGGTACGAGGTCCGGCCGAGCGTCATGAAAGTGAAGCTGCCGAGAATGACGATGCCCAGCAGCAGCATCACGAACACGCTGTAGAAGAAGTCGATGACCTGCGCCGAGTCGGGCCCCTCGGGCTCGATCGGCAGCAGCGCAGCGACGAGCAGGATCAGCGGCAGGCCGTACTGGGCGGCGAGGCGCAGCTCCGGCGAGATCTCCTGCCGCGGGGCGATCTCGGGCAGGATCACGACCGCGAGCAGGGCCAGCAGATAGAACATGACCAGCAGGTGAAAGCGCCGCTGCCAGCGCGCGTCATGCTGATAGATCTTTCCGCCCACGAGCCCGGCCAGCACGACCACCCACAATGCGAGCAGCCACCAGTCGAGCCGCAACATGACGCCCGCGGCCGCGACAACGATCAGCACGACCTGGCTGGTAGAGACCCGATGCTGGCCGCGCAGGAACGGTTGCCAGAGCAGGAACAGCCCGAGATGAGCGAGTAGCAGGCCGCGCGCCCAGACGTCGGTGACGCCGCGCACCGCGGCCACGTGCAGCAGCGCGAGCATCGCCACGACCACGAGCGCCCAGTAGCGCTGGCTGAGCCGGGTGACGGGGCCGGTCAGTCGCGCGAGCGGCAGCAGGGTCATGGGTTATGGCGTAAATTGAGCGGGTTTCCGACGCCATTGTAGCCATGCACGCCGCCATCCTCGCCCGCTTCGTCGTCCTCGAAGCCCGCCGCAGCGGGTTGCCCTGGCTGGTGGCGGCGAGCATCGCCGCCGGCTTGGGGCTGGCGGCCTTCCTGTCGCAGGTCGCGGTGACCGAGAGCCTCGAGTTGCAGACGGCGATCGTGGCGGCGCTGCTGCGCGCGTGCGGGGTGTTTCTGGTCGCAGCGCAGGTCGTCACCAGCACGCAGCGCGAGCGCGACGACAAGGGGCTCGAGCTGATGCTCTCGCTGCCGCTGTCGCGCTCGGCGTACTACCTCGGGCGGCTGGCGGGCTTCGCCGCCTGCGGCGCGGTCGTTGCGGCCTGCTTCGCGCTGCCCCTGCTGCTGTGGAGCCCGCCCCAGGCCGTGTTGCTGTGGGCGCTTTCGCTCGGCGCGGAAACGGCGCTGATGGCCGCCGCGGCGATGTTCTTCTCGGTCGTGCTGGTGCAACTGGTGCCCGCGGCCGCCGCGACTGCCGGCATGTACCTGCTGGCGCGCTCGATCGGCGCGATCCAGGCGATCGCCGGGGGGCCGCTCGCCGAGCCCTCGCTGCCGCAGCAGCTCGCGCGCTGGAGCGTCGACGCGGTGGGGCTGCTGCTGCCGCGCCTGGACTCGGTGACGCGCACCGACTGGCTGATCTACGGCTCGCCCGCGCTCGGCGCCTACGGTGCCGCGCTTGCGGGGCTCGCGCTGTACGCGCTGCTGCTGGTGGCGGCCGGACTGTTCGACTTCCACCGCCGCAACCTGTGACCCGCGACGAACGCCCGCTGGCGGCGGTCCCGCGCTGGGTCTGGTTCAGCCTGGCGCTCGCGCTCGCGGCCCAGATCGCCTGGCAGATCGCGCGCCCGCAGACACCGCGCGCCGCCTCCGACCTGCCGCCCCCGCCCGCGCCGGGGATGCTGCGGCTGGCGAGCTTCGGCGAGCCGGCGGCCGCCGCGCGCCTGGCGATGCTCTACCTGCAATCGTTCGACTTGCGTGCCGGCAACGACATCCCCTACCGGGACCTCGACTACCGGCGGCTGATCGGCTGGCTGCGCGCCATCCTTGCGATCGATCCGCGCAGCCAGTATCCGCTGTTCGCCGCCGCGCGCATCTACGCCGAGAATCCCGATCCGCGCAAGGCGCGGGCGGCGCTCGAGTTCGTCTACCAGGAATTCCTCAAAGACCCGAACCGCCGCTGGCGCTGGCTGGCGCACGCCGCGCTGCTGGCCAAGTACCGCCTCAAGGACCTGCCGCTCGCGCTGCGCTACGCCACCGCTATCGAGCGCCTGACCACGGCGCCCGACGTTCCGCTGTGGGCCAAGCAGATGCGCGTCTTTATCCTGGAGGACATGGACGAGCTGCAGGCCGCCAAGGTGATGCTGGGCGGGCTGCTGGCGAGCGGCCAGATCAAGGACCCCGCCGAGTTGCGGTTCCTGAAACAGCACCTCGAGCAACTCGAGGCCCGGATCAAAGCGCGGAACGCGCGGCGCGAGGCAGAGTGAAATATGTCACGTCCCCGACGAAACTGTCGATATCCCGACGCCTTGGTGTGTATTACTTCACAGAACAATGTTATCAATCAATAGCTTACAACCTGGCATGACCATTGCTTGTACGCTAGCGTTCAGTCTCAGCAATGAGAGGTAACACGATGAAAGCCGTACAGAAAGGCTTCACCCTGGTCGAGATCGCGATCGTGCTGGTGATTATCGGCCTGCTCCTTGGAGGCATCCTCAAGGGCCAGGAAATGATCACCCAGGCCAAGATCAAGAACGCGGTCGCCGACTTCTCCGGCATCTCGGCCGCCTACTACGGCTACCAGGACCGCTACCGCGCGATTCCCGGTGACGATCCGAATGCGGGCACTCGATGGGCCGGAGCAGGCAGCGGAAGCGGCAACGGCGTAGTCGGCGGCACTTACAATGTTAGTTGCCCTACGACAGTAGACACCACCACGCCTGTCAGCGCGACGCCGGAATCTTGCCTCTGGTGGGATGACCTGCGCCGCTCCGGTTTCGTCGCGGGCAACGGTGGCAAGCAGCCGTTCAATGCGTTTACCGGAATTCTCGGTGTCGAAACGGGCGATGGCGCTGCGACGCCGGCGACAGCTCTCGGCGGGTTCGCGGGCTTGATCATCTGCTCGGCGAATATCCCCGATAAGGTTGCGATCGCGATCGACACACAGATGGATGACGGGCTCATCGGGACGGGAACCGTGCGCGGCCAGAAGCAAACGACCCCGAATCCGGCCATCAACAACGCAGCCGACACGGTGCCGTACGCCGAAACCGGCACCAATACCTACACACTTTGCCGCTCGCTGTAACTCAAGACATCAACCCTTCGGGGGACGACAAGGCCGGCACTGTCGGCCTTTTTTTGCCCGCGTTCAGCCCTGCAGCAGCTTCGTTTCGGCCAGCGCCAGGCTCTCCGGCACGCCGAGCAGGATGACGACGTCGCCCGCCTCGAGGCCACCGACGTGGGCCGGCTCGAGGTTGCGCGCGGCGCCCGGCCGGCGCACCGCCTTGACCTGCACCCCGAGGTCCGCGAGGCCCAGCGCGCCTAGCGCGCGGCCGACCGCATGCGCGCCCGCGCTGAGGGTCACCGCGTGCAGGCGCGGCAGCGCCTCCTCGCCGACGGCGGGCTCGTCACTGATGCCGTGGAACAGCCCGCGCAGCAGGCCGTAGTGCTGGTCGCGCACCCGGCGCATGCGCCGCATGACCCGGGCGAACGGCACGCCGATCCAGACCAGCGTGTGCGAGGCGAGCATCAGCCCGGATTCGAAGGCCTCGGGCACCACCTCGGAGGCGCCCGCAGCGGTCAGCTTTTCGATGTCGCGCTCCTCGCGCGCGCGCACGATCACCGGCACGGTCGGGTTGAGCGCATGGATGTTCGCCAGCACCCGCACCGCCGCGGCCGCGCCGGCGAAGGTGATTACCACCGCGGCGGCGCGCGAAATGCCGGCCGCGACCAGCGATTCGCGCCGCGCGCAATCGGCGAACACGACGATGTCGCCGGCGAGCGTCGCCTCGCGCACCCGCTCCGGATCCAGGTCGAGCGCCACATAGCGCACGTTTTCGGATTCCAGCATGCGCGCCAGCCGCTGCCCGTTGCGCCCGTAGCCCAGGATGATGACGTGCTGCTCGGTCTCGATCGATTGGACCGCGATGCGGTGCAGCTCGAGCGACCTCGTCATCCATTCCGAGCGCGCCAGGCGCATCACGATGCGGTTGCTGGCGCCCATCACGAATGGCGTTGCCAGCATCGACAGGATCATCGCCGCCAGCAATGCCTGCAGCATGGGATCCGGCACGATGCCCTCGCCGCGCGCGAGTGTGAGCAACACGAAGCCGAATTCGCCGACCTGCGCGAGCGACAGCCCGACGCGCAGCGCGGTGCCGGGGGCGCTGCCGAACACGCGCGACAGCAGCGCGATCAGACCCAGCTTGGCGCCCATCAGCAGCGCGAGCAGTAACAGCACCAGTGCCGGATGGCCGAGCACCAGGCGCGTGTCGAGCATCATGCCGACGGTGACGAAAAACAGGCCCAGCAGCACGTCGCGGAACGGCTTGATGTCCTCCTCGACCTGGTAGCGGTACTCCGTTTCGGAAATCAGCATCCCGGCCAGGAACGCCCCCAGCGCGAGCGACAGGCCCGCCAGCCCGGTCAAGAAGGCGAGCGCGAGCGTGATCAGCAGCACGTTGAGGACAAACAGCTCGGTCGAGCGCCGCCGCGCGACGACGCCGAACCAGGCGCGCATCGCCTTGGGACCGACCACCAGCAGCACGCCGAGCGCGAGCGCCGCCTTGGCAAGCGCGAATGCGATGGCAACACCGGTCTCGCCGGCGGGCCGCCCCAGGGCCGGGATCAGGATCAGCAACGGCACCACCGCCAGGTCCTGGAACAGCAGCACGCCGATGATCTCGCGTCCGTGCGGCGAATCGAGCTCCATGCGTTCGGCGAGCAGCTTGGAGACGATCGCGGTGGAGGACATCGCCGCCGCGCCGCCCAGCACCAGGCCGACCTGCCAGGACCCGCCCAGCGCGACCGACGCCAGCACGCACAGCGCGACTGTTGCCGACACTTGCAACAGCCCGAGCCCGAATACCACGCGCCGCATCACCAGCAGCCGCGGCAGGCTGAACTCCAGTCCGATCGAGAACATCAGGAACACGACGCCGAACTCGGCCAGCCGGCGCGTTTCCTCGCTATCTTCGATCAGCCCGAGAGCATGCGGGCCGAGCGCGAGTCCGGTGACCAGGTAGCCGACGATCGGCGGCAGCGACAGGCTGCGGCACGCGACGACCGCCAGCACACTGCTCGCGAGCAGGACCAGCACCGGTTGCAGGGCGATACCCGTGGCGTCCATCGGGAAAAAGGGTCGGTTGGGCTATACTTCCTCGCTATGATAAGCGCTTCGTCAACGGCGCTGGAACTTGCGCGCCGCGTGCTGGCGATAGAGGCCGACGCGGTACGCGCGCTGATCGACCGCATCGACGAGCGCTTCCTGGATGCCGTGTCGCTGATTCTCGGCCGCGGCGGCCGCGTGGTGGTGAGCGGCATCGGCAAGTCCGGCCACATCGCGCGCAAGGTCGCATCGACCCTCGCGAGCACCGGCACGCCGGCGTATTTCGTTCATCCGGCCGAAGCGAGCCACGGCGATCTCGGCATGATCCAGCCGGACGACATCTTCATCGCCATCTCGCACTCGGGAGAGAGCGAGGAACTGCTCAGGATCATCCCGTTGATCAAGCGCCAAGGCGCTAAGCTGATTGCGATCACCGGCAAGCACGACTCGACGCTCGCCCGCGAGGCCGATATACACCTCGACGCGGGCGTGGCGCAGGAAGCCTGTCCGCTCAACCTCGCTCCGACCGCGAGCACCACCGCCGCGCTCGCGCTGGGCGACGCGCTCGCGGTAGCGCTGCTCGACGCGCGCGGCTTCTCGGCCGACGATTTCGCGCGTTCGCACCCGGGCGGCACGCTCGGCAGACGGCTGCTGACTCACGTCGCCGACGTCATGCGACGCGGGACGGACGTGCCGTCGGTCCCGGAAACGGCCAGCCTGCGCGAGACGGTGCACGAAATTTCGCGCGGCAGGCTGGGAATGACGGCGGTAGTGGACGCGGCGGGCCTCATCGTCGGCATCTTCACCGACGGCGATCTGCGGCGCGCGCTCGACAAGGTGGCGGATTTTTCGAGCGCCAGCATCGCCGAGCTGATGACGCCGGGCCCGCGCACGATCCGGCCGGAGGCGCTTGCGGTCGAAGCGGTGCAGCTGATGGAGCGCCACAAGATCAACCAGCTTGTCGTCGTCGACGAAAGCGGCAGGCTCGTGGGGGCGCTCAACATGCACGACCTGTTCCGCGCCAAAGTCATCTGAGCCGATGAGCGAAGTCTCCAGCGCCGCGCTCGAGCGTGCGCGACGCGTGCGCCTGATGATCTTCGACGTGGACGGCGTGCTGACCGACGGGCGGCTCTGGTACGGCCCCGCGGGCGAGACGCTGAAGGCGTTCCACACACTCGACGGGCACGGGATCAGGATGCTGGCGCAGAGCGGCGTGCTGCCTGCCATTCTGAGCGGGCGCCGCTCGCAGGCCGTCGCGCAGCGCGCGGCCGAGCTCGGCATCGGGCACGTACTGCAGGGAATCGACGACAAGCGCTCGGCCTACGCCGCGCTCCTGGCGCAGCTCGGCCTGCAGGCCGAGGCCACGGGCTACGTCGGCGACGACGTGGTGGATCTGCCGGTGCTGACGCGCTGCGGCTTCGCCTGCGCTCCGCGCGAGGCGCCGCCGGCGGTGAGGCAGCGAGTTCACTACGTGTGCGAGTCGCCGGCCGGCGCCGGCGCGGTGCGCGAGATTTGCGAGCTCCTGATGCGCGCACAGGGTTCGCTCGAGGCCGCCCTGGCTCGATACCTGGCGTGAGACTCTCGGCGACCGGGCTGTTCCCGCTTGCGCTGATGCTGGCGCTGGCGATGGTGACTTTCTGGCTCAAACAGGCGGTGCAGGAGCCGCCGGCCCAATCGACCCTGCGGCGCCACGACCCGGACTACATCGTGGAAAACTTCAATATCACGAGCTACGACCCCGGCGGGACCGCACAATCCACGTTGGCAGCGGCGAAAATGATACATTACCCGGACGACGACTCGACCGACCTGGTCGCGCCGCGGATGGTGCAGACCAAGCCGGGCGAGCCGCGCATGACGGTCACTGCCGACCGCGGCACGCTGTCGCAGGGCGCCGACGAGCTGTTCCTCTACGGCGACGTCCTGCTGGTTCGCGCCGCTGACGCGGAACGCCCGGAAATGCGCATGCGCACCAGCTTCCTGCATATCGTGAGCGCCAAGTCGCTGGCGCTGACCGACCGCCAGGTGACGATCAGCGACAAGGAGCAGTCGATCACCGGGAGGGGAATGGAATACAACAACGAGCTTGGACGGCTGACCCTGCACGAGCGCGTGCGCAGCCGATTCGAGTCGGATAAGAGCAAGCCATGAGACCGCGCAAACGCCCGGCCGTCGCCCGCGCTCTTGCCGCCGCTCTCGCCGTGGCAGTGCTGCAGGCGCCGCCGAGCGCGCACGCCGAGAAAGCCGACAAGGACAAGCCGACTGAAATCGAATCGAACCGCATGCTGTCCGACGAGATGCGCCGGATGAGCGTCTTCGAGGGCAACGTGGTGCTGACGAAGGGGACACTGGTGGTTCACGCCGACCGGCTCGTGGTGCGCCAGGATACGGACGGCTTCCAGCACGTCACGGCGACCGGCAACCCGGTGCGGTTCCGGCAGAAGGCGGATTCGAAGAACGGCAAGCAAGGCGCCTGGATCGAGGGCGAGGCGAAGCGCATGGAATTCGACGCGCGCCAAGACAAGTTGGAGCTGTTCGGCGATGCACGTGTGTCGCGCGACAAGGATGTGGTGCGCGGAAACTACATCTTCCTCGACCAGCGCTCGGGCTTCTACTCGGTCACGGGCGGCGCCGACGCACCGCAGGGCCGGGTACGCGCAGTGCTGCAGCCGAAGAAGGAGCCGTCCGTCGCCGCACCGGGCGCCTCGCCGGCGCCGGCCGCGAAATGAGCGTATTGCGCTCAGGAAATTTGCGCAAGCGCTACAAGTCGCGCACCGTGGTGCAGGACGTCTCGCTCGAGGTCTCGAGCGGCGAAGTCGTCGGGCTGCTCGGGCCGAATGGCGCCGGCAAGACGACCTGCTTCTACATGATTGTCGGGCTGGTGCCGGCCGACGCCGGAACCATTCAACTGGATGGGCGCGACCTCACTCACCTCCCCATCCACCGCCGCGCCCGCCTCGGGATCTCCTATCTGCCGCAGGAGAATTCCGTCTTCCGCAGACTCACGGTGGAGGAGAACGTGCGCGCCATTCTGGAGCTGCAGGGCCTGGCACAGGCGGAGATCGAGCCGCGGCTCACCGAACTGTTGAAGGATCTGAGCATCGCCCACCTGCGCAAGCTGCCCGCGCTGTCGCTCTCCGGCGGCGAGCGTCGCCGGCTCGAGATCGCGCGCGCTCTTGGTACCCGTCCCTCGTTCATCCTGCTCGACGAGCCGTTCGCCGGCGTAGACCCAATTGCGGTGCTCGATATTCAGCGCATCATCCGCTTCCTCAAGGAGCGTGGCATCGGCGTGCTGATTACCGACCACAACGTGCGCGAAACACTGGGCATCTGCGACCGCGCCTACATCATCAACGAAGGTGCCGTTCTGGCATCGGGGCAGCCCGAGGAAATTGTCTATAATGACAGCGTGCGCCGCGTATACCTCGGCGAGAACTTCCGCATGTAGCGCGCTCCGCGCTTCAGCCCATTAATGAAGCCGACCCTGCAGTTCCGGCTGTCGCAGCACCTGACGCTCACGCCTCAGCTGCAACAGTCCATCAAGTTGCTGCAGCTCTCGACGGTCGAGCTCAACCAGGAAATAGAACGCCTCCTGATGGAGAACCCGATCCTCGAGCGCGAAGACGGCGAGACCGAGGCCGCTGCCGCGCCGCCGCCCGCGCAGGCCGGCGAGGCGAACGCGCAGGCGCCTGCGGACACGGCGCCGCAGACCGAGCCGCGCGATGACTGGGACATCGGCCAGGGGGCAGCGTGGCGCGGCCCCGACGACGACGAAGGCGACCGGACCTTCGTCGCGCCGGACCAGCCCTCGCTGCGCGACCACCTCTACACGCAGCTTTCGCTCACCAATCTCGACCACCGCGACAGGGCGCTGATCGGCATGCTGGTCGATGCCTTGGACGAGGACGGCTACCTTACGCAGAGTCTGGAAGACGTGGCGGCGATGCTCCCGCAGGAAGCCGAAGCGGGCGTGGAGGACCTGGCGATCGCGCTGCGGCACCTGCAGAACTTCGAGCCCACCGGCGTCGGCGCGCGCTCGCCCTCCGAGTGTCTCGCGCTGCAGATTCGCGCCGGGGGCACCGACGCTCCGGTGCGGCGGCTCGCGCTCGCGATATGCGAGCAGCACCTCGAGCTGCTTGCCAGCCGCGACTACGCCCGACTCAAGGCGGCCACGGGCGCGAGCGAAGACGAGCTGCGCGCCGCGCAGCGTCTGATCCTGAGCCTCAATCCGCGCCCGGGCGCGGCTTTCGCCTCGGTAGAAACGCGCTATGTGGTGCCGGACGTGATCGTGCGCAAGGTTAGGAACGTCTGGCGCGCCAGCCTGAATTCCGACGCGCTGCCCAAGCTGCGCGTCAACCGCCTGTACGCGGAGCTCGCCGGCAGCCGCAGCGGCGGCAAAGCGCTCGCCTCCCAGCTGCAGGAGGCGCGCTGGCTGATCAAGAACGTGCAGCAGCGCTTCGATACAATATTGCGTGTGTCGCAGGCGATCGTCGACCGGCAGCGGCATTTCTTCGAGCACGGCGAGGTTGCAATGCGGCCGCTGGTACTGCGCGAGATCGCCGAAACGCTCGGATTGCACGAGAGCACGATCTCGCGCGTCACCACGCAGAAGTACATGGCCACGCCGCGCGGCAGCTACGAGCTGAAGTACTTCTTCGGCAGCCACGTCGCGACCGAGACGGGCGGCGCGGCCTCCTCCACCGCGATCCGCGCGCTGATCAGACAGCTGGTGGCGGCCGAGGACACGCGCGCGCCGCTGTCGGACGCCAAAATCTCGCAAATTCTGGGGCAACAGGGTATCGTAGTGGCAAGGCGCACGATCGCGAAATACCGCGAATCCCTCCAAATTCCTCCCGTCAACCAGAGAAAATGCCTGTAGGAGAAGCGAGAATGAATCTCAGCGTGAGCGGCCACCATCTCGAAGTGACGCCGGCGATCCGCAGCTACGTTCAAACCAAACTGGAGCGCATCAAACGCCATTTCGACCACGTCATCGACGCCCACGTCATTCTCTCGGTCGGCAAACTCAGGCAGAAGGCCGAAATCACGCTTCACGTTCGCGGCAAGGACCTGCACTGCGAATGCGAAGAAGACGATCTTTACGCCGCGATCGACCTGCTTACCGACAAGCTCGACCGCCAGGTCATGAAGCACAAGGGCAAGGCCTACGACAAGCCGCACGACGCCCTGAAAAGGCAGGAACTGAGCTCCTAGGGCCAGCGGATGGCCGCGCCCCGTAACCCGCTGCATTGGGCTATAATTCGCGCCCACTGCAGTCGCCCGCCTGCCCAGGCATGAGCCTAGTCGCGAAACTCCTCCCGCCCGCCAACGTGGTGCTCGACCTTTCGGTCTCGAGCAAGAAGCGTCTGTTCGAGCAGGTCGGCCTGCTGTTCGAGAACAATCACGGTATCGCGAGGAACCTCGTGTTCGACAGCCTGTTCGCGCGCGAACGCCTCGGCTCGACCGCGCTCGGCCAGGGCGTGGCGATTCCGCACGGGCGCATCAAGGGGCTCAAGGACGCGCTGGGTGCGTTCCTGAGGCTCGAGCAGCCGGTGGCGTTCGACGCTCCGGACGGCAAGCCGGTCAACCTGCTGTTCGTGCTGCTGGTGCCCGAGCAGGCAACCGAAAAGCACCTGCAGATCCTGTCCGAGCTGGCGCAGATGTTCAGCGACAGGAGCCTGCGTGAATCCATGGCGGGCGCGCCCGACGCGAGCGCGCTGCACCAGCTCATCGCCGCCTGGCAGCCGGATGTTTCAGGTCAACGTCGCGCAGCTGCATGAGGACAACCGCGAGGCGCTCTCGCTTGCCTGGCTCGCGGGGCGCGACGCCAGCGTCGCGGTGCAGCGCGACGCGGCGGCCTCGGCCGCACTGATCGGCCACCTCAACCTCACCCATCCGAACAGCATCCAGGTCCTCGGCGCCTACGAGGCGGCGATGCTCGCCGGCGGCGATCCCGCCGCCCGCGCCGAATTCGCGGCGCGGCTTTTTGTCGCGTCGCCGACGGCGGTGATCCTCGCCGACGGCGTCGGCCCCACGCGCGAGCTGCTCGAAGGCGCGGAGCACACGCACACACCGCTGTTCACGACTCGCGTGCCCGCACCGCGGGTGATCGAGAAGCTCTCGCGCTACCTGGCCAAGGCACTGGCCGAAACCACCGAGCGCCACGGTGTGCTGATGGATGTCCTCGGCCTCGGCGTGCTGATCACCGGCGATTCCGGCGTCGGCAAGAGCGAGCTCGGCCTGGAGCTGATCAGCCGGGGCCACGGCCTGGTCGCGGACGACGTGGTCGAGATCTCGCGCATCGCGATCAATACGCTGGAAGGACGCTGCCCGCCGCTGCTGCGCGATTTCCTCGAGGTGCGCGGCCTGGGGCTGCTCGACGTGCGAACGATCTTCGGCGAAACCGCGGTGCGCCCGAAGATGAAGCTGAAGCTGATCGCACACCTCGAAAAGCCCGCCCAGGGCCAGCGCGAAGCCTCGGAGCGCCTGCCGCTGGCCGAGCTGTCGGAAGAGATCCTCGGCGTCACGGTCCGCAAAGTGGTGATCCCCGTGGCCGCGGGCCGCAACCTGGCCGTGCTGCTGGAGGCCGCCGTACGCAACTACATCCTGCAACTCAGGGGCATCGACTCGATGACGCAGTTCATGGTGCGCCAGAAAAGGGAAATCGAGCGCGGAACCTGAGCGCCGTCCGACCCGCCATGCAGCTCATCCTGGTCAGCGGACTCTCGGGCTCGGGCAAGAGCATCGCGCTGAACGTGCTCGAGGACGGGGGCTACTACTGCGTCGACAATCTTCCCGCGACGCTGCTGGTGCAGGTGGCCGACTTCCTGCAAGAGGCCGGTCATGAGCGCGTCGCGGTAAGCGTCGATGCGCGCAGCGCGGCGCTTCCCGCGCTGCCCGAGAACGTGTCTCGCCTCAAAGCGAGCGGCATCGACTGCCGCGTGCTTTTTCTCGAGGCGAGTACGCAGACGCTGCTGCGCCGGTTCTCCGAAACCCGCCGCCGGCACCCGCTTACGGTGGCAGGCCTCGCGCTCGCCGAGGCGATCGAGCGCGAACGGGCACTGCTCTCGGGCGTAGCCGAGCTCGGCCACCGCATCGACACCGGCGAGCTGCTGCCGCGCGCGCTGCAGAGCTGGATCAAGGAGCTGGTCGGCCTCGGCGGAGGATCGCTCACGCTGCTGTTCGAGTCGTTCGCGTTCCGCGACGGCATCCCGCTCGATGCCGACTGGGTGATCGACGCGCGCATGCTGCCAAACCCCCACTACGACGCCACACTGCGGCCGCTGACCGGGCGCGATGCCGCGGTGGCGAGCTACCTCGGTGGCCAGGAAACGGTGCAACGCCTGATTGTGGACGTGCGGGACTTCCTCGGCCGCTGGCTGCCCGAGATCGAGCGCGAACAGCGCAACTACGTCACCGTGGCGATCGGTTGTACCGGCGGACGGCACAGATCGGTCTACCTGGTCGAACGCCTTGCGGCGGCGTTCCGCAGCGACTGGCACGTGCTGGTGCGGCATCGCAGCCTGGCGCGCACCGATCCGGAGGGCCTGCCCTGAGCGCAGCCGGCCGGCGAGAAATCGCCCTCTTCCCGCTGCAGGCGGTTCTGTTTCCGGGCGGCCTGTTGCCGCTGCGCGTGTTCGAGCAGCGCTACATGCAGATGGCGAAGGACTGTCTGCGCGACGACCAGCCGTTCGGCGTGTACCTGATCCGCAACGGTGTCGAAGTCGGTCCCGCGGCGATGCCGGAGCAGATCGGCTGCCTGGCGCGCATCGCGCACTGGGACATGCAGCAGCTCGGCGTGCTGCACATCGTCGCGCGCGGCGAGGAGCGATATCGCATCCTGCGCCGCGAAGTCCTCGCGAGCGGGCTGACGCACGCCGAAATCGAGCCGCTGCCGGCGGACGACGACTGCGCGCTGCCGGACGAGTTCCTCGCCTGCGCGCGGCTACTGCGCCTGGTGATAGAGGAGCACGGCGCGCGGCAGATCGAGGCGCCGTTCCGCTTCGATTCGAGCTCGTGGGTCGGCTCGCGCCTGGCGGAGATCCTGCCGGTGCCGCTGGCCGCAAAGCAAAAGCTGATGGAGCTCACGGACGCCCGGGAGCGGCTCGAGATCCTGTACAAGTACCTTGTCCAGCAGGGCCTCGCGACGCGCGCCTAGCTGTGGGTTGCGGCAAGCCGCACCAGCAGCCGCTTCACCGGCGCTGGCACGGCCGCGCCGGGCGCGTCGGCGAGGTCGAGCCAGACTCGTCCCGGCATCTCGGCCGCGGCGGCAGGCGCCGCGCGCAGCGTGATCACGACCGGGGTCGCGCGCAGCCGAAAGTGCGTGAACTGGTGCTCGAGCGGATCGAGCCTGCGTGCGGGCCGCGCCTCGCAGCCGAACTCGCGCCGGCAGAACGCGGCGAACCCGCGCGGCTCGCTCTCCGGCAGCGCCCAAAGCCCGCCCCAGAGGCCGGGCGCCGGACGCCGCTCGAGCAGCACTCTGCCTGCGTGCATCAGTACCAGCCAGTTGACGACCCGCTCGGGGTAGGGCTTGCGCGGGCGCGGCGCGGGCAGCTGCGCGGTGCGGCGCTCGCGCCGCGCGACGCAGCGCGGCGCGAGCGGGCAGGCGTCGCAGCGCGGCGTGCCGCGCACGCACACCGTCGCGCCGAGATCCATCAGGGCCTGCGTGTAGCGCGCGATCTCGCGTTGCGGCAGCTCGCGCACGGCGATTCGCCACAGGCGCTCCTCAACCGCGCGTGCGCCCGTGTAGCCTTCGATGCCGAAGCAGCGCGCGAACACACGCTTCACGTTGCCGTCCAGGATCGCCTCGCGCCGTCGGAACGCGAACGCGGCGATCGCCGCGGCACTCGAGCGTCCGAGCCCGGGGAGCCCGATCAGGTCCTCGGCAGTGTCGGGGAAGCGCCCGCCCAGCTCCGCGGCCACGATCTGCGCCGCGCGATGCAGGTTGCGCGCGCGCGCGTAGTAGCCCAACCCGCTCCACAGCCGCAGCACGTCCTCCTCCGTCGCGGCGGCGAGCGCGCGCACGTCGGGGAACCGCTCGAGAAAGCGCCCGTAGTACGGGATCACCGTTTCGACCTGGGTCTGCTGCAGCATGACCTCCGCCAGCCAGACGCGATACGGGTCGCGCGTGCCCTGCCACGGCAGCCCGCGCCGGCCGTGCCTGCGCTGCCAGGCAATAAGTGTTTGCGCGAATTCCGGCACGGCGCGCAGTTTGACGCGGCCGGGCGAAGGCGGCAACATCATCCGCCCCGTCCACGTGCAGGCCGCGACCGTCCATGCATACAGCCGTCGAAGAGATCCGGAAATTCCACGCCGAGCTGCGCGAGATCCGCCACGACCTCCACGCTCACCCCGAGCTGGGCTTCGAGGAAAACCGCACCTCCGAAATCGTCGCCGGCAAGCTCGCGGCATGGGGCATAGAAGTGCATCGGGGGCTCGCCAGGACCGGAGTGGTCGGAGTGCTGCATGGCCGCCGCAGCGCGAGCGGCCGCGCGGTGGGGCTGCGCGCGGACATGGATTGCCTGCCGATGCGCGAAACGACCGGGCTGCCGTACCGCTCACGCCACGACGGGCGGATGCACGCCTGCGGCCACGACGGCCACACCACCATGCTGCTCGGCGCCGCGCGCTATCTTGCAGCAACGCAATCGTTCGACGGCACCGCGTATCTGATCTTCCAGCCGGCGGAGGAAGGCGGCGGCGGCGGGCAGAAGATGGTCCAGGAAGGGCTGTTCGAGCGCTTCCCCGCCGACCAGATCTACGCTTTGCACAACTGGCCGGCCCTGCCGCCGGGCAAGATCGCCGTGCGCGCGGGCGCGATGATGGCCGCAACCGACGAGATCCAGATCACGGTGCACGGCAGGGGCGGTCACGCCGCGATGCCGCAGCTGGGCGTAGATCCGGTGCTGCTCAGCGCGCATATCATCACCGCGCTGCAGTCGGTCCCCAGCCGCAACATCGATCCGGTGGACGCGCTCGTGATAAGCGTGTGCTCGATGCAGACCAGCCAGATCGGCGCGTTCAACATCCTGCCCGATTCGGTTACGCTGATCGGCACGGTGCGCAGCTTCCGGCCCGGGACGCGCGACCTGGCCGAAGTGCGCATCAAGCAGATCGTCACCGGCATCGCCGGCTCGCTCGGTGGCAGCGCCGAGGTGAAGTATCAGCGCGGCTACCCGGCGACCGTAAACGCCGCGCATGAGGCCGAGTTCGCGGCGCAGGTCGGCGACAAGGTTTTCGGACGCGAGAACGTGGTGCGCGACGCCGACCCGACCATGGGCGGCGAGGACTTCTCCTACATGCTGCAACAGCGGCCCGGGGCCTACGTCTGGCTCGGGCAGGGCGGCGGGCAGACCGGCTGCTTCCTGCACAATCCTGGCTACGACTTCAACGACGACATCATCCCGCTCGGCGCGGGCTACCTCGCGGCGCTGGTGGAAGACTCGCTGCCACTCCCGAAGTAGGCCCCGCTAGCGCCGCAACAGGCCGCGCAGCTTGTCCTGCAGCTTTTCTTTGACGCGTGACTTCGCCGTCTCCGCCGCGACCGCTCTGTAGTCGATCTCGTACTTGAGCGCGGCGAACGGTCCGACGATTCTGACCGGGACCGAGAGGCCGCGCAGCTGATCGAGTTCCCTGCCGCCCTGCCCTTCCGCGCTGCCGACCACCGCCGCCTTGGCGCGGTAGTCGATGCGTTCGCCGGCGATGTCGATGTCGCCCGCTCCCGTGAGGCGGAACAACGGCGCCTTGGCGCTCAAATCGTCGTTGTGGGCAACGCCGTTGCGGATCACGAAGCTGGCGGACAGCTCGCTGAAGTCGGTCTGCTGCGCCCGGTCGGCGCTCAGCGTCTGGGCGGACTTCGAGCTGATCAGCGCCTGCGCCTTGCGCAAGGACTCGCCGAGATTGACGCCTTTGATCGCCCCGTCGCGCAGCGCGAGCCTCGCGCTACCGGAGAGCGATTTCTTCATCGCATTGACGCTCGAACCGATGGCATCGATGTCGAGCGCGACGTCGCCGCGGCCCGCGATGAAATCGCGCTGCACCAGATCCGCCGTCAAGGGCCCGATTGAGACGTCGCTCAGCTTCTCCTTCAGCGCGACCCGACGCGCGTTGGAGTCGAGTGTCAGCGCGCCCGCGAGCGCACCCTGGTAGAGGCTGGCCGAATGCGGGCCAAGCTCGGCGCGCCCGTCCGCAACGCGCACGTCGGTCGCCACCTTGGAAAGCTTGACGCGCTGCACCAGAAGCTGGCCGATGCGCAACCTTCCGCGCATGCGCAGCCCCTTGAGCGCCGACAGGTCGAGCGGGGTATCGGCGGCCGTTGCGTTCTTCTTCGCCGCGCTCACCGGCGCGGCACCCCCCTTGCCTTCGTCCGCGGGCGGGAAGTAACGGTCGACGTTCAGACGGTCGATATCGAGGTCGAAGTTGTAGGAAGGCGGTTCGACGCCCTCGAAGCCGAGCTTCGCGCGGATGTTCGATTCGTCGAACTTCGCGGCGAGGTCCGCGTGCGCGCTTTGCTTGCCCAGGTCGATCTGCACCGACCCGCTGAGCGGAATCGTCAGCGTCTTCTGCGGCAGCTCCGGTCCGCTGAGCGTGAGCTCGCTCGTCAGGCCGTCGAGCGCGACGAGCCTGCGCGCCGCGTCGTATCGGTAGCCGGTGGACAGTTCGATTCCGGCGTCGAGGGCGGGCTTGTCGCTCTTCACCGTCGCCGAGAACTCGAGCTTGCCCGGCACGTCGCTCGCGATGCGGCCGGTACGCAGCTGCAAGCCGCCCACTTCGACCGTCTGTCCGCTCTTCAGATCGCGGTAGCTCACGCCGGCGTTTTCAATTCGCACCCCCGAGACATCGAAACGTACCTGCGCCCCGCGTCCGCTCTCGCGCGCCGGCGCGCGCTCAGTCGGAGACTCCCCGCCGGCAGCGAGCAGGTCGTCGAAATTGAACTTGCCGTCGCGGCCCTTTACCAGGTTTACCTTGAGGCCGGAGAGCCGCACCTGATCGACGACGGTTTCTCCGCGCAGCAGCGGCAACAGACGCACCGCGAGCTGCGCCGACTCGAGCGACGCGAACTGGGTCGCGCTCGCGCGCTCCGACAGGCTGGCGCGCCCCATCGATGCGCCGATGCTGGGCCAGAAGGCGAGATGCAGCTCACCCTCGAGCTTGAGGGTGCGCCCGGTCTGCTGCTTGACCACGCGCTCTATCTCGCCCTTGAGTTGATTGGGGTCGAACAGCACCGCGACCGCGATTGCTACGACGATTGCCAGCGCGACCAACGCGCCGAGAGCGTAGAGGAGGACCTTGACGGCTTTCACGATGCTTTGCGCCCCAAGTTGGAGACTCCGAACGGCACGTGCCCGGTCGCCACGTGCCTTCTGGCGGATTCTACGTGCAGCCGCTGGTCGTCGAAGAAGAAGTCCGGCTCGTAGGCACGCAGGAACTCGCTCTTGTCCAGCCCGCCGAGGAACATCGCCTCGTCGATGCCGATGTTCCACTGCATGAGCGTGCGCACGGCACGCTCGTGTGCCGGCGCGCTGCGTGCGGTGACCAGCGCGGTGCGCAGCCGCATCGGCACGTCGGTGCCCGCCGCCTGCTGCAGGCGGTGCAGGGCCTCGAGCAGGGGCTTGAACGGACCTGGAGGGAGCGGCCGTTCCACGTGCTCGGTTTCGTGGCGCGTGAACGCCGCCAAGCCATCGGCCTGGAACACACGCTCGGCCTCGTCCGAGAACAGCACGGCGTCACCGTCGAAGGCGATGCGCACTTCGCCCGCATGGCGCTCCGCAGCCTGAGCCGAATCCGGATAGACGCGCGCCGCCGGGACCCTGGACTCCAGGGCGCTCATCACGTCGGCCTCGTTGGCAGAAAGAAAAAGATTCGCCTTCAGTGCGTCCAGGTAGCGGTACGGCGTGCGCCCGCGAGTGAACACGCCCCGCTCAAGCTGCAGCCCGGCGTGGCTCGCGGAGCGGAACACGCGCAAGCCGCTTACCGGATCGTTCTTCGACAGGATAACGACCTCGACCCGCTGAGCAGCGGGCGAATTGAACGCGAGCAGCTTCTTGATCAGCGGGAAGGCAACGCCGTTCTTGGCCGGCACGTCCAGGCGTGAGAGCTGCAACGCCACGTACTCGCGCTCACCACGCCGCTCGAACACGAGGTTCTCCTCCTCGAAGTCGAACAGCGCCCGCGAGGAGATCGCGACCACGAGTTTGCCGTCGAAGGACACCGTCATCTGCGTTCATTCTACCCGGGGGACTGTTTCGCTGGGACGAATTGCCCAATACGTAGAAAACTTGCGCAGGGTCTTGCGGTCGCACCGCTTTTGATCGTAGATAAGGCAATGAGAGGCGGACTATTCCCTTTTCCCGCGCTGGCCGCTGCGCTGGCGCTTTCGGCTGCCGCCGCGCAAGCTGATACGGTGACCCTGCTCAACGGCGACCGGCTGAGCGGTAAGGTGCTGCACAAGTCGGGCGACGTGCTGACCTTCGAGACCACGTACGCCGGAAAGATCAAGATTCGCTGGAGCGAGGTGCGCATGCTCACGACCGACGCGCCAGTGGGCGTGATGCTCGAGGGCGAGTCCGAGCCCCATCGCATTGTTCTTGCTCCCGGCAGCGTCGATCCGGGCCGGATTGCCTACCTCAACCCGCTGCCCGAGGAGTCGGGGCGCGGCGTCACCTACAAGGGCCGGGTCGCGTTGGCGGCCTTGGCGGTGCGCGGCAACAGCTCAAACAGCAGTTTGCACGGGGAAGGCGAGTTCAAGGCGCGCGCCAAGGACTACCGTTACGGTCTGACGGCGAAAGTCGATCAGGCCAAGGACACAGGACAGACAGTCACCTCGAATTGGCGCGCGAGCGGCCACTACGACTACTTCCTCGCTCCGAAGCGCTTCGTCTACGGCCGCGGATTCGCCGAGCGCGACCGTTTCAGGGATATCAAACTGCGAACCAGCGCGGGCGGGGGCTACGGCTGGCAGCTCTACGACACGGACCGCACGCGGTTTTCGGTTCGCGCCGGCGTGGACGCGGTGTCGATCAAACACAACGACGACAGCAGCGAAAGCTACCCGGCCCTGGGCTGGGGGCTGCATTATTCGCACCGCCTGTGGCCGCGCAAGGTCGAGCTCTTTCATAACCAGGAGGGATTCTGGAACCTTCGGCACACCGAGCGAGTCACCCTTCATACCAGCACCGGCCTGCGCATTCCTCTCTCCAGCGGAATGACGGCGAATGCGCAGCTCGATCTCGATTGGGAGCGAACCCCCCCGCCGGGGGTCAAGGCGGTCGATACCACCTGGCTGCTGGGCTTGGGCTACGAATGGTGAATCCATCCAGCGGCTTGACAAAAATTGACGGCGGAACTTTGCAAAATTCCTGGTTGCGGCGCGGCACGCGCGCTATAAGGCAATCCACGGATAAGCAACACAGCGTCATGGAAAAGCTTCTGGGCATCCTGGAATCCGAAATTCCCTTCGGCGGCTACGGCCGTCGCGTCACCCCGGCGGAGTGCGCCAGGCTGCGCGAGCAAGGTGTCGCCTGCGCGGAAACCTACATTGTCGTGCGCGCAGCGGTCGACACGCCGCGACTCGGCTACCTCTATGCGCCCGCTTACATGTCGGCCGAGCGCTTCGCCAAAGTCGACCTATTGGTCGGTTGAGGCCGGCCCGGCAAGGGTCTGGAGCGGGTGAAGGGAATCGAACCCTCGTATGCAGCTTGGGAAGCTGCCGTTC
>JADEYI010000738.1_pt1 | contig 36994 bp, 41 predicted proteins | sample 8542331 | NCBI WGS metagenome assembly JADEYI01 (sample SAMN16510988, study PRJNA670497) | mine drainage metagenome | isolation source: biofilm near Copperflume 1 | place: Germany: Marsberg coppermine Kilianstollen | collected 2018-02 | reverse complement strand
CGGTCAGTAAGAGTCAGTTCGCGGACGCCTGGCATGAGGGTTTCAAGGACAACAATCCGCAGATGAGCGACGCTGTGAAGGCCGATATGGAACAGTTCATCGCTTATTTTGGGGAGTCGAAGAAAGGCGATGTCATCACCCTGGATTACGTGCCGGGGCAAGGCACGCAGGTCAGTTGGAACGGCAACTTCCGGGGCAATATTCCCGGCGAGGATTTCCATAAGGCGCTGCTGAATGTGTTCCTCGGGCCGAAACCACCCACCGAGGAACTAAAGAAGGGCTTGCTGGGCAAGAACAGTTGAGACTAGCGGGATGCCGGCAACAGCCGGCATCTTCCTTTCACAGATATCGCCGCCAGTCGCGGGAGGCATCCGCATAGGCGATGAAGTGCGGATTGAGCAATGATTCCTTGCGGTTGTAACTTAGTGGTGTGCCGTCCACGTTGATGACCTGGCCGCCGGCGGCCAGCAGCACCGCATGGCCCGCTGCCGTGTCCCATTCCGAGGTGGGGCCGAGGCGTGGATAAATGTCCGCGGTGCCTTCCGCCACCAGACAAAACTTCAGGGCGCTGCCCCGCGATACAATCTCATGAACGCCGAGCTTTTCAAGATATCCATCCAGTAATTCACCGCGATGTGAACGGCTCGCCACCACGCGCAGCGTTTTTCCGTCCAACGGCCGCACCTGAATGGCTTGCGGCGCGGCTCCTGATTTCACGCGGTAAGCGCCGGCACCCACCACGCCGTAGTAACTCAGGTTCTCCACCGGAATGTGCACCACACCCACCACCGGTGCATGCTCCTGAACCAGGGCGATATTCACGGTGAAATCACCGTTTCTGCTGATGAATTCCTTAGTGCCGTCCAGCGGGTCCACCAGCCAGTAACTGCCCCATCGGCGGCGTTCGGAGAACGGAATCTGACTCGATTCTTCCGACAGCACCGGCAGCTCCGGGGTGAGGCGTTGCAATCCCCTGACGATGGTGTCATGGGCCGCCATGTCGGCGGCGGTGACCGGGGATTGGTCGGATTTTTTATTGACGGCGAAATCCGTAGCGTAGATTTTCAGGATGCGCCGGCTGGCCACCCGGGCGATGTCCAGCAACGGTTCCAGCATGCGCGAGTCGTCGTACCACACGTGTGATTCTCCGATTTCAGTGCGATGCCGTTATATCATACCGGCCATGCTGAAGCGCGTGAAAGCCATTGCCGACTGGTCCGGGATCGAGAGCGTGTTCCTGGACATGGATGGGACGCTCTTGGACCTGCATTTTGACAATCATTTCTGGCAGGAGCATGTGCCACTGCGTTTCGGCGAACGCCATGGAGTGACGCCCGCGGCGGCGCGCGCGCATTTGCTGCCGCGCTTTCGAGCAATGCAGGGCAGCTTGCAGTGGTATTGCCTGGACCACTGGTCACGGGAGCTGGATATGGACATCCTGGCGCTGAAGCGCGAGGTGCAACACCTGATCCAGGTGTTGCCGCACGCGCAGGAATTTCTCAACATGCTACGCATCGCCGGCAAGCGGCTGGTATTGGTCACCAATGCCCATAGCGATGCGCTGGCGCTCAAGATGGAACGCACGCGACTCGACAGCTATTTCGACCGCATGGTGTCATCCCACAGCTTCGGTATGCCCAAGGAAACCCCCGGTTTCTGGCGGAGTCTGCGGGAAATCGAAAGCTTCGACCCGGCACGCAGTCTGCTGCTGGATGACAGCCTGCCGGTACTGCGTGCCGCACGCGACTACGGCATCCACAACGTCATCGCCATGCTCCGGCCCGACAGCCATCAGCCGCCGCGGGAGATTGACGAATTTCCCTCGGTTGAGACGCTGGCGGAATTGATGCTGTGAATTGACGGTAGGAGCGGCGACATTCGCCGCGACCATCATTAAAGTCGCGCTGTATGACAGCGCTCTTACCGATAGTCGCTCCAAATGTTTCACCGTCTTACCGGCCTTCCTCCGTGGCGACCGCCACGGCCGGTTTCACGGCCTCGGCTATCGTGCTTGCGCTGCGGGTGCGCGTGATAGCGCTCGCGTTTCGCCGCCGGCTGCAGGGACGGCAGCAGGTCAGGCGTGATGTTGGCGCGGGGAATGCTGCGGCCAATATAGGCTTCAATCTCCGGCAGCGAGAAGGAGTATTCCTCGCAGGCAAAGCTGATGGCGTCGCCCTCGGCGCCGGCGCGCGCGGTTCGGCCGATGCGGTGCACATAGTCCTCGGCGTCCTGAGGCAGATCGTAGTTGACGACGTGGGTGACGTCGGGTATGTGCAGACCCCGGGAAGCCACATCGGTGGTGACCAGGATGGGAAGTGAACCCTCGGTGAATTCCTTGAGCAGGCGCAGACGCTTGTTCTGGGGCACGTCGCCGGAGAGCACCGCGGCATTGAAGCCATTACCCTTGAGACAAGCTTCGACGTTTTCGGCCACGCGCTTGGTGTTCACGAACACCATGGTGCGATGGGCTTCCAGATGCCGCAGCAGTCCCACCAACAGCGCGATCTTTTCGTTGGTGGCCGGCAGGTATAACACCTGGCGTACCTGATCAACGGTGACCTTGTCGGGTTCGATGCGCACGAACTGGGCGTTGTTCATGTGCTCGTAAGACAGCTCCATGACCCGGTAGGAAAGCGTCGCGGAGAACAGCATATTGAGTCGCTCGGTGGGGTGCGGCATGCGCCGCATGAGAAAGCGCACGTCGGCGATGAAACCCATATCGAACATACGGTCGGCTTCGTCCAGCACCATCACATCCAGGGCCTTGAGGTCGAAAACATGCTGCTTGAAGTAGTCAATCAACCGGCCGGGTGTGCCGATGAGTATGTCCACGCCGGCGGCGACGGTGTCGCGCTGTTTGTCGTAGTTCTCGCCGCCGTATACCACCGTCTGTCTGAATCCCGTGTGCCGGCCAAGGACTTCCGCGTCCTTGTAAATCTGCACCGCCAATTCACGGGTGGGGGCCACCACCAGGGCGCGCGGCTGATTGCTGCGCCGTCCCGGCCGGGGGCCATGGACCAGCAGCTTCTGGTACAGAGCCAGCAGGAAGGCCGCGGTCTTGCCGGTGCCGGTCTGGGCCTGGCCCGCCACGTCCTGCCCTTTCAGGAGCAGGGGCAGGGCTTCGGCCTGGATCGGGGTGCAGCGGCTGAAACCCGCCTCCCTGAGGCTCTTGAGCAGAGGCTCGGCCAGCCCCAGAGATTCAAAACGTAGCTCAGTCAGGTGTTGGTCCATAGGTCGCTTTAATTTGCAGGGCCGGGGCTTGCATTCTGCCGGCAGTTGGGCTCAAATAGGTTTCAACGCCTTGAGCCCGTGCTCCGTGCGGGTCGTTTGCATACTTCACAACGCTATTACTAGAACCGCGAGCCAGCCGCGACATTGTGCCTGAAATGGGCACGTTACGTCACATCCCTCTGCCCATTCCCAACGTCATACGCCCGCTCACGCCATATTATGCAGAATCCGTTTAAGCCACTGGAGGCCATTTAACCGTGAGTGATCAAATTGTTTCTACCACCGATGCCAACTTCGAATCTGACGTATTGAAATCCGATCTGCCGGTGCTGGTGGATTACTGGGCGGAGTGGTGCGGCCCCTGCAAAATGATTTCCCCCATACTCGACGAGATCGCCACCAGCTATCAGGGCAAGCTCAGGATCGCCAAGGTCAACGTGGACGAAAATGCGCAGCTCACCCAGAAATACGGCATACGCAGTATCCCGACCTTGATGCTGTTCAAGGATGGCAACGTGCAGGCACAGAAAATCGGCGCCTTGTCCAAGTCGCAGTTGGCGGCCTTCATCGAGACCAACATTTGATTACCTGGGCGGCGGGAGACCGCCCGTTGTGCGGTTGCACGTTGTATCTAAAAAGAACAACGGGGACGTTTGAGTTTTAGAACTAACCCTTATTTATCCCGGCATCCGCCGGCTGCACTCCATAACTATTAACTATAATTTGAGAGACCGGGAACCCAACGCTTATGAACCTAACGGATCTGAAGAAAAAACCTGCTGAAGTCATCATCGAACTGGCGGAATCCATGGGCCTCGAGAACATGGCGCGTTCCCGCAAGCAGGACGTGATTTTTTCCATACTCAAGGCCCACGCCCGCAACGGCGAGGAAATCTCCGGCGACGGGGTGTTGGAAATCCTGCAGGACGGTTTCGGTTTCCTGCGTTCCGCCGAAGGTTCCTATCTGGCCGGGCCGGATGACATCTATGTTTCCCCCAGCCAGATCCGCCGCTTCAACCTGCGTACCGGCGACAGCGTGGCCGGCAAGATCCGCCCGCCCAAGGAGGGCGAGCGCTATTTCGCGCTGCTCAAGGTGGACCATATCAACTTCGATCCGCCGGAGAACGCCAAGAGCAAGGTGCTGTTCGAGAACCTGACGCCGCTGTTCCCCAAGCAGCGGTTCACGATGGAGCGCGGCAACGGTTCCACCGAGGACATTACCGCACGCATCATCGACATGATCGCGCCCATCGGCAAGGGTCAGCGCGGTCTGATCGTGTCGCCGCCCAAAGCCGGCAAGACCATGATGCTGCAGAACATCGCCCAGAGCATCACCGCCAACCACCCTGAGGTGTATCTCATCGTGTTGCTCATCGACGAGCGTCCCGAGGAAGTTACCGAGATGCAGCGTTCAGTCAAGGGCGAGGTGGTGTCATCCACGTTCGATGAGCCGGCCACGCGCCACGTGCAAGTGGCCGAGATGGTCATCGAGAAGGCCAAGCGTCTGGTGGAGCACAAGCGCGACGTGGTGATCCTGCTGGATTCCATCACCCGCCTGGGGCGCGCCTACAACACGGTGGTGCCGGCATCCGGCAAGGTGCTCACCGGCGGCGTGGATGCCAATGCGCTGCAGCGGCCCAAGCGCTTTTTCGGCGCGGCGCGCAACATCGAGGAGGGCGGTTCGCTCACCATCCTGGCCACCGCGCTGGTGGAAACCGGTTCGCGCATGGATGACGTGATCTACGAGGAATTCAAGGGCACCGGCAATTCCGAAATCCACCTGGACCGGCGCATCGCCGAGAAGCGTGTGTTCCCGGCCATCAACATCAACCGCTCCGGCACGCGCCGCGAAGAGCTGCTGGTGCCACCGGATGAGCTGCAGAAGATCTGGATCTTGCGCAAATTACTGCACCCCATGGATGAACTGGCGGCCAGCGAGTTCCTGCTGGACAAGCTCAAGGAAACCAAGACCAATGCCGAATTTTTCGACTCCATGAAAAAGGGCTAAAGGGTTTGGATTGAGGCGTTATAAGTGTTGGGAGAAGCCTTGACACGGAAATTTCCAAAAGCATAATTTTGCACACCTCACACTTCACGTTTCAGTGCGCGCCAACCGATGTCGCGACGGAAAAAGCGCCCCGGCCAGTGGATACCATCGGCGACGTGATAGGCCCGTTGACGAGCATCCCCGACGGTGTCGCCCAGAGCCGTGACGCACACCACCCGCCCGCCGTTGGTAACGATGCGGCCGTCCTGGTCCGCAGTACCCGCATGGAATACCTTCACGTTGTCCATCGGGAACGGCGGCAGCCCCGAAACGGTCTCGCCTTTGCGGTACTCTCCCGGATAACCGCCGGCCGCCAGCACCACGCCCAAAGCCACGCGCGCATCCCATTCGGTTTTTGTTTTTTTGAGCTTGCCGTCAAGGGCCGCGGCACACAATTCCACCAGATCGGATTTGAGCCGCAGCATCATGGGTTGGGCTTCGGGATCGCCCAGGCGGCAGTTGAATTCCAGCACCCACGGCTTGCCGTCTTTTGAAATCATCAGGCCGGCATACAGGAAACCGGTATAGGGCGTGCCTTCCGACGCCATGCCCCGAATCGTGGGACGAATGATGTCGCGCAGCACGCGCTCGTGGATTTCCGGCGTTACCACCGGCGCCGGCGAATAGGCGCCCATGCCGCCGGTATTGGGGCCGGTGTCACCCTCGCCCGCACGTTTGTGGTCCTGGGACGTGGCCAGTGGCAGCACATGCTCGCCGTCCGCCATGACCATGAAACTGGCTTCCTCGCCCTCGAGGAAATCCTCGACCACCACTCGATGACCGGCTTCGCCGAAGGCGTTACCGGCCAGCATCTCGCGCACCGCGGTTTCCGCTTCGGCGATGGATTGCGCCACCACCACGCCCTTGCCGGCGGCCAGACCGTCGGCTTTCACCACCAGCGGGGCAGCCTGTTTCTGCAGATAGGCGAGCGCCGGTTTGAGTTGCGAGAAGCTGCGGTATGCGGCGGTGGGAATGCGATGACGCGCGAGAAAATCCTTGCTGAAAACCTTGGAACCCTCCAACTGCGCCGCGGCACGGCTCGGTCCGAAGCAGCGCAGCCCGGCCTGCTGGAAGACATCAACGATGCCGGCAACCAGCGGCCCTTCAGGCCCCACTACTGTCAGGCCGATACCTTGGCCCAGAGCAAAATCCAGCAACCCGCGGATATTATCCGCCGGGATGCGCAGGTTCTCGCAGTTGCGCTCGCGGGCGGTACCGGCGTTGCCCGGCGCCACGTACACTTTATCCACCGTTGGCGACTGGGCGATCTTCCAGGCGAGGGCGTGCTCGCGTCCACCGTTGCCAATGACCAAAACTTTCATTGCGCCGTTCCCAAAGTGAGCGTTTGCAGGACGCTATGGTACGGATTTTGCCCGCATCTGTCCCTTGGATGGCGCTCCGGCATCCGATTAAGCAGCCTTCAATGAGCCTTTTTTTGACAGCCGCCCCCAGTCATCGGTCACACTAGCGGCATGAAAAAATCCAACGCTGGTTTACCGGCTGGTCCTCGCCACGGCATCGCCCGGGTGTTGTCAAAGCGTGGCCTGTGCTCGCGCACGCAGGCGGCAGACTGGGTGAGGTCCGGACGGGTACGGGTCAATGGGTGGGTGATATTCGATCCCGAGCATCCGGTATCCGGTGAGCACGATCATATCGAAGTGGGCGGCGCGGACGCGCACGCCGGTAAACGAATCTATCTGATGCTGAATAAGCCGCGCGGAGTGGTCACGAGCGCATGTGACGAACATGGGCGCGACACGGTGTATCGGTGTTTCGAGGGCGCAAATCTGCCCTGGCTTGCACCGGTCGGCCGTCTTGATCGTGCCAGTGAGGGCCTGCTGCTGTTCAGCAACGATCCGGAATGGGCCGCGCGGGTTTCCGGTCCCGCCCGCATCGCGAAGGTTTATCACGTACAGGTCAATGGCATACCCGAGGCCGCGCAGCTTGCACGCCTGCGGGATGGCTTCGAAGACCAGGGCGAGTGGCTGAAAGCCAAGGTGGCGCGCCTGTTACGTCAGGGTTCGCGCAACGCCTGGCTGGAAATCGCCCTCGACGAGGGCCGCAACCGGCAAATCCGCCGCATGTTGGCGGCGTTGGATATCGGTGTGTTGCGCCTAATCCGGGTCGCAATCGGCTCAATCCCGCTGGGCGATCTGGGCAAAGGGCAATGGCGATATTTGAGCGAGCGGGAGATCAAGGAATTGAGTCAAACCTAGATCAAAATCCTGGCACTCAATTTCCGCGGGTACGCGTGCGTTTATCGGGTTGCAAGACAGCGACCGCGAAATAAATACTTGTCTAATGTTTGAAGTGGCGCATTGCAGTGAACACCATCGCAATCCCATGTTCATCGGCAGCGGCGATGACTTCCGCGTCGCGCAGTGAACCACCCGGCTGGATGATGGCGCTGATGCCGACGCTGGCGGCGGCGTCCACGCTGTCGCGGAACGGGAAGAAGGCATCGGAGGCCATGACTGCGCCGCGCACCTCGAGTTTGGCTTCCTGTGCTTTCAGCACGGCTATTTTTGCACTCATCACGCGACTTGGCTGACCGGCGCCGATACCGAGGGTATGGGCGTCTTTCGCGTACACAATGGCGTTGGATTTCACGAATTTCGCGACGCTCCAAGAGAACAGGAGGTCTGCCAGCTGTTTTTCCGTGGGGCGCTGGTGGGTAACGTTCTTGAGATCGGCGGCGGTGATATGGCCGTGATCGGCCTCCTGAAGCAGCAGACCGCCGCTGATACGGCGGCACTCGAACTCGCTTGAGGGTTTTTGCGGGCGGCCGGTGGCGAGTACACGCACGTTCGGTTTGGCGGACAGCGTTTTCAGTGTATCTGCGCCGATTTCCGGCGCCACGATCACCTCTACGAATTGATTGGCGAGAATTTTTGCGGCGGTGGTGGCATCCAGCGGCAGGTTGAAGGCAATAATGCCGCCGAAGGCGGAGCTGGAATCGGTCTGGTAGGCCTGTTCATAGGCTTGCAGCAAAGTTTTGCCCAGCGCCACCCCGCAGGGATTGGCATGTTTCACAATCACGCAGGCGGGCGTCTCGAATTCACGCACGCACGCAAGCGCCGCGTCGGCATCCACCAGGTTGTTGTAGGAAAGTTCCTTGCCTTGCAACTGCCTGGCGCCGGCGAGGGTACCGGCCGGGTCACCGCGCCCGGAGTAAAGCGATGCTCGCTGGTGCGGATTTTCGCCGTAGCGCAACTCATGGAGCTGACGGAATTGCGCGGTGTAATACGCCGGGAATTCCACGTATTTTCCATCCGCTGTGTGGCTGCTCAGGTAATTGGCGATGGCGCCGTCGTACGCGGCGCTATGGGCAAACGCCTTGACGGCGAGCTCGTAGCGCAGCGCGTCGCTCACGGCACCCTGGTGTGTCTGCATGTCGGCGAGTACGCGCCCATAGTCGCCGCTGTCCACCACCACCGTCACGGCAGCGTGGTTTTTGGCGGCGGCGCGCAGCAGGGCCGGGCCGCCGATGTCTATGTTCTCGATGGCTGCGTCGCGGGTGTGGCCGGATCTTGCGACCGTGGCCGCGAAGGGATAGAGATTGACCACCAGCAGATCGATGGGCGCAATCCCCTGTTCGCGCATCACGGCATCATCCGTGCCGCGCCGGCCCAGCAGACCGCCGTGGATTTTCGGGTGCAGGGTTTTGACACGACCGGCCATGATCTCGGGAAAGCCGGTGTACTCGGACACTTCCCTGACGGGGAGTCCCGCATCCCGCAGCACGCTGGCGCTGCCGTCGGTGGAGAGTATCTCGACACCGAGGGCGTGCAGGCTGCGCGCGAATTCAATCAGTCCGGCTTTGTCGGAAACGCTTAATAAGGCGCGGCGGATGGACGGCACAGGCCTTTCCTTAGTGGCGTAAGCCAATGGCGGTCCGCCCCGGACGGCCCGGCGGCGGATCAGGTGTTGATTTTATATTGACGCAGCTTCTTGCGCAGCGTGCTGCGGTTGATGCCCAGGATTTCCGAGGCCCGCGACTGGTTGCCGCGGGTGAAATCTAGGAGTGTCCTGAGCAGCGGCTGCTCGATTTCTCCCAGCACGAACTCGTAGAGATCCGACGGGTCATGACCATCCAGGTCGGCGAAGTAGCGTCGCAGGGTCTTTTCGGCGTAATCCCGCAGACCATGGGCAGCAGGTGCAAATTGCGCGTTGTCTCCCGGCTTATGCGACTTCCAAGGTTCGTCCGCTACTTCCAAACGCTGTACTGCCGCTCTGCTGTTCATGCCGCCAGCTCCTCGATATTGTTGTTGTGTGCGAACAGGTTGCGGACCAGCCGCTGCTGCTCGCGTGCCGACTCCACGCGCACCACCCGCTCCCGCAGCGCGGCGGTTTCCGGCCGTGTCTTGAGATACCAGCTGAGGTGTTTGCGGGCCATGCGCACGCCGGTGAACTCGCCGTAAAAGGAATACAGGTTGTCCAGATGTCCCAGCATGATGTCGGCAACTTCCTGGTCGTTCGGCGACGGGAGCTTGTGGCCCGTCGCCAGGTAATAACTGATTTCGCGGAAGATCCACGGCCGCCCCTGGGCAGCCCGCCCGATCATAACCGCCGCCGCGCCGGTGGTTTCCAGCACCGCCCGGGCTTTTTCCGGTGAGTTCACGTCACCATTGGCCAGCACCGGAATCTTCACCGCGGCGCTGATGGCACGCACGGTTTCATATTCCGCGTTGCCCGCATACAGATCGGCGCGGGTGCGGCCATGCACGGCGAGTGCCTGAATGCCGGCCTGCTGCGCGAGTTCGGCAACGCGCACGCCATTCTTGTGTTCCCGATCCCAGCCGGTGCGGATCTTGAGCGTCACCGGTACATCCACCGCGGCCACCACTGCGTCTAGAATCTGTCTAACTAAATCCTCGTCCTGCAAGAGCGCCGATCCTGCGGCCTGATTGCAGACTTTCTTGGCCGGGCAGCCCATGTTGATGTCGATAATCTGGGCGCCCTCGGCGACGTTCAGGCGCGCCGCCTCGGCCATCATCCCGGGCTCGCCGCCCGCGATCTGCACGATGCGGGGTTCCACCTCGCCGTCATGGTTGCGGCGCCGCCGGCTTTTGGCACTGGCATAGAGCCCCACCTGTGCCGTAACCATTTCCGAAACCGCAAGGCCCGCACCCCAGCGCTTACACAACTGCCGGAACGGCCGGTCGGTCACGCCCGCCATGGGCGCCAATACCACGCGAGTACGCAACGTATAGCAACCTATGCGCATTTGTGCGTTGTCGTGCGTGCTAATGGGAACAGGCGGAGATGATAACTGCAATCAGGCGGCTGTCAAACTTGAAATTTGGCAGAGGGTGATTTATGGGCGTCTGCCGTGCAATTCTGCGGCAGCCGGTGTGATATCACCGCAATCGGCGCGCAACGCGAGGGAAACTTCGTGCAAAATCAATCAGTCGTAGTGCTGCTGCATTCACGGCTGCCGGCCAGATCAAAACACGGCTGCACTTGGAAGCCCACCGCCTCCGGGCCGGGATCCACCACATTGATGCGAAAGCGCACCGCCATGCCCGGATTGAGCCAACTGGCGGCCTGATTTACCGGCAGATACAGGCCGGCAGTGAAATCCCGTGCTCGCAGAACGTCGCCGTAACGGTCCGTAAGCTCAATACGCAGAATTGGCCAGGGCTGGGCAAAGCCCGCGCTGTTGGCGAGCGTGCCGGTGATGGAGAGTGCGCCGGGTGACTCCGGATCCGAAGTCACATTGATGTTGCTGACCAGCCACTTTCCGGGTGCCGAGGGCGGAGTGATGGGATGACCCAGGGCTGAATACAGCGCTGACAGGGGCTTACCCATCACCGGAGTATGGCTCAGCGCCAAACGATGGGCATTGACGACCTGGATGCCCAGCAACAGTGCCAGCAACACCACGCCCGCTCCCCAGCCGTTGATGTGCCGGGGCTTGCCAGGCGTTATTGGCGTGTGCCGTTCCCGTGGCGGCAGTTCAACATGCTTGTACAGTGCTTGGTCGCGGACCAGGGCGGGCGGTTTGGGTATGTGATCTTCAATCAGCGCCGGCGCGTCTTTATCCGGGTGCTCCGAGGCGTTGCCGGTCCACGCAATCTCAGCTTCAGGTGCAGGAGGCTCACCCCACAATTCCGCAAACAGGTCATCCACCGGGGCCGCTTGTTCTTCCTGCTGCAACTGAATATCGGGGTCATCGGCGTCCACCACCGGCGCCGCCGCGGTCGCGGCAATCGGCACCGGCTCCTGCTGTTCCGGGACCGCCGCCGCATTATCGGCAGCAGTCATCTCATGCGGAGGCGCATCCGCGCCGGCGCTAGCGGCTTCAAATTCTTCACGCAGGGTTTCGAAGGCGTCGAACACGCTGTGGCAGCGGCTGCAACGCACCAGACCGTGCACCGCGCGCAACTGTGCGGTGCTGACACGGAACTGGGTACCGCAGGCGGTACAGGTGGTCAGCATTCAATGACTCTCCCGACGCAAGCCATCCATTCGCAACCATTCTTCCCGTTGTGCCCCGCCGCGGAATACGAACCAGGGTGCATAGGCTGCCTGTATTTCATCTCTCTGGCCGGTAAGGATACCGGATAGCAGTAGTGTTGCGCCCGGCCGTACAAGTTCGGCGAAACGTCGAGCCAGTTGCAGCAGCGGGCCGGCGAGAATATTGGCCAGCAGCATATCCGCCTGTACGGCGTTGAGTTCCTCGGGTGGCAAGATTGCCAGGATTTCCCCCGCTTGATTGCGGCCGGCATTCTCACGGGCGGCGGTGAGTGCCTGCGGGTCGGTATCCACGGCCCAGACACGCTTCGCACCCAGGCGCACGGCGGCGATGGCGAGGATGCCGGAGCCGCAGCCGTAATCAATCACGGTTTTGCCAGCCAGGTTGATGCCATCCAGCCACTCCAGGCACAGGGCGGTGGTCGCATGGGTACCGGTACCGAAGCCGAGTCCCGGGTCCAGCAGTATGTTGACGGCGGTAGGGTCCGGACAGGCATAGGTCGTGGGACAAACCCATAGGCGCCTGCCGAAACGCATGGGTTTGAATTCTTTCAGCCACCCGCGCGTCCAGTCGCGGTCTTCCAGCAGTTCGATGCGATGCACCGGCAGATGTTCGAGACCGAGCACTGCGAGCAGACACCTGCGCAGGGCGTGTATGTCGGCGTCAGCAGGGAACAAGCCGGTGACGCGGGTCTCGCTCCAAAGCGGCGGCAGTGACACCTCCGGTTGGTATAGCGGCGTATCACCGGCAGTCTCGAAAGTAACGCAGAGCGCACCGGCAATGCACAACGCAGCTTCGACGTGTTGGGGATCCAGCGCGCCCAGGGGCATTTCAAATTGTAACCAGGACATAAGATAGTGAGGGGTGAAGGTTTAAAAGAGAAGAAAGTCTGGACACCGAATTTTATGGGGCACAATTTTGAACGCCTCACGCCTCACGCCTCACGCCTCACGCCTCACAATCCCAACTTTTTTTCGAGGTAGTGAATATTCGTGCCACCGGCGATGAATGCCGAATCGCTGAACAGTTCCTGGTGCAACGATACGTTGCTATTGATGCCTTCCACCACGGTCTCCATGAGTGCCGTGCGCATGCGCGCCAATGCCGAAGCGCGGTCGTCGCCGTAGGCGATGAGCTTGCCGATGAGTGAGTCATAGTAGGGCGGCACGCTGTAGCCGCTGTAGGCGTGTGAGTCCACACGGATGCCGGGACCACCGGGTGCGTGCCAACGGGTGATGAGACCCGGGGAGGGGGTGAACTTGCGCGGATCCTCGGCGTTGATGCGGCATTCGAAGGCGTGCCCCTTGATCTGGATATCCTTCTGCTTGAGCGTGAACGGCTTGCCGGCGGCGATCATGAGCTGCCATTTCACGATGTCTATACCGGTGATCATCTCGGTCACCGGGTGTTCCACCTGCACCCGGGTGTTCATCTCGATAAAATAGAACTGGCCATCTTGGTACAAGAACTCAAAAGTACCCGCGCCGCGATATTGGATGTCCTCGCAGGCCTCGACCACGCGCTCGCCCATGGTACGACGCTGTTTCTCGGTAATCCCGGGCGCCGGCGCTTCCTCGATGACCTTCTGGTGACGGCGCTGCATGGAGCAGTCGCGTTCACCCAGGTGCACGGCGTTTCCGTGGCCGTCACCTAGCACCTGGAATTCGATGTGTCGCGGGCGTTCCAGGAATTTTTCCATGTAGACACTGTCGTTGCCGAAAGCGGACTTGGCTTCGGCCTTGGTCATGTTGATGGCGGAAATCAGCGCGGCCTCGCTATGCACTACGCGCATGCCGCGTCCGCCGCCGCCGCCCGCGGCCTTGATGATGACTGGATAGCCAACCTTCTTGGCAATCGACAGCACCTGCTGGGGATTGTCCGGCAGGGCGCCCTCTGAACCTGGAACCGTGGGCACACCGGCTTCACGCATGGCCTGCTTGGCGGAGACCTTGTCGCCCATCAGGCGGATGGTTTCGGGGCGCGGGCCGATGAAGATGAACCCGCTTTTCTCGACCCGTTCAGCGAAATCGGCGTTCTCGGCCAGAAAGCCGTAACCCGGATGGATCGCGACGGCGTCGGTGACTTCCGCGGCGCTGATGATGGCCGGCATATTCAGGTAGCTTTCCGAAGACGGCGGCGGTCCAATGCACACCGATTCATCGGCCAGGCGCACGTGTTTCAGTTCGCGGTCGGCGGTGGAGTGCACCGCCACGGTCTTGATGCCGAGTTCACGGCAGGCACGCAGGATGCGCAGCGCGATTTCGCCGCGGTTGGCGATCACGATTTTATCGAGCATGGCGGGGGCCCGGGGTGTGGCCTTGGCGGAAATGGCGGCTTACTCGACGATGATGAGCGGCTGCCCGAATTCCACCGGGTCGCCGTTGTTGGCCAGGATCGCTTTGACGGTGCCGGCCTTGTCCGCCTCGATTTGATTCATCATCTTCATGGCTTCGATGATGCACAGGGTGTCGCCTTCCTTGACCACGCTGCCCACCTCCACAAACGGTTTGGCGCCGGGTGAGGCGGAGCGATAGAAAGTGCCCACCATGGGCGCTTTGACCTGGTGTCCGGCCGGAATTTCCTGACCGGGTGCGGGAGCGGCGGTTGGCGCCGGAGGAGCCGCCACCATTGGCGGTGCCGTGCCTTGGGTGGTCCCCGGTGCATGGTTGCCGTAGCGGCTGATGCGCACCGATTCCTCACCCTCGGTGATCTCAATCTCGGCGATGCCGGATTCCTCCAGCAGCTCAATGAGTTTCTTGACTTTGCGTATATCCATGCTGCACCCCAGAAGTGGGACGGTTCAGGTTTGATGGGTTTGGAGGTAGCGGTCAGCTGCCAGCAGGGCCAGTTCATAACCCTGGGGGCCGAGGCCGCTGATGGTGCCCACCGCCAGATCGGAAAAATGCGATCGTTGGCGGAAGGCTTCGCGGGCGTGGATATTACTTAAGTGGATTTCAATGAACGGCAGTCTTACCGCGGCCAGAGCATCCCGCAGAGCCACGCTGGTGTGGGTGTAACCGCCGGGATTGAACAGCAGGAAGCCAATGCCGTCCCGGTGTGCTTGCTGGAGCCGGTCAATGAGGGCACCCTCGTGATTACTCTGGTAAGTGGTAAGCACGTGCCCAAGGGCCTTGGCCTGTCCCAAGAGGCGTTTTTCGATGCTGGCGAGACTGTCATGGCCGTAGTACTCGGGTTCCCGTTCACCCAACAGGTTCAGATTAGGGCCATTTAAAAGCAGGACGTTCGCCACGTAATAGCCTCATTTATCCGGATTATCGCCGAAGTTTTATGAGGATATCACAATTTTATGCTTCAAACAGCCTGAGAAACGGGGTGTACCGACGATGAAAGACCTGGAAACCAAGGTCTATCCAGGCCCCAATCCCTGAAGTCTTTTTAAGGGTTATCCGTGGAAGGGCTGTACGTGAACTATGCTAAAGAACGAACTGGAGGCCGGTGATTCTGGGGCAAGCGGGGAAATTTGTCTATGGTCGTGCGACAGAAAGCTGTTAGATCACCGCAGTTAGCAGCTAATTCGCATGCGTTACCGTCACAGGCGCAGGGGGGGTCGGTACGGTTAGGCTAAGGGCCGTGCGTATCAGGCCTTCCGCCTCCGCCGGCTCGAGTTCGCCGGAATGGATCTTGAATACCCGGCCCCCGCGGTCCAACACCACGGTATAAGGCAGGCCGATGAAGTTGCCGCCCAAGGCGCTGATGATTTGGGGGACCCGGTTATCGCCCATGAGGATCGGGTAATTCACCACCATCCGCCGCAAGAACGTACGCACATCCTTTTCATTCTGCTCGTCGGTGGCGATTCCCACGACCTGCAGTCCCTGGGCGGCGTATTTGGCCTGCAGTCTCACCAACAGTGGGATCTCCTGGCGGCAGGGCGGACACCAGGTGGCCCAGAAATTGACCAGCAGCACCTTGCCGTGCCAGTCGGCGAGCGTGTGCTGGTTTCCGCTCAGGTCATCCAGGGCAACGTTCAGCGCCTGGCCGGTGGACAGGGTTGGTATGGTATCCGGCGCTGAAGTTGCAGCGGCGGTGGCTGGGGCCGTGTGGGGGGGTAGCAGCCATTGATATACGCCGAAACCCGCGGCGGCGGCGGCCATCAGAATGGCAATCACAAGTCCGGTCGCCTGTGTGTGTTTCAATTCACTGCCCCGGTGGTGGCGCTGAAAGTTTGCCGGATGCGCGTCTCAAATTCACGCGCACCCATGTAGCCGACCACGCGATCGGCAGTGAGTTCCCGGCCATCGGCATTGAAGAACATGATGCTCGGTGGGCCGTAGATACCGAAATGCTTGAGCAACGCCTGATCCTCGGCATCGTTGGCGGTTACATCAGCTTGCAATAGCACGGTGTTCGCCAGTGCGGCTTTGACGCCGTGATCCATGAAAGCCGTATGTTCCATTTCCTTGCAGGACACACACCAGTCCGCGTAGAAATCCAGCATCGCAGTCTGGTGGGCACGGCTCGCCCGGACCAGCGCCTGATTCAAATCCGCCAGCGTCTTGATGCGGGTGAATTGCAGACCCCGGTTGCGTGCGCGGCGGGTGGCAACCGGTGTCGCAAGGTTCGTGGCATTGAAACGTGCCAGTGGCTGCAATGGATCGGTGCCGCCGGTGGCGGCGCCCACCAGCATGATGATGCCGTACACGCCCACCAGCACCCCTACAGCCTTCCACAGTTTTCGCCAGCCGCTGGCGCGAACATCCAATAGCAACAGGTACATGCCACAGACTATCGCCAGCGCCGCCCACAGCATCAGAGTCAGCGGACCCGGCAGGATGCGCGACAGGAACCAGATGGCGACTCCCAGCAGGATCACACCGAGCACGGACTTAACCGACTGCATCCAGGGCCCGGCCTTGGGAACCAGTTTGCCGGCGGAGGTGCCGACGATGAGCAGCGGGATGCCCATGCCGATGCCGAGCGCAAACAAGGTGAGGCCGCCGCGCACCGGATCGCCGCTCTGGCTGATGACCAGCAGCGCGGCGACCAGCGGTGCGGTGATGCAGGGGCCGACGATGAGCGCCGAGAGCACGCCCATGATACCCACGCCCACAAAGGCACCGCCTTTCTGAGCGTTGCTGAACCCCACCAGCCGCGTCTGGATGGCGCTCGGCATCTGCAGTTCATATAACCCGAACATGGATAGGGCCAACAACACGAATATCAGGCTGAACACGCTCACAATCCAGGGATTCTGGAACCAAGCCTGCACGTTGGCGCCGATGAGCGCCACCACAACGCCGGCTGCGGTGTAGGTGAACGCCATGGCCAGCACATACACCAGCGACAGGGAGAAAGCACGAGCGGTGGAGGGCTGCTGGTGCTGGCCGGCGATCAGTCCGGCGATGATCGGAATCATGGGCAGCACGCAGGGCGTGAAGGTGAGCGCCAACCCCAACCCCAGGAACACCAGCAATACCCAGGCGAGATTGCCGTGGCGGATGAGCTCCGCCAGGCGGCTTTGCTGGGATGGCGGCGCCGTCGTTGTTGGCGGGCTGATCTGCGGAGTGCCGCTGGCATTCGGGATGGAGGCCACTCCGGGTGCGGCCAAATTTATATTGACGGTCTTGGTGATGGGCGGATAGCACAAGCCCTTGTCGGCGCAACCTTGGTAAGTGACGCTGAGCATGAATTGGCTGGCCGTGCCGCTGCGGCTCACGGGAATCAGCGCAGCCACCGCATGCCGGTAGATTTCGCTGGTGCCGAAGTATTGATCGTTCTCGATTTCGCCCTGGGGGAAATCCGGTGCACCCAGGGCAATGCCGGGATCATTGCTGCTGAAATGGAATTTCTGCCGGTACAGATAATAACCATCGGCAATTTGCCAGCTGACCGCCACGCTGCCGGCGTCTTTTGCCTGTGCCATAAAATGAAACACCTGATCAGGCGGCGGGAAACTGTTGTCGGGGTTGTTGCCGGTCACCAGCGCCGCCAGATCCGGTGGATGCACCGCGGCGGCGGCGAGCCTCAGGTTGAATTGTTTTTTCTGGGGCGGATAGCAGAACCCCAGGTCAGCACAACCCTGATACACCACCTCCAGCAGCAACGGCCCAGAACCGCTATAGGGGACGCTGGCGGTGACTCCCTCACGATAAATTTCCTGAGCGCCGAAGAATTGGTCACGGTGAATTTCGCCGGCAGGGAAATGCGGGGCGGCCAGCGTGATGCCGGGGCTATGGCTGATGAACTGGAATTTGTTTTTATAGAGGTAATAGCCGGGCAGGATGTCCCAGTGGGCCATCAGCATCCCGTTCTGGGGCTGCACTTGCAGGCGATACACCTGCTCCGGCGGGAGCGGTTGGTTATCCGCGCGGACCCAGGCCGGCAGCAAGCTCAAGCTCGCAAGTAAGAACAGGGTGAGGTTTTTCATGGGACTTGGGTGTTTTCGGTGAGCCATTGGAGATAGGCCGGATCGCCGTGGCTGACGGGCAGGGCGATGATTTCCGGGACTTCGTAAGGGTGCAGGGCCCGCAGACGACTGCACAATGCCTCAAAGCGGGCGGCTGTGGATTTGATAAGCAGCAGACACTCAGGTTCCCGCCGCACGCTGTCCTGCCAGCGATATATAGAGGTAAGGCCGGGCAGCAGATTCACACAGGCGGCCAGACGCTCTTCCACCAGGGCCGTGGCGATGCCCTCCGCTGACTCGCGGTCAGGGCAGGTACAAAATGTAACAAGTTGATTTTGATCCATAAATTCATTTTCAAGACGATTTTGTTGTTCTTAGCCCTTGACTCTACGGGATTCGCCACTATTATTAGCACTCAGCGCGTTAGAGTGCTAACAAACTCTTGGGCGCTTCGTTATTTAGACCCTTAATCCCAAGAAATCATTTCGTGAGGAGAGTCTTTACATGAAGCTGCATCCACTTCACGACCGGGTGATCATCAAACGCCTGGAATCGGAAACCAAAACCCCGGGCGGCATTGTCATCCCGGATACCGCTAAAGAAAAGCCCATGAAGGGTGAGGTCATCGCCGTCGGCAAGGGCCGCACGCTGGACAGCGGCCAGGTCGTTGCCCCTACCGTCAAGGTAGGCGACAAAGTCCTGATCGGCAAGTACTCCGGCTCGGAGTTCAAGATTGACGACGTGGAATACGTCGCCGTAAAGGAAGATGAAATCATCGCCATCGTAGGCGGCAAGTGATTCGCTTCCGGCATCCGAATTTACAGACATCCATATTTTTAGAGGAATACAGCAATGGCTGCTAAAGACGTTAAATTTGGTGACGATGCGCGTCAGCGCATGTTCCGGGGCGTCAACGTCCTGGCGAACGCCGTCAAGGTGACGCTCGGTCCCAAGGGCCGCAACGTGGTACTGGACAAGAGCTTCGGTGCCCCCACCATCACCAAGGACGGTGTGTCCGTGGCGAAGGAAATCGAACTCAAGGACAAGTTCGAGAACATGGGCGCGCAGATGGTGAAAGAAGTGGCGTCCAATACCTCCGACGAGGCAGGTGACGGCACTACCACGGCCACCGTGCTGGCCCAGGCCATCATGCGCGAGGGCCTCAAGGCCGTGGCCGCCGGCATGAACCCCATGGACCTGAAGCGCGGCATCGACAAGGCCGTGGGCGTGGTGGTGGAAGAGCTCAAGAAACTTTCCAAACCCTCCGCGGACAACAAGTCCATCGCCCAGGTGGGCACCATCTCCGCCAACGGCGACGTGGCCATCGGCAAGATCATCGCCGACGCCATGAACAAGGTCGGCAAGGAAGGCGTTATCACCGTGGAAGAGGGTTCGGGACTCGACAATGAACTGGAAGTGGTCGAGGGCATGCAGTTCGACCGCGGCTATCTGTCCCCGTATTTCATCAACAACCAGCAGGACATGAGCGCGGTGCTCGAGAATCCGGTCATCCTGCTGCACGACAAAAAAATCTCCAACATCCGCGAGATGCTGCCGATCCTCGAGGCCGTGGCCAAGAGCGGCAAGCAGTTGCTGATCGTGGCGGAAGACGTGGAAGGCGAAGCCCTGGCCACACTGGTGGTCAACACCATCCGCGGTATCGTCAAGGTCGTCGCCGTCAAGGCGCCGGGCTTCGGCGACCGCCGCAAGGCCATGCTGGAAGACATCGCCACCCTCACCGGCGCCACCGTGATCGCCGAGGAAGTCGGCCTGTCGCTGGAGAAGGCCAGCCTCAATGATCTGGGCAGCGCCAAGAAAGTGATCGTGGACAAGGAAAACACCACCATCATCGACGGCGGCGGCCAGAAGAAGAACATCGAGGCGCGCATCAAGTCAGTCAAGGCGCAGATCGAGGAGACCAGCTCCGACTACGACAAGGAGAAGCTGCAGGAGCGGGTTGCCAAACTCGCCGGCGGCGTTGCCGTGGTCAAGGTCGGTGCCGCCACCGAAGTGGAAATGAAAGAGAAGAAAGCCCGCGTCGAAGACGCACTGCACGCCACGCGTGCGGCCATCGAAGAAGGTGTGGTTCCCGGCGGCGGCGTGGCCTTCATACGCGCCCACAAGGCGGTCGCCAAGCTGAAGGGCGCCAATGACGACCAGACCGCGGGTATCGCGATCCTGGCACGTGCCATCGAAGAGCCGCTGCGCCTGATCGTCGCCAACGCCGGTGAAGCGCCGGACGTGGTGCTCGACAAGGTCGCCAGCGGCACCGGCAATTTCGGCTTCGATGCCGCGACCAGCGAGTACGGCGATATGGTGGCGCTGGGCATTCTGGATCCCACCAAGGTGTCGCGCACCGCGTTGCAGAACGCGGCCTCCGTGGCCGGCCTGCTCATCACCACCGAAGCCATGGTGGCCGAGCTGCCGAAGGACGAGAAGCCAATGCCCGCCGGCGGTGGTGGTGGCATGGGCGGTATGGGTGACATGGATTATTGATTGGCCGAGCCGATTGATGTCTGGAAGAACAAAGGCCCTGCGAATTCGCAGGGCCTTTTTCATTGAAGCCCCGCAGAAATGTGGGCTTGCCGCATGCGGCAAGCAGGCGGCCGCTGGCCGCCCAGGAGCGCGGCGCAGCCGGTCAACCTGTCATTCCGACACGACCGCCACGTCGTCATTCCCGCGAAAGCGGGAATCCAGTCTTGATAAAGAGCCGCCTCCGGCGGTGGCCATTTTGGAGAGCGGGTTCCGCCCCGCGGTCAGGTTACTTTTCTTTGGCGCAAATAAAAGTAACCAAAAGAAACATTTCGGAGCGTCACTGAACGCTGATTTTCTTTGAACCGCTTCACGCTGCATTCGTGAGTGCATTACGGGGCGCCTTATCAGCCCTGCTAGTTTAATAGGATGTAATCTGATCTGGCTGATCGTGTTCGGAAACGCCACTGGCCATGTTTGAAGGAAGCCCCGTGGAAACGCGGGGCTTTTTCTTTGAGGCGCTGCCAAGCTTGACCGCCCGGTGTTACCGGTATTAGAGTGTATGACAATAGCTTAATCGATCAGGAATTTGTATGGCAACCGTTACCGTTTCCCCCAAGTATCAAGTGGTGATCCCGAGCGTGCTGCGCCGGGCCTTGGGTATCCGCCCCGGACAGAAGATTGAGGTGCTGGCCTACGAGGGACGGTTGGAATTCGTGCCGGTGCGTCCCATGAAAACCATGCGTGGCTTCCTGCCCGGCCTCGACACCGAAGTACCGCGCGAGGACGAGCGCGTGTGAATGTAGTGGATTCCTCGGCCTGGCTGGAATTTTTTGCTGGCGGCCCCAACGCGGGGCAATTTGCCAAACCGATTACGAATATTGCACGGCTCATCGTGCCGAGCATCACGCTGCTGGAAATCTTCAAGCGTATTCTGCAACAGCGGGATGTAAATGCCGCGCTGCGCGCGGTCGCCGCCATGCGTCAGGGCCGGGTGGTTGATTTGGATGTGGAGATCGCACTTTCCGCCGCGAAGCTGGGGCACACCCACAAGTTGCCGCTGGCCGACAGCGTGATCCTCGCCACCGCCCGCAAATACCAGGCGACCCTATGGACGCAGGATGCGGATTTCAAAGGGCTGGAAGGCGTGCGGTATTTTGCCAAAAAGTAACTGCCGGAGGACGAGAAGCCAATGCCCGCCGGTGGTGGCGTGGGTGGTAAGGGTGATACCGATTACTGATGGACGGGAGTGCCCTGATTCTTTGAACATACGTGGCCAGGCATCTTTGTTGACCCCAAACGTACAGGAGAAACCGACATGAATCTCACAGGTCTGATTTCGTTTCTTATCATCGGCGCAATTGCCGGCTGGCTGGCCGGTATGGTGATGAAAGGCCGTGGCTTTGGTTTAGTTGGCGATATCATCGTCGGCATCGTTGGCGCAGTCATCGGCGGCTATTTGTTGGCGATAATCGGCTTCGTTGCCTGGGGCCTGATCGGCTCGCTCATCACCGCCTTCATCGGCGCCGTGGTGCTGCTCTTCATCGTCAGATTAATCAAAAAAGCCTAGGCCGAAATCAGGGTCTAGTGAAAAGCCCCGCGTGTGCGGGGCTTTTTCTTTGGGCTCATCATGCAGGCGGACTAAGGCCGTTAGTCTACTTTCGACATCCCTGCTTCGTTATTTCAACGACGTAGGCCGGCAATCCTTTGCCGACATTTCAATTTCGAACCCCTTCCCCTTTGTGGGTTTTCCAGGGCTGGCCGTACCAGATACCCAAGGGTAACGATCCGAAAGCGTAGGCCATGAAGCCGATGGTGCCGACCACGCGAAAAACTTGCAGCCCCGCGGTGCTGGTTGCAAGGATACTGACGGCGGTGTAAGCAGCGAAGCAGGTGACCATCAGGCAGAACAGAAACCACTGCGCCAGGTTCTTGCCCGTGTTGTACATGCCGGGAATGGAATGAGGGTAGGGCGGCTGTTTACAGATCTGACGCGCAGAGCGTTTGACGGAGGTAGCTATGGAAATTAAGCCCATCAAGGCCGATGCGGATTATCGTGGCGCTCTCAAAGAGGTCAAATCACTCATGGCCGCTGCGGCAGGTTCTCCGGAAGGCGAGCGTCTGGACGTGCTGGTGACGCTGATCGAGGCTTATGAGAAGACGCACTATCCGATGGATCTGCCCGATCCGGTGGAAGCGATAAAGTTCCGCATGCAGCAGATGGGTCTCTACCCCAAGGATTTGACGCCGATTTTCGGCCGTCTCAACCGGGTTTACGAGGTCTTGAACGGCAAGCGCTCACTGACTTTGCAAATGATCCGTCGCCTGAATGTCGAGCTCGACATCCCTGCTGAAAGTCTGATAAAAGCCCCCCGCCTGCCTGCGGCCAAGCGGCGTTCTGTGAGCCGCCGCCCTACCGCTGCACGTCATGCCTGAGTTTTGGATGAAGAATCCATAGGCCGGAGACACCGGCTGACAGCAGAGATCAGCCACGCAGCAAAAACCGCGATTGCATGTTGTGGCATGGTTCTAGTCGGGTATCGCCCTCTGACCCTAATGAAACCTCAGGCTGTGCGTTAAGCGCGTGTGTCACTTCGGCCAAAGCCAGGCGAAGATGGTGGCGGTGACCAGACCATAGATAAGTCCGTCAATTACATCCTTGCCCACGGCTTTCCAGGGCTGGCCGTACCAGATCCCCATGGGTAATGATCCGAAGGCGTAGGCCATGAAGCCGACGGTGCCGATCACACGGAATACCTGCATGCCCGCAGTACCGCCGGCGAGTGTGCTGCCAGCGACATACCCGGCGAACAAAGAGACCAGCAGACAGAACACGAACCACTGCACCAGATTCTTTCCCATGCCTGGGGCACCGGCAGAACGCAGGATCATGAAGGCCACCGGGCCTTGCTTGAATTTCTCCTGTGCCTCAGGTTTTTTCATGTCCTCCATCTTGCAGAAAGGCAGCATATACATGCCGGGCGCGGGATTGCCTTTGCGGATGGCGGCACCCACTTCGTTTTCGTTCGAGAAGCCGTGGTAATCCGGCATATGCCAAAATTTGAAGACCATGTGCAGGATGCTGCTGGCGATGAAAACCCCTACAGCAGATAGCAGGATCGGAAGCCAGAGATGCACAAGTGAGATCATGACGGACTCCCTACAAATGTTGCCTTGAGATAAGGCGCCAGAATTCTACGCCAGACTTTACCGAGATATCCTGTCATATTCGAACTACACTTAGAGGGCATTCAATGGGAATGTTGCTATGAACTATAGGGAACTGGCTGCTTGTGGGCACAGCCCAGCGCGCATTTGTGATGCATGGCCGACAGTGTTGGCCAGTCTGAGAAACGGCCTAGGCGTACTGCGACCTCGAATCCCGCAAGACCACCGCCGGAGATCCTGATTTAGTGACAATTATCGGATGGCTCGCTGGCCGGCAGCGGGTTCAGCCAAGGGTGGTCGCTTAGCAGGAGTAAAAGGTCCCGTGCAACGGGTATTTTAAGGATCAGGAGGGTTGGTTATGAAACTTATGGCAGGCAGGAAGTGGCTTTTACTCGGCAGTGCCCTGGGGCTGGCCGCATGCTCTTATACGATGCCGTACGAAGGCACGATGATACTTCCAGAAACAGGCACCGGAAAAGTCGCGGTGGCAACAGTGGATGAGCGCCCGTACGTGTTGAATGGTAAAAATCCGCCGACCTATGTCGGTATCATTCGCGGTGGTTTCGGCAATCCGTTCAACCGTTACACGGAAGACGGCAAGCCGCTGGCGGATGATTTCAGCAATAGCATTGTCAGTTCACTGGTGGCCAAAGGGTTTCGGGCGATCGTGATCACAACGTCACCTGCGAGCAATCCGGCCGACGCATTCAAGAATTTGAAGCAGAGTGGAGCTTATCGGCTGATTTTAGTGGAACTCCGTGACTGGCAAAGCGATACCATGATCAACCCGACAGTGAATTGCGATGTCACGCTGCATATCTATGATTCCTCCGGCAGGGAACTGGCCTCGGTAAAGGACGCCAAGAATTATGATATGCACGGTGGGAGTATCTTCAACACTCCTGGCAGGTCCAGGGATAAGGTGTATCGTTTCTACGAGCACAAGATCATTGAATGGTTTTCCAACCCCAAAATCGAGGCGGCATTGCAGATTTGAATTTTGAATTGTGAAACTGGATCACGGAATTCCATGCCGGATTTAGCAATTGAGAATTTCTATCGAATTTCCCAGGAATACTGTTGATTACTCCCGTGGCCCAAAAATACGTTCTATCAATTAATGCTGTTCATAGGCTCGGGTCAGAACAGCAATGTCGAGCTTTTTCATTTGCATCAAGGCTTCCATAACTCTTTCTGATTTCTCCTTATTCTTATCGGTTAGCAACTTCGGCAGCACCGTGGGGACCACCTGCCAGGAGAGACCGTATTTGTCTTTGAGCCAGCCGCATTGCTGAGCTTTTGGGTCTCCACCGGTTGAGAGCGCCTCCCAGTAGTAGTCCACTTCTTCCTGGGTGTCGCAGTGCACCTGGAAGGAGACGGATTCATTGAACTTGAACAGCGGGCCGCCGTTCAAAGCCGTGAATCCCTGGCCATCCAGTTCGAAATCCACCGCCATGACACGGCCTTCCCGTTGTTTGTGAATCTCGTAGCCTTCCTTGCCGTAACGCGAGATCGTCCCGATCTTCGAATTCTTGAAAATGGATACATAGAACTTCGCAGCTTCTTCGGCTTTACCGTCGAACCAGAGAAAGGGGGTGATCTTTTGCATCAGCTGTACTCCTTAAGAAGGCTTAAATACTCACGCACGGTGTCAGCAGTGGATCAGATTCTCACTGCTTCGCAGTAGCAGAGAGCAAAAACCTGCCGTAATCCGTGCACTTATCCCGATGCGGGTGAGATGGTTTTTGGCGGTTTCCGGCGCACGTAGAGCGTTTTATGCACGCGTGCCACCACCTCGCCGCCAGCGTTGGTAATCTCGACCTGGAATTCCGGCAGGTATTTTTCACCGCCTGCGGTGTTCTCGCGGATCGTGGCCAGCGCGGCGTCGTCCAGCCGAAACCATGCCTTCACCGTACCGCGACCCGGTTTGAGGTATTCGATACTGGCGCGCTGGTCCCAGACGTAATAATCGTGGCCAAGCAACTTGATGAGCATGATCATGTGCAGGCCATCGGTCATGGCGAACAGACTGCCGCCAAAATGCACACCCACGTAGTTGCGGTTATACCAGTGTTGTTTGAGCACGACCTCTACTTCGCGATAGTCGTCACTGATTCGCTTGACTTGTATGCCGCTGCACAGGAACGGAGGCCACAGATTGATGAATCGCCGCAGGATTCCCGCTTTCATGGTGATGCTTGTCTCAAGCTCTGCCGAGAGACAGGGAAGGCTCTGATTTATGGATCAAGTGGGGCTTGCGAATGGCAGCCAGGAGTTTTTCCAGTTCCCGGATGTGTCCCTGGTCATGTTCGACCCACAGTTCCAGTAATCTGCCCAATGTGATTTCACCGAGCGGTTCGAGATAGCCCGTGCGGGCGAGTTGGTTTGCCGTCAGTTTCTCAAGAAGCTTCAAGTTTGTGTGGCGTGCCCGGATGAAATCGTCCAGGGCCGGTTGCAATGTCTGTTGGTTGTAGCGCCGTTCAAGAGCAAGCTGGCCGCCATTGAGATCGGGTAGCCTGGGATGCTGCTCTGTGAGCAGGCGTTGCAAGCGCACGCCATAGCCTTCGATTTCAATGTCCCGCAAGTGACAGATATTTTCCAAAATAGAAAAATATCCGCCATCGGGTTTGAGGCGCAGTTGTTCGTCGCTAAGACTGTCGAGGCGACTCTTTAGATTGTCCGGCATCTCGGATAAGACGGCGATAAAATCATTGGGTTTCACAGGCTTTCTCCATCGACAGCTGAATATGATAAGTCTGGATTATTCCGTCATGCCTCTGAATCCTGGTTTGCAATGGATCCCGGCATTTGGACGGTGAATGGCCGTGTATTAGTGGCTGACGGCTCCGGGTAAAGCTGCCACGGCGAACGGTAACGATGCGTAATTGACTTCATCCGAGGTTCTCGGGTCCAGTTCCTGGTATCTTCTTACCCCGTTATAGCACGCGAAGTGGCGTGTGAGGTCAGCGCGGGCTTCGGGAATTGAGCTATGGGCTTTGAGGTAAATATCTCCGTACTTGCGATCACTCCATGCTTTCCATTTGGGCTTCGGTTTCGAGGCTCTGCCGGTCGCGGTAGACGGTGGCCTGGGCGAGAAGCTTGCCGCCGAAGGTGTAGTTGACGGCGCAATCGAGTTTGGCGGGATCGCCGTCCACTTCCAGGCGATCCCATTTCTCCGCGTGGCCCACGTAATTCACCGCCACGTCGTAGTGCTGGCTCCAGAAGAAGGGTACGGCGGTGTAGGGTTCCCGGTACCCCAGCATGTTGCGCGCCGCGGTCTGTCCCTGGCGCTGGGCTACCACCCAATGCTCCACGCGCAGGTTCATGCCGGTGCGGCGATCGGGCCAGCGGGCGATGTCACCGGCTGCGTAGATGCCCGGCGCGCTGGTCTCCAGATATTCATTGACCAGCACGCCGCGGTCCAGCCTGAGCCCCGTCTGTTCGGCGAGCGCCGTGGCGGGACGCACGCCCACGCCGATCACCACCAGCTCCGCGGCCAGCGGCGCGCCGTCGCTCAGGATTACGCGACGTGCTTCGATGGCCGACACGGTCCGGCCCAGGTGGAACACGACACCCTTGTTTTCGTGCAGGGCGCGGATGAAGTCTCCGAGTTCCGGCCCGAGCACCCGCTCCAGCGGACGTGCTTCGGGGCCGACCACGTGCACTTCCACCTGACGTGCGCGCAGCGCCGCCGCTACTTCGAGGCCGATGAAACTTGCGCCGATGATCACGGCGCGCTTCGCACCCGCCTGCACGGCGGCGATAATGCCTTCGCTGTCCGCAACGGTGCGCAGGTAATGCACGTGCGGGAGTTCGGCACCAGGCGTCGCGAGTTTCACCGGGTCCGCGCCGGTGGCGAGCAGTAGCGCACCATAATTGAATTCACGGCCGTCGGTGGTATGCACAGTTTTGCGCGCCGCATTGATGGCGGCCACACTCGTATTGCGCATCAGGCCGATATTGTTCTGCTGGAAGTAGGATTCGCCGCGCACCGGCACCCATTCTTTGGGGGCGGTGCCGGCGAGGTAGTCCTTGGAAAGATTCGGCCGGTCCGGCGGCAGGCTGTCTTCGGCGCTGAGAATGGTCACCGGCCCAGCGTAGCCCGAGAAGCGCAGCGTGGTGGCCGCCGCCTCACCGGCCGCGCCACCGCCCACAATGAGGATTGAAACCGGCGGTTTCGCGCCGGCGGGCGGTTTGCGGGCGGAGCGGGTCACGGGCGCGAGCTTCTCGCGCACGCAGACCGTGTCCTGTTCATGCTGCACTTTCCAGCGGGCGAGCGGGGCAAGTCCCGGTGCCGCCAGCACTTCGCCGCTGCGCAGGCTGAAGCAGGCATGGTGCCAGGGACAGCGCACCGTCTCGCCCACCACCAATCCCTTTTCCAGCGGGCCGTGATAATGGGCGCAGACGGCGCTCACGGCCGAAAATTCCCGGCCCAGTCGCGTCAGCAGCACGGCGTCCTTGCCCACGTGTCCGAGCAACGGCTTGCCGTCCGTGAGCTCGGCGACGGCGATGCCCTGGGCAAGATCCGGCCCGGGTGCGGTGGTCTGGTTCATAACTGCCTCTTCATTTCCTGTGTTTGTCGACGCCTTGCACGAAATTCCGCGCTTCCTTCGCGAGCGCGCTCCATTGTGATTTCGCCGCGTTCACTTCAAGCCATTCTTTCATCACGCGTCCCGGCCCGGGACTGAATTGGCGGCCTTTGCCGGCTTTGACCAGTTCCGCGACGCGCTCCTTGGGCAGCTTCACAACCAACCTGTCCCGGGATGACATCATGGCGAAGATTTTGTCGTTGATCTTGAGTGCGCTGGAGCCAAAACCTTTTCCATCCCCCGGGGACGTGATATGGGGATCTTTGGCAAAGGCTTTGACGACCTTGGCAAAGTCCGGGTGTAGCGGGGCAACCGGATCGGTTTTCTTCTTTATCGCCACCGCGCATTTCTCCGTCTTCCTGAGCTTTACGGCTAAGCTGTTGGCTGCAAGCGCCGCAGAATATTCGGGTCACCCTCGTATTTGAGACCCTCTTTGCAGGCACTGGCGAATTCCCGTTTGCCCATCAGTACACCCAGCATGAGCAATGGCGTCCCGCTCAGGACCAGATCCGGGTTGTTCGCGGGACCTGTGCGGAAATGCACGCTGCCGCCGGCAGCTTCGATGCTAAGCGGATCTCCCCCAGAACGAATTTCAAGAGTAACCGGCGGACCGTCGGGCGCCTGATCGCGCAGCAGGTGTTTGGCAGGGAGCGCCAGCCAGTGACCACAGAACGCGTCATGTTTACCGGGTTTCGCCAGCAGTGGGGCACCCCATTTGCCAAGTTCAAAGAGCACGGACTCAAGTTCCTTGCCACGCGCAGTGAGATCAATAAGCGTAGTGGCGATGGGCGGCGGTGCGTATTCACGTCGCAGGATGCCGGTCTTTTCCAGGCCCTCCAGCCGTTGTGCCAGCAGGTTGGTGGCGATGCCCGGAAGGCCCTGGCGCAGGTCGGTGTAGCGGAGGGGTCCGCGGATCAGCAATTCCCGCACGATTAGCAGGCTCCAGCGGTCCCCGACCAAGTCGAGGGCTTTCGCCATGGCACAGAATTGCCCGTAGGAACGCATAGCCTTAGTATAGCACTATATTTATTATTTCAATTTAGTACTTGATTTTTTAAAGTTAATGAACTAAACCTATAAACAGGCAAATTTCCCCTATTCATAGGAGTGACACATGGGTAATCCAGTTCTGCATTTTGAGGTCCTGGGCAAGGACGCGAAGGTGCTGCAGAGTTTTTACCGGGACGCATTCGACTGGGAGATGGCAGCGTCGGTCCCGGGGTATGCCATGGCGCTGCCCAGTGCGCAGGGCGGTATCAACGGTGGAATCGGCGCCGCCACGGGCGGCGGCCCGGGTCATGTGACCTTCTATATTGAGGTCCCCGACCTGAAGCGCAGCTTGGAAAAAATCACGCATTTGGGCGGCCGCACGGTCATAGAGCCGATAGCCATCCCGGGCGGGCCCACCATTGCCCTGTTCGGCGACCCGGAAGGGCATGTGGTGGGCCTTGTGCAGGCAGGCACCACCAAGAGCAGCCGGCCATGAAGCCCGTCACGATACTGCGTGTCGCCGCCGCCATCGCTCTGCTGCAGTTCATCGGCCACGCGACGCTGTTTCTCACCTATGTTCCCAAACACGGCGCGGAAGAGATCGCCGTGGTGCAGGCCATGCGCGATCACATTTTCAACTTCTCGGGTATGCAGCGCAGCTATTGGGACATGTATTTCGGTTACGGCCTGATGGCGGCCATCAACTGCCTGTTCGAAGCGGTGCTGTTCTGGCAGCTCGCGGCGATTGCAAAGACGTCGGCGCGGCTGGTGCAACCCGTCGTTGCGCTGTTCCTGGTGGCCAATCTCGTGTACGCGGCGCTGGTATGGATCTATTTCTTTCCGCTACCGGGTTATTTCGATCTGGCCATCGGCCTGTGTCTGGGTCTGGCGTTGTTCGCCGGCCGTACTAAACGCGCCGTGGTGGCGTGATTCTAACCGCGATAGGGCAAGCCCTCCCGGATTCCGGCTGTCCGCTACGTTCAAACGGACAGCGGCCAGCATGATGACGGACACGCGTCTTTTTGAAGGGTGCTTGGGAGTAAACAGGGAAAAGTATTTTTGGATATTGTTCGAAAGAAGTCCCGCGTTTGCGGGACTTCTTTCACCCGCCGTTATTTCATGACCGCCTGCACGCGCTTATGTAGTTCCTTCAATGGCACATCCTCGATGTGCGTGCCCAGGTACCAGCGGTGGCCATAAGGATCAACCAGCGTCCCCATGCGGTCACCGTAGAACTGGTTTTGGAGCGACCGCTCCACCCGGGCGCCCGCCGCCACGGCGCGCTCGAACACGGTATCCACATCTTTTATATACAGCATGATGCCCACGGGCGGCGGTGTCCCCGAATTCGGCGCATGCGCGCCCATAGCCGGGTTTTCATCCGCAAGCATCACGCGCGAGGTGCCGATCTGGATCTCGGCGTGACCGATGCGCCCGCCGGGGGCGGGCAGCCGCAGCTTTTCCTTTGCACCGAAGGCTTTTTTGTAGAACTCGAGCGCCGCGGCCGCGCCATTGACGATCAGATAGGGTGTGATGCTGTGGTAACCGGCGGGGATGGGTTTGACCTTGCGGGTTTTGGCTTTACCGGCTTTGGCCTTGTGTGGCCTAGCTTTTGCAGCCTTGCGGTTTTGGGATGTGGATTTCTTGGCGAGTTTCTTGCGTGCCATGCGAAACTCCTGAAATTAGAGCGTGACGATGCCGTTAGTGTAATACGGCGAGCTATCAGTGGAACGACCCGCGCACAGCCTTCCTGAAGAAGGAGCGATACTCGGGAGTCTGTGCGGCGCCGCCACGCATGAACCATTCCGGTTCGATGCTGAACTGCAGCAACTTGCATTCCAGCGCGCCGTTATAAAAGGAATTCATTTTGCGGGCGCGGATGCCGAGTTGTTTGCCGAGCCCCAGGTCGCCGACGATGACGCCGGCCTGCCAGCCGGGGCACTGGCTCTTGAGCCAGTGGCCGAGTGTCGCGTAGAGCGGTCCGAGGGTTTCGATTTTTCCCAGGCGTTCGCCGTAGGGCGGATTGGTAACCACCAGTCCGGGCGGCAATCCGCTGGGCAGAATGTTCTGTTCCAGGGACTTGTGTGCGAAGCGTACCATGGGCGCGACGCCGGCCGTGCGTGCGTTCTGTTGTGCCGTGAGGATCGCTTTGGCATCGTGATCGTATCCCAAGATCATCAGCTTGCACGCGCGGCCCGTGGTTTGGCGCGCACGCGCTTCCATGATCAGCTTTTCCCAGAGCCTGCGGTCGTGCTTCAGCCAGCCGCTGAAGCCCCAGTAATCCCGCAGCAGACCCGGGGCGATATCCCCGGCCATGAGCGCGGCTTCAATCACCAGCGTGCCGGAACCGCTCAGGGGGTCCACGAAGCTGCCACCCGCTTTGGCAATTGCCGGCCAGCCGCATTTGAGCAGCAGCGCGGCGGCCAGGTTTTCTTTCAGTGGCGCCGCCACACCCTGTATGCGGTAGCCACGCAGGTGCAGGCTGTCGCCGGAGAGATCGAGACTCACGCTGGCGATGTCGCGATGCAGATGGCAGTTGATGCGCACATCCGGCCGCTCGCGGTCGACGCTGGGACGACGGCCGAATTTTTCGCGGAAGCGGTCCACGACGGCGTCCTTGACGCGCTGTGCGCCATACTGGGTGTGGGTGATGCCGGCGGTGGTGCCGGTGAAATCCACCGCCAGGCTGCCGTCAGGCGACAGGTCATTTTCCCAGGGCATGCGGTTGATACCCGCGTACAGCTGGGCGTCATCCGTGACGCCGAATTTCGAAATTGGGTAAAGCACCCGGTTGGCGGCCCGCAACCACAGGCAGGCGCGGTAGGCTATGGCCGGCGGTCCCTCGAATGACGCACCGCCGCGCGCCTCTTTCACGTTCCTGGCCCCGAGTGCGCGCAATTCATCGGCCACGATCGGTTCCAGCCCCTTGGCGGCCGTGGCGAAAAACCGCAAAGCGGCAGGGGAATTCGGCCGGCGTGGAGCAGACATGGGATTAGGTTACAGTTAAGTTCGCTGACCTACCAATCATATTCTCCAGCATGACCAGCGCCGACACCATTCCAGCACTGCTGCGTCCCGTTTGGGAGCGCTGCCAGCAGTCACTGGTGGCGTTGCCGGAATTCCCCGCAGCCGTGGCTGCGGCATTGCCGCGGGTATGGGTGTGCAGCGAGTTCGTGGCGCAAACTTGCACCCGTCAGCCGCAACTGCTCGCCGATCTAGTTAATTCCGGGGATTTGCAAAGCACGCATTCGCCCGCGTTGCGGGTTAGTGCAGCCTTGCGCACTGTTCAGAATGAAGCCGAGTTATCCCGCGGCTTGCGGCAACTCCGCCGGCGCGAGATGACACGCATCGCCTGGCGGGATCTGGCGGGCTGGGCGAACCTCACGCAGACGCTGCAAGATCTTTCGGCTCTGGCGGATGCCTGCCTGGACGGCGCGCTGACCTCGTTGGCGCGCTGGCATACTGAACGTCACGGCGTGGCACGCAACCCCAAGGGCGCAGCGCAATCGCTGGTGGTGCTGGGCATGGGCAAACTGGGCGCCCATGAGCTCAATTTCTCCTCGGACATCGATCTGATATTCACCTATCCGGAGAACGGCAGCAGCGATGGCCCCAAGCCGCTGGATAACGAAGAATATTTTTTGCGTCTCGGCCAAAAGCTCGCGCGCTTGCTGGACGAAGTCACGCTTGACGGTTTCGTGTTCCGGGTGGATTTGCGGCTCAGGCCCTTTGGGGAAGCCGGACCGCTGGCCATGAGTTTTGACGCGCTGGAAACCTATTACCAGAATCACGGACGTGAGTGGGAACGCTACGCCTTGATCAAGGCGCGGCCGGTGGCCGGCGATCTTGTGCAAGGCCAACGGCTGTTGAGCATGCTGCGGCCGTTTATGTACCGGCGCTATCTGGATTTCAATGTCTTTGCGTCGCTGCGTGAGATGCAGCAGCTCATCATGCAGGAAGTGCTGCGCCGCGGTCTTGAAGACAATATCAAATTGGGCCGCGGCGGCATCCGCGAGATCGAATTCGTCGGTCAGGTGTTCCAATTGATCCGCGGCGGCCGCGAGGCCGCGTTGCGGGAACGCGCCATCATCTCGGTGCTGCGCCATCTCGGCCAGGCGAATTATCTGCAGCCGGCGGAAGCCGAGGCGCTCATCTCGGCCTATGAATTCCTGCGGCGTACCGAGAATCGTCTGCAGGAATACAAAGATGAACAGACCCACGAATTGCCCACGGATGAACTGAACCGCGTACGGCTGGCCTGGTCCATGGGATTCGATACCTGGCCGGCATTCAGCCAGGCGCTGGATGGACATCGTCGCCAGGTGCAGCGGATTTTCGAAGCGGTGTTCGCGGCACCGCATACGCTGCGTGGCCAGTGGCAGAAGGAATCACCGTTTGCGTGCGTGTGGCGCAGCGCCCAGGCGGATGCGGGCACCGATAAATTGTTGCTCGACGCCGGTTTCACACAGCCCGCCGAAATCCTGCAAGCACTCAAACAGTTGCGCACAGGACCGTTGTTGCGGGCCTTGGGCGAGCGTGGACGCCGGCGCCTGGATGATTTGATGCCGCGATTGTTCGAGGTCGCGGGTACCACGCCGGACCCGGGCGAGACCTTCAAGCGGCTATTGCGGGTGCTGGAGGCCATCGCCAAACGCTCCACTTACCTGGCATTGTTGCTGGAGAATCCCACGGCGCTGGAGCATCTGGCGCAGCTGGCTTCCGGCAGCGCCTGGCTCACCGATCTGGTGGTGCGCACGCCGCTGCTGTTGGATGAACTCATCGATCCACGCATGTTCAGCGAGTTTCCCTCCCAGGAATCGCTGCAGGCGGAATTGGAAGGCACGCTCAAGGATATTGCCGGCGACGACTTGGAAGCGCAGATGGATGCACTGCGTCAGTTCCAGCAGGCCGCGGTAGTGCGGGTAGCGGCGGCTGATCTCTCGGGGAATGTGCCGCTCATGAAGATCAGCGACTTCCTCACCTGGATCGCGGAGCAGGTGATCCACAAGGCGCTGGAAATCGCCCGACAACACCTGCTCATCCGTCATGGCGAACCCTGGTGCCGGGAGGCGGACGGGGAGCGGCGTGCGCGTTTCGGCATCGTCGCCTACGGCAAGCTCGCGGGTCTGGAATTGGGTTACGGCTCCGATCTGGATCTGGTGTTCCTGCACGACAGCGCCGGCGAGCATCAGCAGACGCGCGGCTCACGTCCGCTGGACAACAACGAGTTTTTCACGCGTCTGGCGCAGCGCGTCATCAATGTTCTTTCCATCCCGACGACCTCAGGGGTGCTCTATCAGGTGGATACCCGGCTGCGGCCCAGCGGTGCGGCAGGGCTGATCGTGAGTTCCATGGAAAGTTTCGCGCGCTACCAGCGGCAGCAGGCCTGGACCTGGGAACATCAGGCGTTGCTGCGCGCACGTCCGGTGGCCGGCGATACGGCGGTGGGCGAGGCATTCGAAAGACTACGCCGTGAAGTCCTCGGCCGGCTCCGGGACGGTGAGAGCCTCAGGCGCGAGGTGGCGCTGATGCGCGCCCGCATGCTGAAAGAGCACGTTCACGTGGATGGGGAGTTTGACATCAAGCTCGACGCTGGCGGCCTCACGGATATTGAATTCCTGGTGCAGTACTGGGTGCTGCAGAACGCCGCCCAGTATCCGCTGTTGCTCGACTGGACCGACAATATCCGCAACCTGGAAGGGCTCGTGCGCACCGGCATCCTGAACGCGGAGCTGGGCGGGTTTCTCGCCGACACCTACCGGTCGTTCCGCAAGATCGTGCATCGCCGCAGCCTGGAAGGCCGGCCGGCGCGCATCCCGGAGGCCGAGGCGGAACCGCAGCGCGGCCGGGTGCGCGCCTTGTGGGAAGCGAGCATCGGAGCGGCAGCCGCCGGCAACCCGGAGTAGCTTGGTATAATCGGCGTCTTTTCGATCATTGAGGTACGATCGTGGCCAAAGTCGCCGTCGAACAGCCAGGCTTGCAGGCCCCCAACGCCCGCCGCCATTACGACGTCAGGCGCAAGGATTTGCCGCTGCACTGCCCCATGGACGGCATGAGCCTGTGGAATTCCCATCCGCGGGTGTTCCTGCCCATCGAAGCCACGGGTGAGGCCGAGTGCCCATACTGCAGCGCCACCTACACTCTGGTCGATTGACCGTTCTTACAATCGCGGGAAACTGCATGACCTCAGCGCTTCCCCGCATCTCGGTGGTACTCATGGTCCGCGATGCCGCGGCGACACTCGCCGCAACGCTGGAGAGCGTGCGCGACTTCGGCGAAGTGCTGATCTATGACAACGGCTCCAGCGATGACACCCTGGCTATCGCAGCGCGCTATCCCAATGTGAGGGTCTGCAAGGGCGAATTCAAAGGTTTCGGTCCCACCCGTAACACCGCCGCCGCCCTGGCGCGCAATGAGTGGATCTTCTCGCTGGATGCGGACGAGGTGGTGGAGACGGCGCTGGCCGCAAGCCTCTCGGGCCTGGCGCTGGACCAGCCGGAACAGGTGTATGCGGTGGAGCGGCGCAATTACCTGCTGGGCAAGCGCGTGCGCCACGGCGGCTGGGGCAGCCAGTGGCTCACACGCCTCTATAACCGTCAAACGCACCAATTTACGGAGGTGGCGGTCCACGAGAAAGTGGAATTGAAAAACGGTGAACAAGCGCTCCAGCTGGCGGGTAGCTTGCGCCATACGGCCATGCGCGATGCCGGAGATTTTCTGGTCAAGATGCACCGTTACACCATGCTTAAGGCGGGGGAGTCCACCCGCACCTATGCGCCGGGTATCATCTTCTTGAAAACCATTTGGGCCTTCATCCGCGCCTACTTCCTGCGGCTCGGTCTGTTGGACGGTTGGCGCGGGCTGCTGATCTCGGTCTCCGAAGCCAACGGGGTATTCTATAAATACATGGTCATTTATTCGCAGAGAAAACCATCATGATCATCGTCACCGGCGGCGCGGGCTTCGTGGGCAGCAATCTGGTGCTGGCGCTCAACCGGCGCGGCCAGTCCGACATCATCGTGGTGGACGATCTCAAAGATGGCAGTAAGTTTGCGAATATGGTGGAGGCGGAAATCGCCGACTACCGCGATAAGGATGCCTTCCTGCAACAACTCGCGGGTGGTGCGACCCTCGGCCCCATCGAGGCGGTGTTCCACAACGGCGCCTGTTCCGACACCACCGAGTGGAACGGCCAGTACATGATGGCGGTGAATTACGAATACTCCAGGGCATTGCTGGAGCATTGCCTCACGCGCAACATTCCGTTTATCTATGCCTCATCGGCGGCAGTGTATGGTGCCGGCAAGGTTTTCAAGGAGGAACGCAAGTACGAAGCTCCGCTCAATATGTACGGCTACTCCAAGTTTCTGTTCGACCAATATGTGCGGCGCCGTTTGAAGACCGCACCGAAAAGCCAGGTGGCGGGTTTCCGTTATTTCAACGTCTACGGCCCGCGCGAGCAGCACAAGGGCAAGATGGCCAGTACCGCCTTGCATTTCAACGACCAGATCCTGGCCACCGGCAAGTGCAAGCTGTTCGAGGGCAGCGGCGGCTATTCTGACGGCGAGCAGCGCCGCGATTTCATCCACGTGGACGACGTGTGCGCCATGAACCTGTGGGCGCTGGATCACTCCAAGGTCTCGGGCATCTTC
>JADEYI010000737.1_pt1 | contig 36997 bp, 38 predicted proteins | sample 8542331 | NCBI WGS metagenome assembly JADEYI01 (sample SAMN16510988, study PRJNA670497) | mine drainage metagenome | isolation source: biofilm near Copperflume 1 | place: Germany: Marsberg coppermine Kilianstollen | collected 2018-02 | reverse complement strand
GGTCGGCGGTCGGCGGTCGGCGGTCGGCGGTCGGCGGTCGGCGGTCGGCGGTCGGAGGAGGCAGTCGGGAACCGCAGGACACGGGCGGGAGGTCAATCTCTGCGCTGCCCTGGGTTGGAACGCTGGCGGGAGACCGCGCGCCGTCCCGCCAGCGGAAGGAAAGTCGCCGGCGACGGCGGACTGCCGCCGGCAGCCGGACGAAGGCTGCCCACCGGAGGCAGCAGTTCCCGCGTCTGCGTCAGCGCCAGTCCGGCGGGTCGGCGACCATCCGCCGGGCGTCCAGGTCGACGCGTACGATCACGTCGCCGAGCGCCGGCAGCAGGAGCTCGGCGCCATCGGCCGCGCGGACGCGGTAGACGTCGTTGGCGCCGGTCTCGATCACCTCATCGAGCGTGCCGAGCAGCGCGCCGGCGCGGTCGACGACGGTCAGGCCGATCAGCTGAAAACGATAGTACTGGCCATCGGGGAGCGGCGGCAGCGCCGCTTCGGGCACCTGCAGCAGCGCCGCGCGGAACTTCTCGACGCTCGCGCGGTCGCCGAACCCCTTGAGGCGCACGTACAGGTGGCCCGCCGCCGCGCGCGCCGAGGCCACCGTCACCGGCTGCTCGTCGGCCCACAGGCGCGATTTCGCGGCGAAGCGCGCCGGATTGTCCGTCAGCGGCTGCACCTTCAGCTCGCCCTTCAGCCCAAACGGCGCCAGCACCCTCCCGACGGCGACGTACCCCGGGCGCGGCTCGCCCGAGCGGCGGCTGGTCGCGGCCCGCGCAGCGTCGGGCGGACGACGGCTGGTCGCGGGCCGGGCGGCGGCAGGCGTCCGGCGCCCGGTCGTCGCCGGCGCGGCGGCGGACGCGCGGCGCGATCTGGGATGTTGGATGTTGGATGTTGGGTCGGTCGCGGCACGCCGGTCGTCGGGCGCGGTATCGGTGGTCGCTGGCCGGGCGGCGGTGGGCGTCCGGCGCGATGTTGGATGTCGGCGAGCGGCCACCGGCGGGCGCTCGGTTGTCTGCTGTCTGTTGTCTGGTATCTGCTGGCTGTTGTCTGTTGTCGTCCGGCCGCCCCTCAGTCCCCGATTTCGAGCGAGGCGTACTCCTCGTGCCGCACGGCCGAGATCTTCAGCATCGCCCGCATCGCCTGGGCGATGCGCCCGCCCTTGCCGATCACCTTGCCGTAGTCCTCGTCGTTGACCTCGAGCCGGACGACGACGCGCCCGCGCTCCTCCTCTTCCGTCACCCGCACGTCGTCCGGATGGTCCACGAGCGCCTTCGCGATGAACTCGATGATCTCCTTCATCGCCCGCCTATGCCGGCGCCGACGCTTCCGGCGCCGCCTCTGCCTTCTTCGCCTTCGCGGCGTAGACCGGCATCTCGCCGATGCCCTGCATCGCCAGCAGCTTGACGACGCGCTCCGACGGCACCGCGCCCTTGCTCAGCCAGTGGCGGGCCTTCGCCTCGTCGATCTGCACCGTCGCCGGCGCCGTCAGCGGGTTGTAGGTGCCGATGGTCTCGATGAAGGCGCCGTCGCGCGGTGCGCGCGAGTCGGCGATGACGACGCGGTAGTTGGGCTGCTTCTTCTTGCCGACGCGGCGCAGGCGTATCCTCAGCACTGGTGCTTATCTCCCTCCAAACATGTTCAGGAACCCCGAGCGGTTGTTGGCGAAGTTCTGCATGATCTTCTTCGCCTCCTTCCACTGGTTCAACAGCCGGTTCACTTCTTGCGGCGTCGTGCCGCTCCCGGTGGCGATCCGCTTGCGTCGGCTGCCGTTGATGATCTCCGGATGCTTGCGCTCCTCCGGCGTCATAGAATACACGACGGCTTCCGCCCGGTTCCAGAACGTGTCGTCCATCTCACTCGTCTTCAGCTGCCGTTTGACGTTGCCGAGCCCCGGAATCATGTCCACGATCTGGTTCATCGGACCCATCTTCTTGATCCGCTGGAACTGCGCCAGGAAGTCCTCGAGGTCGAGGCTCTTCGACTTCATGCGCTTCTCGAGCGCCTGCACGTCGTCGTCCGAGATCGCTTCCTTCGCCCGCTCGATGAGACCCAGCATGTCGCCCATGCCGAGGATGCGCGAGGCGAAGCGGTCCGGGTAGAATGGCTCGAGCGCGTCGGACTTCTCGCCCGTGCCGATGAACTTCACCGGCAGCCCGCTGACGGCGCGGATCGAGAGCACGGCGCCGCCGCGCGCATCGCCGTCCATCTTCGTCACGACGATGCCGGTGACGTTCAGCTGCTCGTGAAACTCCTGCGCGACGTTCACCGCGTCCTGGCCCGTCATCGCGTCGAGCACGAGGATCACTTCGTCCGGCTCGAGCGCGGCGCGCATCTCCGTCACCTCGGTCATCAACTCGCCGTCGACCGTCGAGCGCCCCGCCGTGTCGACGATCACGACCGTCGCCGCCTGGCGCTTCGCCTCCGCCAGCGATGCCGCGCAGATCTGCGGCAGGCTCTGGCCGTCGCCGCCTTCGAACACCGGCATGCCCAGCTGCCTGCCCAGCGATCGCAGTTGCTCGCCCGCCGCCATCCGGTACGGATCCGCGGCGACGAGAATCGGCTTCGACCCCTGCTTGCGCAGGTGCAGCGCCAGCTTCGCCGCCGTCGTCGTCTTGCCGCTGCCCTTGAGGCCGATGAGCATGATCACGGTCGGCGGCTTCGAAGCCAGCTGCAGCGTCGACTGGCTGCCGCCGAGGATCTTCACCAGCTCCTCGTTGACGATCGCGATCACCTGCTGGGGGCCGGTGAGGCTCTTCAGCACCTCGGCGCCGAGCGCGCGCTCGCGCACCGTGGCGATGAACTGGCGCACGACCTTGAAGTTGACGTCCGCTTCGAGCAGCGCGATACGCACCTCGCGCAGCGCTTCATCGAGGTCCTTCTCGGTGATCGTCCCGCGCGAGCCGAGCTTCTGGAAGACGCCTGTGAGCTTGTCGGAGAGAGCTTCGAGCATCGGTCTCGCATTGTAACGGATCGACGCCGCAAGGAGGGCAAGCGCTGCGACGCCAGGCTGCGCCGCGTCCGCGGGCCGTGCCGGGCGTCCGCCTGAGTCCATCCCCGTCGCGCCGCCGGGAGCGCCGCTTACTGAGCCGCCCCCGCCGGTCGTACGGCGACGGCGGAAGGCCCGCCATCGCGCAACAGCTGCTCGACGCGGCCGAGCTGCCCGCTGCTGCCTTCGATGCGCACCGAGACGATGACCGGCGCCGCCTCGGCGTCCTGGAAGGTCATCTCCCAGGCGTCGCCGATGCTCAGGGCGGCGTACGCACCCCAGATCCCGCCCAGCAGGTGCCCGAAGAGCGCCCACAGCGCGATCGTGATCCAGAGGTTGATCGCCACGAACCCCGCAAGCCCCAGCGCCAGCCCGACCAGCGCGCCCGCCGGCGTCCCGATGACGCTCCAGAGCAGGCCGCGCCAGAATACCCGCCAGACCATCGGCAGGTCTCGTCCGCTGGCGTTCGGGCGCGCGTCGGCCGCCCGCGCCGCGTCGACGGCTGCGCCGAGGAGCCGGATCTGCGACGGATCGATGCCCGCGTATTGCAGCGCTTCGATCGCCCGGCGCGCCGCGGCCGCGCTGCCATAGGTTGCCGACACATCCACGGTCGCTGGAAGCATCGCGTCCATCAGAATCATGGTAGGCAGTCGCCGGCCGCCGGCGCCATGGGTGGGGGGCCTCGTGCCGATGTCGGCTGGGCGCCGTTCGCCGCCCGGTCGTTGCCGGGCTTCCATGCCTGGTGCTGGCTGCCGTTACTCGCTCGCCGTCACCGGCGACCGCTCGCGGGCGATCAGCGCCGCCGCCGCAGCGACCGCCGACCGGCCCTCGAGCGCGGCGCGCACCGGCGCGAAGCGGCGCCGGTGGATCGCGCACGGGCCCGTCTCGTCCAGCGCCTGCAGATGCTCGGGCGTCGAGTAGCCGCGATTATGGTCGAAGCCGTAGGCCGGGAACGTCTCGTGGTACGCCGCCATGATCTGGTCGCGCGCCACCTTCGCCACGATCGAGCCGGCGGCGATCGAGCAGCAGAGCGCGTCGCCGTGGATGACCGAGCGGTGCCGGTACTCGGGCAGCGACTCCGCATCGATCAGCAGCAGGTCGGGGCGCAGGGGCAGCGCCGCGAGTGCCTCGCGCATCGCCCGCTTGGTGGCGGCGATCAGCCCCAGCGAATCGATGAGCGTATGGGAGACGACGCCGACGCCGAAGGCGCATTCGCTGCGAATCAGCGCCGCCAGCCGCTCGCGCTCCGCCTCGACGAGCATCTTGCTGTCGCGCAGCTCCGACCACCATGCCCGCGGCGCCCCGGGTTCGAGGATGACCGCCGCCGCGACGACCGGCCCGGCGAGCGGCCCGCGGCCGGCCTCGTCGACGCCGGCGACGTGGCGGCGGCCCTGGCGCCAGGCGGTGATCTCGGCGTTCAGCGTGGGCACGGCGAGAAAGATGCCCATCGGCGCGATGCTAACATCGCCCCCCGGCCATGTAAAGTCCGTCCGGGCTCCGGTTTCCGTCCGCCGGTGCGGGCGCGCTACCAGGCGCCCCAGTAGATCGGGTTGGTGAGGGCGTGGACGACTTCCCCGCGCTCCGGGCGGCCGCGGAAGCCGCGCACCTCGGCGCGCAGGTAGCCGTCGCCTTCGAGGCGCAGCTCGAACTCGCTGTCGTGCTCCTCCGTTTCGGGCGTGACCTCGCGCACCAGGCCGTCGCGGCCAAAGAGGCGGATGTGCTTGCCGTCGGGGCCGCGGTAGGTGATGTGGAAGCGCACGCTGCGGCCGGCGGGCGCGTCGATGCGGTCGCCGGGCAGCGTCTCGAAGATGCCGTCACCGTCGGCGTCCGCGCGCAGCTCGATGAACGGGCCGGTGGGGTCTTCGGAGACGAAGACGTGGCCGGCGGCGACGGCATCGAGCACGGCGCGCTCGCCGAGCGGACCCGCGACGTAGACCCAGGAGCAGGGTTCGCCGGGGCCATTGGGCTGCGTCATCTTCGCGGGCGGCACGCAGTGCGAGTCGCTGCCGCCGACGGCGACCATGCGCTCGCCTGCATCGAGGTGCGCGACCCAACGGAGGAGCGCCGGCTCGTTGAACCAGCGCCAGGGTGCGTTCCAGACCTCGACAGCCTGGTAGCTGCGGATGGAGGGATGCTTCCAGGGGATGGGGGAGTCCGGATGGTTGATCGAGAACATCGACCCGCGGCGGTGAGCCTCGTCGACGAGGCGCCGCACCTTGTCGCTGTCGCTGCCGCGGAAGTCGATCCAGCCGTCGAGTCCCCAGACGTTGGCGTGGCCGCCGTACATGGTGATCTCTTCGCCGGCGATGAGGAGTGGCGCATCGCCGGTGTTGAGGCGGGCCAGGTCGTCCCAATGGCTCACGGTGTTGTGGTCCGTGAGCGCGAAGTAGTCGAGGCCGACGCGGCGGGTGTAGTCGACGATCTCGTCGACGGTGTTGGCGCCGTCGCTGTGCTCGCTGTGGGCGTGCAGGTCGCCGCGATACCAGCGGCCACGGCCGTCCGCGGCTCCGGGCAGCGAGCGCTCGTTCGGCGCGCCGGGCGTGGGCACCTCGGCCCGGTCGTCGGCGGGCGCGGAGAGCACGTCGAGGTCGACGTCGATGTGAACGCGATAGTGCACGGCGGGGTCTTCAATCTTCGAGCAGCCGAAGATCAGCGTCCATTCGCCGGGCTGCAGGGGGCCGCGAATGTAGCCGGGCGTGGCGGCGCGGGGCTCGACGAAGAAGCTGCTGCGGGCGCCGCCGCTCCAGCCGCGGAAGCCGCCGGTGAGGAAGTCGGCGCCGCGCACGTCGAAGATGCCGACGTCGATGTTGTTGCCGGCGGTGGTCTCCTGGGCGCCCGTCACCTGGTTGTCGTAGTGATAATTCACGGCGAGGCGGCGGGCGCCGGGCGGCAGCTGGAAGGGCAGGTAGACGTACTGCCTGCGCATGTCGTCCGGCGTGACGACGCCTTCGAGCCGAAGTTTGTGGCGCATGTTCGTTTCCCACCTCTTGGTGCATGCGAGGATGCCGGCAGCCGGCGCGACCGGGTGCGGTTGCAACCGTGCGGTTGTCGCCCGGAGTATCGCCGGTGGCGCGGTTGCGCGCCACGCGCATGGCGTCAGCGGCGGCGGCGGTTGGCTACACTCCTCGCATGCCGGAGTTGACAGGCGCGGAGATCGATGCCTTCCTCGCTGAGCGGCACACGCTCGTCATCGCCACGCTCCGGCGCGACGGCTGGCCGCAGATGACGACGGTCTGGTACCGCTGGGACGGCGAAGCGTTCTGGATCTCGACCAACCGCGACCGGGTGAAGTACCGGAACATGGAGCGCGACGCGCGGGTGACGGTGCTCGTCGATGCGCCGCCGCGCGAGACGTCGGTCGCGGGCTACGGGCGGGCGGAGACGATGGCGAGGGACGACGATGCGTACGAGGGTGCCCTGCGGATCATCGAGCGGTACGTCGACGACGCGCGCGCGTACCTGGAGGAGCGCCGGGGCGAGCCGCGCGTGCTGATTCGCATCAGGCCGCGCAAGCTCGTATCGTGGAAGCTCGGGTGAGCGGCGTTGGCTCTGCCCGCGCGGTCCCCGATGGGGCACGCTGGCGAGAGGGAAAACAAGATGCAGGAGGCGTCGGAACGACAGCAGGCGCTCCCGCTCGATGATGCGGTGGTGGCGGGGCTGCTGGCGGGGCCGAATCTCGCGCGGCTCGCCTACATCGGGTGCAACGGGCGGCCGCACGTGGTGCCGATCTGGTTCGCGCACATCGATGGCGAGATCGTGATGGTGACGGGGCCGAAGGCCGACAAGGTGCGGGCGCTCGAGGCGAACGGAGCCGTCGCGATCACGATCGACTCGAGCACGCCGCCGTACCACGTGCTGCTGGTCGACGGCGACGCGACCGTCGAGCACACGGACGGCATGGCAGCGGAGTATCCAGCGATCGTGAAGCGGTATCTGGGTGCCGCGGCGGAAGGCTACCTGGCGCCGATGCGCGGGCGCGTGAGGACGCAGCGCCGTATCCGCGTGCGGGTGCGGTCGTGGCGGGTGCTCGACTTTCAGACGCGCTTCCCGAAGAGCCTGCGGTGAACGACGCCGAAGAGCGCCTGCGGGCCGGGCTCGCGAAGCTTCCCGGCCGGCTTGCGGCGCACGTGCTGCGTGTCGTCGAGGAGGCGACGCGGCTGGCGCTGGTACATGACATCGACCCGGAGGCAGCACGGATCGCGGCGCTCGGGCACGACCTGCTGCGCGCGCATAGCGACGAGCGGCTGCTGACGATCGCCGCCGAGCAGGGGCACGCGGTCGACCCTGTCGACCGGATCGAACCCGTGCTGCTGCACGGTCCGCTGGCCGTGCCGATCCTGCGGGAGCAGTACGGCGTCGTCGACGCGGACGTGCTCGGCGCGGTGGCGGCGCACACGACGGCGGCGCCGCGGATGACGCGGCTGCAGAAGCTGCTGTTCGTGGCGGACAAGATCGAGCCGCACAAGATCGAGCGGCGGCCGCCGGTCGCGCGGGTGCGCGAGCTGGCGGATCGCGACCTCGATGCGGCGATGCGGGCGTACCTCGACTATCACGTGCTGGTGGCGCTCGACGAGCGGTGGCCGCTGCATCCGCGCACGGTGGCGGCGCGGAACGAGCTGGTGGCGGGCGAGCGCGGCGTGGCGAACGAGGCGCGGGAGGCTGGCGAGTAGAGGGCTGACACTCCCGCGTCCCCTCCCCATTGCGGCGGAGAGGGGAGTGTGCGCGCCGGGGCCTGATGCGATCGCCTGGCCGACGAGCGTCTCAGGATGGGGCCGAGATTCCGTCGATCCCCAATGGTCCGTGCCTGCGGGCGATTCTCCGCCGGACGAATGACTACCGGCGGTCGCGGAGGGCGCGCGCGGCGTCCTTGGCGTGATAGGTGATGATGATGTCGGCGCCGGCACGCTTGATCGAGGTGAGGATCTCCATCGCGACGCGCTGTCCGTCGATCCAGCCGGCGGCGGCGGCGGCTTTGACCATCGCGTACTCGCCGCTGACGTTGTAGGCGGCGAGCGGCAGGTCGAACTCACGGCGCGCCTGCGACAGGACGTCGAGATAGGACAGTGCGGGCTTGACCATGACGATGTCGGCGCCCTCGTCGATGTCGTCGGCGATCTCGCGGATCGCCTCGCGGGCGTTCGGCGGGTCCATCTGGTAGCCGCGGCGGTCGCCGAACTGCGGCGCGCTGTCGGCGGCCTCGCGGAAGGGGCCGTAGAACGCGGAGGCGTACTTCGCGCTGTACGCCATGATCGGCGTGGCGATGTAGTTGGCGTCGTCGAGCGTCTCGCGGATGGCGGCGACGCGGCCGTCCATCATGTCGGACGGGGCGACGATATCGGCGCCGGCACGGGCGTGCGACAGCGCCGTGCGGGCGATGAGCTCGAGCGAACGGTCGTTGTCGACGTCACCACCGGCGACGACGCCGCAGTGGCCGTGGCTGGTGTATTCGCAGAGGCAGACGTCGGTGATGACGACGAGGTCGGGGGCGACGTCCTTGAACGCGCGGACGGCGTCCTGGACGATGCCGCCATCGTTCCAGGCCTCGCTCCCTTCTTCGTCCTTGACAGCGGGCAGGCCGAAGAGCAGGACGGCCGGGATGCCGAGCGTCTGGAGGTCGTCGGCCTCGCGGCCGACTTGGTCGAGGGAGATGCGGTACTGGCCGGGCATCGAGGGGATTTCGTCGCGGATGCCCTGGCCGTGGGTGACGAAGAGCGGGTAGACGAAGTCGGAAGCGGAGAGCCACGTCTCGGCGACGAGTCGGCGCAGGCCTTCGGTGCGGCGGAGGCGGCGGTGGCGGGCGAAGTCGCCGTGGGTGAGGAGGTCAAGCATGGCTTCATTCTAGCGCCGGGGACGGGTGGGCGTGATCCACGGATGGAATCCGCCGGCTCCTCCCACTGCGGTGCAGAGGAGAGATGTGCTCGCCGGATGGCGGGAGTTGCGGCCAGCGATGGCGGCACGCACGGGAGTGCACCACGCGCGGCGCCGTCGCCCGCTCGCACGGGAGTGCACCACGCGCGGCGCCGTCGCCCTCCCGCGCGCGAAGACCCCTCCCCCGGCCCCTCGCACGGCGGTGGAGAGCGGAGATGCGCGCAGGGCGGCGGTGGCTATCAAATCCGGCTGATGCGCTCGCCGGCGCCCCGCGCGGGAAGACCGCGGCGTGGCCTCGAACAAGCAGCAGGTCGCTGACCTGCGTCGCTGCGGCTCCGGAAGACGCGACCGCCCCTACCGGAACAGCACCACGCGCCGGAAGCGCTCGGTGTACCGGCCGTCCTCGCCGCGCCAGCGGTCGCGCACGAACTTCAGGAAGTCGCTGTTCGGGTCTTCCGCGCCCAACCCCTGGCTGACGTGCGCGTTCAGCGCGTGGATCTTCGCCTCAACCGCGTCCGAGATGTCCGTCTCGAAGTTCGTCTCCTCGGCGCCCCAGATGTAGATCTCTCTGACGTTGTGCGTCTCCAGCCCGCCGGCGATCTGCTCCGGGAAGTTCAGCCTGTCCCGTGCCGCCGGGTAGATCGCATCGATCGTCACCTGGCCGGTGCAGCGATGGTCCGAGTGGTTGACGAAGCTGTTGCGGACGATGAACGCCGCCGGCTCGTGCGTGAAGACGGCGTGCGGCTTCAGCATCCGGATGTGCCGGACGACATCGCCCAGGAGCTCGCGCGTGTACACGAGCTCGCCGTCGACGTGGTCGAGGAAGAAGACATCACTCGCGCCGGCGCGGCGGGCCGCCTCGCGCTGCTCGTCGCGGCGGATGCGGATCAGCTCCGCCGGCTCCATGCCCGGGTCCGACGTGCCCTTGCTGCCATCCGTGCAGACGAGGTAGTACACGCTCCACCCCTCGCGCGACCAGAGGTAGGTCGTGCCGGCGGCGCCGAAGTCCGCGTCGTCGGGGTGCGCCGCCACGATCAGCGCCACCTTGTTCTCCGTTTCCGGTGCAGTCATCGGCAGATCCTTGTGCGAGTACAGCGTCTCCAGGCTCGAGCTCATGCGGGCAGGGTAACGGCGCGGCATCGCTCGGGACAGGTACACTCCGTCCCATGCGCGAACGACCCGGCGCACCTCTGTTCCAGCTCGGCGCGGGCAGCTATGTCCTGGCGCCCGACGGCCGCATGCTGCTCCTGGACGCCGAGCGGCTCGGCGAGCGCTACTGGTCGACGCCGGGCGGCGGCATCGAGGCCGGCGAGACCATCGAGCAGTGCGCGCTCCGCGAGACGCTCGAAGAGACAGGACTGCGGGTGCGGCTCGTGCGTCTGCTTTCGATCAGCGAATTCTGGCGCGGCGACCGGATGGACGGCGTCGGCTTCCTCTTCCTCGCCGAGCCCGACCCGTGGCCGCAGCAGCCGTCGCCGCCGGCCCGGGACGGCCTCTCCCACTTCCACGGCTACGGCTGGTTCCGGCGGGAGGAAATCGCCGGCCTCCGCGTCCCGCCCGACGAGCTCTACCTGCGCGCCTGGCCGACGGAGATCCTGACGCCGCTCATGCACCGCTTCGAAGCCGACGACTGATCGCGGATTCGCCGCCGCACACGCCGCGAAGCCCGACGGCCACCGTCCGGCGCTCCGCCGCGGCGACGTCTGTACCTGCGGGCGCCGGCGCCTGACGCCGATGCGTACGCTACGCCACCCGCCCCATCACTTCGAGGATGTCGTAGCCGCTGACGGCCTTCGACTTCTCCGCCATCTCCGCCAGCCACGACGCCTCGAGCTTGCCCGCCTGTACCGCCTTCGCCAGGTCCATAAGCATCGCCTTCGTCGTCGCCTCATCGTAGAACTCGCCGGTCTCCGGATCGGCGATCGACCCGCCGCCGAGCCGGTGGTACACCTCCAGCGAGCGCTTCGTCGCGGCGATCTGCGCGTCGTCCGGCGTGAAGACGTCGTTGGCGATCTCCGCCTGCTGCGGGTGGATCACCCACGTGCCGTCCATCCCCAGGTCGCGCGAGCCGGCGCTCTTCTCTCGCAGGCCGGCCCTGATCTTCCCTGCTTCCTCCGCCGGCGTGTCCGGCCGGATCAGCCGCAGGTAGGCGTTGTCGATGGCGTGCAGGCCCGCCGCCTTCGCGGCGACGGCGGTGGCCTGCTTCGCGTAGTGGAAGTTCCGGTTCTGGTCGTCGATCATCTCCCGCACGCCCATGCTGGCGCTGAAGTCGGCGATGCCGAAGATCAGCCCCGCCATTCGTGGCGACGCCGTCGCGATCTTGTAGGCGTTCACGACGGCGAGCGGCATCTCGATCAGCGCCTCGATCTGCACGTGCGTCGTCCAGCCGCCCTGCTCCTCGAGCGCGTCGAGCAGGCGTGCCAGGTGCACGATGTCCTCCGGCTCGTTCGTCTTCGGCAGGATGATGCCGTGAAACCTGTCCGGCGCGCCGAGCATGATCGCGTGCAGGTCGCCGAGGAAGAACTTCGAGCGGATGTTGTTGGGGCGGATGGCGATGACCTTGTTGCCGAAGTCGATCGTGTTCAGGGCCTCGACCATCACCCGGCGGCTCGCGTCGCCCTTGAACTCGTACGGGCAGGCATCCTCGAAGTCCGGCATCACATGGTCGGTCGGCGCCGCGGCTGCCTTCTCGTGCATCTTCAGCGTGTGCGCCGGATACGTCAGCTCCGTGCGCGGGATGACGAGGAGGTTCTTCTTCTGCAGGACGTACATCGGTGGCTCTCCCTGACTTCGGCGATCGAGTTAGACCGTCGCGCGTACGGACGACGACAACCAGTACCCCACAAGCAGCAGAAGGGCCTCGCGACGGCTCAACCGCGCTCCGGCGCCACGAGCGCGCGGGCGATCACCTTCAGCTCCAGCGTCGCCTTGACGCCTTCGAAGATCGGCAGCACTTGCGCGTCCGCCACGAAGCGCGCGATGCGGTCCTCCTCCGCGTAGCCCCAGCCGCCGTGGAGCAGCTGCGCATCCTGCGTCGCGTACACCGCGATGTCCGATGCGAACAGCTTCGCCATCGCTGGCCCCAGCGGCGCCCGCGCGCCAGGCGCCGTCGTGCGCGCGACGCTGTACGTCAGCTGGCGCGCCGCGGCGATGCGCGTCGCCATCACGCCGATCTTGTACTGCGTCAGCTGGTACCCGGCGATTGGCCGCCCGAACTGCGTCCGCTGCGTGACGTAGGCGCACGCCTTCTCGAGCGCCGCCTGCGCGACGCCCAGCGCCCGGCCGCCCGTCTGCAGCCGGCCGATCGCGAAGCCGCCGAGCGTCAGGTAGAAGCCGCGGCCGATGCCCTGCTCCTCGCCGACGAGGTTCTCCGCCGGCACGAAGTAGTCATCGAAGTTGAGGACGAACGAGTGCATGCCGCGGTAGCCCGGCGTGGCGATCGCCTCGCCGGTCAGCAGCCCGCCCTCTGGCTGGCGATACGCGAACTTGTGCCCGTCGAAGGTCTCCTTCGGGACGATGAACAGCGACAGCCCGGCGTACCCCTTCGACGCGTCGGCGTCTGTGCGGGCCAGCAGCGCCAGCACGTCCGCGCGGCCGGCGAAGGTGCACCAGGCCTTGGCGCCGTTGATCAGCCAGCCCCGCCGGCCGTCGCGCTCGCCCAGCGCCGCCCGGCACTGTACCGATGCGACGTCCGAGCCTACGTCCGGCTCCGTGACGGAAATGGCGACGAGCACCTCGCCCGACGCGAGGCGCGGCAACCACGTCCGCTTCTGCCGCTCCGTGCCGCCTTCGAGCAGCGCCCGCGTCAGGATCTCCGACCGCGTGAGCAGGCTGCCGGCGATCAGCGACGCCGCCGACAGCTCTTCGGTCAGCACGATCATCGTCAGGTAGCCCATCTCCGTGCCGCCGTAGCTCTCCGGAACGGAGCTGCCGAAGAAGCCGAGCTCGGCGAACTGCCGGATCAGCGACTCCGGGACGAGCAGGTCGTCGCGGTGGATGCGGTCCGCGAGAGCGATGCCGTCCTCTTCCTTCAACACCTCCAGCCGTGCGAACTGGCGCGTGAACGCGCGCGTGGACGCCGCGTCGTCGTCATCCAGCTCGACGTTGTTAACGCCGCCACCGGCGATCACCCGCTCGCCGATGCGCCGCAGCCGTCCGTCGTCGAGACCGCTGCGGACGAGCGCCCGCACCGATTCGTCGAGCGCGCCGCCGCCGCCGAAGTCGTCCGGGTGCGCCTGCGCGACCGACGCGATCTTCTGGACGACCTCGGCCGCGCACGCCAGCGCTTCGTCTTCGCTGAGCGGGTCTGCCCGACCTGAAGCGGCGAGCGCCTCCGCGTGCGCCGCCAGCGCCGACGCCGCGCGCGCTTCCGTCGCGATCATCGCCAGCCGTTGGCACAGCACCTGGTGCTCGTCGATGTCGGCGCCGCCGCGCGTCAGCACTGCCGCCCGCTCGATGGCGGCGCGGGCGAGCGCGTCGGCGCGGTCGGCGAGCGCGCGGGCGCCGGCGAGCGTCGTCGTTGTCGTCGTCGTCGCGTCGGATGTCATCGGGCGCGCCCCGCCGCGAAGTGAGGCGTCTTCAGATTCACGGCAGCATTCTACGCAACCGCCGGCCTATGCGCACTCGCCGATGGTCGTTGCTCGCGCCATCGCCGCCAAGCGATCGGCGTGACGCCGCGTGTACCACCGCTACTGCGCCATCTGCCGACATCTGCCTCGACATCGCTTCGACGCGCCCGCTCTCCACCAAAGCGGGGCGCGGCCGGCGGAGGGTGATCCTGGCGCACACCGCCATCTGCGGTTCAGCCGGCGACGGCGCGCCGCGGCATCAGCCCCACGTACTCGAGGTCCAGCACGACCGCCGGCGCGTACCGCTCGCGGCCGCTCTCGTCCGTCGCCATCAGCGCCACCTCCTGCTGCGACGGGTCGACGTTCTTGACGGCGACCAGCCGCAGCCGCAGCGCCCCCAGGTCGTCGCGTCGGATGTCGATCGCCTCGAGCACGTCCGTCCAGGCGAAGAGCGTGTCGCCGGCGAAGGTCGGGTTGGTGTGCGAGCCGCTGTTCCATGCCGCCATGCCGATGACGTTCTCCAGCCCGTCGAACGACAGCGCCTGGGCGACCGAGATGACGTGGCCGCCGTAGATGATGCGGCGCCCGTGCCGCGACGCCTGCTGCTGATGCTGGTTGAAGTGCACCCGCGCCGTGTTCTGGTACAGTCGCGTCGCCAGCTGGTGCTCCGCCTCCTCGATCGTCATCCCCTGCGGATGCAACAGCCGCTCGCCGGCGGCGTAATCCTCCCAGAAGCGCGCGCCGCCCGTCGCCGATGCGTCGAAGCGCGCGAACGGCGGATACGGCAGCGCGTGCAGATGGGCGCGCTCCGCCTCCTTCGGCATCGCCGGCGCGTCGACGGCGCCGGTCGGCGTCGCCGGCTCGCGCTTGTTCACCATCACCCAGCGGTAGAACTGCAGCACGCGCTCGTCGCGCTGGTTGAAGCCGGTCGTCCGCACCCAGACGACGCCGGTGTCACCCTTCGACGTCTCCCGCCAGCCGAGCGTCTCCGTCTCCGCGCGCAGCGTGTCGCCGGGGAAGACCGGGCGCAGGAAGCGCAGGTCGGCGTAGCCCAGGTTGCCCGGCGAGTTCAGCGAGATCTCGCCCACCGTGCGCCCGAAAACGATGTGAAAGACGAGCAGGTCGTGGACCGGCGCGCGCGCGAAGCCGAGGCTGCGGGCGAACTCGGCGGAGCAGTTCTTCGGGTTCCGGTCGCCGGTGAGCGCGATGTACAAGGCGACATCGCCCTCCGTGACCGTTCGCGGCACAGGATTGATCAGCCGCTGCCCCGGACCAAGGTCCTCGAAGAAATGACCGCCGAGCTTCATTGCCTCCCCGCCTGTTCGTATCGGATTCGGGTCGCCGCCGTTCCGGCGAGCGGCCGCCGCACCGTGAAGACGATGCGCACATCCGGCGCAGCGGCGTCGCCCGTTGGTGCGTCTGGCGGCTGCAGCGGCGTCACCTCTGGACGAGACCGCTCCCCTCTCCACGGTGTGGAGAGCGGCCGGGGGAGAGCTGCCTGCGGTCGGCGCGGGAGCCAGGCACACGGCGGGCGTGTGAGCTTCGCGCGAAGAGCTTCACAACAGATCGCCGCCGGCCGCCAGCGCCGTCGTGCCGTGCTCCTTGTACGCCTTCAACACGTTGCGGCCGACTGTCCAGCGGTGCACCTCGTCCGGTCCATCGACCAGCCGTTGCGAGCGGATGCTCGTGTACCAGCGCGCCAGCGGCGTGTCCTCGCTGTAGCCGAGCGCGCCGTGCAGTTGGATCGCCGTATCGACGACCTTGTGCACCATGTGCGCCAGGAAGACCTTGGCGATCGAGTTCTCCTGCCGCAGGTCCAGCCCCTTCTCCGCCTTGTAGGCGATGTGCAGCAGCATCAGCCGCGCCATGTACAGCTCGCTCGCGCAGTCTGCCAGCATCCACTGCACGCCCTGGCGCTCCGACAATGGCTTGCCGAAGGTCGAGCGCTCCAGCACCCGCTTCGCCGCCATGTCCAGCGCCCGCTGCGCCATCGCCACGTTGTGCATGCCGTGGCGCAGCCGGCCGTAGGCGAGGCGGTGCTGCCCCATGTTGAAGCCCTGACCCTCGCCGCCGAGGACGTTCTCGTTCGGCACGACGAGGTCCTTGATGAGGATCTCGGCGTGGCCGCCGCCGAGCATCTCGCCCAGCCGGCTCTCGCCCGCCATCGTGCGGATGTTGCGCTGGATCTGGTAGCCGGGGTTCGGCAGCTCGACGAGGAAGGTGCTGAACTGCTGATGGCGCGGCGCGTCGGGGTCCGTCTTCGCCATGATCAGCGCGATGTCCGCGACCGACGCGGCGCTGCTGAACCACTTCTCGCCGTTGATCAGCCAGTTGTCGCCGTCGCGGACGGCGCGCGTCTGCATGCCGGTCGCGTCGGCGCCGGCCGCCTTCTCCGTCATCGAGTAGCAGACCCGCTTCTCGCCGTTGAGCAGCGGCTTGAGGAACTTCTCCTTCTGGAAGTCCGTGCCGTGCACGAGCAGCGTCAGCATCGTCGCGTCGTCGGGGCCCTGCGTGTTTAGCGCCAGCGCGCCCAGGTAGCTCTCGCCGAGCTCCATCTGCACCAGTGCATTCGCCAGCGGCCCGAGGCCCATGCCGCCGTACTCCGGCGGGATGAACGGACACCACAGCCCCTGCGCCCGCGCCTTCGTCCGCAGCTCGCCGAGCACCTCCTTGTACGGCCGGCTCTCGAGCTGCTGTTCCGCCGGGATGCACTCGTCCTGCACGAACTTCCGCACGCGCTCGCGCACCTCTTTCGCGTCCGCCGGGATCTCGAAGTCGATCATCCTCTGCCTCCGCTCATCGTCTGCCTCGCCCTGACGTCATCGCCCACGATGGTCGCGCGCCGTCGCAGGATGCATTCTGCGCGTCTCCAGCGATACGGCAAGCGTCCCTGTCGGGCACGCCGCCGCATCCCGCGTCACTGCGTCGACGCCTGCGGCCGCCGCCGGTCGGCTGAGGCCTACGCGCCCGCGATCATGGCCCGCGCGCGCTCGAACAGCGCCAGCGTCGTGGCGTGCAGGAGGTCGCCCGTCGCCTTCGGCGCCAGACCCGCGCTCGCCCGCGCGTGCGTGCCCTCCAGCACGATCCCAAGCTTGAAGCATGCGAGCACGCCGTACCAGCCGGCGCCCGACAGATCGCGCGCCGAACCCTCGCCGTATCGCGCGACGACCTCCGCTGTCGACGGCAATCCACCGGCCGCGGCGAGCGGCGAGCCGACGCCCGGGCCGGCACCGGAGCCGTCCGGCCACGTCGCCAGCAGCCAGCCGAGGTCCAACAGCGGGTCGCCGATCGTGCACATCTCCCAGTCGACGATCGCCGCGAGGCGCGGCCCGTCGTGCGCGTACAGCACATTGGCGAAGTGGTAGTCCCCGTGCATGATCCCCGGCGTCCAGCGCGACGGCCGATTGTCGTCGAGCCAGGCGGCGACGCGGTCGACGCCCGGGATCGCCGGCCCCGGGTAGCCCTCGAAGCGGCGGTACGACTCCAGCTCGCCGAGCCAGCGCGGCACCTGCCGCTCGATGAAGCCCTGCGGCTGCCCGAAGGCCGCGAGCCCGACGGCGAGGTGGTCCACACGCCCGAGCGCCGCCGCGCCATCGGCGATCCGCAGCCCCATCTCTCGTCGCACGCCCGCGTCCGCTGCGTGCAGCGGCGGCAGCGCTCTGCCCGGGTTGAAGCCGTCGACGGCTTCCATCAGGTAGAACACCGCGCCGTGCATCACCGCCTCGTCCAGGCAGCCGGCGATGAAGCGAGGATGCGGCACGTCCGTCCCGTCGAGCGCGGTCAGCACGCGCGCCTCGCGTCGCATCACCTCGTTGCTCTTCGGGCGGAGGTGCTCCGGCCCCCGCCGGAGCACGTACTCGCGCCCGCCGCGCGTGAAGCGCACCAGCACGTTCTGCGTGCCGCCGGCGAGCAATTCGACGCCCTCGAAGGCGCCCCCGGGCAGGCCCTGCCCCGTCATCCAGGCGCCCAGCACGTCGAAGTCCACGACCCTCGCATCGATACCGGTCTCGGCCGCCATCCTAGCCACCAGCCTGACCGCCCGAGACGACGAGATGCGCACCCGTCGTGAAGCTCGATGCGTCCGACGCGAAGTAGAGCGCCGCGCCGACGATCTCCGCCGGCGCGCCACCGCGGCGCAACAGGATGCCGCGTGCGGCCGCGCGCTCGAACGCCTCCATGTCCCACGCCTTCGAGATGTCCGTGAGGAACGGGCCCGGGATAATGCAGTTCACCCGCACCTTCGGTGCGAACGCCCGCGCAAAGCCGGCCGTCATGTTGTTGATGCCGGCCTTCGCCGCGCCGTACGGGATCACGTCGGCGCCCGGCGTCTGCGACGCGGTGCTCGAGATGAAGACGATCGAGCCGCCGTCTCCCGCCGCCATCCGCGCTCCGACGAGCGACGTCAGCCGAAACGGCCCCTTGAGGTTGACGTCGAGCACCTTGTCCCAGAGCGCCTCCGTCACGCTCTCGACGCCGTCGTACGTCGGCGACATGCCGGCGTTGTTCACCAGCACATCGATCTGCCCGAAGCGCCCGTACGCCGCCTCTGCCAGCCGCTCGACCTGCTCCCACTCGCCGACATGGCAGGCGACCGCCAGGGCCTGGCGCCCGGTCTCGGCCCGCACCTCGGCCGCGAGCGCCTCGCAGGCGTCGAGCTTGCGGCTGGCGATGACGACGTCCGCGCCGGCGCGCGCGAAGGCCCGCACCATCTCCCGCCCGAGGCCGCGGCTGCCGCCCGTGACCAGCGCCACCTTCCCGCTCAGGTCGAAGATCGTCGATGCGTCCATCGCTCCTCCGCTCGTCGTCGCCACGGCACGGATCGTATCCCGCCCGTCCGTCTGCCGCGAACGCGGTGGACCGCCCGAGCCTTCAGCCACCGCGCTCCGGGCGGCGATCGGCATCAGCCCGAGGGCGCGTCGCGTCGCCGAGGACGGGGCCGATTGCGCACCGGCACGAAGACCTCCTGCCCGTCCTTCATCCGCGCCGCGCCTCAATCGCGCGGGCAGAGCGTCCGCTATCATGCGATCGCAGCGGCACGGATCGATGGAGGTGGCATGGCCGACGTCGGGCAGCAGTCGGAAGCGTACTTTCGCGAGCGCTACGGCATCGACCAGGCGGCCGCGGCTGCGCTGCTGGGCGTGGCGATGAGCCGCGGCGGCGACCGCGCCGAGCTCTTCTTCGAGCACCGCGAAGGCTCCAACATCACCTTCGAGCAGCAGGCCGTGAAGTCAGCGAGCCGCAGCATCACCCAGGGCGTCGGCATCCGCGTCCTGCAGGGCGAAGCGATCGGCTACGCCTTCACCGAAGACCTCTCGCGCGGCGCCATGCGGCGGGCGGCGGACACCGCCGCGCGCATCGCCTCGCGCGGCGACAGCGTCCCGCCCGTCGACGTCCTGCACTATGAGTCCGCCAGCCACTACGAGCCGGCGGCGAGCACGGTCGGCGTGCCGGCGGCCGAGAAGGTCGAGCTGATCCGCCGCGCCGATGCCGCCGCGCGCCGCTTCGACCCCTGCATCGCGCGCGTCGACGTGAACTTCATCGACGAGCTCAAGCACGTCATGATCGTCACCAGCGACGGCCGCATCGCCGGCGACGTGCAGCCACTCGTCCGCTTCAATGTCTCCTGCCTCTCGGAGCGCGAGGGCAACCGCCAGACGGCGCGCTGGGGCGGCGGCGGCCGCATGGGCATGGCCTACTTCGATTCGCACACACCGGAGGCGCTCGCGGAGGAGGCGGCGCGCCAGTCCGTCGTCCTGCAGTCGGCGATCGATGCGCCTGCGGGCGCCTTCCCGGTCGTGCTGGCGGCGGGCGACAGCGGCATCCTGCTGCACGAGGCGATCGGCCACGGGCTCGAAGCGGACTTCAACCGCAAGAAGACGAGCAACTACACGGACCAGGTTGGCAACGTCGTCGCCTCCGAGCTCTGCACCGTCGTCGACGACGGCACGGTCCGCGACAGCCGCGGCTCGATCAACATCGACGACGAGGGCAACCTGCCGGGCTACAACGTGCTGATCGAAGACGGCGTGCTGCGCGGCTACATCCAGGATACGCTCAGCACCAGGCACTTCGCCGTCGCCCCGACGGGCAACGGCCGCCGCCAGTCCTTCAAGCATTATCCGATGCCGCGGATGACCAACACCTACATGCTCGCCGGCGAGTCGGCGCCCGAAGACATCATCCGCTCCGTCGACCGCGGCATCTACTGCGTCGCCTTCAACGGCGGGCAGGTGAACATCAGCAATGGCGACTTCGTCTTCAGCGTCACCGAGGGCTACATGATCGAGGGCGGGCGCGTGTCGGCGCCCATCCGCAACGTGAACCTCATCGGCAACGGCCCCGACGTGCTCCGGAAGGTGACGGCGGTCGGCAGCGACTTCAAGCTCAGCGACGGCCGCTGGACCTGCGGCAAGGACGGGCAATCGGTGCCCGTCGGCGTGGGGGTGCCGACGACGCTGATCAGCGGCATGACCGTCGGCGGCACGGCGATCGGCTGACCGACGGGCCCCGGATGCATGCCCGGCATTGAGGCTCGCCATCCGGCGGCGTACGATGCAGGCCGGAACGGGTTCGCGAAAGGAATCACGATGAAGAAGCTGCTCGTGCTGGTCGTCGTCCTCGGGATCGCCGCCTTCGCCATCTCGCAGCGCCGCGGCAGTGTCTCCGCGGACGAGGGCCGGCGCCGGTGAGTCGTCGCAGCGGATGATGACGCCCTGGCCGTGTAGACAGGACATGTAGAGAGGAAACGAGGTGCGGGCGCCGGTGATCATCGGTCTCTTGAGCCTCAACGGCGCCCTCTTCGACCTCGTCAACGACGACCTGGCCGGGCGCTTCACGCCCCTCGACGATGCGATGAAGCTGGCCGCGAAGTACGCGATCTACGCGATCGTCGTGCTGCTGCTCGCCTCGTGGTTCGCGCGATTCGGCGCCGGCGACAACCGGCGCATCGCCGTCTACAGCGGCCTCGCCTCGGCCGGCCTGGCGCTGCTCGTCGCCCTGCTGATCCAGCGACTCTATACCCACCCGCGGCCGTTCTGCCCGCTCGGCGCGCCAAGCCGGGCCGACGTCGTCCAGCTCGTCGCCCACGCCTGCGATACGTCGTTCCCGTCGGAGCACGCGACCGCCGCCTTCGCGATGGCCGCCGGCGCCGGCATCTACCGGCCGCGGCTCGGCGCCGTGCTGTTGGTGCTCGCCGTGCTGACCGCGTTCTCGCGCGTCTTCGTCGGCATCCACTACCCCGCCGATGTCGGCGGCGGCGCGGCGATCGGCATCGTCGCGGCGCTCGTCGTGACGCTCGCACGCCCCGTGTTCTCCTGGCTCGACGACCTGATCGTCGTGCGGCTCGTGCCGGAGTTCCTGCGATGAGCGAGGAGCGCCAGCCGTTCACCGACGAAGACCTCGTCGTCCTCGCCACCGACGTCGTCGCCCGCGCGCGGCAGCTCGGCGCGGACGAAGCCGATGCCTACCTCCTCAGCGGCATCGAGTCCAGCGTGAGCGTACGCCGTGGCGAGGTCGAGCGGCTGATCGAGGCCGGCTCCCGCAGCGTCTCGATCCGCGTCATTCGCGAGAAGCGCACCGCCGTCTGCAACACGTCGGACTTCACGCCCCGCGCGCTCGATGCGCTGGTCCAGAGCGCCGTCGAGCTGGCGAAGATCAGCGAACCCGACGAGTTCGCCGGCCTGCCCGCGAAGGAGGATCTGGCGAGCGACTACGGCGCCGGCCTGGGGCTGTTCGACGAGTCGATCGAATCGCTCACGGTCGACGAGATGAAGGACGTCGTGCTGCGAGCCGAGCGCGCGGCGTTCGACTTCGACGCGCGCGTGACGAACTCGGAGGGTGCCGAGTTCGCCGCGGAGCGCGGGCAGCTCGTGCTCGCCAACAGCCTCGGCTTCGCCGGCACGTTCCCCTACACGGCGGCGAGCTTCGCCGTCTCCGTGATCGCCGATGACGCCGACGGCAAGAAGCGCAACGACTCCTGGTTCAGCGCCGAGCGCCGCCTGCACCGGCTGGAATCGCCGGAGGAGGTCGGCCGGCGGGCCGCGGCGCGCGCCGTCCGGAAGCTCGGCGCGGTAAAGGTGAGGACGCGAGAGGCGCCCGTCGTCTGGGACCCGCTGATGGCCGCCCGGCTCGCGCGGATGGTGGCCGCCGCCGCCAGCGGCGAGGCGATGTTCAAGCGCGCGACGTTCCTCTTCGGCCTCGAGGGCGAGCAGGTGGGCTCGCCGCTCTGCACGATCATCGACGACGCCACGCTGCCGGGGCGCCTCGCAAGCCGCCCGTTCGACGGCGAGGGCGTGACGACGCGCCGACACGCCGTCATCGACGGCGGCCGCTTCGGCGCCTTCCTCTTCGACAGCTACTACGGGCGCCGCACGGGCCGCCGCACCACCGGCAGCGCCGCGCGCACGGGCGACAGCATCGGCATCGGCTACGGCAACCTCGTCTGGCAGCCCGGCGCGACGCCGGCGAAGGAGATCATCGGCGGCGTGCCGGACGGCCTCTATCTGACGGACCTGATGGGACACAGCGTCAACAGCGTCACCGGCGATCTCTCGCTCGGCGCCGCCGGCGTCTGGATCGAACACGGCGAGCTGACCTACCCGGTCACCGAGATCAACGTCAGCGGCAACCTGAAGCAGATGCTGCGCGACGTCGACGCCGTCGGCGACGACCTGCTCTGGATGGCAGGCAGCGCCGCCCCGACCGTGCGCGTCGAGCGGATGACCGTCTCCGGCCTGTAGGCGTCCCCGCTTCGGCGCCATGGCCACGCCCGGCCGCAACCGCGCAGCGCCGGCCGCCCGAAGCCGCGCGCTATCATGTTCGCGGCATGATCCAGCGAGGCAAGGCGCGGCCCGTCAGCCTGCTCACCGCCGTCGTCTTCGGCGGTGTCCTCGCCGCGCTCATCGGCATCGCCCTCTTCCCGATCTTTCCCCGCCAGCTGAACATCCACGTCGGCGACGTCGCCGCGCGCACCCTGCGCTCGCCCCGCACCGTGACGTTCGACAGCACCATCCTCACGAACCAGCGGCGCGACGAGGCGGCGAACGCCGTGCCACCCGCGCTCGTCTTCAATCCGGGCCCGCGCACGACGCAGGTGCAGGCGTATGACCGTCTCGCCGCGCAGGTGACGCAGATCCGGGCGGAAGCCACCGATCCGGCCCGCAAGCGCGCGCAGCTGCAGTAGCTCCAGCTCTCGACGCGCAGCATCGATACGGCGCTCGCGCTCGCCGACGCTCGCTGGAGCGCCGTCGTCGCCGAGGGCGGGCGCGTCCTCGCCCAGGAGCTCAGCGTCTCGCTCGACGACAACGCCGTCCGCCAGTCGAAGGACGGCGTCGACTCGCTGATCGGCCCCAACTTCAACGCCGACGAGGCGCTGCTCGCGGCCGAGCTCGTGCGCCCGCTGATCGTCTCCACGCTTGTCGTCGACAACGACAAGACGGCGCAGGCGCAGGCGGCGGCGCGCGCCGCCGTCCCCGCAGAGCAGATCAACATCCAGAAGAACGACGTCATCCTCGACGCCGGCTCCCGCGTCGATGGCGTGGCGATCGAGAAGCTGCAGCAGGTCGGGCTGCTGTCCCGCCGCGTGGACTGGCGCAACGTCGCGGCTGTCCTGCTGCTCTCGGTGATCGCGGCGGGCGCCGTCGCCGGCTTCGTGTACGTCATGCAGCCGGGCGGGATCACCTCCGAACGGCACATGATCGCTCTGGCGCTGGTGACGGCGGCGCCACTGCTCGCCGCCAAGTTCTACCTGCCGCTCGTGCTGCCCGATGAGCAGCGCCACTTCCTCGCCTTCATGCTCCCCGTCGCCGCGGCGCCGATCCTGATCGCCGCGCTGCTCGAAACGGAGGTGGCCGTCTTCGTGGCCGCCGTCGTCGGCGCCCTCATCGCCTTCATCAGCATCTTCCTCCCGGACGTTTCGCTGGTGGCGGCGATCAGCTCGACGGACACCGTCCGCCTGCTGCTGGTCTACGCCTTCGGGCCGATCGCCGGCATCTACCTCGTCCATCGCGCGGATCGGCTGAGCCGCTACCTCACCGCCGGCATCGCCGTCAGCGTCGTCTCGTACCTGGCGCTCGTCACGACGTGGTTCATCGACGCCGACCGCCAGGCCGCGGACCTCGGCTGGATGGCGCTGGCGACGGGCATCGGCGGCATCAGCTCCGGCGTGCTGGCGGCGGGCACCTTCGTCACCGTCGGCGTGCTCTTCGGCGTCACGACGCGGGTGCAGCTGATGGAACTGTCACAGCTCAACGCGCCGCTCCTGCGCCGGCTGCAGGACGAGGCTCCCGGCACCTTCCACCACAGCATCATCGTCGGCAACCTCGCCGAGCGCGCCGCCGACCTCATCGGCGCCGACCCGCTACTCACGCGCGTCGGCTGCTACTACCACGACATCGGCAAAGTCATGCAGCCCGGGATGTACATCGAAAACCAGCTCGCCGGCATCAGCCCGCACGACGAGATGTCGCCCGAGGAGAGCAGCATCGTCATCCGCCAGCACGTCGCCAACGGCCTCGACCTCGCCCGCAAGGCCCGGCTGCCGGCGCGCGTGCAGGCCTTCATCCCGGAGCACCACGGCACGCGCCTGGTCACCTATTTCTATCGCACAGCCGCCGAGGACGACCCGGCCGTCGATCCCGCCCAGTTCCAGTACCCCGGCCCCCGACCGCAATCGCGCGAGACGGCGATCGTGATGCTCGCCGACTCGACCGAGGCGATGATCCGCAGCAGCGCCGACCGCTCCCCCGACCGCATCGACCGCCTCGTCGACGAGGTGCTCGCCGAGCGGCTGTCCGAGGGGCAGCTCGACGACAGCGACCTGACGCTGCGTGACCTGCGCACCATCGCCAGCTCGTTCAAGGGCACGATGCGCGCCGTCTACCACCCGCGCGTCGCCTACCCGGAGCCGACGCCGATGGAGACGCGACGGCGCATGCTGCGCCTGCCGATCGGCGCCATCCGCGCCGAGACGCTGCCGCCGCCCGAGAGCCGCCGCAAGCGTAAATTCGAACAGTGACCCGGGGGAGCGTTTGGGGGTCCGGAGAACGATGAGGGCCACGCGTGAAAGCGCGGCCCTGTAGGTAGTCCCCGTCCGCGATCGTCTCTTATGGTTCCGGCGTCTCCTGCGCCACCACGACGGGATGCGCCGGCGCGTCGGCCGCCCGGACGATGGCAGCGCCACAGCCGGCGCAGGCACTGGCCTCAGCGGCGTTCCGCGCGCAGCAGGCGCGGCAGCGCAGCGGCAGCGGCTCGAACTCGAGTCCGGCCGTGCCGATGAACCGCCGCACGAGCTCGTGCGTCTCGTCGAGCTCGCTGATCGTCACCTCACGGATCTCCGTCACCGTCTTGTAGCGTCGCAGCAGCCCGTTGCGGAGCATGTAGGAGATCGCGTTCGACTTGTCCGGGTCGCTCCCCGGCACGCCGTTGCGCGTGTCGCGTGACCACTGGTCAATCAGCTTCACCGTCCAGAATCCCGTCGGCGGCAGCGACGCCTTCACCATCAGCGCGATCGCCTCGACGGTCGGCATCAGCTCGTCGCTCGTCGTGCCGATCGATGCTTCCAGGTGGTCCGCCTCGCCCGCCGCCATGACGAGGTCGGCGCTGATCGTGCCCGGTACGCCGGCGACGATCACCCGCTTGTCGAAGCGGTTCTTGATCCATGTGATGACGCGGATATAGTCCGAATCTCCCGTCATGATCACGTACGTGCTCACCTGCGGCCGGTCGAGCGCCGTCTCCATGATGTCCATCAGCATATGGAGGTCAGCCGACGACTTCAGCCGCTCCTGCCCCTCCCGCACGAAGCGCCGCAGCGGGATATCGCGCGCCGCGATGCCGGCGACGTCGAGCCCACGACGCACCCACTGCGGATGTTCGCTGAAGTCGGCATACGCCATCGCGACGGACACGCGCCCGTGCTTCCTTGCCTTCTCGATAAAACCTGAGACGTTTGGTTCGATCTGATAGACGTTCAGACAGCTGTAGCGAATGTTCTCCAGGTCAATGAAGAGGCCAACCTCCCCGGTCCCCGCTCCCTGCATGTACCCTCCTCTCCCGGCGGCGACTACCGCGGCCAGCCTACCACGACGCGCGGCTGCGACCCGGGTGGCCCAGCCCACGTTCTGCGCCGGCGCCCACCGGAGACGGCGGCGAGGCGCCGGCGCAGCGAGGGGCGGCAGGGCCCCGGCGCAGCTTGGCCCTGCGCAGCTCGGCCCTGCAACCGCCTGCTTCGCCCGAAGCCACGGTCCACACGTACCGGGTGTTGCAATTGAGATTGCTACCCGTCGGCGCTGCCGCCGCCGCTGCTCCTCACCGCCGCTGGCTGGAGGTGCGGCGAGGACGCGAGGGCGATTCCTTCGCCGTCAACGAACAGTCCGGCGCATGGTGTATCACTCGACGATCGTCGGCGCCCGTTCCCGCCCCGGCTCGTCGCCGCCGCGCGGCCAGATTCGCCAGGCGATGGCGCCGTACACGACGGCGTCGAGCAGCCAGTTGACAGCGCTGATACCCGCGACGACGCGCGCCTTGCCGCCCTTCTTCATCGGCAGGTACGGGAACCACATGTGGTCCAGCGCCACATGCGAGGCGACGAGGAGGGCGCCCGTCATCGCATCGGCGACGACGTCGCGGTCGCCTTCGGCGCTGCCGGCCGAGATCATGCCGGCGCCGCCCGCCAGCATGCCGGCGACCGTCGCGAAGCCCAGCGTGTGCGTCCCCTTGCGGTGCAGCTTCCACGGGTCGCCGGTCAGCGCCACGCTGGCGATGACATCGGCGTCCGGGAGGCTCGCGGCGACGACGGCGGCGGCGAGCCCGAACGGCGCTCGCACGCCGAGCCGCCGCGCGAGCGCGAGGCCGATGAGTGTATGGCCGATCGGTGTCGACAAGACGCCTCGTGATTCTAGGGCGGTGCCGGCGATGTGCCGGTCGAAGCAGCGGCTGGCGTCCCCTTCGCACCGGCGTCCGGGTTCGTCACCGTCTCGGTCGACGCGACGACGAACTTGCCGCCGTCCCAGCCGTACGTCGTCTTCCGCAGCATGCTCGGACAGCAGTTGGGGTCATTCGGGCCGTATTGCGGCCGCGTATCGACGAGCTTGCCACCGACGACGCTCACCGCCACGCCGCCGCTCGATGCGTCGCCCTTCGGCAGCGGCAGCGCCGACACGCCCGAGCCCGACGGCGTCAGCACGACGTACGCGATGTTCCCCATCGTGCCGCCCGACGCGAGCGGCACGACCGCCTCGTCGATGCCGTCGCCCGTCAGGTCGCCGTAGATCACCTGCGACGCGACGAACGCCCCGCCCGTGCCGGCGACCAGCGTCTGCACGGGCGCCGCCTGCGCCAGATCGACGGCGCGGATGCGTCCCGCGTCGGCGGTCGGCGCGGCAGGTGAGGCGGTCGAGGCGAAGGGGGTCGTCGAGCTGGCGGTGGAGGTGGCATTCGCCGCCTTGCCGCCGCCGCCGCAGCCGGCAAGGACGAGCGTCGCAAGCAGGCAGAGCGCGAGCGCGGCAACGGGGAGGCGCCGATCCATCGCCGAAGTGTAGGTGCGGGGCACGCCGCGCGGCAAGCGAGGACGATTCGGCACATCGATGGTCCGTGATCGTGGCGGGGAAGATGTGCGAGGCGAGGTGCCAGGTGACGATCGCGCCTGGAGGGCGCGGCGATCCGCGGGAGGACGCTGGATCCTGGCGGGCGGAAGCTGGATCGGGCTGTGATGACAGGCCGTGAGATGTGAGAGCCCGGAGGCGGTGATGTATGGCTGAAGATGGCAGTGATCCGGTCACTCTGGAGCGGGCATGTGGCCCGCCGCCGGTCGCTTCGGAAGCCGCCGCGCCGGCGGAGGCCCCGAACGCCCTCCGGCCGGCCGGCATCGTCCTGGCGCCGCCGCTCCTCTACACTGTCCGCGTGATCCACCTCCTCCACGGCAAGCACCGCTACCTCGTGCTGCGCGCGCTGCGCGACATCCGCACCGCGCTGGCCGGCGAGGACGACATGATCGCCACGAACACCAGCGTGCTCGACGGCTCGTCGATCACCCCGGCCGAGCTCCTCGCGCACGCGCAGGCCGTGCCGTTCCTCGCGAACTCGCGCCTCGTGATCGTCGAAGGGCTCCTGGCGGCGATCGGCGGCGCCCGCCGCGGCCGACGGCCCAGGAAGGCCGCCGGTGACGACCCGATCGCGCCGTGGCAGGCGCTCGCAGATCAGCTTGCCGACCCGGCGGTCGTGCCGCCGACCACGACCGTCGTCTTCGTCGAGGGCGCGCTCGGCGCGAACGCCGCCTTGCCCATCTTCAGGCGCATCGCCCGCACCGCGCAGTTCGACGGCCTCGCGCCCGCCGAGCTCCAGTCGTGGGTCGAGGGCGCCGCCGATGCGCGCGACGTCCGCCTCACTCCGCGCGCCGCGCAGGAGCTCGCCGGCCTCATCGGCGACGACCTGTGGGCGATCGAAAACGAGCTCGACAAGCTTGCCGCATTCGCCGCCGGCGCCACCGTCGACGAGGCGATGGTTGCCCGCATCGTCAGCTCCGCGCAGGAGGCGCGGCTGTGGGACCTCACCGACGCCATCGTCGCCGGGAACGAACGCAGAGCGCTGATGTCGATGGACGCGCTGCTCGACGACGGCCAGGCGCCTCAGCTGCTGCTCTTCATGATCGTCCGCGAGTACCGCCAGATTGCGGTGATCAAGGACATGCGCGCGCGCGGCGCCACCCGGGCGGAGATGCTGCCCGAGGTGTCGAAGAGCGAGGGCCGGCTGCGCGCTGTCAGCGCCGCCGCCGCGCGCTCCGGTTGGCCCCGGATCCGTGCCGCGTACGACGTGCTGCTCGCCGCGGACCTCGGCGTCAAGCGCGGCCTCCGCGACGACGAGGCATCGCTGCAGCTCGCCGTGCACGAGCTGTGCGCGCTCGCGGGCAACGGCGGCGCCGCCGAACCCGGCGCCTACGCGCGCCGGGCTGGCTCGTCGTCCGGCTGAAACATCGGGTTGAAGCAGGCGGCGTAGTGCGACCGCGCCACCTCCGCGAGCGGCGGCCACGGCTCGCTGCGGCAGCTGCTGATCGCCTTCGCGCAGCGCGGAAGGAACGCGCACTCCGGCGCCTCGCCCACGAGCTCCGGTGCCGACCCGCGGATCGGCTGCAGCCGCTCGTTCGGGCGGTCGACGCGCGGACGAGCGGCCATCAGTCCGGCGCTGTACGGGTGCCGCGGCCGCTCGAAGATGTCGAGCGCGGACGCCTGCTCGACGATGCGGCCGCTGTACATGATCGCCACCTCGTCCGCCATGCCGGCGACGACGCCCAGGTCGTGCGTGATCAGCAGGATGGCGATGCCCAGGTGCTCCCTCAGCCCGTCAAGGTCGCGCAGGATGACGGCCTGCTGTGTGACGTCGAGCGCCGACGTCGGCTCGTCCGCGATGATCACCTTCGGCCGCAGGACCGTCGCGATGGCGATCATCACCCGCTGGCACATGCCGCCGGAGAGGTGAAACGGGTACGCATCGGCGATCCGCTCCGGATCCGGCAGCCGTTGGCGGCGCAGCGCCGCCAGCGTCATCCGTCGCGCTTCGGGCTTCGAGACGCTCGTGTGCGCGCGGATGATCTCCTCGAGCTGCGAGCCCACGCTCAGCACCGGGTTGAGCCCGCTCGCCGGGTCCTGGAAGACCATCGAGATCGCCGCCCCGCGCAGTCGGCGCACCGCTTCGCGATTCATCGCCCGCACGTCGTTGCCCTCGAAGTAGACGGCGCCCGCCTCCACCCGCCCCGGCGACGGCACCAGGTCGAGGATGGCGAGCGCCAGCGACGTCTTGCCGCAGCCGCTCTCGCCGACGAGCGCGAGCGTGCGCCCCGGCGCGAGGGCGAACGAGACGCCGTCGACAGCCCGTATGGTGCGGTCGCCTTCGTGGTAGGAGACGCGCAGGTTCTGGACTTCGAGGATATGATCCATAGCGGGTGATCGGTGCGCGGTGCCGGCTCAGCTGTGGCGCGTGTAGTATATCGTGCGCTTCTCGGGCGACCGCCTTCGCCGCCCGGGATGCGGCCGGGACGTCGCCTCCGGGATCGGCGACCCTGTCCGCTGCTGCTGCGCCTGGCGGCCCGGGCTCGACGGTGGGTCGCCGCCTGCCGGCTCGCCGCTCGCCGGCGCGACGCCGGCGGCGCTAGTCCCTGCGGCCGATGGTCGCCAGCACCTTCCCCTGGATCTCGACGTTGTCCGCCGCCGTGAAGATCGGCTTCATCGTGCTGTTCGCCGGCTGCAGCCGGACGCGGTCGCCCTCGCGGTAGAACTTCTTCAGCGTCGCCTCGTTCTCGCGCTTGAGCCACGCCGCCACCATGTCGCCGTCATCGCAGGCCGACGTCTGCTCCAGGATCACGAGGTCGCCGTCGTTCACCAGGGCATCGATCATCGAGGTGCCGCGCACCTTCAGCGCGAAGACATTGGGCTTGCCGCGCGTCAACTCCTCCGTTGCCTCGAAGACGTTGTCGTAGTCGACGCTCTGCCAGGCGTCTTCCTCCGGCACCGGGATCGGCTGGCCGGCGGCGATCGTGCCGATGATCGGCACGGCGACCGTCCGCGGCCGCCGCGAGCCGCGGTCGAGCAGCTCGATCGCGCGCGACACCTCGCGGTCGCGCCGGATGAAGCCGAGCCGTTCGAGCGCCTTCAGGTTGTAGTCGACGACGGAGGTCGAGCTGATCGCGCAGCCGACCTGGATGTCGCGGATGCTTGGCGGGTAGTCGTGCTCGTTGATGAACTCCCGCATGAACGTCAGGATGTCCTGCTGCTTGGCGGACAACTCCTTCATTCGGCCTGCTCCCTTCCCTGCGCCGGCCGGCGAGTCAACCTGCCGCCAACCGTCTGTTCGAAACGCCTGTTCTGGGAGCCATCGTACGCAATGGTACGACGGCTTGTCAACCGCGCGGGGGAGCGCTGCCGGCTGCGGAGCGGCGACACGTCGTGACTTCGACGCGTGGGGGGAGACCCAGCGGCAGCTTCGCGAGTCGGCCCCGAAGGACGGACCGTTACGGTGGGAAGGGAGCCTTCATCAGCGTGTCGCCGTTGAGTACGTAGATGATGTTCTTGCCTTCGTCGACGGACACCGAACGGAGATCCGTGAAGGCCGGGCTGACGATCTGCCGCAGGAACGCCCGTTCCGCCGAAGCGACCACCACCCGCTTGTTGCCGCGGTCCGCCACCACCAGCCGGTTCGATCCCGGCAGCACCGAGAGCGCCGCCGGCGAGACGAGCGGCATGTCGATGCCCGCGAGCGTGAAGGGCGTCTCCGCCTTGCCGACGAATCGCCGGATGCCCGCGTTCGCATCGAGCAGGTAGACGTCCTGCCCGACCGCCAGCTCGTACGTCTTCGAGAGGTCTGCCTGGTCGAGCAGCCCGGTGCGCTCGCTGTCGAAGCCGCCCGCGCCCGGAAGGTAGCGCCAGACCTGGTTGCTCTTGACGTCGAGCAGGTAGAGGTTCCCCCCGGACACGGCGATGGCGTCGACGCCGCCCCAGGCGGCGCTGTTGCGCACGGTCAGCGGCAGGATCCGCTTGCCGTCTCCCGGCACGTAGGCGAAGGCTTGCCGCTTCTCGTCAATGATGATCAGCGACTTCGCCTGCTCCGACCACGCGATCTGCACCGGCCGTGACGCCGTCGCGAAGCCGGCGAGCCCGCCATCCTGCAAAATCGTCTCCGCCGGCGCGCTGCCGTCCAGGGGCAGCCGAAGCACGCGACGACCGTTGACGTCGAGGAAGTACGCGTTCCCGCCGCCGACGACCGCGGTCGTGACCGACAGCGAGCTCGCGACCTGCTGCGAGAGGTCCGCGATCGTCGTCCAGCCCTTGATCTCGTACACCGCGTCGAGCACGTTGATCGCCGCGCCGACGTCGGACTTCAGCGCCGTCACCTCGCCATTCGCCGGGTGGATCTTCGCGGCGTCGACGAGATCGGTCTGCGCCGTCGTCAGGAGCTGCCGCTTCGCCCCCGGGTCGCCGGTCGCCTGCGCGCGCGCGTTTGCCGCCCGCGCATCGCTCACCAGCGTCGCGAAGCGCTGCTCGCGGTCCTGCTGCACACGCCCGGGGATCGTCAGCCACGCGACGACGCCGAGGACGACCAGGGCGAGCGCGCCGAACAGCGCCAGCCTCGGCACGCGGAACTGCGGGACGATGCCGCCCGTGCTCCGCTTGTAGCGGCGCGTCGCGTTCGTCCCACGCAGCCGCACGCCGGCCGCTGGCGCCGGCGCCGTCGATGCGGTGATCTCCCGTACCTGCTCCGGGACCGGCCGTCGCGGCAGGTCGAAGCTGCCGACCGCCAGCGCCGCGCGCGCCGGCTCCGGGGCGACGCCGACCGGCTCCGCAGCGACGGAAGTCCGTGCCGCCGCGCCGCCCTCAGCAGCGTCGACGGCCGCTGCCGCTTCGCCCGCGCGCGTCAGGAACTCCGGCGGCGCCTCCAGTTCCGGCTCGAAGCACGAGAGCAGCACCAACGAGAACTGCGGCCGGTCCCGGCAGAGGAGATACATCTCCGGCAGCGCGTCGTCCGCGCCGCGCGCGAGGATGCGCTCGATGTGGTCGGCCGGGGCGATCGCATCGAGGGACGTCGACGCCAGCATGACCAGGTCGCCGGGCGCCAGCGGCAGCCGCGTCAGCTGGGGCTCGAACGGGTCGGCGATGCCCAGCGCGTCAGCGAAGGCGTCGCCGGGCGCCGCGATGCGGCGGAACTCGCCATCGGCGGCGCGGACGTAGGCCAGGCTCGGACCTGCCTGCGCCAGGTAGGCTTCGGTTCCGCGCAGCGTCAGGCAGCTCGCGCCAGCGCCCACCCGATGCTCCTTCAGGCTCTTCTGGTTCCAGTCGCGCAGATGCTCGTGCGCCGCCTTCATCGCCCGGACGAGGGCGCCCGTGAGCGAGAGCGGGTCGCGCTTGTACAGGCGTGCGATGACGTCGACGAGCTGCGACGCATACTCTTCGCGGCCCGCGATGGCGGGTTCGACGAGGATATAGAGCTCATCCGGGTCGTCGTCGGGGCGCTGCCGGATCAGCGAGCCGAGCCACGGCCCTTCCTCCTGCACGCGCCCGTCGACGACGCTGAATCGACCCACCCAGGTCCGAACGGCCATACCCCTCCCTGGACCTGCCGGCGCCCTCATCGCTCGCCCGCCGTGCGCGCTGCCGTGGGCGCACGCGGCTGCGGCAGCGCACGCGACGACGATGCGAGGCATGGGAGATGAAGATCGCGCGGCGCTCGTCCCTCGACCGCGGTTCGCGCCATTATACGCGCGCCTCACCGCCCGCGCACGACGAGCCGCAGCAGATCGCCTGCCGGGAAGCAAAATCTTCCCACCGTCAATGCTGTCGTCGCCATACCACGCACGGCACGGGGTGCGTCATCGCGGCGGCACGTCGACAGACTCTGTCGCTCGGTCGTATCGTTATGGGGTTTGAGGGTCGGCCGGCGCACCACCGTGCCCGGCGCCCCGCACCCGGTACGTGCATGCTTCATCGCCCCGCAGCAGGCTCGTCGTCAGGCGCGCATCGGCGCCGACGAGCCGCCGCACGAACTCCACTTCGAGCGCGCAGACCGCGCTGTTGCGGACGGCCACCGCGGGAAACGGGCAACTCTGCTGTTCGATCAGCACGTCGTTGCCGTCGCGGCGCAATTCCGCGTGGCACGCCGCCCCCGCTCGGCATGTCGTGCGTGCGTGGACAGATGCTCCTTCATGTGAACCTCCCTCGCAATCGCCAGCGGGCGTTCGTCCGCTGCTGGTTCTATATTCGCGGAGGGGAGGCGGAAAAGCGATGTCAGCTATACGACGTGCGCATCAATCACGTGACATACAGATGTCGCGCGTCGATAGCAGCGCGGTTACGCAGTCGATCACAGACGCTACCGTGGCGAATTGTGCGAAGTCGGCATCATCGCCCAGCATGACATTGAATTGCTCCTCAAGCCGGAGCGACAACTCGAGCGCGTCGAAAGAGTCGAACTCCAGGCTCGGCGCCGATCCATCGAGCGAGAACAGTTGGGTAGCCTCATCGATCCCATGTCCGTCGATTCCTTTCACCCCCGCAATGGCGGCGATGACGTTGTCGCGCAGCACATCGAGTTCTACCGTCATCGGATTACTCCCCCTCACGTCGCGGTACGAAACTTCGCGGCGCCTACCACGAACAAGGCGAAGGCGAAGGCCACGAGCACCACAAGATTCGTCGTGACATCCCGGAGGTTCGCGCCGCGGAACATCAGGTCCTGCGCGGCCGTCATGACCCAGTAGGTCGGCGTGAACCTGGCGATGGCCCTCATCCATCCCGGGAGCAGGAAGATGGGGACCATGCTCCCGCCGAGCGCGCCCAACAGCACGACGGTGAGGTTCATGAACTGCCCCAAGACCTGCTGGTTCTGGATGAACGCCGCCACGCACAAGCCAAACGCCAGCGGCACCAGCAGGAAACACCCGATGACCAGCGCGATCGCGGGTGCGTCCCCGAGCTGCATGCCGTATACCAGCCAACCCAGCACAAACAAGGCTAGGACTTGCGCGCACCCGATCACGTAGGCGGCGATGAGCTTGCCAGAGACGATCGTGACAGGCGACACCGGGCTGATGTAGTTGCGATGCCACGTGCCGTAGACCCGCCTTTCGGCGAACACGCTGAACGCGATCAGCCCGGCGAGCCAGAATACGAACATGAAGGTGAATCCGGGTACAGTCTGTTCGAACACGGAGGGCAGGCTCGCGCCACGTACGAGCGGCTGTTCGTCCACGTTGACGGCTGAGACCGCCGGCGCGTTGTTCGCGCCAGCCGCTTGGAAGGCAGCCTGAATCGCCTGCGCGACCAGGTGACCATTGCGCGCTTGGGCAGGGTCGGCGTAGTAGGTGAGGGCCGGATGGCTCCCGCCTGCGAGTGCTTCGCCAAACCCGGCGGGAATCACGAGGACAGCCAGCCGCTCCCCGCCGCCGAGGAGCGCCGCCGCCTGCGCCCGGCTGAAGGCCGAACCTTTCGCCGGAACGCGGTCGATCACGAGACTGTCGGAGGCAATCATGCCGTTGATGACCGCCCCGGAGGTCTGGCTCTGGTCGAGGTCCACTACCGCGATCCGTATGCGGGTGCTGCCGGTAAGTACGTTCGAGAACGCGGTGCTCAATAAGACGATAAGGGCGAGCGGCATGATGATCAGCAGGACGAGCGCGAGCGGGTCCCGGTACAGGAGACGCAGATCCTTTTGCGTCACATTCCAGAGGTTCAACATCTTGTCCGCGCCTTAGTCGCGGAGTCCGCGGCCGGTCAACGAGAGGAACACCTGTTCCAGCGATGGCTTCCTGACCTGGATGTCTTCGACCGTGGCCCCGACACAGTCGGCGAGGCGCAGCAACTCCGGGAGGGCGTCGCGTGCGTTGTCGACGCCGAGCTGCAGCAGTCCGTCGCTAGCGCTTAGCTGGCGGGCGCCGATCTGGCCTCGGATCGCGTCCACCAGACGCTCCGACCCGGCGGTGACGCGCGCGAGGATCACCGCCGTCCCCAGCGACCGCAAGAGGTTTGCCACCCTATCGCACACCACCAACTCCCCGTGGTCGATGATCGCCACACGATCACAGAGCGTCTCGACCTCCTCCATGTAATGGGTTGTGTAGACGATGGTCATCCCTGTGCTCTGGTTGATCGCCCGCAGGTCCTCGATGATGCGGTTCCGCGACTGCGGATCGACGCCTGCCGTTGGCTCATCGAGTAGCAGCAAGGCTGGGCGGTGCAGGAGGCCGACCGCGAGGTTCAATCGCCGGCGCATCCTGCCTGAGTATTGGAGAACGCGCTTCTTCGCCTCGTCGACCAAGCCTGCGATTTCCAGGACTTCCCCAATGCGACGTTCAAGCTCGGCGCCACGGAGGCCGTGCAGATGCCCGAAATACTTGAGGTTTTCAATCGCGCTGAAGGATGGATACAGCCCTACGTCTTGAGGCCCGAGGCCGATCAGCCCACGCACTCTCTTTCGCTCCTTCTGGACATCGTGGCCACTCACCCGGATCGAGCCGCTGTCTGGCCGCAGGAGCGTGGCGATCATCGAAATGGACGTGGTCTTGCCGGCGCCGTTGGGACCTAGGATGGCGAAGCGCTCGCCCTCGCTGACGGACAGTGAGAATTCCTTCATGGCTTCGACTTTGCCGTAGCGTTTGGATACAGAGTCGAGCTCAAGAATCATGCGAGGGCCACTTCCGGAGAGACATACCTACTGAACGCTGAATCGCGACGTTCAGCAGCTCCGTCCACGCGGCAAACGTGCTCATGAATCCTTGGTAGACTTCGGCGCTCCGCGTCGCTTCTGCCCACCATTCGATATTCTGGCGTCCGCGCTCGAACGCCCCATCGTTCTTGAGCAAGATGACGACGGCATCGAGCACTTCCTCGACAGGATCGGCGTCGGCCCCCGCTCGGCCTAGCACTAGTGTCATTAGTCCGACATTTACCTGCCGCTGCCTGTCGAAGTATGCATTGATACATTCGTCCTTCGTGGCGAAACGTTTGTAGAAAGTCGCCTTCGTGATAGCAGCTTCACGACAGATGTCTTGTATCGACGTTCGATAATGACGGCGCCGCCGGAAGCAGTCCTCGGCCGCATCGAGAATCATCGTTGCAGTTGGAGGCTCGCTCGCTGTCGCGGCTGTACGGATGTCCGTCCGGTAGCGCTCCAACGTCGGTAAACTAGACAACTCGAACCCCATTCGCGATGGCCAGAAGCTGATCCTCCAGGTAGTAGCCAAAACCCGGTGACACGCCAATCGCCTCATCGCCGTGCGCGTCGACCTTGTTCAGGCGTTCGCGGAGCCGCTTTACAGTTGTTCGGAGCATGTCTACACTCCCAACGTAAGAGCTGCCCCACACACGCCCGATCAGCTCGTCATGTGGAATTATCTTCCCCGGACGTTCGGCCAAGGCAATGAGCAGCCTGAACTGGATCGGCGTCACGTGGACGTACGACTCGCCGAGGAGACCCCGCTTGCGGTCGAAATCCACGACCAACCTGCCGACCACGATGCGATCCTGGGCCAGCACATTAGCCGAATCGTGCCGAGTAGCGGCGACTCGTAGTCTTGCCATCAGATCGCGTGGACCGACCGGCGATTCCAGATAGTCGTCAGCCCCCGAGCGCACGAGTTCGGCGATGATCGAGTCGGCCCCGGCAGACCCGATGAGCACGACCGGCGACGCACACAACTCGCGGAGGCTTCGCAGAAATCGCGAGCAACTCGGCACGTTTCGCTCCTCGGCGAACCCCACGATAACGTCGGGTACGATCTTGCTGAGGGCGACCCCGGCCTGAGCGTACGAAGAAAAGGATCTCACCTTGAAGTTGGCCGTGGACAGCTCGCGACGAAGGAAGCGCTCGAGCCCGTCCTGCTCGATCGCGATGATGAACGAAGTCCTCCACTGCACTCCCACAGCAACTCCCGAATGGCGCTGAGAGTAGAGCGGTGCTGTGAGCCGGTCAATGACAGTTTCACGCGCACCATGACAAGCGCATGGCAATCCTACATCCGTTGCGAGCGGGTGTATAGGGCGTCAGGAGATGGGTGTTGGTGTTCCGAGATTCTGTCCTCACTAACTGTTCTGTGATTTTGTCCTCT
>JADEYI010000736.1_pt1 | contig 37100 bp, 41 predicted proteins | sample 8542331 | NCBI WGS metagenome assembly JADEYI01 (sample SAMN16510988, study PRJNA670497) | mine drainage metagenome | isolation source: biofilm near Copperflume 1 | place: Germany: Marsberg coppermine Kilianstollen | collected 2018-02 | reverse complement strand
CCGCGCATATCCGCAGCGGATAAAGCAATGGCATGGTTTTTTGAATTTGGCGCGGCACGTCGTTGATCCCTTTATTTGGTATTTGGATTCTGCATTTGCAGTACCTGGGTTTGTTGCTGTCCATTGCGAGTATACGTGATGGATATCTGCTCGGAGGTCTTGATCTGGTTCAGGATACCCATGCTTTCGGCGGGGTTATCCAGCGGCATGCCATTCACGGCGGTGACCACGTCGCCGGGCTTGAGGCCAAGTTTTGCGAAGGCGTCGGAATTGCCCACCGGAAACACCCGATAACCGCTCAGTTTGCCGTTCTCCATCACCGGCATGGCGCGCATCACATCCAGCAGGTGCTCCGGATGGCGGATCAAATCATTGCGCAACTGATTGAGGTTTTGCATCGGCGGCAGGTTGCTGCCGTATACCACGTTGGGAGTGGAGACCGGCGGCAGCAGGGTGTTGCCGGCAGCGTCGGCGCCGGTGGATTTAGGCAGCTGCAGGGACTGGATGCGGCCGTTGAGATTTATCAGCACGCGATCCGGATAGATGGACTGGATTTGCGCGCCTCCGGGCAGCTGTGCGCCTGGCGCATACGTCTGTTCGATACCATTGGAAGAAATGATCGCCAGTGATTCATGGTTGTCCTTGGCGGCCGCCACGATACCCCGTAAGATCAGATTCAAGGTGGTAGCTGGCGCATTGGCGGGACCACTGACATTGGCGACGCCGAAAAGATGCATGTTCGCAAGCTTGCCGGCATCGAAACCCGGGGTGGCGGCGGATCGTGATCTATATATAGGTGTGGATTCGCGAGGGCGGGGCAATAGCGTCCAGGTCAGCTGTGCCAGCATCCAGGCGATAAGTAGCCCCATCACCACGCCTGCCCACAAAGGCAGGCGCCGCTCCACCACCGGCATGAGGCGACGCAGGAGTGTCTGCGCGCCCGCCATGTGCAGGTCGTTTATTTGCATGCTGTCATCGAGCTTGTGAATCTCATCCATGGTCCGGGCCGGGGTTGGGCCCAGGTGGGCACCGGCTGCCGGTTCGCATGATACTGACATGCCCGGCAATGCCTCAAGGGCTGGGCGGCTTGGGCTGGTGCCGCACCATCATAAATCAACGCACGGGATGCATTCGGGCGGACCGGGGTTTTGTGAAAACCACGCTCCGGAATGCCTCCCTGAAAGCAGAGCCGGCTTGCTCCAGGCTTGTTTCGGCCGGTACCGACCCATATGGAGTGAAGCGCAGGCGGGCACCGGAAGGCCGTAATTCGGACTAAAATTGTTGCATGAGCGAAGAACGCAGCGACGAGGAATATCAGCGCGGCCTGGTGGTGGAGGAGGCCAAGCCGCGCCTCAAGCGGCCGCCGCTCTACAAGGTGGTATTGCTGAATGACGACTATACCCCCATGGAGTTCGTGGTGGAGATTTTGCAGACTTTTTTCCGCATGGATCGCATCCAGGCCACCCAAATCATGTTGCACGTGCATACCCGCGGTAAAGGCGTGTGTGGCGTTTTCACCTTTGAGATCGCCGAAACCAAGGCCGCCCAGGTGAACGATTATTCCCGCAAGCACCAGCATCCGCTGCTGTGCACCCTGGAGGAAGCATGAGCATGCTCAGCAAGGAACTGGAGTTCTGTCTGAATACCGCCTTCAAGGAAGCGCGTGCGAAACGCCACGAATTCATGACGGTGGAACACCTGTTGCTGGCCTTGCTGGATACGCCGCGCGTCATCGAGGTGCTACGTGCCTGCGGCGTGGATATCGAACCCATGCGTCATGAGTTGCTGAGCTACATTGATACCAACACCCCGCATCTGGAGCAGCCGGATCCGGACGTGCAACCGACCCTGGGTTTCCAGCGTGTCTTGCAGCGCGCCGTGTTCCACGTGCAGTCCTCGGGTCACAAGGAAGTCACTGCCCTTAATGTGCTGGTGGCAATCTATGGCGAGAAAGAATCCCATGCGGTCTATCTCCTGAACCGTCAGGGGATTGCCCGGCTGGACATCGTGAATTACATCTCCCACGGTATTTCCAAGATTCACGAGGATGAAGGTCATGAAGGCGCCGCTGAACAGAGTGATGACGATGCGGAAGCCCCGTCCAAGGGCGGCAAGACGGCATTGGAGTTGTATACCGCCAATCTGAATCAACTGGCGCGCGCAGGTCGCATTGATCCGCTCATCGGCCGTGAACATGAGATCGAACGCACTATCCAGATACTTTGCCGCCGGCGCAAGAACAATCCGCTGTTCGTGGGCGAGGCGGGCGTGGGCAAGACCGCGCTGGCGGAAGGCTTGGCGCTGCTGATCGTGGAAGACCGGGTGCCGGAGGTATTGCGGGATGCCACCCTCTATGCCTTGGACATGGGCGCACTCATCGCCGGCACCAAGTACCGCGGCGATTTCGAAAAACGCCTCAAAGGCGTAATTACGGAACTCAAGCAGGATTCCGGCAATATCCTGTTCATCGACGAGATCCATACGGTGATCGGTGCCGGCGCCGCCTCCGGCGGCGTCATGGACGCTTCCAATCTCATCAAGCCGGTGCTGCAGAACGGCGAACTCAAGTGCATCGGCTCCACCACCTATCAGGAATACCGCGGTGTGTTCGAGAAGGACCGGGCGCTGGCGCGCCGCTTCCAGAAGATCGATGTGCCCGAGCCCACGGTGGAGGAAACCGCGCGCATCCTCAAGGGACTGCGTCACAAGTTCGAGGCGCACCACGAGGTCAAGTACCCAAATAAAGTTTTGGAGATGGCGGCGGAGCTGGCCGCGCGCTACGTCAACGACAGGCACCTTCCGGACAAGGCCATTGACGTGATTGACGAGGCCGGTGCCAATATGCGTTTGCGCCCACCCGGCAAACGCCGCAAGACCATCAGCGCGCAGGACATCGAGGAAATCGTCGCCAAGATGGCGCGCATTCCGCCCAAGAGCGTCTCGGCTTCCGACAAGGAAGGCCTGCGCAACCTGGAGCGGGATCTGAAACTGGTGATCTACGGCCAGGACAAGGCCATCGGTTCCCTGGCCGCCGCCATCAAGATGTCACGCTCCGGTCTGGGCACCGAAACCCGTCCCATCGGTTCGTTTCTGTTTGCCGGTCCCACGGGCGTGGGCAAAACCGAGGTCACAAAACAACTGGCGCTGATCCTCGGCATCGAGTTTCTGCGCTTCGATATGTCCGAATATATGGAGCGTCATACGGTATCGCGGCTCATCGGCGCGCCACCGGGCTATGTGGGCTTTGATCAGGGTGGACTGATGACCGACGCCATCCTCAAGCACCCCCATTGTGTGCTGTTATTGGATGAGGTCGAGAAAGCCCACCTGGAGGTTTTCAATCTGCTGTTGCAGGTCATGGACCACGGCACCCTCACGGACAACAACGGCCGTAAAGCGGATTTTCGCCACGTCATCATCGTCATGACCACCAATGCCGGTGCTCAGGAAATGAGCCGGCCGTCCATCGGCTTCACCCAAACAGACAACACCCCCGATGGTATGGAAGCTATCCGCCGCCTGTTCAGTCCGGAGTTTCGTAACCGGCTGGACGCCATCATCCATTTCAACAGTCTCGACGAACGCACCATCGCCCAGGTGGTGGACAAGTTCGTGATCGAGCTGGAAGGCCAACTGGAGCAGAAGGGTGTGACCCTGGACGTGGATGAGGCCGCCCGCAAATTGATCGCCACCCGCGGCTACGATGCTAAAATGGGCGCGCGCCCCATGGCGCGGGTCATCCAGGAAGCCATCAAAAAACCGCTGGCCGAGGAATTGCTGTTCGGCAAGCTTGCTCAGGGCGGGCATGTAAGCGTAGGCATGAAGGACGGCGAGTTCGAATTCACCATCGAATCAAAGCCGGTGACACCGGTAGCAGCTACACCGGCACAGTCCTGATTACAGCCTTGTCAGGCGCAAACAGCGTTCTGAATCCATCAGAAGGTAAGTCTTGGCACCCTTGTCAGGGCATGCAGTCAAAAGATTTGTATATCCTTGTTTGAGCGTCTTACAGAAGAATACTGTGCCTCTAACCGCTTCACGACGCCCTCTTCCCTGGTGGGGGGTAATGCATTTTTTTAGATGCTTTTAGCAGCAATCCACAGATAAAGTCGAGGAGGCAGACATGCCCGACACCAGCACTAATTACATATTTGTTGATAATCCAGGTCTTGCAGAAACCTATGCCGATTCGATACAAAATCTGGTATTCGATGGCGCTACCTTTCGATTTACTTTTGTCGTCAATCGCCTCGATGCTCCAAAGCCACCCGAGCCACTCGCAGGCAAACAATATCCCTCTTGTAGATTGGTAATGCCATTACCCGGTGCGCTTGCGCTTTATCAAAACCTCCATAACATGGTGGATGCGCTGGAAAAGCAGGGGATAATCAAGAAAGGGCAACCTCCGCAGACACCCTCTCAACCAATCACTCTGCAATAGACAGAACTGCGGTCAGACACCAATGACCAAGATACCGTGATCCAGCGCATGAGCGATGTACAGGGATGTACAAGTGCCGTGGGAGGCACGATGCAGGGAGCGACCTTTGACGCGCTCGGCTTACGACGGGATGCGGGCAATTGGACCTACGACTTGTCATCCAATCAGACATCAAGCCGCAAGGATTTCATCGCTCGGGCTACTCGTTCCAGGAACAGTTGGACGGCGCAGGCCTGGTCCACATGAACGGGCGGGTGTATTACCCGCTGATGGGGTGATGATTGAGAATCATTACACTTGCGCTTGCGACGATCCATTGAGATTTTCCGGGTGGCTGACGATCATTACCAGATCGTAATCTTATTACTCGGGTAATTTCCGTATCAGTCAATGATGCGGGGTATCATACTGCCAGCATCCGGGTTCTGAATTCATCGGACCGATTGATGATTTCTGCTCCGTCAAGGATTGTGCATGCAAGAAAAATTCAGGTCAAAGCCGGAAATGGCGCGCAACTTACTCAGTTATGTATTAACTGTGGTATGGCCTAATGCGATCACTTGGTTTGATGTCCATTTGCGTTTGTCGTCAACGCTGGTGCTTTGGCGGGAATTCCTGCGGCACCCGTCAAGAGTCGGCGCGGTATTGCCGAGTTCATCCTGGCTCGCGCAGGCGATAGCGGCGACTGTGCCGCTGGATAGCCAAGCGCTCATCGTTGAGATCGGGGCGGGTACGGGCGCTGTCACCCAGGCTTTGCTGGCCCGTGGTATCGCACCTTCCCGCTTGATCGTGGTTGAACGCAGTTCAAAATTGTGCAAACTGCTGCGCCGCCGTTTCCCGTATCTGACCGTGGTGCAGGGAGACGCCGCCGAGCTGATACGCTGGGTTGGGCCGCAGGATGCCGTTTGCGCCATTGTATCCAGTCTGCCGCTGCGCTCGTTGCCGGATGCCGTGGTAACCGCGATTGCCGCACAAATGCATGAGTTGCTGGATACGGACGGGATGCTTGTGCAATTCACTTATGGCTGGGTGGGGGCTTCACCGCTCCAGACACTGGGGTTCGAGCGCTATAAGGCATCGTGGGAATGGCGGAATATTCCGCCTGCCCGCATCGACGTGTTGTGCAAGGCTTGAGCATCTAACAAAATGCCTTTAACGTGCCATTACCCCACCCTCGGCAACCGCTCCCTGCGTTGCCCTACCTTCTATACCCCTGTAATCGTCTCCCATCAGAGAGAAGGGTTGAGAGGAAGGTAGAAGGCAAAGGTTTTTATTTTGTTAGCCGTTCTAAGAGTGGGCAGAATTCGAGGAATCGCAAACGGAGAGGGGGTTCTTCCCCTGTATCAATACCTCATGCGAAGCTCTGGGCTGACCCGAAACGACGCACTGGACATTATTTGCCGCGGTAAGTGATGCGGCCTTTGGTGAGATCGTAGGGAGTGAGTTCGACGGTGACGCGGTCGCCGGTGAGGATGCGGATGTAGTGCTTGCGCATGCGGCCGGAGATGTGGGCGAGCACAACATGGCCATTGTCCAGTTCCACCCGGAAGGTGGTGTTGGGCAGGGTTTCCACCACTTTGCCTTCCATCTCGATGTTTTCTTCTTTCGGCATACACCCTCAAGTTGTTGTTTAAAGAACCCGAATCGGGCCGGCGGACCGCTCAGGGCGCGCAGATTCTGCCGGAATTGGGATTTATGTACAACCGGACGTTTTCAGATTGCCGCTTCCCAGCCGTTTGCCGTCAATTGTTCGAGGGGGCGGAAACGACTTTTGTAAGCCATTTTCGGGCTTTCTGCGATCCAGTAGCCGAGATACAGCCAGTGCAGACGGCGACGCCGGGCCTCGGCTATTTGCCACAAGATGGCGAAGGTACCAAGACTGCGTTGCGGCAGTTCCGGCGCGTAGAAGGTGTACACCGCCGAGAAAGCATCTTGCAGCGCATCCACCACCGCCACTCCCACGAGCTGCCCGTGCAGGCGAAGTTCCGCGAAAATCGTGGCCTCATGTCCAGTGAGGAAAGCCGCATAGTCCGCTGCCGAGGATTTATCCAAACTGCCGCCCGGATGCCGCCAGTTCATATAGCGATGATAAAGCGCAACGTGTTCATCAGCGAGTCCCGCAGGGCGCAGTTGCACATTCAAGTCCTGGTTTCGTTGCCAAGTGCGGCGTTGGCTGCGACCCGGCTTGAAATCATCCACCGGAATGCGCACCGGGATGCAGGCGCTGCAGTGCTCGCAGCCGGGCCGATAGAGAGTACTGCCGCTGCGCCGGAAACCTTGTTTCGCCAGTTGACTATAGACATGATTTTGCGGGGCGGCGCCCGGATCCAGAAAGATCATGCGTGCCGTTAGGCCGGGCAAATAGTTGCAAGGGTGCTCCGGCGAAAGCAGTAGCGAATTAATCTTGTGAACGGCGTCCTGCATCAGAATTCCAGTGAAATATCCAATTGCCATGGGTCGTGATTCCCCGGCAACGCTGTGTATTTTTTAAGCAGACGCAGAAACTCTATACGTGGGATGCAAACGCTGCCGAGGCGCGCAAGATGTTCGGAGTACACCTGACAGTCAATGAATGCGAATCCCCAGGCGCTGAGTTGTCTCGCCAGACAGGCGAGGGCGATCTTGGACGCATTGTCGCGGCGGCTGAACATGGATTCGCCAAAGAATACGCCTCCCAGGGCCACGCCATAAAGTCCGCCCGCCAGCTCGCCATCCATGAATATTTCCAATGAGTGCGCGTGACCGAGGCGGTGCAGTTGCGCGTAGGCCTGTTGCATGGCGGAAGTGATCCAGGTGCCGCTTTCGGTTTGCTTGCGGCGGGTGTGGGCACAGGCGGATATCACATCCACAAATGCAGTATCGAAGTGGGCCGTAAATCCACTCTGTCGCAAACGCCGGCGCAGCGACCGGCTGATATGCATCTGATCCACAAACAGCAGGGTGCGTGGATCCGGCGACCACCACAAAATCGGCTGACCTTCTCTGTACCAGGGGAATATCCCGTGACGGTAGGCGAATAGCAGACGTTCCGGCGAAAGGTCGCCACCGGCCGCCAGCAATCCATCGGGATCACGCAACGCATGGTGTACCTCCGGAAATGTTTCCGGCGGGCTGCCTGGCTGAATCCAGCCGATTTGAAGCGCATCAGTCACGGGCACGATTGGCGGAGCGGTAGGGCAGATGCTGCGCTGCCTCCCGCACATAAGCGTCCACCATCCGGGATTCCTGCTGCAGGAAGTCGCCAATGGCTTTGCGGAATGTGGGTTCGGCAATCCAATGGAGCGAGTTGGTGACGCTGGGTTCGAAACCACGCGCCAGCTTGTGTTCGCCTTGGACGCCCGGATTGAAGTGCTTCAGTCCCTCGCGAATGCAGTATTCGATGCCCTGGTAATAACAGGTTTCGAAATGCAGGCTGTGAAATTCCCGTTCGCAACCCCAGTGGCGGCCGTAGAGCGACTCCGCGTCCCGGAAACAGATGGCGCAGGCTACCGGCTCGTTATCGAGAAAAGCAAAAATCACCCGCAGGGCATCCGGCATGCCGGCGGCGATCTCGGCAAAGAACCCGCGGTTCAGGTAAGCAGGCCGGGCGCGTTTGGCATAGGTGGCGGAATAGAATCGGTAAAGCACGTCGAGCAAGCGGTCGTCGAGTCGATCACCGCTATATATCCGATGGGTGATTCCGGCTTCGGCTACCCGACGGCGTTCACGTTTTATCTTTTTGCGGCTCCCCGCAGATAGGGCAGCGAGATAATCATCAAATCCCTGATAATCGCGGTTGTGCCAGTGAAACTGGCAATCCTTGCGCAACATGTATTTCTGTGGTTCCCAATATTGAATTTCGTCTGTGTATGGAAAAAGACAGTGAACGGATGAAGCCGCATGCGTCACTGCCAGCTCGCGTGTTTTGCTTATCAAGGTCTCAGCGATATTCCCTTGTTCCGCCGACGGCGCCAATAACAGCCGCGGGCCGCTGACGGGCGAGAAGGGCACGGCAGCCACGAGTTTTGGGTAGTAGGCGAGCCCGGCGCGCTGCCAGGCTTCGGCCCAGGCCCAGTCAAACACGTATTCACCGTAGGAATGGAATTTAAGATACAGCGGCAGAGCACCGATGAGACGCCCGGTTTCATCGGTATAACTCAGATGCCGTGGCTGCCAGCCCGTTTGCATGCCGACGCAGCTGCTGTGTTCCAGCGCCGCCAGGAATTCATGCCGCAGAAAGGGATTGCTGCCCGCCAGCCGGTTCCAGCCGGAAGCAGGGATGGCATCGATGGAAGCGTGTACCCGGGCATTCACGCTATACAGCTTAACGTTCCGCATCGCCAGGGAGTAGGGCGCGCAAGCGTGCTGGCTATCTTTAACAACTTCTTGGCGGCAGCGAGGATTCCCCTGCCGCCGGTTCTCGATTTGGAGTCGTCAAAGGATTGCCGGCCTGCGATGCCCCTCACTCCAGCCTGCCCTCACCCAGGGAGAGCATGGATAATCGTGGGGTGCACAAGCGCACCTACTTGCGTCCTAGAGCGTCCAGGTATTTTTCTGCATCCAGCGCCGCCATGCAGCCGGTACCGGCGGAAGTGACCGCCTGGCGGTATATCTGATCCATGACATCGCCGGCGGCGAACACGCCGGGAACGCTGGTGGCAGTTGCCTGGCCTTCGATACCGCTCTTCACGGCGATATAGCCATTTTTCATCTTCAACTGGCCTTCGAACAATTGGGTATTGGGGGTGTGGCCGATGGCGATGAATACCCCTTTGGAAGGCACTTGCTGGACCTGGTCTTCATGTTGGGTGCTGCGCACCTGCAGGCCGGTAACGCCGGAATCATCGCCCAATACTTGATCGACGGTGTGATCCCAGAGGATTTCCACGTTGCCGTGTTTGGATTTTTCGATGAGTTCGTTAGCCAGGATTTTTTCCGCGCGGAACGTATTGCGGCGGTGCACCACCGTGACTTTGGAGGCGATATTGGCGAGATACAGGGCTTCTTCCACCGCGGTGTTGCCGCCGCCCACGACCGCCACGTGCTGATTCTTATAGAAGAATCCGTCACAGGTGGCGCAGGCGGATACCCCGCGACCCTTGTAGGCTTCTTCGGATGGCAGGCCCAGATACTTGGCGGTGGCGCCGGTGGCGATGATGAGCGCATCGCAGCTGTATTGATGCTGGTCGCCGGTCAAATGGAAAGGCGACTCGCCAAGATCCACCCTGTTGATATGGTCGAGAATGACCTCGGTCTTGAAGCGCAGCGCGTGCTTGAGCATGCGCTCCATGAGCGCTGGACCCAAGAGGCCTTCCACGTCGCCGGGCCAGTTATCGACTTCGGTGGTGGTCATCAGCTGGCCACCCTGTTCGATGCCGGTGACAAGCACCGGCTTCAGATTGGCGCGCGCCGCATATACGGCAGCGGTGTAACCGGCAGGGCCAGAACCCAGGATCAGCAAGCGACAGTGTTTTGGGGCACTCATGTATAATTATCCTTGGCGCCGAGATAGTGCCGGCGCGCTGGATTTCAAGCGCGTGGCTCACGCTGGCGGCAGCGTTTCTGGGTCATGTCAGCTTGATTAATCTCAAGGAGAAGTCCGCAGCCCAAGCTGGTTTGGCCGACTGCAGTTGCCAGACGGGCTATACCGCGTTTATCGCTATGGCCGCAAAGGCGGCCATGTTACGAAAACTCCCTGTTAGCGTAAAGGAGCCATTATGCGCATTGGTATTCCCCGCGAGCTCAAGCCGCTCGAAGGCCGCGTCGGCCTGATTCCGGCGGCCGCCGCGGAACTGGTCCGCCACGGTCACCAGGTGTTCATCGAGCACCAGGCCGGCGTGAAAAGCGGCTACGGCGACGAGCACTACCGCAGCGTGGGCGTGGAGGTGCTGGGCTTAGCCGCTGACGTTTACGGCAAAGCCGAGATGATCGTGAAGGTCAAGGAACCCATCGAGGCCGATCTGAAGCTGCTGCGCAAAGAACATTTGCTGTTCTGCTATCTGCATCTGGCGGCGCTGCCGGAGCTTACCGAGGCCCTGAAAAAGATCGGTTTGACGGCGGTGGCTTTTGAAACCGTGGAAGTGGACGGACGTACGCCGCTGCTGGCGCCCATGAGCGACATCGCCGGACGGCTCGCGATCCAGGTGGGCACCCACCTGTTGCATCAGCCCCAGGGTGGCAAGGGCATCCTGCTGGGCGGGGTACCGGCGGCCAAACGCGGACGGGTGGTGATCGTCGGCGCCGGCGTCGCCGGCGGCGCGTCCGCCACGGTGGCCGCGGGCATGGGCGCGGAAGTCACGGTGTTCGATATTTCCCGCGACCGCATGGAGCATATGCGCGGGCTGGGACCCAATGTCACCGCCCTCTATCCCCACAAGGCCGATATTGCCGAGGCCGTGAGGATTGCGGATATCGTGGTGGGTGCGGTGTTGATTACCGGAGAAAAGGCACCCCACGTGGTGTCCGCCGAAATGGTGAAATCCATGCAGCCGGGCAGCGTGGTGGCGGATATTTCCGTGGACCAGGGCGGCTGCGTGGAAACCACCAAGCCCACCACCTGGGACAAACCGACCTATGTATGGGAAGGCGTGACCCATTTCACCGTCACCAATATGCCGGGGGCGGTGCCGCGCACCTCGTCCCAGGCCCTGTCGGCCGCCATCACCCCTTATGCCCTGAGGCTCGCGGCCGGCAGCTGGCGGGACGATGAGCCGCTGCGCAAAGGTATCAACGTGGAGGCCGGAAACGTGGTTCATCCGGCATTGCTTAAATAAAAATACGTATATAATATAATAGCTTATATAAACTTCTTAAAGTCAGGTCAAAACGTGGCGCAGGCGACGCGCAAAGGCAAAACCCACTCACCCATGGCCATCCATCTGGCCCAGGGCCTCAAGGAGGCGGCTCTGTGGGTTTTTCTGGCCATCGCCTTGCTGCTGTTTGCCTGTCTTGCCACCTACAGCCCGGGCGATCCCAGTCCTTTCTACAGCGGTGCAGGTGGAGCGGTGCACAATGCCATCGGTCCGGTGGGGGCCTGGCTTTCAGCAGGACTGTATTTCCTGTTCGGCTATCCGGCGTTTCTGTTTCCACTCCTGCTGGCTTGGGCCGGCTGGATGATTTTTCGGGCCCGTAAATCCACCGCCGCCATCAACAAATTGCACTTGGCCATGCGCATCGGCGGCCTGATCCTGGCGCTGCTCACGGCCAGCGGGCTGGCCTCCATCAACTGGCAGGTGAGCCACGGCACTTTGCCGGTGGATGCGGGCGGCGTATTGGGGGATTTCATCGGCAAGGGCCTGGCCCATGGTCTCAGTGCCCTGGGCGCCACGCTGTTGCTGCTGGCGTTGTTTCTGGGTGCGGTAACCGTCTTCACGGGATTGTCGTGGCTGGCGCTCATGGATCGCACCGGACGTTTCAGCATCACGCTGGCAGAGCGGCTGCGTAATCGCTGGGGTTGGTTGCGGGAGGCCATCCAGGCGCGCCGCAGCCGCGAGCAGCAGGTGGAAATCATCCGCGTGCGTCAGGAAGAGATACAGAAAAGGTCCAAGCCGCGCATTGAGCCGGTCATGAAAGCCGTCGAGCCGAGTCCGCGGGTGGAGCGCGAGCGTCAGGTACCGTTGTTCGAGCCGCCGCTGGATTCGGAACTGCCGCCCTTGGCGCTGTTGGATAATCTGCCGTCCAAGGTGGACGGTTATTCCGAATCGGCACTGGAGGCCATGTCGCGCACCGTGGAACTCAAGCTCAGGGATTTCGGCGTGGAAGTGCAGGTGGTGGCGGTGAATCCCGGCCCGGTGGTGACACGCTTTGAATTGCAGCCGGCGCCGGGCGTGAAGGTGAGTCAGATTTCCAATCTTGCCAAGGACATGGCGCGCGGACTTTCGGCGATCAGCGTACGCGTGGTGGAAGTGATTCCCGGCAAATCCGTGGTGGGGTTGGAAATCCCCAATGAATCGCGCGAGCTGGTGACGCTCGGCGAGATTCTGAAATCCAAGGAATATGACGAGTCGCGTTCGCCGCTGACGCTGGCATTGGGCAAGGATATCGGCGGCAATCCGGTGGTCGCGGATCTGGAACGTATGCCGCACCTGCTGATTGCCGGCACCACCGGTTCCGGAAAATCGGTGGCTCTCAATGCCATGATCCTGAGCCTGCTGTACAAGGCCACCACCGAGCACACGCGGCTCATCATGATTGATCCCAAGATGCTGGAGCTTTCAGTCTATGAAGGCATCCCGCATCTGTTGACACCGGTGGTCACGGACATGAAGGAAGCCGCCAATGCCTTGCGCTGGTGTGTGGCGGAAATGGAGCGGCGCTACCGGCTAATGGCGGCGGTCAGCGTGCGCAACCTGGCGGGCTACAACCGCAAGGTCAAGGAAGCCATGGATGCCGGCAAACCGATCCGTGATCCGCTGCTCAAGCCGGAAACATTGAATGAACTGGATGACGCCGATATTCCCACGCTCAAACCGCTGTACAGCATCGTGGTGGTGGTGGACGAGTTGGCGGATCTGATGATCGTGGTGGGCAAGAAAGTTGAAGAATTGATCACGCGGCTGGCGCAAAAAGCCCGCGCTTCCGGCATCCACCTGGTGCTGGCCACGCAACGGCCTTCGGTGGACGTGATCACCGGCCTGATCAAGGCCAACATTCCGGCACGTATCGCCTTCCAGGTATCGGCGCGGGTGGATTCCCGTACCATTCTGGATCAGCAGGGCGCCGAATCCCTGCTGGGTCACGGCGATATGCTGTTCCTGCCGCCCGGCACCGCCGTGCCCATGCGCGTGCATGGTGCCTTCGTCAGCGACCAGGAAGTGCACAAGGTCGTGGCCAAACTGCGCGAGAGCCTGAAGGGCATGCAGCCGCCGTATATGCAGGAAATCCTGCATGGACCGCTGGAATCCCTGCCCGGGATCCCGGGTTTCGGCGAGGCCGGCGAGGGTGGCGTGGATGCCGAGTCAGACCCGCTTTACGATCAGGCGGTGCGTATCGTGACGGAATCGCGCCGCGCCTCCATCTCCGGGGTACAGCGGCGGCTCAAGATCGGTTATAACCGTGCCGCGCGCATGATAGAAGAAATGGAAAGCGCCGGTATTGTCGGGCCGTTGCAGACCAATGGCATGCGCGAGGTGCTGGTAGCGCCGCCACCGCCGGATGATCGCGGCGAGGAGTAAGCGGGAAGGTGCGGCGTACAACGGTGAAATTTCAGGAGAACTCTGTGAAGATCTTTAAATTTGCCGCTATGGTATTGGCTGCAGTTCTGCTTTTGCCCGGCTTGGCGTCGGCAGCGCCGCAAGCCGGCAACGCCATTGCGCGCCTGCAGGCCTTTCTCAGGGATGTGCACAGTCTCAAGGCGGATTTCACCCAGGTGGTGCTGAATACAAATCTGCAACAGGTGAAAAAATCCGTGGGCACCCTCGCCATCAAGCGTCCGGACCGCTTCCGCTGGGATTACGCTACCCCCAATAAGGAGATCATCGTCGCCGATGGCAAACGTGTGTGGATATATGACGTCGAGTTGCAGCAGGTAACCGTCAAACCCCTGAGCGGAACGCTGGCGGCCAGTCCGGCGGTGCTGCTGTCGGGTTCCAATGACGTGGATAAAAGTTTTGCGGTTAAGGATCTGGGTGAGTCGAATGGCCTGGAGTGGGTGGGGCTGACACCCAAGACACAGGATACGGATTTCGATAATGTGAAACTGGGTTTCAAAGGCGCTGCCATTGCCGTCATGGAACTCAAGGATGCCCTCGGCAACCTGACCCGCATCACCTTCAGTCATCTGATACTCAATCCGGCGATACCCGACAGCCTGTTCCGGTTCACGCCGCCAGCCGGTGCGGATGTCATCGGTGACACCGGTGAGAAATCCAGCCACTGAAGCTTCTGTTGCCGCTGCCGCACCCGAAGGCCGGCCGCTGGCTGATCGCATGCGGCCGCGAAACGCCGCGGAATTCATCGGCCAATCGCATCTCCTGGGTCCCGGGAAACCACTCAGCCGCGCGCTGGAAAGCGGCCATCTGCATTCCATGATCTTCTGGGGCCCGCCGGGCACCGGCAAGACTACACTCGCGCGTATGTTGGCGGACAGTTGCCGCGCGGATTTCATCGCACTCTCGGCGGTGATGGCGGGCGTCAAGGACGTGCGCGCGGCGGTCGAGCAGGCGCACGCGCGACGCAGCCAGGCCGGTGTCGGTACCGTGCTGTTCCTGGACGAAGTGCACCGTTTCAACAAATCCCAGCAGGATGCTTTTCTGCCGTTCGTGGAAGACGGAACTTTGACGTTTATCGGTGCCACCACCGAAAATCCATCCTTCGAACTGAACAACGCGCTGCTGTCCCGGGCGCGCACCTATATATTGAAACCGCTGGAAGCCGCCGAGATCCGCCGTATCATCGATGCCGCAGTGATGGATGACAAACGCGGGCTGGGCGCGCGGCCTATAGGGCTGGCCGAGGCGCTTCGCGACGAGCTGGCGGTCGCGGCGGACGGCGACGCCCGGCGTGCCTTGAATTTTCTGGAAATCGCCGCGGACCTGGCGGAACCGGTGGCTGGCCGTGAAGTCATCGGTGAAGCCACGGTCCATGAAGTGATATCCGGCGGTCTGCGCCGCTTCGACAAGCATGGCGAACTGTTCTACGACCAGATATCCGCACTGCACAAAGCGGTGCGCGGCTCATCGCCGGACGGCGCGCTCTACTGGCTGGCGCGCATGCTGGACGGCGGCTGCGATCCCCTGTATATCGCGCGCCGCGTGGTGCGCATGGCTTCCGAGGATATCGGCAATGCCGACCCGCGCGCTCTGGCCCTGACCCTGAATGCCTGGGATGTGCAGGAACGCTTGGGCTCGCCGGAAGGCGAACTGGCCATCGCCCAGGCGCTGGTGTATCTGGCCTGCGCGCCCAAGAGCAACGCAGTGTATACCGCTTTCGGGGAAGCGACGGCGGATGCCCAGCAGTCTGGGACCCTGGAGGTGCCGCTGCACTTGCGCAACGCACCCACCCAACTCATGAAAGGGCTGGGCTACGGCCGCGATTACCGCTATGCCCATGACGAAGCGGATGCCTATGCCGCAGGCGAGAACTATTTTCCGGAGGCAATGCCACAGAAAACCTATTATCATCCGGTGCCACGCGGCCTCGAGATCAAGATCGCGGAGAAGCTCGCGGAACTGCGCAGCGCTGACCAGGCCGCCCGCAACAAAACCACCAAGCCAAAGTAAAAATAAAACATGCTCGACCCCAAGCTATTGAGAACCGATCCGCAGGCTGTGGCCCATGCTCTCGCACGCCGCGGTTTCGTATTGGACGCAAAAGCCTATACCGTCCTGGAAAACCGGCGTAAGGAGTTCCAGACCCGCATGGAACAGTTGCGCAACGAGCGCAACAGCCGTTCGAAAGCAATCGGCATGGCCAAGGCCAAGGGCCAGGACACGGGGCCGCTCATGGCGCAGGTGGCCGATCTGGGCAGCCGGCTCGGATCCGCCGAAGAAGAGTTCGGCAAGCTGGAAGCGGAGCTGGATGCGATCCAACTCGGCTTGCCCAATCTGCTGCACGACTCGGTTCCGGATGGGCGCGATGAATCCGCCAACCGGGAAGTGCGCCGCTGGGGCGAGCCAAGGCATTTCGATTTTACGCCCAGGGATCATGTGGATTTGGGCGTCGCCCGTCATCTCATGGATTTCGAGAGTGCCGCGAAAATTTCCGGTGCGCGTTTTGTGGTGCTCAAGGGGCCGCTGGCCAGGCTGCACCGGGCACTGATCCAATTCATGCTGGATGTGCATACCCGCGAGCACGGTTACGAAGAAGTCTATGTGCCGTATATGGTGAATGCAGAGACTCTGCGCGGTACTGGCCAGTTGCCGAAATTTTCCGACGATCTATTTGCGCTCAAGGGTGAGAACGGATATTTTTTGATCCCCACTGCTGAGGTGCCGGTCACCAATCTGGCGCGCAATGAAATCCTGGAAGCCGATACTTTGCCGCGCCGCTATGTGGCGCATACGCCCTGTTTCCGCGCCGAAGCGGGGGCCGCCGGCAAGGATACCCGCGGTATGATCCGCCAGCACCAGTTCGAAAAAGTCGAATTGGTGCAGCTGGTGAAACCCGAAGATTCATATCAGGCCCTGGAAGAGCTTACTGGTCACGCGGAAAAAATTCTGCAGAATCTGGAACTGCCGTACCGTGTGGTGGCGCTATGTGCCGGCGACACCGGCTTCGCGGCCGCCAAGACCTATGATCTGGAAGTCTGGCTGCCGGGCCAGCAGCGCTACCGCGAGATTTCTTCATGCAGCAATTGCACGGATTTCCAGGCGCGGCGCATGCTGGCGCGCTGGCGCAATCCCGAAACCGGCAAGCCCGGATTGCTGCACACACTTAACGGTTCCGGCGTGGCCGTGGGCCGGGCATTGATCGCCATCATGGAGAATTGCCAGGACAAGCAGGGCAGGATCCATATTCCGCCGGCTTTGCACGCCTATATGGGCGGAGTCACCGTTATATAATGCGCGGCCGCATTAGGAGAGGTGACCGAGTGGTTGAAGGTACCGGTCTTGAAAACCGGCAAGGGCGTAAGTCCTTCGTGGGTTCGAATCCCACCCTCTCCGCCAATTTTCAATGCAGCATCCAGTGAACCCCGCGCCAAAAATCCTCGTCATCCGCAACGACAGGCTCGGCGATTTCATGCTGGCCTGGCCGGCACTGGCGTGGCTGCGGGCCAGTCTGCCGGAAGCGCATATTACGGTTCTGGTACCCGCTTACACCGCGTCATTGGCGGAAATCTGCCCGTCACTCCATTCAGTCATCATTGACCCGAAGCAGCAGGGTGACTGGCGCAACGGCCGGGCTTTGGCAAAATTGCTGCGCCCCCACCATTTCGACGCCGTCATCACGCTGTTTTCGCGCTTCGATACCGGGCTGGCAGTCTGGTCAGCCGGCATTGGATACCGGCTGGCGCCGGCCACAAAACTCGCGCAGGTTTTCTACAACCACCGACTGAAGCAACGGCGCTCCGAGTCGGCGAAACCGGAATATGAATACAATCTGGATCTGGTGAAAGTGTTCTTGCTGGACCACCGTTCCCAGCCGGCGCCGCTCCCGCAACCTCCGTATCTGCATTTCCATGAAACGGAAGTCAGTGCGTTGGAGTCGGAATTCCGAAATACTCATCGCATTCCCGGAGCAAGCCGGCTGGTGTTTGTGCATGCCGGGCACGGGGGTTCCGCCAGCAACCTTTCGCTGGAGCAGTACGCAGAGCTGATCCGCCATCTGCAATCACGCAACGGCCACCATGTGGTGTTGACGGCGGGTCCGGGTGAGGAATCCCGCTCGCAGGCGCTTTCCGGGCTGCTGACCGGTGTGCCCCATTGCCTGTATAGTTCCCGGGAAGGCTTGGTGAAGTTCGCCAGGCACCTGCAATTCTGTGACGTGTTCATCAGCGGCTCCACCGGCCCGCTGCATGTCGCGGCGGCACTCGACCGCTGCACAGCGGCTTTTTATCCCCGGCGGCGCTCCTCGACGGCGCTGCGCTGGCAGGCGGTCAACGCCGCCGAGAGGCGTCTTGCATTTGAACCGCCAGCCGGCAGTGGTGAAAGCGACATGCAGGCCATTGATATACTTTCGGCGGCAGCGGAAATCAGCGATAAATATCTGCAATGAATGGAGTGTGAATCCGATGTTTCGCCTGCAAGGCATGCCACCTCAATCCCAGCGCGGTCCCATTGCCAGATTATTGGCATCGCTGCTGTTGATTGCGGTCGGTGCGGTCGCGGTGTTTTTCGGCGCTATTATCATTGCTGTTCTGGTCGGCATAGCCGCCATCCTGTTCATTTTCCTATACCTGCGCGCTTGGTGGCTGCGCCGCAAGCTTGGGTTAGATATGCATCCGCGCCACTCCCGAAAACCACGGGATAACGGCGTTACCATCGAGGGCGAATATACGGTGGAGGACGGCGATAGCAAAGGACGGGACGAGCATTAAAAAATCCGGGAATCAATCCCAGCGATCATCCTTGACCTGCACCATGCCATCCTCGATTCGCACCGGAAAGGTCGCGACAGGCTCATAGGCAGGCGCCGCCAGCACTTCGCCGGTACGCACGTCGAACTGGGCGCCGTGGCGCGGGCAGGTGATGATGCAGCCCGCAAGCAGGCCACCGGTAAGAATCCCACCGTCGTGGGTGCAGACATCCTCGATGGCGTGGAACTGGCCCTCGATGTTGAACACCGCGACCAAGACATCATTGATATCAATGGTTTTGTATTGACCGGGTGGAATTTCTTCCACGGAACCCACGTTGACCCAGTTTGCCATTCAAAGTACCTCAGAGATTATATCCACGATGAAAGGTTATGCCGCAATCGCGTATTTCCCCTGGAAGCGGGCTCAAGAACCAGGATCCGTTCATGTTGAGCGTAGCGCAGCGAAGTCGAAACATCACTGCCATGGCGCAAATTCTATCCTTCGACTTCGCAACTTCGGCGCTACGCCTGTCCTGAGCTTGACGAAGGGCTCAGGGCGAACGGCATTTAAAGACCGTTTCTAGTAATACATGCCGGTCTGGAGCTTGGCCTCATCCGACATCATGTCGCGGCTCCAGGGCGGATCGAAGACTATTTCCACGCGGGCTGCTTTCACCAGCGGGACCGATTCGATCTTTTGCTGCACATCGGCCGACAGAATGTTGCCCATGCCGCAACCCGGTGCCGTCAGGGTCATTTTCACATCCACGAGTTTATTGCCGTCGCCGGAATCACTCAACTTGCATTCGTAGACCAGGCCCAGGTCCACGATATTGATGGGAATCTCCGGGTCGTAGCAGGTTTTCATCTGCTCCCAGACCAGCTTTTCCACATCGTCGTCGGTAGGATTCTCCGGCAGTTTGGGCTCTTCCGGCGGTTCCAGTCCCAGGGCATCCGCATCCTTGCCGGCGATACGCAGCAGATTGCCGTCCACATAGACGGTGAAACTGCCGCCCAGGGATTGCGCCACATTCACCTCGGTACCTTCGGGGATGATGACGCGGGTGCCGGCGGGGATCATGGCCGCCTCGCAGGCACGCTTGAGAATGACGGGATCGCGGTCGTACATGGGCTATTCCGTGGAAACCGGCGGGTTGCCGGGATGTTCCAGAACATTTTTTAACGTGTGCCAGCAGAGCGTTGCGCATTTTACCCGCGAGGGATATTCGCGCACACCCGACAGGACGGCGAGCTTGCCCAGGGATTCCGGGTCGCTATCCATACCTTCACGGGTCAGCAGCGCGTGCATCCTGTCAAAAAGCTGCTGGGCTTCCATGACGGTCTTGCCTTTCAGGCGTTCGCTCATGAGTGAAGCCGAGGCCACGGAGATGGCGCAGCCGGAGCCCTCGAAACTCAGATCGCTGATGCGCTCGCCGTCGAGCTTGAGATACACGGTGAGCTTGTCGCCGCACAGGGGATTGAAGCCTTCCTGGATGCGTGTGGCGTCGGGGATCTTGCGGAAGTTACGTGGACTGCGGTTGTGGTCTACGATTACATCCTTATAGAGCTCCTTGAGGTCCATCAGCGGAATACCTCGCGGACTTTTTCCAATGCCTGCACCAGCGCATCGATATCCTCGCGGGTGTTGTAGAAGGCGAGGGAGGCGCGGGCAGTGGCGGGGATACGGAAATGCTCCATCACCGGCATGGCGCAGTGATGACCGGTGCGGATGGCGACGCCTTCCTGATCCACGATGGTGCCGATGTCGTGAGGGTGGATGCCCTCCATCACGAAGGACAACACGCCGGCTTTGTGCCGTGCGGTACCCACGAGCCTCAGGTTTTTAACCGTTTGCAGACGTTGCGTGCCATATTCAAGCAGGGCCTGCTCGTAATTCTGGATAGACAGCATGCCGATGCTTTCCAGATAATCCACCGCCGCGCCCAAACCGATGCTGCCGGCGATATTCGGTGTGCCGGCTTCGAACTTGTGAGGCAGCTCATTCCAGGTGCTGCCGGTAAAACGCACCGTGCGGATCATGTCGCCACCACCCTGATAAGGCGGCATCTCGGCGAGCAAGGCTTCTTTTGCGTAGAGCACGCCGATGCCGGTGGGGCCGAACATCTTATGACCGGAGAAGGCGTAGAAATCGCAATCCAGGTCCCTGACGTCCACCGGCAGATGTGGTACCGCCTGGGCACCGTCCAGCAACACCGGTACCCCGTGCTGGTGCGCATGGACAATCATTTTCTTCACGGGATTGATGCTACCCAGCGCATTGGAGACGTGGGCGAGAGCCACCAGCCGGGTACGCGAGGTGAACAGTTTTTCATAGGCGCCGGGTTCCAGCTCGCCGGCATCGGTGATGGGTACTATTTTTAGTACCGCGCCCATCTGCTCATGCAGGAGCTGCCAGGGCACGATGTTGGAATGGTGCTCCATCTCCGAGAGGATGATCTCGTCGCCGCCCTGGAAACGGCCGCGGCCGTAACTCTGGGCCACCAGGTTGATGGCTTCGGTGGCGCCGCGCACGAAGATGATTTCCTTCAGGGAAGCGGCATTGACAAAACGCCGTAGCTTCTCACGCGCACCTTCATACGCTGCGGTGGCCAGTTCGCTCAGTTGATGCACACCACGGTGCACGTTCGCATTGAGCTTCTCATAATAGCCGGCAACCGCGGCGATGACCGCCTGGGGCTTTTGGGAGGTAGCCGCGTTGTCCAGATACACCAGCGGTTTGCCGTGAACCTGTTGCTGCAGGATGGGGAAGTCGCGCCGCCAGTGCGGCGCATCGAAATCCGGCATGAGCAGGGGGTTACGGTCGTGCCGCGCGTTCATGTCTACTCCGCCGCCGCGGATTGGCGGGGCAGCACGGTCTTGATTTGGCGGGCGGCGTAGGCACGCAATTCCGGCGCCGGGATGCGCTCCAAGAGTTTAAGGCTGAAAGCCTCGACCAGCAGGGCGCGCGCAGTTTGCAAATCGATTCCGCGGGAGCGCAGGTAGAACAGCGCCTGCTCGTCCAGTTGGCCGATGGTGGCGCCGTGACTGCATTGCACATCGTCGGCATAGATCTCCAGTTCCGGCTTGGTGTCAATTTCCGCGGTGCGCGACAGCAACAAGTTGTTGTTGGTTTGGGCCGCGTCGGTCTTTACCGCATGCTTGGCCACCACCACCTTGCCGTTGAACACCGCGCGGGCGTGGCCGCCGATGATGCCGCGATACAACTCGCTGCTGCGGGTAGCGGGCGCCAGGTGCTCAATGCGGGTGTGATTATCAACGTGCTGCCTGCCGTTGACGGCGTACAGGCCGTTGAAAATCGCTTCCGCAAGCGGTGCTTCCAGCCGCGCGTGCAGATCCGTGCGCACCCACAAACCGCCGAGATTGAACGTATGAGAAAGGTAAGAGCTGCCGCCTTGTTGGCTGACATGCACACGGCTCACATGGAAATCACCCAGGCTTTCCCGTTGTACACGCAGATGTTCGAGTCGCGTGTTTTCACCAAGCACAATCTGCGTGTAACTGTTGGTGAAGTTGGCGGCGTCTTCGAGGCCGAAATAGGTTTCGATGAGTGTCGCTTGAGAATCATTACCAAGCCGCACCAGGATGCGTGGGTGGCAGGCGAGGGAGGATGTCTGTTGCGTGGACACGAATATCAGCTGCAATGGACGATCCAGTTTCGATTTCGCGTCGATATCCACGACCACGCCGTTTTTCAGGAACGCGGTGTTCAAGGCAGTGAATGAATCATCCGCCCACATCGATTCGGGAATCAGGTACGACTGTAATACATCGGCATTCCGTTCCAAAGCCTGGCTGAGACTGGAAATACGCAGACCGCGGATCGCGGATGAAACCGTGCTGAGCGCCGCCACGGGGTTTCCATTCACGAATACCAGCGTATGCACCGGCATCTCGTGCAGGAGGATCGGTGCAATATCGCTTGCGCTGACAGAGTCATGTGCCGATGTTGCCAGGCTGAAGGCGCGTTTTTCCAGCGGCCGGGTGCTGGTGTATTTCCAATCTTCATGACGTTCCCCGGGAAAGCCGCGATCGGCAAAACGGGCAAACGCATCCCGGCGCAAGCCGGCGAGCCAGGCGGGCGCGTTTCCCGCGGGCGCTGTATCGAGGGTTTTGAACCCCTCGAGGTAAGGACGCAAGATTGCGCTCGCGGTATTCATGCCGCGGCCTCGGCCAGTACCCAGTCGTAACCTCGCTGTTCCAGTTCCAGCGCGAGGTTCTTGTCTCCGGATTTAAGGATGCGCCCGCCGGCCAGGACATGCACGAAATCCGGTTCGATGTAATCCAACAGCCGCTGGTAATGGGTGACCATGACCATGGCGCGTTCCGGGGAACGCAGCCTGTTGATGCCCTTGGCTACGACCTTGAGGGCGTCTATATCCAGACCTGAGTCGGTCTCGTCCAACAGCGCCAGCTTGGGCTCCAGCACCAACATCTGTAGTATCTCGTTGCGTTTCTTCTCGCCGCCGGAGAAACCTTCGTTCACGGCGCGGTTGAGGAAACTCGGATCTATTTCCATAAATTGCATCTTGGCCTTCACCATAGCGAGGAAATCCATGGCGTCCAGTTGCTCTTCGCCGCGGTGTTTGCGGATCGCGTTGTAGGCCGCCTTGAGCAGATATACGTTGTTGACGCCGGGGATTTCCACCGGATATTGGAACGCCAAGAACACGCCGGCGTGGGCGCGTTCCTCAGGGGCCATGGACAGCAGATCCTTGCCCAGGTAACGCACGCTGCCGGCGGTGACTTCGTAGCCATCGCGACCGGCGAGGATATGCGCGAGGGTGCTTTTGCCGGAACCGTTGGGGCCCATGATCGCGTGTACCTCTCCCGCCTGGACTTCAAGGTCCAATCCCTTGAGGATCTCGCGGCCTTCAACCTTGGCGTGGAGATTTTTAACGCTCAACATGTAAATAAAGTCCTCTTCAACATTTCACCCTCGCCCCTTGTGGGAGAGGGCAGGGTGAGGGGTTAACCAACCGCACCTTCCAGTGTCACGGCCAGCAGGCGCTGTGCTTCCACGGCGAATTCCATGGGCAGTTCCTTGAATACGTCCTTGCAGAAGCCGCTGACGATCATGTTGACGGCATCCTCCGTAGAAACGCCGCGGCTGCGGCAATAGAACAATTGGTCGTCGCTGATCTTGGAGGTGGTGGCTTCGTGCTCGACCTTGGCCGTGGGGTTCCTCACTTCCATGTAAGGAAAGGTGTGGGCGCCACAGCGGTCGCTCATGAGCAACGAGTCGCATTGGGTGTAGTTGCGCGCGTGCTCGGCCCCCGCCAGCACTTTCACCAGGCCGCGGTAGCTGTTCTGTCCGTGACCGGCGGAGATGCCTTTGGAAACGATTGTGCTCCTGGTGTTCCTGCCGATGTGGATCATCTTGGTGCCGGTATCCGCCTGCTGATAATGGTTGGCCACCGCCACGGAATAGAACTCGCCGATGGAGTTGTCGCCTTTCAGCAGCACACTCGGATATTTCCAGGTGATGGCCGAACCGGTTTCCACCTGGGTCCAGGAAATCCTGGAGTTGGCGCCACGGCAATCGCCGCGTTTGGTGACGAAATTGTAGATGCCGCCCACACCGTTTTCGTCGCCGGGATACCAGTTCTGTACCGTCGAATATTTGATTTGTGCGCCTTCCAGCGCAATCAGTTCCACCACCGCCGCATGCAACTGGTTTTCATCGCGCATGGGCGCGGTGCAACCTTCCAGGTAACTCACGAAAGCGCCTTCTTCGGCGACGATCAAGGTGCGTTCGAACTGGCCGGTGTTGGCGGCATTGATGCGGAAATAGGTGGACAGTTCCATGGGGCAGCGCACGCCTTTGGGCACGAATACGAAGGAACCGTCGCTGAAGACCGCCGAGTTGAGGGTCGCGAAGAAGTTGTCGGAATAGGGCACTACCGAGCCCAGGTATTTTTCCACCAGCTGCGGGTGGCTGTTCACGGCTTCCGAGAATGGGCAGAAAATGACGCCGGCTTCCGCGAGTTTCTTGCGGAAGGTGGTGGCCACGGATACCGAATCGAATACCGCATCCACCGCCACACCCGCGAGTTTGGCGCGCTCGTGCAGCGGCACGCCGAGTTTCTCATAGGTCTCCAGCAGTTTTGGATCCACCTCAGCGAGGCTCTTGGGTGCGTTGCGTTTCGATTTCGGCGCGGAGTAATAGGAAATCGCCTGATAGTCGATGGGCGGATGCTTGACATGCGCCCAATGCGGCTCCTGCATGCCGAGCCAGTGGCGATAGGCCTTGAGCCGCCATTCCAGCATGAACGCCGGTTCGTTTTTCTTGGCGGAGATCAGCCGGATCACGTCTTCATTCAGTCCCGGCGGCACCGTGTCGGACTCGATATCGGTGATGAAGCCGTGGCGGTACTCGCCACGCACCAGTTTTTCCACATTTTGGGGTTCAGTAGCCACGTGGATTCCTCTACTTTGCATCGCGGCGCTTCAGGTCGGCGAGCGCTACCCTCATTTCCACGGGCGGCACTATCGGCGCCGCCGGGCGCGCAAGCTGGGCCAGGGTCACGGTTTTCAGGGCATCGCGGATGGTGAGACTGATGCGTTGCCAGTTGTGGCCCACGCCGCACACCGGCTCGATGCCGCAACGGTCGTGGCCCAGACTGCACTGGGTAATGGCCACCGGCCCCTCGACGGCGTCAATGATCTGCACGGCCGTAATCAATTCCGGCGGGCGGGCGAGGGTGTAGCCGCCGCGGGCGCCGCGCTGCGAGGTCACCAGTCCGGCCCTGGCAAAGTACTTCAGCAGTTTGCTCACCGTGGGCGGCGCCACGCGGGTGGCGGTTGCGAGGCCGGTGGCGGTTTGCACGGCGCCGGGGCTCTGGGCCATCTGGGCCAGCACCACCGTGCCGTAATCCGTGAGTTTGCTGAGGCGTAACATGGGCTTAGACGGGTTACCTTAATTGGGACTATTTTAGTCCTATTAATTAACCGATGGAAGCGCGCCAGCCGCTTGGCAATGGCGGTCCCGAGGCATCCCCGGCAGCGGGTAAACTGCGGGTTATTGCCGGTAAATTGCTGCCCTTCATGTTGCTGTATTCCAATCTGAAATTGCTGCACATACTGTGCGCCGCCGCCAGCCTGATGCTGTTCATCGTGCGCGGCGGCAGCACGGTATTACTCGCAAAAGTATTGACGGCCCAGATCTGGAAGTGGCTGCCGCCGGCGGTGGATACCCTGCTGCTGGCTTTCGGTGTGTGGCTGGCGGTATTGCTGCAACTCAACCCGCTGCATGTCACCTGGCTGGGCGTTAAGCTGCTGTGCGTGATTGGCTATATCGTGCTGGGGGTGCTGGCTTTTCGCCTGCGCCGGCCGCGCTGGTTGAAAGTTGGCCTGTTCACAGCGGCTATCCTGTTATTCGGGTTTATCGCGAGCATCGCTGTTTTGCACGATGCGCGCGGTATATTTGTCTTGGCGGGCTGAGAGCCGATACGGAGGCGCCATGGCTGAATCATTCAAAAGTTTTCGGGGGTTTTATCCCTTCTACCTCGGCGAGCACAGCAATCCGATCTGCCGGCGGCTGCATTTTTTCGGCAGTTGCCTGGTGTTGTTGACGCTCATCTTTGTATTGATTACTCACCGGTGGTGGGGAATCATCCTGATGCCGCTCTTCGGTTATGGGTTTGCCTGGATAGGCCATTTCTTCTTCGAGCATAACCGACCCGCGACGTTCACCCATCCTTTCTACAGCTTTATGGGCGATTGGGTCATGTTCCGTGACATTCTCTTGGGGCGCATTCGCTTCTAGCCGCCACACAACCAAAGAGCATCTGACAAAATGAATTCCTTGCGCCTCATGGGCAGCTTCTCGATCCCCTCCCTCCTGGCGGGAGAGCGGGAGGGTGAGGGGGATTTAACGCATTTTATTAAACGCTTAAGTTAAAATAGATACGGGCTGCGGATGGAGGTCCGGTCTCCGTTCAAGAATTCCACTAACTCAAGCGAGAGTGTTCCACATGCATCGTTGGTTTGACGACGGCTGGTTTTGGCTGCTGGTGGCGTTGGCCGCATTTCTGATAGCCGGGTTGATGGCATTGTTCATCTGGTTGCGCCTGACAGCATCACGCCGGCGAATGCTGGCGACTCTAAGAAATATCTCCGACCGGCTGCTGCATAATGTGGTTTTGCCCGATGGGGTAGGGGGCCATATCGGCATTGATGCGTTGTTGCTGCGCGATGGCCGGCTCTATGTACTGATTCTGCGTGACGCGGAGGGTGCGATCTTCGGCGCGGAGAAAATGGATCAATGGACCGCCATCAGCCGGCATCGGCGTTTCAACTTTCGCAATCCGTTGCATCTCATGCAGAATCAAACCCTGGCGATACGCGCACTGGTGCCGGAGCTGACTATCGAACCGCGCATCATCTTCACCCGGCATGCGCGCTTTCCCAAGGGGCGTCCCGAAGGCGTGGAATTGCTGGCGGAGTTTGCGAAACCGCTGCGCCGCCCGAAAAAGACCCCGGAACCGGAATTGGACGCACAGCTGGAAATCATCTGGTCGCACTTGCGCGAGGCCGCCGGGGTGCCGCAAGGCAAGGAGACATTGGCGTTAAGCCTTTAAAATCGATATCGCTGACGGTCTGCTTCCGGCCAAAAGCGGCACCTGGCCTTGGTCGTAATGTTTAAGGCGAGCGCGGACAGCAACGGCTTACGCGCTCCGCGGGTGCTGCCGGTGACCCACTTCATAGATGCCGGCGGCGTGGTGCGCGCGAAGCTGTGGGCCGGCGGTACGCCGGTGATGGAAGAGAGCCTGGAGAAGGGGGTGGTACCGCTAGGCGTTCAATTAATCTGTTGAAAAAACGACCGCCAATTGTCTCTATTGGCGGCCTTTCAAATTCAGGTGGTGCTAGGGACTGGGGCCTGAGCCGCAATCGGCGGGATAACCTTCTCCTAGACTGGTAACTCTCCTGTGTGGCTGGTATAGACCGTTATGCCGTTGCCGTCAGGGTCGGCCAACTGGAAGTAGTAGTGACCAAAAAATTTATCCTTGGCAATTGCATCCACCGACAATCCCTTTTCGATTAGAGCCGCCCTATACAGTTCCAGATCGCTCCTAGATTTCCCGTCAATCATCAAGTCGAGTCTTTCACTAAAAAAGCCGCCGCGCTGACCAAGCTGGCTAGAAGTTAGTGGAAATGGCGATTCATCATTTTTGCTAAAAAGCAAAATATGTGTCCCACCTCGCAATTCGATGATCGCTAGATCGGAAAATGTTCCAGATGGGCGCAAGCCCAAATTTGTATAAAACTGGTAACTAATACCAATATCATTAACCTTCAAAATAAAATGTGCGAGGGCTGCTGCGGGTAAATTGTTGTTCAACATTCCGATAATCCTCTTTAAGATATTGAGTTTTGCTGGTTGATAACTGGCTGCTTGTCATTGGCTTCCTTGGCGGACGCCGCCGTGGTAATCTGACCGAGCAGTCGGATATAGTTATACGACTGAGCAGTCGGAAAAGCAAGGGGCTAGATTTGACGCGTAGAAAGGAAATTGACCGAGATAGGATTTTGGATGCCGCCGAGGCCGTAATCCTCGATTCCAGCGGCCGAAATTTCACGCTCGATGCGGTCGCCGAGCGCGCGGGGATCAGCAAGGGCGGTCTGGTCTACAGCTTCGCGACCAAGGATGAGCTGGTCCGCGCAGCCTTGGAGCGAGAAGTCGCGCGTTTTCAAGAGGCGGTCGGCCGACGGATCGTCGGCAAGCCAGCCGACCCTTTCGAACTGATCCTGGCCCACATTGAGGAAGCGCTTGACGAGGATGACGCCGCGACGAGCAAGGCGGCCTTCCTAGTAACCGCCTTAGTGCACGCCCCCGATATGATGGAGCCGGCGCGACGCTATTACCGCACTCTGCTCGATCCCCTTCTGTCCAAAGCGGGCGATGCCCATGAGGTGCTGGTGGAAAATCCGTGCTCAGGCTCGGTAACGTTGACGAGCATCTGGCGAATTAAGGCGTGATCTCGCGAACTGCTGTTATGGGTCGGAGGCAGCCGTCCGAGACTTGAATGAGCTAAGAGCTGAGTCGGTCAATGTTATGTTTTAATTTGTTATCTCTGCCGGTGATCGGCGAGTACCTGTGCGACACAGGCCGTCAGTTTCTTGGCGGTTGGAATGTGCAGGAACTCGTTGGGCCCGTGGGCGTTAGAATGCGGACCTAATAGACCGGTCACCAGGAACTGGGACCTGGGGAATTTCTTGCCCAGCATGCCCATGAAGGGGATGCTGCCGCCGGTGCCCATGTACATGGCGTCCGCACCGAAGAAGCTTTTCGAAGCGCTGCGCATGGCAGTTTCCAGCCAGCCTGCCACCGCCGGGGCATTCCAGCCTCCCATGGCGGATTCCACGTTGAATTTCACCCGCGCCTGGTAGGGCGGACTCTTCTCCAGCAGGCGTTTCACCTCGGCGCTCACCTTGCGCGCATCGGCCGTGGGCGGCAGACGGAATGAGAGCTTCAGGACGGTGCGCGGCCGCAGCACATTGCCGGCGTCGGCCAATGCCGGTATGCCCTCGGCACCGGTGACCGAGAGCGTCGCGCCCCAGGTGTTGTCGGTAATGAGTTTCACCGGATCGCGGGATAAAGGCTGCATGCCTTTCACCATCGGGAATTTACCGTACACACTCTTGTCCAGCACCTTCGCAGCGCGGCGGATCTGCTGGCGGCGCTGCGCAGGGATGACCGGTTTCAGGCTTTTGACCTTGGTGGCACCGGTGACGTTGTTCTCCACGCGCTCCAGCAAGCTGCGCAGGATACGGAAACTGGACGGCACGATGCCGCTGGCGGCGCCGGAATGCACGCCTTCCGTGAGCACGTCCGCCGTCAACGTGCCCACCAGATTGCCGCGCAGGGACGTGGTGGTCCAAAGCTGTTCGTAGTTGCCGCATTCGGCGTCCAGGCACACCACCAGGCTCACATCACCGAGGCGCTTACCGAGTTTTTCGATATGGAACGGCAGGTCGAAACTGCCGGACTCTTCACAGCATTCGATCACCAGCACGCAGCGCGCGTGCGGGATGTTCTGCTGCTGCAAGGCGCGGATGGCGGTGAGCGAGGAAAACACCGCGTAGCCGTCGTCGGCGCCGCCGCGTCCGTAGAGCTTGTCGCCGCGCCGCACCGGCGTCCAGGGATCCAGACCGGATTTCCAGCCGCTGAATTCCGGCTGCTTGTCCAGATGTCCGTACAGCAGCACCGTGTCCTTGCCACTGCCGGGAACCTCGATGAACAGCAGTGGCGTGCGGCCTTCGAGCCGCATGATTTCCAGCTGCATGCCGTTAACCGCATGCCTGCGGCACCAGTCGGCAGCCAGCTGCACGGCTTTCTCCATGTAACCATGCTGCTGCCACTGGCGGTCGAAGATCACTGATTTGTTGGGGATGCGGATGTAGTCCTGGAGCACCGGAAGGATGGAGCCATCCCAGGTTGTATCCACAAAGTTTTTGATTTGTTCAGTATTCATTCACAACTCCAGGCTGCGACTTTAGGGGTGTGTATTATTTTAGCTTAACCGGCGGCAGGCCGAAGAAACGCTGTGCATTAGCCGTGGTTTCAGCGGCAAGCTGCGCGCTCGGCTTGCCTATGCAAGTAGCAACTGTCTCGCAAATATGTGTCAGGTACATGGGTTCGTTGCGATGATGGGCGGGGCGTGGCTGAATGTCACGCGGCAAAAGATAGGGTGCATCGGTTTCCAGCATCAACCGGTCTTCGGGAATTTGTTTTACGAGTTCGCGCAGGTGTCTGCCGCGGCGTTCATCGCAGATCCAGCCGGTGATCCCGATATGCAGATCCAGCGACAGATAATCCTGCAATTCCGCTTCACTGCCGGTGAAACAGTGCAGTACGCCCGCGCTTAAGCGCTTGCGGTAATGGTTCATGGTAGCCATGAAATCTGTATGCGCATCCCGCTGATGCAGGAACACCGGCTTGCAGGTTTCCGTCGCGAGCGTCAGTTGCGCTTCGAAGCAGGTTAGTTGAGCCGCCTGTGGCGAAAAATTTCTGAAATAATCCAGACCACATTCGCCCACGGCTACCATTTCGGCATTTGCAAGCAGCTCATGCAGTCTTGCCGGAGCCGCGGTACCGAAATCTTTCGCATGATGCGGGTGGGTGCCAGCGGTACAGAACAGCACCTTAGGCCAACCTTGGCAGAGCTCCAATGCCTTGCGGCTGTGTTCCACATCACTGCCGGTGACAATGAACTGAGCCACGCCCGCCGCTTGGGCGCGCTGAATCACCGCCTCACGATCGGTATCAAAACTATCGTGGGTGAGATTTGCGCCGATATCAATGAGAGCGGTTGGCATGATAATTTCTATAAGTGCAAGGTGCAGAGTTTAGTATTGAATATTAACGCTGAATCAGAAAATGCATCCGGCGTCGGCGAACGACCTAGTGGTTTAGGGGATCCTGGCGATAAAACAGGCATAGCTGCCGGTAAACCTCCGGCAGGGCTGCCTGCAATTCAGCCGGGATTTCGAAAAATGCTTCGCTGGCGACCGCAAAGAATTCCGCGGGGTTTTGCAGTGCATAGGCATCCATGGGCAGCGGCTCACCGGCGGCGTGTGATCTCTGTAATTGCATATAGGCCGACTGGAATATTTGCGACCATCGCGCCCGGTCCATTTCCACGTGCAGCGGCGGGAAGCCGTTGGCCTCGCCGTTCAGCATATCCAGCTTGTGGGCACATTCGTGGATGACCACGTTGTGGCCGGGCGGGTCACCGGCCTGCATTACGTCTTCCCACGACAGGATCACCGGGCCGCGTTGCCAGGATTCCCCGGCCAAGACATGGCGGTGGCGATGTACCACACCGGCGGCATCCACGCTTTGGCGCTCCGGCATGAACAGGCCGGGATAGATCACGAAGGAATGCCAACCCGCGTACCAGTCGAGATCCAGGTTGAGGATCGGCAGGCAGGCGTGCGCAGCCAGCAAAGCGCGCATCTCGTCAGTGAATTTCAACCCCTGTACCGGCTCGAAAGATTTTTCCCGCAGCAGCAGTGTAGCCAGCACCCGCAGGCGCACTTGCGCGCTAGCCGACAGTCGGCGTGCGGGTGCGCAGTGGGCGAGGGCATGTTGCCAGGCCGGTTCCAAGACCGGATGGCGCCTGAGGACACGGCGCTCGCGCCATTTTCTGAAATATCCGAGCATGCTTGGCATCGCTGATTGGTATGAAAATCACTGTGGTTTGTGATACTGAAAAGCAAGTGTATCGCCATCAATCATTTTTCCATTTGAAGCCGAGCGCGCCCACGGCCAGGAACAGGATAGTCATACCGGCCAGAGCCAGGAGATTTGGCAGGATTTGCACCACACCGGCACCGTCCAGCATCACGGCGCGGGCGCCTTCCAGCAGCTGGGTGAGAGGCAGGATGGCGGCGGCATGCTGCAGCCAGGGAGGGGTACCTTCCAGGGAAAACCAGACGCCCGAGAGAAACATCATGGGCCAGGACAGCAGGTTGAGCAGTCCGCCGGCCAGTTCCTCGCTGGCGACCCGTGCCGCGATCAGCAAACCGAGCGAGATCATGGAGGTTGCCCCCAGGATCGCCACCAGCAGCAGTGCCAGGTAACTGCCGGACATGTAAAAACCCACCAATAAGTCAGTGCCGATGAATACCGCGATGGTGATGAGCATGATGAGGATGAGCCGGGAAGCCACCTGTGCGGCGATGAATTCGACGGCTTTCAGGGGCGTGGCGTTGAGACGCTTGAGGAAACCATTCTTGCGGTAACGCACGATCACATAGCCCACGCCGAACAGGCACGAGAACATCATATTCATACCCAAGACACCCGGCACCAGCCAATCCACATAGCGAATCGCGCGGCCGCTGACAGATTCTCGGGTGTAGTGCACATCCTTCTCACCACTAAGAATTTTTTCCAGGATGTAGCCCTTGGGCGAACTTTCATTTACCCAATAATGCGGGTGAGTCGGGTCGTGCAGGTCCAGCAACATGTCGCTCTGGTCGTGCTCGACTTTGCGGACGGCGGATTGAATATCCGGTGCGCTGTAGAACTGGATGAAATGGGTCTCAAGAAAATCATTGTGCAGGCTGATGAGGGGCGCGCCGCCGCTGAAGACCGCGACCTTGAACAGCGGCTTCTCGCCGCCGGAGAACAACAGCCACATGCCCAGCACGATGAATACCGGCAAGGCGATGTTCCAGCCCAGTGTCGAGCGGTCGCGCAGGAATTCGAGGTTACGGGCACGCAGCACTGCGAGGAAACGCTGGATCATGCGCGCAACTCCCGACCGGTGAGTTCCAGAAACAGGTCTTCAAGAGTGCGCGCGCGGATTTGCAGGTGCGCCAAGGAGACACCATGACTCAGCAGCAAGGCAATGCTGGCGTTGATATCAGACGTTGTTATTTCCACATATTCACCCACCGGCTTGGTATTTTCGGTGATTACATCGCGCACCGGGCGAAAATCTTCCTGTGGCAACTGCAATACCGCGTCCTGGAAATGATGCGCCATCAGGCTGGCGGGCCTGCCTTCCGCAATGATGCGGCCGTGATCCATGATGATAATGCGATCGCAAAGCAGATAGGCTTCTTCCATGTAATGCGTGGTGAGGATCACGGTCTTGCCGCGCGCTTTAACATCACGTATCAGGCCCCAGAAGTTGTGCCGTGCTTGCGGATCCAATCCAGTAGTAGGCTCATCGAGAAACAATAGTACCGGGTCGTTCACCAGCGCCAGCGCCAGCAACAACCGCTGACGCTGGCCGCCGGAAAGTTTGCGTGCATCCCGATCCAGATAGTCTTCCAACGCGCAGAGTTTGGCTAATTCTTCCAGGAGCATGCCTCGCGGGTAGAAGTTGCGGAACAGATGCAAGGTTTCGCGCACCGTGAGAAAATCCTGTAGCGCGGTGGATTGGAACTGGATGCCCACTTCCGAGCGGAAACGCGGTCCCATGGGTTCGCCCTGGTAATGGACCGTGCCGTGGGTGGCAGACGTGATGCCCTCCATGATCTCGACGGTGGTGGTTTTGCCGGCCCCGTTGGGGCCGAGCATGCCGAAACATTCCCCTTGCCGGACGGAAAAACTGATGTCGTCCACCGCCTTTACGGCCGGGTAATGTTTGACGAGGTGGCTTACCTCAATGATATCTGGCATCGTGCACAAGCATAGTCCGGTGGACTGTGACCGCTATTATCAGTTGCGAAGGTGGTCCTGTCGAATCAGAGTCCATAGGTGCGCGCTGACTGCAGGAGATTGAATATGTCCTATGAAATGACGATCCTCGCTCTGGTCACTCTTTTTTATTTATTCTCTTGGCTGCCGGTGTTGCTGGCAAAATATCAGGCCTACGGTGGGCGCTGGCTGTTCTCCAACCGCTCCATGGACGGGTTGCCGCCCCTGCCGGAACTGGGACAACGGGCGGTGCATGCCCAGGAGAACCTCAAGGAAAGCTACCCGGGTTTTGCCGTGGCCGTCCTGCTACTGGCTTTCAGCGGTGGCTTTACTCACACTACCGCCATGGCCGCCCTGGTATTCCTGCTCGCCAGGCTGGTGCATATGCCGGCTGATATCGTCGGCATCCCCTGGCTGCGCACTTCCAGCTGGGGGGTGGGCTTTGTAGCCACGCTCTACCTGCTGCTCATGGCTCTGGCGGCGTTGGTCTAGCGGCGCCGGGGCGAGCTTTATAAAATTAGCACTATGCCGAACGTGCAAAACGGGGGAATTCCGGTGCCCAGGAAAAGTCCAGTCCGGCAAATATTTATCGCCCTGTTCGCGGTGGTTCTGTGTATTTTCAGCCTGGGGGCGTGGGCGGATCAGGATGTAGTGCTGGTGCTGGACAACTCCAACAGTATGCACGCGAATGCGCAAGCAATCGCGCAGGCAATGACCGACTTTGCCAACAGCCGCGGTCCGGATACGCGCATTGCCGTCATCGTGTATGCCAAAACTCCGGCGCTGCAGGTGCCATTGACGCCCATCAATGGCGCTAGCCGCCAGCAGATCAGTGATGCACTGCGGCGTCTGGATTATCACGGGCAGTTGAGCGATACCGCTGCCGGAGTGGAGCAGGCGCTTGCTGAAATCGTCAATCACGGAGAGAGCAGCGCCCAGAAAAGTATTATTTTGATCACCGATAATTTCGAGAACCTGGGCAATGCAGCGACTAATGAAAATGATATCCGCTGGGCCATGCGATCATTGGTACCGACGGCGCTATACAACCATGTGCGCATCTATGGCATCACTTTCGCTTCGGGTGTTGTTTACAAAACACTGGAGGCGCTAACTCAGAGAACGGGCGGCAGTGTTTCTTATGCGGCTCACGATTCCGATCTTCCCGGGGTGTTTCAACGCATCAGCGCCAGTATGCTGAATACCGGTACGGCATCCATGCCGAGTCCGTCAGGTAAAGTTGTCCCGCTGGCTTTTCCACCGGCAATTGCCGGGTCCGCGATTCCGGCGCAGTTCAATACGCCGCTGACACGCAAGAATATACAGTTGACACACACGCACTGGCTATGGCTGATCGGCCTGCTGGCGCTGATCGCGGCATTTTTTGGCATTTATGCAGCGTGGAATATTATGCGGCACATCCAGTTTCCAAGGAAACTCATGCAGCCGGTTGCCTCCTACGCCGAAGGTCCGCGCGCCGTGCTTTATGACATCAGCGATTCCAATGATATCAAACGCTTCGAGTTGGCGGAGCGCTCGACTCTTCTTGGGCGAGTGGCAGGCTATGATCCGGAAGTCCAGTACGTGCTGGTAAAGGAGAAAACCGTGGGACGTTGCCATGCTGTCATCGAACGGCGCGGCCATTCCTTTTGGATCATGGATCAGGGCAGCATTAATGGCACATTTGTCAATGGAGAACGCATAACCGCCGATCGTGCTCTGAAACACGGAGATATCGTGGCTATCCATCGGCATGAATTTGAATTCATGATTCCCGAGTATTTTGAATCGGAGTCCACCGTCGTCGGTGCCCGCGAACAGCTGGCGGGCTAGTGGATAACGCAGCGTCGTTTGGCGCAACGTGAGCGTGGATCAGGAGAACTGCATGCCGGATTTTATGGCGTATCGTTGGCGGCGTAGTCCGCGCGCGAAACAGCTGCAGGTACGCATCACTCCCTGGCAGGGCATTGAGGTGGTTATCCCGACGCGCACCAGTAAGCAGAGCGTGCGCTCCTTTCTTAGCAGGCAACGTCAATGGATACGTGATACCTGGTTACGTATGCAGTCGCAGATTGCTGATGCGGATCGCAGTCTGCCCGAAGAACTGGGTTTGCGGGCGATTGGCCAGCATTGGCAGGTGCATTACCGGTGCCGCGCAGGAGCGCGCGTGCACGTCGTTACCCACGGACGCGATTTGACTGTTTATCACCCAGGCGATGATGAATCTGCATGCCGCAGAGCGTTGCGCAGATGGCTGGCACGCTGTGCGCGCCAATATCTGGGAATGAAAGCGCAGCGCATGAGTGTGGCTACGGGATGCCGCTATCGCCGGTTGCAGATCCGTGGACAGAAAAGCCGTTGGGGCAGTTGTTCATCGAATGGCACGTTGAGTCTGAATTACAAGTTGCTGTTCCTTGAACCTGAACTGGTACGCTATCTGCTGGTCCACGAACTGGCACATATTCGTGTGCTGGACCATTCGCCGCGTTTCTGGAAGCAGGTCGCCCGCCAGGAGCCGCGCTGGCGCGAGTTGGATGCGCAACTGGGAGAGGCGTGGCGTGATGTGCCTGCCTGGGTGGAGCTGCTGTGAGCAGAATTGAAGCCGGCATTCGTGCCAGGTCGGCACTAAAAAGAGCTGGATGTATTACTTAGAAAATCAAGTCAGGCATAAGTGCCGTTTCGGATCTATCGTCAGAGTGCGGAAAATCTGCCATTCATTTCTCGCGTGATAGTTCGTCATCGATGGAAAATAGCCGCTGTCACTTCGGCTGTCCCGGGAGGGAATTGGAACTGCGGTATCAGTTACGACAGCAAACACGCGGCCTTGCCGGTGGAAATTCGGCCTTCCGGCATGGCTGATGGCGGCGCTGGCAATTTATGTATGTGTGGATCACTTTGAGTCGTAACACAGTATATTTTCCATAATTTTAATTCGAGTAACGCGCTGTGACCTATACAACCTTGGTGGACACGGAAACGCTTGCGTGCAACCTGAATTCAGGCTGGCATCTGTTTGACTGCCGCTTTGTGCTGACGGATCCGGAGGAGGGCGAACGCCGGTATCGCACCGACCATATTCCCGGCGCCCATTACCTGCATCTGGATCGGGACTTGGCCGGAACGGTGACCCCCCGGACTGGCCGGCATCCACTGCCCATTCCGGAGTATCTGGCGAAGAAACTGGCGGCTGCCGGCGTTAATAACTCCACCCAAATTGTGGCCTATGACGATGCGGGCGGTGCGTTCGCCGCACGGCTCTGGTGGCTGTTGCGCTGGCTGGGCCATCCGCAGGTGGCGGTATTGGATGGCGGCATCACCCAGTGGGCCAAAGAAGAACGCCCCGTGACACAGGAACTGCCTGTGACGGTACCGTCAGGCGATTTCCAGGCACGCCCCGATGATGCGTTGTGGATAAATTCCGAGGTGGCACAACGACAATCCAGGGAATGCACCGGCCGGCTGCTGGATGCCAGGGCACCCAGCCGCTTCCGGGGCGAGCAGGAGTCCATTGATGCGGTGGCAGGGCATGTGCCGGGAGCTGTCAACCTG
>JADEYI010000735.1_pt1 | contig 37107 bp, 31 predicted proteins | sample 8542331 | NCBI WGS metagenome assembly JADEYI01 (sample SAMN16510988, study PRJNA670497) | mine drainage metagenome | isolation source: biofilm near Copperflume 1 | place: Germany: Marsberg coppermine Kilianstollen | collected 2018-02 | reverse complement strand
GTTGTTGTTATTCACACTCAACCTAAAATCACGCAATTAATCAGGCCTTCCTTAATCTTAACAGTAATTGCTGCTCTATAACAGGCTGATTGTTTCTATCAGCATTGCAAGAATATTATTCGGTTCTGAACTTCAATATTGTCGTAATTATTGGAGGAATACTCGAGGCTTTTACACTGTGGATAGGTATATTTATCCTGATCGGATAATCAGTAACACTGAACCGTTTAGCAAATAATAAAAATAGAAAGCGGAAACACGGATGGCCGTTATGGGTCGTGAGCAGTCATTCACTACATCGCTTTCCCATCGAAGGTCTCGGTCTGCAGCGCATCGAGGAAGGCCTTGAGTTCCGTCGCACGCTTTTTGCCGATGCGTTGCGCACTCTTGGTGATGAGCCGTGGCGGGATAACTTTCAGAAACTTGCGCAGCGTCTTGACCGCCGGCGCGAAGCTCGGCGCCTTGGCGCCGGTGAGCGCGAGTAGGCGCGCCGCGCCGATGTCGCCCAGAAAATCCAGCGAATCGGCATCGTGCAGCACGATGGCGGTGGGGTCGGTGCCGGGGTTGCTGTAGTACATGTGTCCACGCTCCGCCGCCTGCACGCTGGCGATCTTTTGCATCGGAAAGTCCACGCTCTTCAGGATCGCCGGGCTCTGCAGCGCCGCGCAGTCGCCGTGCTCCATTTTCTTGTCGGCGCAGGGACGAAACGCCGCCATGTCGTGCAGGAAGGCCGCCGCGAACAGCGCATCCTTGTCCACGTGCAGCCCATCATCCTTGGCCAGCTGCAGCGCCACCAGGTAATCGCGTTCGGAATGCTGCCAGCCCCAGGCTGGATGCAGGAATGTTGTGTGTGCGAGTTCGTAGAGCTTGACCTTCCACGGGGCATCCAGCGGGATGCCGGCCGCTGTCACACTCACTGCGTTGGCAGCCAGCACCGGTGGGGCCAAGGCCAGCAGCAAAAGCATGGCAGTGGCCAGCACTTGCCGCCGTAGTCCGCCACGCGCAAACCAAATGTATGCAGGGTGACTATTCATAATGGTGATTCCATCAGGCTAAGCGTTTCTCAAAACGTATTTTTGAGAACAGCGCGGCTCAAGCCGCCTGTCATGCAATGCTGTCCGAGTGCGCCAAACGCCGCAGCCAGCGGAAGTGCGAGGCCACTGCGGCGCGGAAGCTGGGTTGCGCTGCATAATGTACGCCGAATTCCCGGCAAGTACCCTCGACGATGCCGGAGATGGCCGGATAGTTTACGTGGCTGAGGGTGGGAAACAGGTGGTGCTCGATCTGGAAGTTCAGGCCGCCCACCAGCCATGACACTAGGCGGCTATCGCGGGCGAAGTCCACGCTGCTCTGCACCTGATGCACGGCCCAGGGGTTCTCGATGCGTCCGGTGATTTTATCTTCGCAGGGGAAATCCGCCCGCTCGACGGCATGCGCTAACTGGAATACCACGCTCAAGAACACGCCCACTATTCCAGCGATTAAGGCGTAGAACAGAACCACGGACCACAGCGGGTGGAACAGCAACGGGATGCCGAATGCCAGCACCAGGAACGTCAGTTTGCCGCCGATGAACAGCACCAGCTCCCAGCCGCGCGGCCGCGGGAAGCGGTTTTCACCCATGCGGCCGGTGATGACGTCGTGGAAGTCATCGTAAAGGTGCCACTTGATGACCATCACACCGTACAACGGCCACAGATAGAAGTGCTGCCAGCGGTGGAAAGCGCGGCGCCGCTGCTGCGGGCTCAGCCGCCCGAAGATGCCGAGATCAATATCGGTATCGTGACCTTTGACATTCACGTAGGTGTGATGGAACACCACGTGCTTCCAACGCCACACGTAGGAACTGCCGCCCACCATGTCCAGGCTCATGGCCATGAGCTTGTTCACCCAGGCGCGGTTGGAATAGGCTTTGTGGCCGCCATCGTGCTGGATATTGAAACCAATCTCGGCGGTGGCGAACGCGAGGATGACGGCCAGCGGCAGCGCCTGCCACCAGGTACGGGCGACAAATACCAGTAGCGCGTAGGAGAGCATGAAGGCCGCGAGAATCACAGCGGTTTTGACGTACATGCGCGGACAGTCCCGTTGGCACAGGCCGGTACGCCGGATGAAATCCTCGACCCGGCGCCGCAGTTCCCGCTGGAAACCGGCGTCGTGGCCGAACTTGAGCCGCGGCCCAAAGTCACACGCCACGCGGGAGGTCGGTGTTTCTCCCCTGGGTACCCAAGTCTGCTGCATGCTCATGTCCCGAATATCCCCCGGCGCAAGCCTAGCAGAAATTCCGGCGTCCGGGACACGGCAATCAAATCCGGCATATTTCACGCGCCAGTGGGCGCCTGCCCGCGGGTTGCATGTCAGTACGGCGTGCGCAGCCAAGCGATACCGATGAGCTTTAGGAACGCTGAGGCCGAACCCGGAAAACGGGGCGATCTCCAAATCATGGCTCAAGGCACTCAAGAAGTGACTCTTCAAGGGAACACTGTGTTGCCGATTATGTGCGGGGTATAGTTGAGCAGTGCAATTGGCCGGGGATAGACATGAACATCAATACCGGGCTTGGATTGACTGTGTTTGGCGCCTTGCTCATGGCCGGTTGTGCTGCAACCGGCGAGTTGACGGATAAGCCGGTGCAACTTCAGCCCGACCAGGGCATCGCTGCCATCGTGTTGGATGCGCCGAATCGTATTACCCAGATAACATTCATGGCAAAGGCTGCAGGCGGCACCAATTTTGAGGTTCCGGATACCCGCGGCGGGCCCTCACTCTATCTGGTCCCGGTCAAGGCTGGCCGTTATTGCCTGAAACATTTTCGTTACTGGCAGGTGATATTCGATGCGACACAGGATCTAGGTTGTTTTACGGCCATCGCCGGCCATATCACCTATGCAGGTGATTTGGTTCCAAGCCCCAATTCAAATGGGGCGACTACCGACCAGCAGTTCATTCCGACGACCTTCGCCGATATGCTGCACCAGCAATACCCGGTATTGGCGGGCAGGTATCCGATGGCTTCAGCCCCCCTGCCGCCCGCCGGCGTGGATGCAACACCGGCTACGGACATACTATCCACTTGGGTGGAAAATATGAGCGGCGGCATCGGTCAGGCTATTTACATCCAGAACAATAGCAGTTGGACGGTAGAAATCAGCAGCTTCAATTTGACCGGCTGCGTTAATACCAAGCCGGCCTGCGGCAGTCGTCAGCTAAACGTGGCCATCGGTCCATTTGCCAGAAAACGGCTCATGGTCGTTGGACCGGTTGATGCGCATGCGGCTTATGCGTACCGATACAACTATTATTATCAGAATGTGGATTAAAGCGGCTCAGAAGGTTTACGTTTCGAATGACTGTGGCGGATACTCATCGAAGCGAATCCCCGAAACGTGCTAAATTAATCATGGCTTAACTTTCCGGGAGAATCCCATGAATTGGAAAACTGACGACGCGGGCAAGTTGCTGCTGCGCTTGCTGGTAGGCGGTCTGCTGATACTGCACGGCATTCACAAGGTGTTTGCCGGTCCCCATGAGATTATCGCGATGCTGGAGGCTAGTCACCTGCCGGGTTTCCTCGGCTACGGCGTGTACCTGGGTGAGGTGCTGGGCCCGCTGATGGTGATTTTCGGATTTTATGCGCGCATCGGCGGTTTGTTGATATTGGCCGATCTTATTGTTGCCGTGCTGCTGGTCCATGGAGTGAATATCTTTCATCTCAATCCCATGGGCGGCTGGATCATCGAGCTGGAACTGTTCTACGGCCTGGGCGGCCTGGCGGTGGCACTGCTGGGTGCCGGCAGATACAGCGTCGCGGGCGCTGGCGGTAAATGGAATTGAACCTCTAAACATCGAAACATCTGCTTGAAGCAAAACGCCTGGAGATCCGTCCGGGCGTTTTTTTAAGAATGCATATTGATAAGCAGAAGCCATTAATCAAATCATATCTGCTGTCTAATCCGTGTGTCGCGATGTGGCGACGTTTCTATCCGCATGGATTCAAGGCACAGGCTGTTTTCCGGTGTAAAGCGTCACCAAGGGGCAACACACTCAAAGCTTAATTCATGCATTTGTTAAAACAGTCAATACCGATATTGTTTCTAACTGTTTGTAATGGTTGTCATTTTATACTTTGGCATACAGATTGCTTCATAAATCTCCGAGACAAAACAATGAATGCATAAGCTGTAACAGCTGGTAATCAAGTACCACGGAGGAGATGCATCATGCTGTACTGGGCGGTTGTTTTTTTCATCATTGCGCTGGTTGCGGCCATTTTTGGTTTCACTGGGATTGCAGTGGGTGCAGCCAGCATTGCCAAGATCCTGTTTTTCATATTCCTGGTAATTTTTATTATTATCCTGATTACACACCTTGGACGCAGACGTCGTCCGCTTCTCTGATATGACATTGCCGATTAGAGATTTTGGTTATTTGATCTGTGTTCAATATTTATAACTGAAGGAGATATTTATGTATTCCCCTATCCGCCTATCCATGCTTATCCCGATATTGCTGACAGCCGCTATCGGCCTGACCGCCTACGGCCAGGGGACCGCCACCGCTAACAAATTCGCGAGCCGCGATCCCCAGGGCCAGACCAGTAATGCCATTAATAAGGTCAAAACCACGATCTCGGATAGCGCCATCACCACCGACGTCAAGGCCAAATTGTTGGCCAATCCTGGCACCAAAGGATTTGATATCCATGTTGAAACGAATCACGGCGTTGTGACATTGCACGGCACAGTGCGTTCTACCGCAGAAAAAGAACTGGCAGAGCGGCTTGCCATGAGCGCCGATGGTGTTAAGGCTGTCACCAATGATCTGAAGGTCAAAGAGCCCAGCCGCTCCTGATGGATCGAGGGGGTAGGATTGCAGATAGCTCCAAACTATATATAACCGCTATCTGGCACTCGACAGCATCTCCGCGGGGCGCACCCATAAGTGGCTTGATTTAAAGGAGCGCTGATGGATTTGCCATCTTCGCAGAAACCGTTACTCGGCCATTGTCGGTCCTGAAAAGCGGCTTCTGCGGGATGGCAACAAAGTCATCAATCAAGGTTTGATCAGGCGTTGCTTGCACGCAGACAATGTTTTTGATGAGTGTGTCCCGTAATCAAACACGCCTATTGCAGGTCGAACAACAATACTTCGCCCTCGGGCGCGCCGCTGACGCTGATGGTCGCGGGTCCAGAGAGCGCAGCGCCATCGCCTTCGCCCAACGATCTGCCGTTGATTTTGACAGTGCCGCGCGCCACCTGCAGCCAGGCGCGGCGCCCGCGCGGCAATGGGTAGGCAAGCGTTTCCTGCACGGCACGCGTGGCCCACAACAGCACATCCTGATGGATGGTCACCAGGCCGCCAGCGTTTTCAGCGGCCGCGAGTTTGAGCCAGCGGCCGGCAAAGTCTTCCGCTTTGAAGCTGCGCTGCTCATAACTGGGCGGCAAACCGTGCTGCTGCGGGATGATCCAGATCTGCAGGAAATGCACCGGTTCATGCTGTGAGGCGTTGTACTCGCTGTGGGTAATGCCGCTGCCGGCGCTCATGCGCTGGATTTCTCCGGGGCGGATCACGGAACCGGTGCCGAGGCTGTCCTGGTGCTGCAACGCGCCTTCCAGCACGTAACTGATGATGTCCATGTCGCTGTGGTTGTGGGGCGCAAAACCGCCGCCGGGCGTCACCCGGTCATCGTTGATGACCCGCAGGGCGCCGAAACCCAGGTAACGCGGATCCTGATACTCGCCGAATGAGAATGTATGCCGGCTGTCCAGCCAATCGCGGCGGCTGCGACCGCGATCGGCGGCCGGCCGGACAATCATAATGTCTGTTTGCATGGGCGTTCTCCATGAGCCGTGATGGCCTTTGGCCCGGTAAGCTACAACAGCGTGCGCCGTTGCGCGAATGTAACTCAGGTTTGCTGGTGTCTATTTCACGCCGTCGGCCGCCAGTGCCGCCGTCACCAATCTGGCCAGCAGTTTTTCCTTGAAGCTTGCCGGCCGGTCCAGTGCCATGCGCTTGAGATAGGGTGTGGCGGCTCGTTGGTCCTGTGGTTTCAGCAGGTTCAGCGCGATGCCCAACTTTCCAGCCACCGTCCCGCTGCGGTTTTTCAGGCCGGTGAGGGCTTTGCCCAGCACCAGCTCTTCGGGGGTGAATTCGTGGCCGAAGGGAAAATCCGGAAACAGCCCTGCGGTTTGGAATGGCCGGAGTCCCGCGCGCAGCCTGTCCGGCAGATTCTCACGGAAGACTTCTGGAATCCGATAGTCGCTCATGATTTTGCCGGCGCGTTTCGCCTCTGCCAGCAATTGCTGCTGGAATCGCGAGTCGCTGATGTTGAGCAGGGCCGCGATCGTTTCCCAATCCTGCCGGCCGCGTATATCGGCGATGCCGTACTCGGTGATCACCACATCCCGCAGGTGCCGTGGGATGGTGCATTGTCCGTAGTCCCAAAGAATATTCGACACCAGTCTGCCGTGTTCCCGGCGTGCGCTCTTGAGCATGAGGATGGAGCGGCCTTGCTGGAGGGCGTGCGCCATGGCCACGAAATTGTACTGACCGCCCACGCCGCTCACCACCTGGCCGCTGGCCAGCGTGTCGGAAGCGGCGGCGCCCAAGAGCGTCATCTTCATGCAAATGTTGAGGAAACGCGAATGCCGGTGTTGACGCTGCTCCAGTTCCACGTCGCTGAAGAGTTCGTTGACCTTCGAGACCGCGGTCATGGCAAACAAGCGCCGCTCCGGCTCCGGCATACCGAGCAACGCTTCATAGAACCAGTTGGAGCCCAGGAAGAAGGCGCCGTGCAGCAGCACGCCGTTCGCCAGCCTCGTTCCCAGTCCGTTATGAACGATTTGGGTGAAAACAGCGCGGTCTTCCAGATCCGGTGCCACCCGTGTGCCGTCGGGCAGCATCAGACTGCCGTTGTCGTAACGTACATCCGGCCGCAGGATGCCGAAGCGTCGCAGAAACGCCGCGTCTTCGGCGCTCAGGGGTGAGTGGATGGCGCCGGCGCTGAGCAGCGCGGTGAGCGTTTCCGCGCCGATACTCTCGGAGATTTTGCCTTCGTTCAGCAGTTTCTGCAGTACCTCATGGTCGTACACCTGGCGCTTGAGGATGCCGCTGCGGTAGAGGTGCAGCAGGCCGTCGCTGAACATCTCGCTGCCGGCATACAGGCCGGTCTTGAAGCCATCCATTCCGCCCAACCGCGTGATGAGCTCGCCGAATTTCGGCTGCACGCCGAGGGTTTCGAGCACTTGCCGGTAGCGGGCGTTGTCGGCGTGGCGCAGTTGAGTGGCGTACACGAAGGCATCGCCCAGGGAGCCGATGCCCACTTGCAGTGTGCCGCCGTCCCGGATGAGGGTGCTGGCGTACAGGCCGATCATGTGTTCGATGGGATCAATGGCCAGGGCGGGCACGCCGAATAAATGATGGGCATAGGCGGGATTGTCCACCACCAGATCAAAGAATTCCGGCGCCACCTGCGCATCGCCCGGCATGAACGGCAGATGATTATTCACCAAGCCCACGATGGCGATTTTGCGGCCGGTTTTTTCGGCGGCCCGCAGCTGCGGCAGGATGTCGAGGGTGAGATCCGGATTGCCGGAAAGGCTGTAGCTCAGCCGCCCCTGGTGTTCCTGCTTGGCCACCATCTGCAGGATCACGTTGACGCCCGCGGCCAGCATGTCACGCACCACATGGGTGTAATTGCTGCTGACGTAATGCTGCTGGGCACACGCATTGCCCAGCAAACCGCCGGACTTGAAGTAGAACTCCGAGATTTCGATATTCGCGGGCAGGCTGCCGGTGTGCAGCGCCTGCATGTACGCCAGCTCCGGGTAATCGCCGAACACCCGCTGGGCAAACGGTTCAAGAAAGCGCTTTTCCAGTTCGCTTTTACCAACCGGCCGTTCCAGGGACAGCGCAGTCATGATAGTGAGACGCAGGGAGGGATCGCGGGCCACGCGCCGATAGAGTGCATTCACCAGATGATTGGGTTTGCCAATGCCGAGCGGCGTACCGACCACCAAGCGCTTGCCGACACGGGCGATGATCGCCTGCACGCAGCTATCGAGATCGTCAAAAACCAGCGGCTGCATACGCACTCCGCAAAAAAGAGACCCCGCCGTTTGGCGGGGCCCATGTTAGCAACTTCCAGTTCAGTTTGCCGGAGCGGATGCCGGTGGGTTCACATTGGTCTTGAACAGCTTCCAGATACGCCGGTATTCATCCAGCCACGAGGACGGCGCCTTGAAGTCGTGATGCTCAGTCGGGTAGAACATCACGTCAAAATTCGGATTACGCAGCTCCTGGAGTTTCTGCACCATGTGCACCGTGTCAATGAAAAACACGTTGTCATCTTCCAGGCCCTGCAGAATCAGCAGTGGATGCTGCAGCTGGCCGGCGTAATTGATGGGCGAACTCGTGTAATACGCCTGCGGATCGATATTGGGCCGGTTGAGGATGTTGCCCGTATAGAAGTCGTTGTAATCCGCCCAGTCGCCCACCGGACGCAGCGCGGCACCGGCGGCGAACAGCGTCGGCCGGCGGAACATCATCATGTAGGTCATGAATCCGCCATAGGAACCGCCGTACACGCCCAGGCGTTTCGCGTCCACATGCCAGTCACTTTCCAGCCAGTGCACGCCGTCCTCGATATCTTGCACTTCCGGGTGGCCCATGTGCCGGTAGATGGCGGTGCGCCAGTCGCGACCGTAACCGGCCGAACCGCGGTAATCCATGTCCAGTACCAGATAACCGTGCTGCGCGAGGAACGTGTGAAACATGAATTCATGGAAATAGAATGACCAGCCCTGGTGGGCTTCCTGCCAGTAACCCGCGCCATGGATGAACACCACCGCCGGCCAGGATTTGGCGGGCGAGTAGCCGGCGGGCAGGTACAAGCGCGCGTAGATGGGCTGCTTCACATGAGTGGACGGTAGCTTGACGATCTGCGGTTGCACCCAGGGGATGGAGGTAAAGGCGGAAGCCACGGTGTGGGTGAGGCGTCTGGCGGCACCGCCGGGATGCGCCTGCACCAGCCAGACCTCCGGCGGGCGCGTGGTGGTGGAGTGATACACCAGCAGCTTGGAGCCGTCGGGGGACAGCGCATATCCGCCGCCGCCGTCCTCCACCATGGAAAACTGCGGGCCGTTCACGCCGCCCAGATGGGTGACCGCCTGCAGGCCGCCGCTGCGGATGTTGATGCGGTAAATTTCATAAATGCCGGGCGCCGTGACGTTGGCCACCGCGTAAAAATAGCGGTCATCGCGGCTGAGTACCGGATCTGAAATCTCGAAACTGCCGCTGGTCAGCTGGCGGGCGGTTTTGGCCCGCAGGCCTTTCAAATAAAGCTGCGAATAACCGCTGACTTCCGATAGATACCAGAGAGTGTGGTTGTCGTGCAGCCAGCCGAACTGGTTGAAGCTCCAGTTAATCCAGGCCGGGTCCGTGAGGCGGTTCTGGGTTACCAGCGTCTTGGCGCCGAAATCCAGCGTGGCGATCCAGCGATCCTTGTTGTCGTTGGCGCGGAATTCCAGCGCCAGATTATTGCCATTGTCGCTCCACTCCAGCCCCCACACGGATAGCGGCCGGATTGCCGGCGCCTGTACAGATGCCTCGGCGGTTTTACGCTCGATACCGTGCTTCACGTCCCATTCCACCGCCGACTTGCGCAACTCGGCCAGCGGATCATCCTGGATGCCGGGCAACTGGCTCAGGTTCAGCGGAAAGGAACTATGGGTCTTGAGATCCAGCAGCCGTACGCTCTGGGGCGCGGGGGGATTCAGTCCCACATAAGTGTGGCGCTTGAGCAGCTGCACGTAACCGGACCCGGTAATCCATTCGGGCATCATGCCGGGCGCACCTTTGTTGTAATCCTTGGGTTCGGTTATCAGCACCAGCCATTGCCCGTCCGGTGACAGCGAGCTGCCGGCGACGCTGAGCTTGTCGCCCAGATACCAGGGCGCGGACACACGGGTGTTGTCGGCGCCGGTCTGAGCTGCCTGCTGCTGACGTGTGGCATCGGTGTCGGCTTGCCGCCTGCTCAGGAAGTCGAACAAACGCGGTTGTTCCGCCTGCAGATAGTTCTGTGGCGGTTTGGATTTGGCGGGATCATCTTCGAGACGGATATCGGCCGCCAGCGACACCAGGCCGGTACGCAGGTCATAGAGGTAGATGTCATTGCCCTGGTGCCACTGCACATGCACACCGTCGGCCATAAAGGCGGGATCGCTCTTGGGGACGGTGTCTCGGGTCAGCTGTCGCAGAATGCCGCTGGACATGGCGCGCACGAACACATTGTTGTCGCGCACGAACACCTCGAAGGTATGCGCGGAATTGAAACGGTCGCCCGGCGCCGAAACCCTGCCCAGTTCACCATCCGCCACCTTGTGGGCCGCGTGCGTGGCTACATTCACCGCATATAAGTCGCGCAACGCGCTGCCGGCGCGTTTTTGCCAATAGTAAATGTGGCGGCTGTCATAACCCCAGTAGGCGCATTCCGGCGGATTCCCGATCCAGTCCGGATTCGCCATGATCTGTTCGAGGGTGACGCCGGCGGCGGGTGGCGCAACCGGTGCGGCAACCGCTACGGATCCAGCCAGGAGCGGGGGCGGAACCAGCAGCAGGCCGAGAAACAGGGACGCGGCGCGTTGAATCATGTCAGTTCCTTCGGAAAGGTTGCAGTGCGTTACAGCGCAGCCAGCGCCTGATCGAGATCGGCAATCAGATCGCCGGCGTGTTCCACACCGACGGACACACGCACCAGATTACCCGGTGTCTTGGTGTCGGGACCTTCCATGGAGGCGCGGTGTTCGATCAGGCTTTCCACGCCGCCGAGGCTGGTGGCGCGGATAAACAGTTTCGCGTTGGCGACGACGCGCATGGCAGCGGCTGCACCGCCGCGCAACGTGAAGGATAGCATGGCGCCGAAGCCGCGCATCTGCTGTTTGGCGAGCGCATGGCCGGGATGGGATTCAAGCCCGGGGTAAAAGACATTTTCCACCGCTTGATGTTCAGCAAGAAACCCCGCGATCCGCACTGCATTTTCGGTCTGCGCGCGTACCCGCAGGTGCAAGGTGGCGGCACCGCGCAATAACAACCAGCAATCAAACGGCGAAGGCACGGCGCCGGCTTCCGATTGCAGCAGCCGCAGACGTTCACTGAAGGCACTGGCCGTGCGTGCCACGATGGCGCCGCCGAGTACGTCGCTGTGACCACCCAGGTATTTGGTGGCGCTGTGCATGATGAAATCCATGCCGTAATCGAATGGCCGCTGCAGCACCGGCGTGGCGAAGGTGTTGTCGCACACCGTCAGCGCATGCGCACGCCGCGCAATCTCGGCGATGGCGGCCAGGTCAGTGATGCGCAGCAACGGATTAGACGGTGTTTCCACCCAGATTAATTGGGTGACGGGCGTGAGCGCCTTGCGCACCGCATCGGCATCGGCGGCATCCACGAAACTCACGCGCAGTTGCCAGGGCTGCAGCACTTCCCGCAGCAGACGCTGCACGCCGTGGTAGGCATCCTGGGTGCAGATCACGTGGTCGCCGGGCTTGAGCGCCTGGAATACCGTCATGGCCGCGGCTACACCGGAGGAAAACGCCAGCGCTTCGCTGCCGCCCTCGAGCGCCGCCAGGCAGGTTTCCAGCTGCGTGCGGTTGGGATTGGCGGCGCGTGCATAGCTGAAGCCCTTGGGATAGCCGCCGTCCGCGTCGCGCTCAAAGGTGGTGGACAGATGAATCGGCGGGCTTATGGCCGCGGTGGCCGCGTCCGGCGCATGTCCGGCGTGCACGCAGAGGGTTTCAATATGTGCGGTGGATTTCTGCATGCTGGCGGCTCCCGGAAACGGCATGCGCATGATGCCATAGAGGAGGTGTTTTTTTGGATACCCGGATATGAGAGATTGCCGCCGGTGAACACGGTTCAAGCTCAGGCAGAATCAACGCTGCAGGCGATCCAGCCACACCGCCAGTCCCTGGGCATTCAGTTCCACGTCCATGCCCAGCCACAAATCCACCGTGGCCTGATCCAGCGTGCAGCCGTGCTCGCGGACGCGCTTCACCAGATACGCATGCATGAGGTTCTGCATGCAGGCGCCGCGCTGTTCGCCCTGGCCGGCGCAGTTGCGGGCGATGTCCACGTAGGCGTTAAGGCAGGCATGCATGTCGGCAGCGAGCCGCGCAACCTCGGTCACCCGGCTGTAGTGGGTGAGAAACACCGCCGCCGGTTCAAATGACAGGATACGGTCCAGCGAGGCGTGCGCCTGCTGCGGATCGAAATGCGTGGGGGTAGTGGCCGGAAAAATAAATGCGCCCTTTTGGCTGTCGAAGGCGCGATAGGAAATCCCGAAGCTGTCGCCGGTGAACACGCTGTGGCTGTCCCGGTCCACCAGGCAGTAATGATGCAGCGCGTGGCCGGGAGTGTGGATGCATTGGAACTCGCTGCCGCCCAGACGGAAGCGCGCATTATCTTGAACTTCAACGATGCGCCCCGCCGGGATCGACAGGATTTCGCCGTAGAGCTCCGCGAACTTCTGCTCTCCATACACCTGCTGGGTGCCGGCGATGAGCTTGTCCGGATTAACCAGGTGCGCGGCCCCGCGCGGATGCACCAGGGCCTTGGCATTGGGCAGATGTTGCATCAGTTGGCCGGCGCCGCCGGCATGGTCCAGGTGCACGTGGGTCAGAAACACATACTCGACAGCGGCGGTGTCCAGGTTTTTGGCCTGGAGAGCCGCCAGCAACAACGGTATCGAGTGGTTTACGCCCACGTCCACAAAGGCCGCGCGTCCGCCGCGTACGATCAAATGGCTGGCATCCAGCAACGGACGCACATAATCCGTGTCGATGGCGCTGATGCCATGGTCGAAATCCCAGAGGGCGGAAAGTATGCGCATGACCGTCAGTCCTGGTGTGCGACTGCATTTTACGCCGTCAATCAGACGGCTGGGCGAAGAGATCGTAGTGATCGCTGGCAGTGACAAGGACTTTGGTAAACCCACCGGGTTTAAGCTTGGCGGCATTGGATATCTGCACCACCCCATCGATCTCCGGCGCATCGGCGAAACTGCGAGCTATGGCTTTGTCATCCACAACACTGTCCACCAGCACCGTGAGTTCACGGCCCGCGAAACGTTGCAAACGTGCGACGCTGATCTGTGCCTGGGTTTCCATGAATAGCCGCCGGCGCTCCTCCGCCACTTCGGCGGGCACCCAATCGGGCAAGGCATTGGCGTCGGCACTTTCCACCGGTGAATACGTGAAGCAGCCGACCCGATCCAGCTGCGCCTCCTTTATAAATGCGAGCAGCTCCGCGAAATCCGCTGCGGTTTCGCCGGGGAACCCCACGATGAAAGTCGAACGGACGGTGAGATCAGGACAGATGGCGCGCCATTCGCGGATACGCCGCAGGGCTTTTTCGCCGGCCGCGGGGCGGCGCATGGCCTTGAGCATTTTCTGGCTGGCGTGCTGTAAGGGAATATCCAGATACGGCAACAGCTTGCCTGCCGCCATCAACGGGATGACTTCGCTCACGTGCGGATACGGATAGACGTAATGCAGCCGGACCCACACGCCCAGTTCTCCGAGGGCCCGGCACAAATCCGTCAACTGGGTGCGATAGCCGCTGCCGCGCCAGGCAGAGCCTGCGTATTTGATGTCCACGCCATACGCCGAGGTGTCCTGGGCCACCACCAGTAATTCCTTGACGCCGTCCTTGACCAGCTGCTCCGCTTCCTGCAGCACCTCGCCGATGGGCCGGCTGACAAGCCGGCCGCGCAACTTGGGAATGATGCAGAAGCTGCATTTGTGGTTGCAGCCTTCGGAAATTTTCAGATAGGCGTAATGCCGTGGCGTGAGCTTGATACCGCTGGCGGGGATCAGGTCTATATAAGGATTGCGCGCCGGCGGCGCCAGTTGCGCATGCACCGCACGCATGACCGATTCGTAGTCGTGGGGGCCGGTGATGGCAAGCACCTCCGGATGGCGTTCGCGGATCAGGGCTGCACGTTTGCCCAGACAGCCGGTGACGATGACCTTGCCGTTCTTCACCAGTGCTTCGCCGATGGCGTCCAGGGATTCCTGCTGCGCGGCTTCGATGAAACCGCAGGTGTTGACCACCACCAGGTCGGCCTCGCGATAGCCGCCCACCACCTGGTAACCCTCCACTTTCAGCTGGGTAAGGATGCGCTCCGAGTCCACCAGCGCCTTGGGACAGCCGAGACTCACAAAGCCCACTCTGGGCGCGGTCTGGGCAAAGCGGTCGGAAACAGCGGCCATGGGTCACCTGCACAACGGGGCGCGTATGCTACGCGGAGCGCGGTTTACTGACAAGAAAACCGGCGTTCTCGGCTGCTGGGATTGGTAAACGGAAGGAGGCCGCGTCGTTGCGTATCGGCAGGCTTATAACGCGGCCTGCAAATCGGCACGCAACTGTTGGTCCTCGGGTACGGTCTTGGGCGAGTAACGCTTTACGATCCGGCCATCCTTGCCGATAAGAAACTTCTCGAAGTTCCACTGGATGTCAGCCCCGCCGGTTTCTTTTTTGAGCCAGGCATATAAAGGGTGAGTACCGCTGCCGTTTACCTCGATCTTGCCGGTGAGCGTGAATGTCACGTCGTAATTCAAACTGCAAAACTGTTTTATCTGAGTTTCCGTACCCGGTTCCTGCTGGCCGAACTGGTTGCAGGGCAGACCGAGAACCGTAAAGCTGCGATCCTCGAATTCACGCTGGAGTTTTTCCAGACCGGCATACTGGGGCGTGAGTCCGCACTCGCTGGCCACGTTCACCACCAGCACCGCCTTACCCTTGAAATCCTTCAGTGATTTGACCTGGCCATCAATGGTCTTGATCTCGAAATCATAAAAGTTGTGCATGGCGGGTTCCTGGATGACGGGTACGGCAGACGCTATGGAGGCGGTGGATTTTGCGCCGCGTAACAGGCGTATGGCAATACCGGCCACAGCGATCACCGCGAATCCGCCAAGCTGCGAAGGCCAGTCAATTTGAGGAAACAGCATCAGCAGAAAGCCAACCATACCAGCAACGACGGCTGTAATCACCAGCCAGCCGCGCAGCACGAATACGTCGGCGATTCCCAGGGCGATGGCCAACAGCCACCAGTCGAGAAAGTTCAGGGATTCCAGAAAATACACGATCGAGTTCATGCGTTTTTGTCGGATACCTGCGGGGATGAATGCGCGCGGCAATATACGGCTCGCCATGCATACGCTGCATGGAACAACTCTGTAAGAATACAGTCAATACGACGTATAGCGAAATAAAAGTTAGGAAGCCAACATGGGAAAAATGATCAGCTTCAAATCTACCGACGGACAGGCTGCACCGGGCTATCTGGCCGAGGCGGGCGGCGTCCATGCGCCCGGCGTAGTGGTGATCCAGGAATGGTGGGGGTTGCAGGGTCAGATCAAGGCGGTATGCGAGCGCTTCGCGGCGGCCGGCTTTAACGCGCTGGCGCCCGACCTGTATAACGGCACGGTCGTGCCCTATCACGACAGCGCCGCCGCCACCGCAGCCATGGCTTCACTGAACTTCAGAGCGGCCACGGACCAGGCGGTGCGCGGCGCCGTGCAGTATCTGAAATCACACGGCGAAAAAGCGGGGCTCACGGGCTTCTGCATGGGCGGCGCCGTGGCGGTCATCGGCGCCGTGCACATCCCGGAACTGGATGCCGCGGTATCGTTTTACGGAATCCCGCCCGCATCCGTGGCCGCGGCCACGGATATCCGCGTGCCCTTCCAGGGACACTTCGCCAATCGGGACGACTGGTGCAGCCCGGCCATGGTGGATATGTTCGAGGAGGAACTTAAAGCCAGCGGCAAAATTTATGAAATCTACCGTTACGACGGCCAGCATGCCTTCATGAATTCGGAACGCGATGTCTACAACGCGAGCGCGGCCAAGCAGGCCTGGGAACGCTGCGTGGCATTTTTCAAAAAATACCTGGCTTGATCAAAATCTGCCGGATAACCTTCGCCTCACCGGATAGCTGCAAACAGCAATAACCGTCTAGGTGGCGTAATAATCCATACCTCAGGCACGCCTGCGTGACGAGGTACTGCGCTTCTTAAGATGCACCTGAAGTAACGACACAGCGGCCGGTGTGACGCCGGGGATGCGCGCCGCCTGACCGAGGGTCTGCGGTCTGACCTCGCTGAATTTCTGGCGCACTTCATTCGATAAGCCACGCACCACACTGAAATCAAAATCCGCCGGCAACGGAGTTGCCTCCTGGCGACGTGCACGCAAGACTTCTTCCTGCTGGCGCGCTATGTAGCCGGCGTAACGTACGCCGATTTCCACCTGCTCCGCCACGGCCGGCGCCACCTTGGCATCGCCTACGCAATCCAGCGATACCAGTTTCCGGTGATTCATTTCCGGCCGGCGCAGCAGCTCGAGTGCCGGGGTGGCGCGCGCCAGGGGCGCACCAAACAGTGCCGCGGCCCGGCTTTCGGAAATGTCATCGGGGCGCACAACAATCGCTTGCAGACGTGCGCTTTCCCGTTCGATGGCCTCACGCTTCCCCGAGAATTTTTCCCAGCGCCCATCATCCACCAGACCGAGGTTGCGGCCGATTTCGGTCAAGCGCAAATCCGCGTTGTCCTCGCGCAACATCAAGCGGTGTTCGGCACGACTGGTGAACATGCGGTAAGGCTCGGGCGCGCCGCGGGTGATGAGATCGTCCACCAGCACGCCGAGATACGCCTGCTCGCGCCCCGGCCACCAGGGCGGCTGCTGTTTCACCTGGAGCGCGGCATTCATACCCGCCAGCAATCCCTGGGCGGCGGCCTCTTCATAGCCGGTGGTGCCGTTGATCTGGCCGGCAAAATACAGGCCGGTTATATATTTGGTTTCCAGTGAATACCTGAGATCCCGCGGATCGAAGTAGTCATACTCGATGGCGTAACCGGGCCGGGTGAGGTGCGCGTTCTCGAAGCCTTTGATGGAACGCACCAGCGCGTATTGCACGTCGAACGGCAGGCTGGTGGAAATGCCGTTGGGATAGACCTCATGGGTGTCGAGTCCCTCCGGCTCGATGAAAATCTGATGCGAAACTTTGTCGGCGAAGCGCATGACCTTGTCTTCCACCGACGGGCAATAGCGCGGACCCACGCCTTCGATGACACCGGTATACATGGGCGAACGATCCAGCCCCGATTTGATGATCTCATGGGTGCGTGCGTTGGTGTGGGTGATATGGCAGACCACCTGGCGCGGGTGTTCGTCGTTGGAACCCACGAAGGAAAACACCGGCGTCGGCTGGTCGCCGGACTGCACCGCCAGGTTCGAGTAATCAATGCTGCGGCCGTCAATGCGCGGCGGCGTGCCGGTCTTGAGACGGCCGACCCGGAACGGCAGCTCCCGCAGGCGCTTGGCAAGACGATTCGCGGGCGGATCACCGGCGCGGCCACCTTCGTGATTTTCAAGACCGATATGGATGCGGCCGCCCAGAAATGTGCCGACGGTCAGCACCACCGTGGGCGCGAAAAATTTGAGCCCCATCTGGGTCACGACGCCGGTGATGCGCTCGCCGTCCACCAGCAGATCGTCCACCGCCTGCTGGAACAGCGTCAGGTTCGGTTGGTTTTCGATCAAACTGCGGATGGCTTTTCTATACAGAGTGCGATCCGCCTGGGCGCGGGTGGCGCGCACCGCCGGTCCCTTGCTGGCGTTCAACATCCGGAATTGGATACCGGCCCGGTCCGTGGCGCGCGCCATGGCGCCGCCCAGGGCGTCGATTTCCTTGACCAGATGTCCCTTGCCAATGCCGCCGATGGCCGGGTTGCAGCTCATCTGCCCCAGAGTTTCCACATTGTGGGTGAGCAGCAGCGTGGCGCAGCCCATGCGCGCGGCCGCCAGCGCCGCTTCGGTGCCGGCGTGGCCGCCGCCCACCACGATCACGTCGAAATGCCGGGGAAAATCCATCTCAGAACCAGGGTTTGGTTGAAAGGGCCGCTAGTTTATGCCCAAAGGGGATATTCACATAGCTGCGCCACAAGGATTTTCAATGATTGAACTCAGCACTCATCATGCCGCGGTCAACAAAGTCATCCAGATTATTACTTGGCTGCCGCATCCGCCTGCAGCATGCCAAACAAATTGCCTTCCGTATCCTTGCAGTAGGCCAGCCAGCCGATTCCCCGGATCGCCAGCTTGTTGACGGTGCGTTGGCCGCCGCTGCTGGCGACTTTCATCAGGTATTGATCCAGGTCCGTCACCGCGACGGTGCAAATAAAGGCGGTGACGGCGGCGCCGTCCAACGGCGTAAGGCGGCGCATGAGTCCGCCGTCTATGCCGGGCTGCTCGGACTCGCCGGTTTTAATGACCCAGTAATCCACCGGCATGTTTTTGATTGGGATGAAATCCCAACCGAAGACCGAACGATAGAAACGCATGGCACGCTCCGGATCGTCGGCGTGAATTTCAAAATGGATAACGCGCGGCATGCCGCCTCCCTGACGCTCGCTTAAGCATAGACGCACAGCCGGTTTCCGCAAACTCATCAGTTAAATTGACGTCGGTTCAAGCACTAGGCATCATCCAGCCCCATGAAATCAGGCTGGTTCTCCTGTTTATATAGCTCTGCCCTCCACCTCATGCTTTTGACCCTGCTGGTGGTGCCGGCCATTTCCCACGCAGCCCCCAGCTTCTCTCCCTGCCAGATCGGCGCGCCGGATTCGCCGCAGCACCTGCAGGCCAAATGCACGGGCCTCACGCTGCCGGAAGATCGCGCGCATGCGGATGGCAAGAAAATCACGCTGCATATCGCGGTGCTGGCGGCGCGCGCCGGCAAGCCGGCGCCGGATCCGTTGTTCTTCATCGCCGGCGGCCCCGGGCAAGCGGCCACCCAGGCGTATCTGGAAGAAGCGCCGGCCTTCGAACGCATCCGCCAACACCGCGACATCGTGCTGGTGGATCAGCGCGGCACAGGTCAATCCAATCCGCTCAACTGCCCGTCCACACCGGACAACGGCGGCAATTCTTCCGCGGCCGAAATCGCACAACAGGTACAAGCCTGCCTCAAGCAATTGCCGGGCGACCCGCGTTTCTACACTACCAGCGTGGCGGTGCAGGACCTGGACGCGGTGCGCCAGGTGCTTGGTTACGGCAGCATCAATCTCTACGGTATTTCCTACGGCACGCGGGTGGCGCTGGAATACCTGCGGGAATTTCCACAACACGTGCGCAGCGTGGTGCTTGACGGTGTAGTACCGGCGGACTGGAATGTGGGATCCGCTGCATCCCTGGATGCGCAGCAGGCCCTCGACCGCATCTTCGCCCGCTGCGCACGGGACACGGTATGTGATAAAACTTTCCCGAACCTGCCCGCGAGCTTGCGTAACTTGCAGCAAACGCTTGAGCAACATCCTCAAACGGTCAACCTGCGCGACCCATTAACCGGCGCACCACTCACACGGACTCTCAGCTGGAACGAGGTGGCCGGTGCAGTGCGGATCATGAGTTATACCAGCGAGACCGCCGCACTCTTGCCGCTGCTGATCCAGCAAGCCAGTGTGGCGCACGATTACGTACCGCTCATGGCGAATGCGCTGTTCTTCACCGACCAGATCAACGGCGGCATCACCCAAGGCATGAATGCCGCGGTGCTGTGCACCGAGGATGTGCCGTTCTACAAGCACGCGGCCGCCGACCAAAAACAGGCGGCCGATACTTATGTAGGCGCCACGCCGGTCACGCAACTGATGGAAATCTGCAAGCACTGGCCGCGCGGCGTCATGCCGGCGGATTTCAAAAAACCGGTGGTCTCCAGCAAGCCGGTGTTGCTGTTGTCCGGTGAAGACGATCCCATCACGCCGCCATCCAACGCCGCGCATGCCGCGCAAACCCTGGGCAACAGTCTGTCCATCGTGGTGCCGGGACAGGGTCACGGCAACGCCTTTCGCGGTTGCATGCCGAAACTCATGGCCGAGTTTGTGCAGCAGGCGTCGGTGAAAGGCCTGGATACTGCCTGCGTCAGAGATATCAAACCCTTTCCCTTCTTCATCCGTTTCACCGGTCCCACGCCATGATTGCGGTTCGCAACCTCAGCAAACAGTTTGGCACGGTGCGTGCCGTGCAGGCGGTGGATTTCACCGCGGCGGACAGTCGCATCACCGGTCTGCTGGGTCCCAACGGCGCCGGCAAATCCACCACCCTGCGCATCATCTCCACGGTGCTGAAGCCTGACAGCGGCACCGTCATGGTGGACGACAGCGACGTGCGCGTGGATAGCCTGGGGGCGCGCATGCAACTGGGGGTTTTGCCCCACGCCAGCGGCCTGTATCCGCGGCTCACAGCCGTGGAAAACATCCGCTATTACGGCGAATTGAACGGCCTCGAAGGCCCGGCCCTCAGCCAACGCATCGCCGAACTGGTGGAATTGCTGGAAATGCAGGAATTCGCCGACCGCCCCGCCAAAGGCTTCTCCCAAGGGCAACGCATCAAGGTGGCGCTGGCGCGGGCCCTGGTACACCGGCCCAGGAACCTGGTGCTGGATGAACCTGCCAACGGACTCGATGTCATGGCCACCCGCGCGCTGCGCACCATCATCCGCCGCCTGCGCGACCAGGGCCATTGCCTGCTGTTTTCCAGTCATGTCATGCAGGAAGTGGCGGCGCTCTGCGATGACATCATCATCATCGCCCACGGCCGCATCGTCGCCCGCGGTACGCCCGACCAGATTCGCCAACACACCGGCGAAACGGATCTGGAGGAAGCCTTCGTGAAAGCCGTGGGCGAATCCGGAGTAATGCCATGATGCGCAAACTCTGGGCCGTGTTCCGCAAGGAAGTGCTCGACAACCTGCGCGACCGGCGTACCTTGCTCACGGTGCTGGTGTTCGGCCCGCTGTTCGGACCGGTCTTGTATGTGGGCATGATGAACGTGATGACCAATAAGCAGTTGGCCAACCTGAATCGGCCGCTCAAGCTGCCGGTACAGGGTGCTCAATATGCGCCCAACCTGGTGGAGTACCTCAAGCAGCACGATACCGACATCCAGGCTGCGCCTGCGGATCCCGAACAGGCGGTAAAGAACGGGTCGGTGGATGTGGTGCTGGTCATCCCCAAGGAATATCCCGCGGCTTTCCGCGCCGGCCAGCCGGCGATACTGCAACTGGTCATGGACCAGTCCAAGGATTCGGCCCAGAAAAATGTGGCGCGGGCCCGGAACCTGCTGCAAAGCTACGGCCAGGAAATCGCCGCGCTGCGTCTGTTGGCCCGCGGCGTGGACCCGCGCGCCCTGGCACCGCTGGCGCTGGAAAGCGTGGACGTTTCCACGCCCCAATCCCGCGCCGTGTTGATCCTGGGCTTCGTACCCTACTTCTTTCTGTTCGCCGCCATCATCGGCGCGTTTTATCTGGCCATCGACGTCACCGCCGGCGAACGCGAGCGCGGCTCCCTCGAACCGCTGCTCACCACCGCGGTGGCGCGCAGCACGCTGATCTCCGGAAAGCTCGCCGCGGTCACGCTGTTCTCGGCGGTGTCCCTGGGCCTGGATGTGATGGCGCTGTCCTGGAGCCAGGGACTGATCCCGGCGGCCAGGCTCAATATCGTGGTGAATTTCGGCTGGCAGTCGGCACTGGCCGCATTCCTGTTGACCGTGCCCTTCTGCCTGCTGATCGCCGCGTTGTTGACCGTCGTGGCCTCCTTCACCCGCAGCTACAAGGAAGCCCAGACCTGGCTGTCATTCATCTTAATCCTGCCCATGATTCCGGTGTTTGCGCTCATCATGTTCCCGGCCGAGCCGAACCTCTGGATGATGTGGGTGCCGGCCCTGAGCCAGGACGTGCTGCTGACATCGCTCATCAAGGGCGCCGCCCTCAACGGTGCGTTCGTGGCGCTCTCTGTCGTCAGCACCCTCGCCCTAGGCCTGCTGCTCGCCTGGCTGGCCACCTGGCTGTACCGCCGCGAGCAGGTTTTAGGCTGAGGATTAATTATTGTTCACCGGGACAAAACCGGTTTTTGCGGGTCTATACTCAACGTAAGGCTTGAACGAAAAGCGTGCCGGCCATGAGTACACAGCGCATCAAAATTTTAATAGTCCTGACTGCGGTCTTGTTTTCAACGGCCGCGTTTGCGGATGGTCAGCAGATCTACAAATGGACGGACAGTCAGGGGGTCGTGCATTACAGCGACAAAGCCCCGGTCAACTCGGCACACAGCGTGCAGCAGATAACGCTGTCCGTACTCCCCGCGCCGGATCCACAGAGCGAAGCGCAAAACCAGGCTTGGATCGCCAGCGTCAATCAGTGGTACGAGAGCGTGCTCAAGCAGGAGTCGCAGCTGCAATATGAGCAGTTACTGGCCTGGCGGGAAAGCCAGCCTAAAGCCGCGGCTGTTCCACCGGCAGAACAAGTCTCTTACGCCGCGCCGCTGTATGGAGGCTACTTCCGCTTCCGGCACCGTCATCACGAATCGGACGGAGATGATTTTGGGCGGCCGCCGCATTCCAATCGCCCGATGCCAGCCGTTTTCCAGCCATCTTTCTGGAACACGCAGCCCAATCCTTTTTCGCAGCAACTTTACAAACCCTAGGTTTGCCGTAGCTGCCCGCTTGGATCGCGGATTTGCCGATGAAGCTAGAAAAGTCCGTCCAGCCCACGACTGGGTGGGCTCCCAACGCGTCGGCTTCAGCGCATGGGCACACGCGGAGCACCTGACCTTTAGATTTTCGGGCGCACACCAACCGGAGACGACGATGCCGAAAAGACCCAGATTACGGATGCTGCCATCGGCTAACCGCCTGGACCCGAGCGTCGTTCTGGAACTGATTGAGCAGCAACAGAAAAGGATTAGTGAGACTGATTATATGAGTTCGAACTGCAGGTTGAGAAGGGCAAAGAAACCATCAGCCCGGAACTGGTGAAGGTGGGGGATGCCGGCTGGAAGTGATAAGAATCCTAATTGGTCCCACCTCGCGTGGGGTCTAGGTGGCATCGCCATCGGTAAGTGGCTCGCCCGAAGCACGCTAGTCGAGTCCAAGAAAAGCCGGGCTGAACGGGATTATCCCGACGAGGCCAAGGAAGCTTACGAAGAGATCGGCGACCTCCTCGACCAATGGAAACCTAGCCAAGAGTGTAAAACGGAGGACGACTTCACCCATGACCTGGCTGATTATCTCACCGAAAACTCCGATCTAGATGTAGAGGTTTATCCGGACACTGAGGTAGGGAAGCCGGACATCCTTATCGATGACCTTATCGCCCTGGAGCTCAAAGTCAGCCCAAAAAAGAGCGAACAGGACAGGTGCATTGGGCAATGTGCCGACTATTCAAGGCTGTGGATTACATGGATGGTGATTATTGATGCGAGTGGAAACACCGTTGGGCGCCTGGAACGTGTGCTCAAGGATAGAAGTCTAGATCACATCCAAGTATGGGACTTTCACTGATAATAGACCGCTTAAACACCGTGCTTCTTGTCGAGGTGATGGTCAAAAGACATGCCCGATCCTAAGCTCGAATGGACGGTGAACTGTCGAAAGAGTGGCGAGCCAGTGTTGCCGCCACAAGGTGCTGGAAAGGGCGACAGTTTCATGTGCCCTGCTTGCGGCTCTGTAGCGGCATTCGATGACTTCACCGCAATAGTCAATGGCCCCGTTACCACCGCACCGAAGTCAAAGAAAACACAAGGAAGCCATTTCGTGAAACGCTGGCGCGCACATCCTTGCCGGGCACCAAGGGCTAAAACGTGGGTAGTAATCGCTCTGAGAGATTTTCATGCTAAGGAGGCACTGCAAGTGACCCTTGTTCTTGGCCTGCTTTCAAGGGTACGACTGTCCGGCATGACGGTATCATCCAACAGGGGCAAAATGTTGGTCGCAGGTGGGCATCCATGAAAGTCAAAGCTACACCGGTTTCAAAGAACTACAAGGGCCATTGGTGCCAACCCAACGATGAATACGCAGGGTTCCTCACAATGTTCACAAAATCAATTAAGATGGTTACATAGAGCTTGAGAGATCGCAGCCGAACTGCCGCCATCTGATGAGTAATAGCCACGTGGTGCAATAGTGCTTGATCGGTACAAGGTTGGAAATATGATTGCTAAGAAGAAGCACCCTGAGAAGGACCAGCCGAAACCGGAGAATGGCGGGTAGGCAATAGAGGCACTCTTAATGTCCTTTCGGAATTTTTCACCGGAACTTGAGAAGTTGGCGACTGAATGGGCCGAAGCTGAATCTCCTATTACGACCGATGAATGGCTTGACCTTGGGGTATTTGGGGGCAGTGAAGCCAAGCCAATAAAAGTACAGCGCGTTTCAGATAAAAGAAATGGCATCGCGAAGCCATGTAAGCTTGATCCAGCGGTTGCTCACGCTGCGCACGAAAAAATCGCTTCAGATCTCGCATATCACTTAGGCCTCCCTGTCCCGCCGGTGATCCTATGGGATAGAAAGGACGACGCTCTCCCTCAGCGCTATGTGTGCATCTCTGCATGGGCTTTCTCCAGCGACCTCCACTGGGGACAGATTGAATCGCAATTTACTTCAGGCCAACTCGCGCAGGCCAAAGGCCCATTTTCAGCGATCCTGCCATTTGAAACCTGGATATACGCGGGCGAGGATCGAAAAGCTGAGCATGTAAAAGTCCACATAAATACCGGCGATGGCTCTTTACAGCTCGCGTTTATTGACTACGCATTTTCATTGTCAAAATACTGGGTAAAAAGCGAGATTTCCCCTGTTCTGGCATCACCATCGAAGTTCCTGCCAGCCTCGGTTGGGATGGACAATGATGCGGCTCTACAAATATGTGACAAGCTGGAAACGTTCGATCCTGGCCTTATTGACCACATAATAGGGCGTATACCCGAGGACTACTTGACATCCTTGCGAAAAGACACTATCAAGTTTAATCTGAAAGATCGCACAAGACGGGTGCGCGCCATGCTGGGTCTCTAACAAAGAGCAGACAATGCTTTCTAAGGTGCTTCCGATACCATCCGCAAGATTTGCCTATTCTTGCATCTCCTACTATTACGATTTAACACACTCCTACGACTCGGTTATTTACCTCGGAGTCGTAGGTGAGTTCACTTCTCAAAGAAAGCGTGGGCTAGTACTTATTGCGCGGAGAGTATTGCTACCAGATGATGAAATTCGAATGGAGATATTAGGAGCAAAGCTTCTAAAAAATCCGTTTGATTATCTTTGGAAAGAGTCTCTAAACAAATGGGAATCAACCTCAGCTGGAAGCGCGCTATCTGCGCTCAGTGCTTATCATGCAACATCTCTATGTTTCGAGAAGCAAATAGAGACACCCGTGCCGCGAGACTTGATTAACTCCAATCATGACTCACAAATTGCGCAGTTCATGATTCAAGAGGTCACACACATTTTCAGTGAAAAGACAGGGAACGTCCCTTACACCAGAGAACAACTCTGTCTGGATAGGGCCGCTTAAATTCGGCACCTCATCTAAACACTTCTTATAATCAACGCCGCGAAAGACCCTACTTAAGCCCTCTCTAGCCCTTGCGGCTAAGTACATAGCTCCGGAAATAAGGCCTCGACCAGGCGCTACAGGGCCGCTAGCTAGCTTCACCATTCAACCATCACTTCCTCGACAGGCATTTCAAGTTGTACTGCTACTGGAGTCCATAGATCAACTTGTTCGGCATCAGTCTCAATTGTTGCTACAAGCGCGTATGGTGCTCCAAGGTGGCTACGATCACGTTTAGGTTGGTCTTTCCACCATCCGGAAACTGGATAGACACCAATAATGCCACATTCTGCAAGATCAGCCGCTGTACCACGCCAAATATCCGAGTGAATTGACCCTTTGTTACGTGTTTGCTCACCCAAGACCCATGCATCTGCCTGGGAGTCCGTGGCTGGTTTTTTTTCATCTTCATCTAGCGCACGTTGATTTAATCTCTTCCTGAAATTATCAATCGTCTCCGATGGAGATTTCACATCGAAACGCAATCCATGTGAGGCATACCGATATCGGCCATTCCACCCTCTGCGACTGGGGTTGGGCTCGACGAAGTAAGAAAGTGTCAAACGAAGCCGGACATCTGCACCACCTAGTTCTCGCAACGCCTCTATCGGCCACGGCAATTTGTGCAAATGCATCTCGCCCATCTTGCCATCAACAAATGGACGCAATGACGACTGCACAATTAACGTCAAGGCATCATTAGCGCTCCGCAAGGCGCGATCGATACCGGGGACTCCCAATCCGTAACGCCGCACTAAGGCGGCCTTCTCACGTTTGCCATTAGCAACTGCTAAATGCATCTCCATCGCGGGCGACCATCTTGCTGAGTGAACGATCAATGCACGAATCCCTTCTGGCCACAACCCTGGATACTCCGCTTGTATGATCGCCCCCATTCTCGCAACTTGAGCAGTAGCTGCACTCGTAGCATTTGAAAGCACCAGCGGATTGTTCTGGGGCCGGAATCCGGTCGTTAAGAGCATCAGTTCTGGTATTTCGCCGACATTATGACCATCGTGTCCTGCGTTTCCCCCTTCGAAGACGATGTCTGGTTTGATTGGCCAAGCATCCTGAAACATCGTCGATGTTGTACTCCACGGCGACAACTCACCTGGATGCGCTACTGGAACCCAATCTCGGAAGGCGGGGTCTACAATTAATGCCTTGTCGGTACAAGCACCAACAGTGATTGCGTTCCATGCCTGAGCCGGATCGTGGACAGGCTCAACGTCGCTCCGACTAAGGTGATCAAGTTCCGGTAGATCTACATTGCCGGCGCTTACTACAAAAAGACGCGTTGCAGAACGTTCGCCATCGACGACATATCGAAACTCATGATTTGTTTGATCAAAAATCCGCCCCGCCGACAGAGCATCTATTGAAGCAGACCATGACGTCGGTTGTCCTTTGTCGCGTTTATCTAACGCTGTGACTGTAAGGGAAAATACGCGCGGGCGATCAGGTGCAGTAATCTCGGGCCGCGAGACTGCCTGAGCGGTAACTGCACCATACAGCTCTGGATCGTTGACCCCTGTCGGTGGAAGAATTTTTACCGACTCAAGTCGATGTTTTAAGTGTAAATCGTCTGTAGAGCTAAGGGTATTAGCGAGGTCACCATATATGGCAAGGCCTGCCATTTCTGTCCCGTGACCCATGTTCTGAGGCCCACCCCCATCATCATGTGGGCCCCATGCAGGGTTAACAGCCGTCGCGTCATTCGGTGCAATAACCGCTTCAAGCAGCGGGTGAGCGCGCGTTACTCCAGTATCAAGGATGCAAACCGCTGGCGCATGGATTGGAGGTGGTGTAGTACGCCTTACGAGATTTTCGATTCGCCGCACTTGTTCAGTAGCAGGTGCATGTGCTGCAAACCCTGCGCTCTGTTTTGCTCGGCGTAACTCCGCGATGTCATTCAAGACATCAATCGAAGCTGATAGTTGATGCACGGTCCCATGGGATAACACAATAATGCGATCATAGAATGCGAGTCGGTGCGCACCGATGGTAAGTTCTACTGCCTGGGCAAATTCGAAGAATCGCTCCAGCTCGTGTCCGTCGCAACGGCGTAGCCAGATCTCCCATGTAATAGCTTCGTCGGCTCTCGGGTATGCACTGAATTCATCAGTCCAGAGCGCACGCAGTGTTGCATGTCGCAACGCTGCGATCCGATCGACTAGGTCCTTGTGTTTCGGTTCACCCTTTTTTGTACGTTCTGTGGCGTACTGTTCGAACCGAGTGATGAAATGCTTAATCTTGCCGTCTGGGACAAATACCGTTGCCAGTTGAACTGTCTGCGCACCATCCTCACGGTGTACGGTTTGCACTGCCCGTAGTTCAATGCCTTGGCGACGATCCTCTAGTGAAGCAAGCTTGAGCTGCACATCGGGAGGGCTCTCAAATTGGATATAGCAACCCTGTACTGCTCCATGGATGACTACGTTAGATTCGGTACGTTGCGCTGATGCTTCAGCAGCTGCATTTTCTAGAGCATCACGCAACGTCCTTGCGTGTGCCGCCCGGTCAGGCGGGACGGGGTACGGTCGTGGCTTGATCTCCCGTCCGTGCGGCCGATAATTTTCCGTTATCGGTTGCAACGGAACGACGACATGCCGTCGATTCCGAGCAGCTGGCATTCATTAACCCTTATGTCTGCTTCGTATGCGGATTGCGCCGTTCTTCCAACGCTTCTAGAAATTCGTTAGTCTCTACATTCAAGCGGTCTGCCAATATTGCATTTTTCGCAGCATGCTCACATGCGCGAGTCAGATCTGCATGGCTTAGTCCCTCAGCTACCGCAAGCACTTTAGACCAATCCAAACCTGACGTATTAAGAAATGCTAACCTCGATTGGAGGACCTGCTCCACGACAGCACGTGATGGCAATTGATATTCTATTGCCGTATCAAAACGTCTAAACAACGCTCGATCTAGCAGCTGTGGATGATTTGTAGCGGCAACGATAAGACTTTGTGAATCATCAAGTTCAAGGAACTGTAAAAATGAATTTAATACACGGCGAATTTCGCCGACCTCGTTGCGAGATGCACGTTCTCCACCAAGCGCATCAAATTCATCAAAAAGATAGACAGCTCTGGTCTCACGAACTTCTTCAAAGACGAGACGCAATTTAGCTGCTGTCTCACCGAGGTATTTAGTAATCAGGCCATCAAGCTGGATCGTGAAAAGCGGTAATCCCAACTCGCCAGCCAAAACGGCTGCCGTCATAGTCTTACCAGTACCTGGTGGACCGATGAGAAGCAATTTGCGGAGTGGTTGTAAACCGTGTTCGTGCAGTATTACACGGCGGCGATACTCAATAAGCACGCGTTCAACGCGCTTTCGTGAACTGTCGTCAAGTGCCATATCGGAAAGACGTAACTTCGGAAATCCAGCCGACAGTAGTCCTGCGAGTTCGCCGCGCGGCTGAACAATAGGAGTAGGCCGAGTCTGCTGACCAGTGGGGGTGACACGTTCTCGGCCGCGTGCCTGATCTACTAGATCGCGCATATCCTGAGCAAAACGGCTATGCCCTTGGCGTGCCGCCTGCGCAGCGACCTGCATTGCAATGGCATAGAAGCGTTCACTATCTCCCTCAGAATGAGAACGAATGAGCGCTTTGATATAGTCAGCTTTCGCCATTCTGGACTCCAAATTTAGAACTGTCCGGCGGTTATTTGCGAGTCACTATACCGCGACTGGGCTTCAGTAGATTGCCGCTGCAGTATTGAGCCAGAGCCTTCTCCGCGATACTGCGTTTCACCTCTGGCCTCACGAACTCGTGTAGCGGTCTGATCCTGCATTTCGCGGGCGTGCCCATTATTCGATTATCCGCTTAGTGCCACCCCGGTCAACCAGCAACCAAATCCCCGCTTTCTGCAGGTCAAGCGGCTTCATGCCGAGCTCGATCAGGCGCGTATGTACGCGCATCGGATCCTTGTCCGGCTGGCTTGCACGTCGCGCGACCGACAAGAATGGATCGCCATTGACCATCCAGAAATCCATAACTATTTGCCGATACAAAAACTCGAGAATATCCGCGTCAGCAAATCCTCGCTGGTGAACTCCCCGGTGATCTCGCTCAAACACGCTTGCGTGAGCCGCAATTCTTCCGCCAGCAATTCGCCGGCACGTTCCTGCAAACGCTGTTGAGCTTCATTCAGATGATTGCGGGCCCGTTCCAGGGCGTGCAGATGACGGCGGCGGGCCATAAAGGTGTCTTCGCCGGCGTCATGAAAACCGGCGGCGGTTTTGAGATGGGCTGTAAGTAATTCCAAACCCTGACCGGTTTTGGCGGACAGCGCCACATAGACGGATGCACCGCTTTCGCTGGATTCCGCCGGGCGGCCGCTGAGATCGATCTTGTTATAAACCAGTGTGACCGGCAGGTTCAGCGGGAATTGCTGCAAGCTGCGCGTATCCTCGGCGGAAAATCCCTGGGTATCGTCCACCACCAGCAATACGCGGTCGGCATAACGGATCGCCTCCCAGGCCCGGCGTACGCCTTCCTGCTCCACCACATCGCCGCTCTCCCGCAGCCCAGCGGTATCGATGACATGCAGCGGCAGACCGTCCAGATTTATCTGCTCCCGCAAGAGATCGCGGGTGGTGCCCGGAATCTCCGTGACAATGGCGGCGTCGTGGCCCGCCAGCCGGTTCAGCAGGCTGGATTTGCCGGCATTCGGCCGGCCGGCGATGACCACGGTCATGCCTTCGCGCAACAGGCTGCCCTGCACGGCACCCGCATTCAGGGCATCGAAGTGTGCGCGGATGACGGCGAACCGTTCCGCCACCGTGCCGTCACCCAGGAAATCCAGTTCCTCATCGGGAAAATCAATGGCGGCTTCCACGTACATGCGCAGTGCAATCAACGATTCCACCAGAGCGTGGACGCGTGCGGAGAATTCACCGCGCAGGGAGCGCAGGGCGGCGCGCGCCGCCTGCTCGCTGCCGCTGTCGATGAGATCGGCAATGGCCTCCGCCTGGGCCAGATCCAGTTTGTCGTTAAGGAACGCGCGTTCGGAGAATTCGCCGGGGCGCGCCAGACGCGCACCCAATTCACACACGCGTTTGAGCACCAGCGACAAGACCACCGGGCCGCCGTGAGCGTGCAGCTCCAGCACGTCCTCGCCGGTGAAGGAATGCGGCGCCGGGAAAAACAACACCAGACCGGTGTCCAGCGGCGCGCCCGCGGCATCCGCGAAGGATCGCAACCGCGCTTGCCGGGGTGCCAGCACAGCGCCGAACAGAGCCGTGGCCATGGCCGGGACCGCGGGGCCGGAGACCCGCACGATGCCGATGCCGCCGCGGCCGGCGGGTGTGGCGATGGCGGCGATGGTGTCGGTCACAAATGTGGCGGCGGATTTCATGGGAAAATCAGTTTAAGGCTGTTTAGCAATCACCATGACCAACAAAGGCAGGAAATTATGTCCGGCGAACCCGTCCATTTCCCCAATACGGCCGGCCAACAATTGGTGGGCCGTCTCGAGATGCCCGCCCACGGCAAACCCCACGCCTACGCGCTGTATGCCTCCTGCTTCACCTGTGGCAAGGATGTGCGCGCCGCCGTGGACATCTGCCGTGCACTCTGCATGCAGGGCATCGCGGTGCTGCGCTTCGATTTCACCGGCCTCGGCGAGAGCCAGGGAATATTTGCCGACACCACGCTCAGCACCAACATTTCCGATCTGGTCCAAGCGGCGGCATTTCTCGAGCAAAGCTACCAAGCACCCAGGATCCTGGTGGGACATTCTTTGGGCGGCACCGCGGTGCTGGAAGCCGCGCATCGGATTCCCAGCTGCATCGCGGTAGCGACCGTAGCGGCGCCCGCCAATCCGGAACATGTGGCCGGCCTGTTGGGTGCCGCGCGCCGGGTCATCGAGCAGCAGGGTGAGGCCGACGTGCTGCTGGCGGGACGCAAGTTCCACTTCAAGAAAGCCTTCCTGGACGACCTGGCAACCCAGCAATGGCAGCAGAATATCCGCACATTGCGCAAACCATTGCTGATCTTCCACTCGCCCACCGATGCCACGGTGGACATCAGCAACGCGGGACTGATTTTCGCCGCTGCCTTGCATCCAAAAAGTTTCGTGTCGCTCTCCGGCGCGGACCATCTGTTGTCGCGCCCGGAGGATTCCGAATACGTGGGTCTGCTGCTGGCGGCGTGGGCCACCAAATACCTGGGCGAGCTGGATATGAAACACGCTGCCAGCCCGGCTGCCGAAGGTGAGGTGGTGGTGCGCATCAACCGGGAACATTACCGCAGTGAGGTGTATGCCGGAACCCATGTATTGGTGGCCGATGAACCCAAAGAGGTGGGCGGCACCGACGCCGGACCCTCACCCTATGGTTATCTCACCAGCGCCCTGGGCGCCTGCACGGCCATCACGTTGCGCATGTATGCGGACCGCAAACAATGGCCACTGGAAGGCGTGAACGTACGTCTAACGCATAACAAGATCCATGCCCAGGATTGTGCCGATTGCGAGACTAAAGAAGGCAGAATCGACAAGTTCGAACGGGAAATAGAATTGTGCGGTTCACTGAGCCCGGAACAAAAACAGCGTTTGCTGGAGATCGCCGACAAATGTCCGGTACACCAAACGCTGCATTCGGAAGTCTTGATTGAGACGCGTCTGAAACAGTAAGTAAAAATGCTGTGAGTTATTTTTCGTTGGCCGCGTGTTTGTGGTTGTCCAGTCCCACAACGCGGTTTATGCGCCACTGTTGGATGATGGTGAGCATGGAGTTGGCCACGTAATAAAGTGCCAGACCCGACGGTAACACCGCGTACAACACCGCGATGCCCAGCGGCATGGCCATCATGATGCGCTGTTGCATCTTATCGGTGGTGGGCTGCGGACTGATGCGCTGCTGGATGAACATCACCACGCCGTATACCACCGGCAGGATGTAATAGGGATCCGGCGCGGACAGATCATGGATCCAGCCGAGCCAGGGCGACTGCCGCAGTTCCACGCTGTAAACCAGCACATAGTACAGGGCAAAGAAAATCGGCATCTGCACCAGCATTGGCAGACAGCCGCCCATGGGATTGATCTTCTCTTTCTTGTAGAACTCCATGGTGGCCTGGCCGAGGCGCTGTTTATCGTCCTTGTAACGTTCCTGCAGCGCTTTGAGACGCGGCTGCACGCGCCGCATCTTGGCCATGGAGCGGCCGCTGATCTGATTCAAGGGATAGAACACCAGTTTGAACAGCAGCGTCAGCACCAGAATGGACCAGCCCCAGTTGCCGATGAAGCGATGGATCAGGTTCAACAGCTTGAAGATCGGTTCGGCAATAATGGTGAGCTTGCCGTAGTCCACGGTGAGCTCGAGTCCCGGCGCCACCTGTGCCAACCGCGTCTGCAGTTTCGGCCCGATGAAAAATTTGTCCGCGAAGGTGGCACTGGCTCCCGCTGCCACGGTTTTCAGCGCGGTGATGGTGCCCACGAAATAGCGCGAATCACTCAGGGAGCGTGTGTAATACAGGTTTTCATGCTGATCACCTGCTGCATTCTTCGCCAGCGCCGGGTCTTCGGGGATGACGGCCGCCAGGAAATAATGATTGACAACCGCAATCCAGCCACTCGGAGTGGTCTTGTTCAACGGCGTTTCAGTCAACGCCTTGAATTCAAACTGGTGATAGCCGCTGTTGTCATGCATTGCCACGCGTTGGTAGTCGTAGCGATGCGGGCTGAACAGGCCGTGACTTTCCTGAGTGTAATGAGCTTCGAACTGCAGGTATTGCGCGCCGCTCCAGGACTCGGAAGAACCATTATGGACGCTGTAGGTCAAGCCGATCTGGTAACTGCCGCGGGTGAAGGTATAGGTTTTCAGCACCTTCAGCCCCTGTTGATCTTTCCATGTGAGGGTCACACTCAGGGTTTTCTGATCCGGTGCCAGGTCGTACTGATTCCGGCCGGCTGAATAGAGCGCCTCATGGGTGGGAGCTATGGGTCCCGCGTGGGTTTGAAGTCCGGATTGAGCAATCAGCAGCTCCGCAGGGGCGCTGTTCAATACCTTGACCAATTGCGGCTTTTTCAGCTCTACGGGATAGGCCGGCAACTCCGCCTCGCGGATATCGCCGCCCGCGGTGTCGATAATCACGTCCAGCACATCGGTGCGCACATGGATATGCTCGCCCTTGGGCCGCTCAGAAGTAGATGTGGATGGCGCAGCAACCGCGTTGCTGGTGGTATTGGCTGCCGGCATTGGGGCGTTGGGTGCGGTAGGAATCTCCGGTGCCGGCGTGGAGGTTGTGGCCGTGGCCACCGGCTGGGGTGCCGGAGTTTGAGGCCCGTAATCGTGCATCCACGCCTGGTAAATCAGGAATGCGACAAATACCAGTGCCGCGAACAAAAATAAACGGCGGTTATCCATGGCGGTGTTTCACACTCGGCACAGGATCATAGCCGCCGGGATGCAGCGGATGACAACGCAGGATACGCAGGATCGCAAGCCAGCTGCCGCGCAATGCGCCGAAGCGATGGATGGCTTGCTGGGCATACGCGGAGCAGGAGGGTTCAAAGCGGCAGTGTGGCCCCAGTAACGGACTCACAAAACCCCGGTAGCCGCGAATTAAAAGAATCAGGATGCTGCGCATTGTTTTATCAATTCCTGCCAATGCCACTCGAGGCTGCTGCGTAGGCCGGCGTTATCCTGAGCCGCCGCCGGTGGCTTGGCCTGAACTACGATGTCCACGGTCGGAAGTATGTCCCGGTGACTGCGGAAGCTTTCGCGTACCTGGCGTTTGATGCGATTGCGTGCAGTGGCGTTGGATACCGCCTTGCGCGCCACGCTGATACCAAGCCGGGCAGCAAAATGGCCGGGGCTGGCATAGACGCGGAAACAAGAATCTGAAGTACGCGCCCCTATGCGAAAGGCACGGTTGAAATCCACCGGCGTGCGCAGCCGCGCTTCGGGAGGGAAACCGCTGGTGGGCGAACTTAAGGGCAGAGTCTCGCCCGGCCCTTGGCACGGCGGGCGCTAAGTACCTGGCGTCCGCGTTTCGTTGCCATGCGCGCGCGAAACCCGTGGGTACGCTTCCGGTGAATAATGCTGGGTTGATAGGTTCTTTTCATGCTGATGACCGGTCTGATGCGCTGCGCTTACAGGCGCGTGGGCAAAGGCGCGATATTAGACGTGTGCAGCGGTCTGCTGTCAATATGTAGGCCTTGTTTTCCTGTATTTCAGTCCTGTGGATAACTCAATTGAACCGGTATAGACTCTTTTGCTCTTTCGCGCAGCATCGTCAATACGCTGCCGGGTTGAACTGAATCAATCGAACTGCCGGGGGTTTAGCATGCCATCGCTGTGGACGCGGTGTGTGGATCATTTGGAGCATGAGCTTACGGAGCAAGAGCTCAACACCTGGATCCGGCCACTACACGCTCAGGAAGACAGCCACACGCTGCGGCTGCTGGCGCCCAACCGCTTCGTCATGGATTGGGTACGAGACCGCTTCCTGCCAAGGATTTCCAAGCTGGCCAGGGAGTTGGCCGAAGACCGGGAACGCCGGGTGCTGTTAGAGGTCGGAACGGTCCAAGAAAAGCCCTCGCAGAGCCAGGCCACCGTCCCCATTAGCGGTAATCCGATGTCCACGCCAGGTACCGGGCTTAACCTTCTGTATACCTTTGAAACATTTGTCGAAGGCAAATCAAATCAGTTCGCTCTGGCTGCCGCCCGCCAAGTGGCTGAGAACCCCGGCAGGGCTTACAACCCACTGTTTATCTATGGCGGGGTGGGTCTCGGCAAGACTCATCTTATGCAGAGTGTCGGGCATATGATCCAGTTGCGTAATCCGCAGGCACGGGTCGCGTATGTGCACTCCGAGCGCTTTGTAAACGACATGGTGCGTGCTCTACAACACAATACGATTAACGAATTCAAACGCCATTACCGTACCTTGGATGCACTGCTCATCGATGACATCCAGTTTTTCGTCGGTAAGGAACGTTCCCAAGAAGAATTTTTCCATACCTTCAATGCCCTACTGGAGGGCCAGCAGCAGGTAATCCTTACCTGTGACCGCTATCCCAAAGAAGTCGAGGGCCTGGAAGAACGGCTTAAATCACGCTTTGGATGGGGCCTTACGGTACCCATCGAGCCACCCGAGTTGGAAACCAGAGTGGCCATTCTTATGAAAAAAGCCAGCCTCGAAAATGTCGCCTTGCCGAATGATGTGGCGTTTTTCATCGCTCAGAGAGTCAGTTCCAATATCCGGGAGTTGGAAGGTGCATTGCGCAGGGTGGCAGCTAATGCCCAGTTTACCGGCCAATCCGTGAGCTTGGAAAACACCCGCGAATGGCTTAAAGATATCCTTGCACGGCAGGACCGGTTGGTTACCTTGGATAATATCCAGAAAACAGTGGCGGATTATTTTCATGTGCGGGTTAGTGACATGCTCTCCAAAAAACGCAGTCGCTCGATTGCCAGACCTCGGCAGGTCGCCATGAGTCTTGCCAAGGGCCTTACCACCCACAGTCTGCCGGAAATCGGTGATGCTTTTGGTGGCCGTGATCATACGACCGTACTGCACGCCTGCCGCAAGGTACAGGAATTGCGTGGCATGGAACCGCGATTTGAGGAAGACTATCAAACCCTGGTAAGAACCCTTTCATGTTGAACGCTTGTGGATAAACTGTGGAAGGTCACTAAGGCTTAAACCACGCACATTGTACAAACGGGTTAACCCTCTCCTTTCAGTCAAGAAGCCAACAACATAAAGATACCGCAACAACTTGATTTATAAAGAAAATATTGTCTTACAAACATAGAATGCTTGGTTTAATTATGATTATTGATTATTCAAAACTATCTATCTCCAATATTCATAAGCAGGTGGATAAATGAAATTTGAGACCCTTCGGGACACCCTTCTTTCCCCTGTTCAGGCGGTAGTTGGCGTCGTGGAAAGAAGGCAAACCATGCCCATACTCGCAAACCTGTTACTAGCTGTTACAGATGATGGGCTATCGGTAACCGGTACGGATATGGAAGTTGAGCTGGTCGCAAACACCGCTGTTGAGATACAGGAAAAGGGCGAAGTGACGGTTCCGGCCCGCAAATTGCTGGAAATCTGCCGGGCACTGCCAGAAGGAGCAAAACTCACAATCACTTTGGACAAGGGCAAGCTTTCCCTGTGTTCTGGACGTAGCCGCTTCAGCCTGGCTACCTTACCTGCCACTGATTTTCCCTCTGTTGAGGACATCCAGGTGCAACGGGGTTTCACCGTCAGCCAAAAACAGCTATGTGATCTGATTGCCAGGACGGCATTTTCCATGGCTCAGCAGGATGTACGTTATTACTTAAACGGCTTGTTGCTGGAAACCAGTGAAAACCGCTTGCGGGCGGTAGCTACTGATGGACACCGGCTGGCGCTGTGTGATTTACAAACTACAGGCGCAGACAACCCTGTGCAACAAGTAATCGTGCCGCGTAAAGGCGTGCTCGAGCTGCAGCGTCTCCTAGGGGATGTTGATACGGAAGCTAAAATCGAGTTAGGTATGAACCACCTGCGTGTAAGCCTACCCGGTTTAAAGTTCACGTCTAAGTTGATTGACGGGCGATTCCCGGAGTACGAGCGGGTGGTACCAAAGGGTGGTGACAAGGTATTCATAGCCGATCGCCAACTTTTACGTGAAACCCTGGGCCGG